>Ga0180435_10007290_pt1 | contig 10547 bp, 5 predicted proteins | sample SS_ome_3_FD_132467 | JGI IMG/M metagenome (GOLD analysis project Ga0180435, IMG submission 132467) | Hypersaline lake sediment archaeal communities from the Salton Sea, California, USA - SS_3_S_1 metaG | ecosystem: Environmental > Aquatic > Non-marine Saline and Alkaline > Hypersaline > Sediment... | reverse complement strand
TTTTTATTGAACTGCCTATTAGCTATTTTAATTTGGATATAAGCTATTAATGATGCTGCCTAAACTAAAAATAATAATCCTCATCGCGGTGTTGGTATTCACTGCCTGTCGGAAGGAAATTGACAAATTCGAAAAGCCCGATTGGCTCGAAGGCAAGCTTTATACGCAGCTGCTCACGGTACCTGAGGTCGACTCTTTTGCGGTATGTGTCGCGATGGCAGGATATGACACCATTCTCGACAGGAGCGGCAGCTATACCATATTTGCTCCAGATAACCAGGCATTCCGAGATTACTTTGCCGCAACTCCTGCATATAGTTCAATAAGCGATATACCGAGAAATAAAATTCTTGAGCTTGTCTGTGTACATATTATTCAAAATCCCTGGAGCAGGGAACAATTGAAATCTCTTGATATTAATGGATGGATAAATGAAAGAGATCCCCTTAACAATGAGCCATTTGGCTACAAACGTCAAACCCTTTTAAAGGATCAGAACAGAGCCTACTGGGTAAAAACTGAATTAAACATTGAGTCAATCGTAGACAGTGTTCAGGGCGGAGAAAGAAGGGTTGTATACAATCCGTCAAGAAAATATGTCCCTCTCTTTTTCGATGAGTATCTGAGTGCTGCACGAATATCAGGTGATGATTATGAATTCTTTTTCGATCGGCCCTATGAATATGGAGAAATTTACTATTCAAATGCAAAGTTATACGATGAGGATTACTTTGCAGAAAACGGATTTATCTACAGAATCGACAAGCTGGTAAAACCACTTCAGAATATTGAACAATTACTTGAAAACAAAGATAGGGATGAAAGTTATAATGATTTCCTGAATACCGTATATCTATTCCCTTCCTTTCGTGAAAACCTTGTAGAAACCAATAAACAGGAAGGTGCAAGTGAGGGGCTGGAAGTAGAAACCTTGTACGATCTGGATTACAGCACATTGCTTTTCGACATACATGAAGAATTGACAGGCAGAAGCGTGATCAATGCAACGAATACAATAAGGTATCATTATGGAATACTGGCTCCAAGCGATGACGCCTTGCAGGATCTTATAGATAATGTTGTAACAAGCGCCGGAGGATATCCCCACTGGCCAAACTGGGATAATACACCTGATAATGTTAAAAGGATCATCGTAAATTCTCACATGAGTCAATCACCCGTATACCTTTCTGACCTTACATCTGGATTTGTAAACGGAGAAAATGACAGCATAGCGGTGGATCCTGCTTCAATAATAGAAAAGCGCTATGGCTCGAATGCAACATTTTATGGTTTGAACAAAGCAATAGTACCTCGTGCTTTTTCGTCTGTCTCTGGTCCGATATATTTGAGGCCAGGCTTTAATACCTTCATGCAAGCAGTAGAATTCAGCAATGTCTTATCAGCAATTAAACGAAAGAGTGCCAGTTATTCACTTTTCGCCATTGAAGACACCTACCTTGAGACAGATTCGTCCTTGTACGCTAATCCTAACCCGAGCAATCCAAGAGCAGTTAAGGTAACTTCATATGACAGGGCGGAAGAAAGAATGGTAAACAGATCAAGAACTGAAATGATGATTCAGATATTCAACCAGGTGGGCACTTCCATTCCTACCGGGATTCCAAGGAAAGAATTCATTCCAAACCTGGCTGGTAATTACATCATATATAATTCTGAAATTCATCCTGAAACCGGGGGACCTACTGTTAGCGGTGGCCTTGAAAGTAAATTTGGATATCGAGGAGATTCAGTTATTTATCTGACCCCTCTTGTAATTGATGAACCAACAGATAATGGAGTTACCTATCAAGTGGAAGGATGGTTTTATTATCCTACGTTGAATTTGTATAATTTGATTAAAGCACGATTCCCCTCCTTTTATGAAATGATGGAAGAGGCCGGTTTTGTTGAGGATCTTTTCGGCAGATTCACTTTTACAACTGAAGGGGAATCATATACTGTTTTCGCACCGACAGATTCCGCGATAAACAGTTTCAATTATGATACGCTGGCTCAGGATGCATTGCAGGAACTTATAAAAACGCATTTTGTCAGGGGTGATTTAATCTTCACGGACGGCAAAAAGCCAAGCATGGAGTATGAAACGCTAAGCGTTGATGAAACATCTACCGAATTTAACACGGTGTATACAACACTTGATATTCGGCCTTCCATTGATTTAATATCTCTGCACGATAAGGCAGGTAACGTAATTGTTAAAATTACGGAGAATGATAGCACCACAAATCAGATGGCGACTCTGAATATTTCTCCTTCTAGTGATGTAGAAAACTATATCACAAATGCTGTGGTTCACGCTATTGATACACTCTTGATTAATTATTGATGAAAAATCGAGTACATACCGTAACATTTCTGGCCTTATTATTTCTGGCTTGCATGGCTGAAATATTTGCACAGGGTATTGTGATAAGAGGTCAGGTTACTGAATTGGAAACCGGAGAGCCTATCCCTGGAGCTACAGTAGTTGAGGTCGATGATAACGAAAGGGTTATTAAAGGTACGATTACGGATTACAATGGGAATTATGCTCTCCAGATTACGAGCATACGAAACCAGCTTAAGTATAGTTTTGTTGGATTTGAAAATGTTACTGAGGAACCTGCTAATCGCACAACAATCAATGTTCAGCTGTCTTCATCGATGATCGCACTGGAAGATGTAGTGGTAGTTGCCCAGGTTACTGATGCACTATCAGGTATCAACGAGCGTGACCGAGCCTCATCAGCAGTGAAAGTTGATATGTCCGATATCAGTAAACTCAGTGTGACTTCAGCAGCAGATGCCTTACAGGGACAGGTTACAGGGCTGGATATTGTTTCCTCAGGATCACCCGGAAGTGGAGCTCAGATCGTAATCAGGGGATTAGGATCTCTCGGTGATTCCAGGCCACTTATAGTTGTAGACGGTATAGCGCAGGATATTTCCCGCAGTTCAGATTTTGATTTTGGATCTGCAGATGTAGAGGATCTTGGTGCATTGGTTAGTATTGCACCCCAGGATATAAAATCAATTGAAGTACTTAAGGATGCGGCCTCTACTGCAGTTTGGGGATCACAGGGGGCAGATGGTGTCCTGATGATCACAACAAACAGGGGCACAAAGGGAAAAACAAAGTTTGACTACAATTATAAGTTGACTTTCAATCAGTCACCTCCTCCCATTCCCATGTTGGACGGCAATGAATATACAATGCTCATGCTGGAGGAATTGCATAATTCAGCTGGAGTATTTGATCTTCCTCCTGAAATCGCATTTGATCCAAATTATGGAGACTTTTATAACTATTCAGCCAATACAGATTGGATATCACTTATCACCCGAACAGGAGTTTCACATGACCATTTCTTTAAACTGAGTGGCGGGGGCGAAAAAACACAATACTATGCATCCGTCAATTCAAGCAATGAGACTGGTATAACCCTGAATGAGGGTTATAAGAGGCTGACATCAAGGATAAACCTGGACTATACACTGTCCAGGAATTTGAGATTTGCAGTGAATTTTGACTTTACCAACAGCTACCAGGACGGAAATTGGTACACAAACCAGGATGTAACAGGGGACGGTAATCGGGAACGTTTGACTGTTAGGCGAATGGCTTATGTTAAGGCTCCGAATATGAGCGTTTATGAGTACAACAATTCAGGGAAGCTTACCGGTGAATATTTCACACCACTTGAAAGCTTCCAGGGAGATGGTGAAATATTCTTCAACCCAGTTGCTGTTGCTGATTTAAGTGAAAGGGATACAAAGACAAACAGGTTTCAGAACAGTTTTGTACTACGATACAGGATCAGTAAGAAATTTCGTTTTGAAGAAACTGTTTCATTTCAGTATGAAGGTCGAAAACTTTCTATTTTTCTTCCATATTCAGCAATTGGGACGGATTGGCTTGATGATAATGTGAATAATGCCAGAGAGCAGAATAACCACAACCAGAAAATATCTTCAAGGTCCTTATTAATATTTGTTCCTCTTTCAAATGAGACTCACGAGCTCTCCGGAAGATTAATGTTCCAGGTCGATCAGTATAAATCAGATTTTACGCAAATCACAACACGAAACGGATCTAGTATATCTATATCCGATCCTTCTGCTGGAGCCCTTGTCAGTAATATACGATCAGGCTCTTCAGAGACCCGCTCGTTGGGCTCACTTTTGAGTGTTAACTATAAACTGAAGGATCGCTATATTACATCTATAATTTTGCGGGCTGATGCCAATTCAAAATTTGGTTCAAATAATCGATTGGGATTCTTTCCCAGTATTTCCATTGCATGGCGCTTTAGCGAAGAGCCTATTTTAAAATCCTTATCCTGGCTGAATGATAGTAAAATACGATTCAGTTATGGTCAATCAGGCAAACAGCCCGATCAGGCATATGCACGGCATGGAATCTATGATACGCCACAGAATGCCACCTATTTTGATGGGAATGTTGTAATACCTATCCAGGTCCAGCTTGCAAACCTCAAATGGCAGACGATTGAATCCTATAACCTGGGAATTGATATGTCATTTTTAAAGAATCGTATTTTTTTTACTGCAGAGGTCTACAATAAACTGACGCACGACCTCCTGTGGGAAAATTATGATATACCAAGCTCCTCAGGTTTTGATGTTATTGGATGGTTCAATGGTGGTAAGGTCAGAAACCGTGGCTGGGAATCCTACATGAGATATTATCCTGTTAAAAGAAAGAACTTCAATGTAGGTGTGAATTTCAATATTTCCAGGAACAGCAATACATTCCTCGAATTTCCTGAAAATTTTAATAATATTCGCGGTGAGGTGGTTGCCAATGGAGTATTTCCAAGGCAGGCAAACACAGGTCAACCCATAGGTTCATTTTATGGATTTATCTATCAGGGTGTATATCCGACCAATGAAGATGCTTTTGCGAAAGATAAAGATGGACGGTTTTTATTAGACGCTAACGGCAACAAGATACCTATGACCTTTGCAGATGGGACTTTTTTCCAGGGAGGAGATGCAAAATATGCAGATGTCAATCATGACGGTGTAATTGATATTTATGATGTCCAGTACCTGGGCGATTCCAACCCTGAGATTATCGGGGGGTTTGGATCAAATATCTCTTATAAGAAATTTCGAGCCTCTTTTCAATTTCTGTTCAGGACCGGCTTTGAAATTGTGAACGAGATAGCCATGGATACAGAGGGTATGCTTAACAGGAACAATCAAAGCAAAGCAGTTCTCCACAGATGGAGAAGAAGTGGCCAGGGAGTGGATGATAGCTACATCCTTCCCAGGGCATTCTATTTGCACCCTGCTAACAACCTCGGTTCAGATCGCTATGTTGAAAAAGGCGATTTTCTCAGATTGAATAATCTAAGCATTGGATACAGCCTCAGAAATAATTCATTTGTACGAAGAATAAATATTGATGAATTGGAAGTTTCAATGAATATGAGAAAGATCCTGACTTATACAAATTATACCGGTCAGGACCCTGAGATCAGTCAGCGTATGGAAGATCCATTCTGGTTTGGGACCGATAATGGACTCTCCCCAACTCCAAGGGTTTATTCCCTGATTTTTAACGTTAGGTTTTAATACAGGAAAAGATGATGCCGGGAATAAAATATAAATTGATACTCCTCTCCTTTCTGATTATATTGAATCAGGGATGTGACTGGTTGGAGCTACTTCCGCCTGATGGACTTGTGGTGGATGAATACTGGAAATCAAAGGAAGATGTTGAAGCAACCTTACTGGGTGCTTATCAGCAATTCGCAGAAATGGATGAAAAGCTATTCCTGTATGGTGAACTGAGAGGAGACATGATCCGGGCAATCCAGGCTCCTAATTACCAGCAATTGATCAAAAACAGCAATATTTTCTCAAATAACCAGCTGTGTGACTGGGAGGATTTTTACAAGATCATTAATTATTGCAACAGTATTATTAAGCTGGCTCCCAGTGTATTGAAAGTTGATCAGACATTTACCGAACTGCAGATGACCATATTCACATCTGAAGCAATTTTTCTGAGGAGCCTCGCCTATTTTTACCTGGTCAGGATATTTAAGGATGTCCCTTATATAACAGAACCAACCATCGATGACAATGTCGATTTTTTTATAGAAAAAGCAGAGAGTGAAGAAATCCTTTCCTTTCTCATCGAAGATTTGAACTCTATTAAAAACACAACACCCCCTGCCTATTCTTCACCCTTAAAAAGTAGAGCCAGGGCAACAAAAGCAGCAGTAAATGCTTTGCTTGCAGATATCAGTTTGTGGAATTTTGAATATGAGCAATGCATCAGCTATATCGATGAAATAGAAGATTCGAAGCTGTATTTTCTGATGAGCACATCAACATGGTTTGAGATTTTCCTGCCCGGCAATTCACTCGAAGGAATATTTGAATTGCAATTTGATGGGAGTGGCGAAAATAATTCGATGTTCGATTACACTTACAATTTTAATTATTACAGTGCAAGTGACCATGCGATACAGCTTATGGATCCTGAGATCTCAGGTGAGCAGATCAGGGGGCCCGGTTCTATAAGCGGGGAGAATTTAAATTTCCGAATCTGGAAATATGCCGGTGCAGCAGCGGACCAAACAACAACCCGATCGAGCGCACTTCAGGAAGCATGTAATTTTATTGTCTACAGGTATTCCGATATTCAATTAATGAAAGCCGAAGCTTTATCCCAGCTCGGACAGTTCGAGGAGGCAGAAGCAATTATTAACGAGATTCGGGGCAGGGCTCTTCTGGATCCTGTGAAAATATCCAGTTCACCTGAAGCATTTGAAGATTTTATCTTAAATGAACGTGCAAAGGAATTGGCATTTGAAGGAAAACGTTGGTATGACCTGTTGCGAATGGGCAGGCGAAATAATTTCAGTCGTAAAAATGACCTTATTGAGATTATCATACAAGATGCTCCCTCAACACAGAAACTGGTTCTTGCATCCAAACTTTCGAATCCCCTCGGATGGTATTTACCGATTTACGAATCAGAATTGGAGCGAAATCTGAATCTGACTCAAAATCCATTTTATGATAATGATCTTTAGTTAGACGAAGGAACATGAAACAATCAGTCTGTAAAATTCTATTTGCCGTTAGCCTGCCTGCTCTATTTCTTTCATGCGAAGAGATACCAAGCAAATTTGAGACTGAGGATAACCTGGTCCCCATTATGGAATATCTATATCAGTATCCAGAAAGGTTTTCAGAATTTGCCCGGATTGCTGAAACAGGGGAAGTGAAAGATGCCCTCAGTGCTTATAATCCCAATGGCAACAATTATACACTCTTTATTCCTGATAACGAGGCTTTCGCCAGGTTCTTATCGGAAAGTGATACTTATTCGGATCTGGATGAATTGCTCCAGGATCAATCCTTTGTGAGATCACTGGCAAGGTATCATATCGTTAACAGTTCCATTTCATCAGAGGATTTTCCCTTCGGAGCAATGCCGGATTCAAGTCTTTCCGGTGAATATCTGGTAGTGGCATATATTCAATCAGGGGATAGCACGTATTACAAGATCAACAGCGAGGCAGGGGTAATTAGCAAGGATCTGCGTATGACGAACGGGATCATCCATGTGATCGACCAAGTTCTCCAGCCTGTGACTTTTTCAGGATATGAATGGTTAAAATCAAATCCCGATTATCAAATAATAACTGAATTGTTTGAAATAACGGGATTATCCGATTCCCTTGAACTAGAAAATAGTCCTGTTACAGGTGGCACACCTCGATATACCTTGCTGGTTGAAGCAGATTCCATATTCAATAAAAGCGGGATCTTATCGCTGCAGGATCTCATTGATCTGTATGGCAATAATTCAAGTGATTACCGTGATATCGAAAATCCTATATACCAATTTGCCGCATATCATATTCTTGATGGAAGCATTTTCCTTGCCGACCTGGAAGATGGCAGATTTAACTATGCTAGTTATGCTTCACTGCCGGTTCAGATTGATAACAGGATAGATATACGGATCAATTCCGGGGTTGAAGTTTTTGATTCAATCTTCTCTCCATCGGATTCAAGTTATATCTACACGGATTACATCTCATTAATGGTAAATAATAGCAATTTGCAGACCAGGAATGGTCCCATTCATTTTATTGACTGGATAATGAAGCCTTTCAAACCAGGACGGACAAGAATAACCTTTCAATTTTATGAGGAAACACTAATCCGGGAAATCAGGAATCAAACTGGCAAGTATACATTTACTGATCCTAAAGAGCTAACCCATATAAGCTGGTCAGGAACCGAGGAATTAATTTGGGAGAAAAGTTCCAGCTCATCCGAGAAAGCTTCTAATAAAGATTACCTGGAGATAAATGGTGACTTTTCTATAAGCTATCGTGTTTCTAAAGTTCTTCCCGGCAAATATGGGATCCAGCTTCGTGCAGATAGTGACCGCAGTGATAATGCCACCATTCAGGTCTTTCTAGATGGACACCAAATTGGAGGTAATTTAAACCTGACAATAGGTGGGTCCGGGAGCAATGATCCATACCGCAGAATGAATCTTGCTATTATTGAATTTGGGAAGTATGAGGAGCATACCATTACTGTACGATCCCTTGTGCCAGGAAGGTTTATATGGGATTACATACGATTTGAGAATGATCTTTCAAATTATTAATTGACCAATTCAGTTGAAATGAAGCAGTCAAAACATATTCTGATATTCATTGTATTGAGCCTCATTATTGGCTGCTCCAAGGATTGGGAGGAGCATTACCTTAACCCGGAGAATTCAGTTGATCAGTCGGTTTGGAACGCCATTCAAAGTGATCCGAATTTATCTGAATTTGTTTCGGCTTTTTCAGATTCAGGGTTGGATTCAATTTTCTTCAAGGGTGGTTCATACACTATTTTTGTACCTGATAACCAAGCGTTTGATGAGTATATACCAGATTCGGTCGATTTTAATCAAACACTTCTTTTTCACTTGTTTGACTATATAATAAATATATCAACAGTTGACAATCCAAGAACGGTACGAACCATAAGTGAAAAATATACCATTCTTGATCAGATGAATGGGAAAAAAAGATTCGGTGGCATCGATATTAACTATGACAGTCCTCTTTATAAAGACGGAAGGTACTATATAGTCGGAGAAGTTGCACAACCGATTCCAAACCTATATGAATATATATCAAAGAATAGTCAGGTTTTAAGATCATATATAGATGGATTTGAAGCTGTTGTACTGGATCTTGAAAATAGTGATCCGCTGGGATTTAATGAGAATGGAGATATCGAATATGATTCTGTATTTTCAGTGGTTAACTATTTTGACAGTATCTATTTTCCGATCCGGCAGGAAAGCAGAGACAAATCAGCAACTTTCATTTTATTCAATGATCAGGAATATAACCTTGCCCTTGAACGCATGGCAAATGAGCTGAGCGAGTCTTATTCTGCAAGCGATATTCCCGAGGTGTGGCAAAAAGAAGTCCTTATCCCTGAATTACTGTCTATAGGTTCTTTTCCCAATTCTTTAGATTATGAGGCATTTCTAGAAGGCGGGCTCAGAAATCTGGAAGGAGATTCTGTGTGGGTTGATTTTACGGCAATATCTTCAGAAACAAAGACACTATGCAGCAATGGCATCGTATACAACTACATAGATTTTAGTGTGCCCTCATACCTGTATAAGGGTGAGATTAGAATTGAAGGAGAGCATATGGTTGAATCCCAGGGAGCCGACCTCTATTTTTGGAAACCAGGTTATACATTAACCGGATCATCGGATGCAATATCAGCCAAACCCGTTGTAGGAAGTGCGCAGGGTGCAGAGAATGATTCACTGGTAATTATGAGCTTCAAATCGCAACCTTTTGAAGGTGCCTTTGAATTCGAATTTTATTTCCGGAATATATTCCCCCAGCAATATCTTTTTATCTGGGGAGCTAATTACAGGCCATCGGGACAATATGAGATCTATGCAAATGATATACTGATCCGGGAGTTTGACACTTTCAGCCTCAGGCAGACCGTTTTCAGTGTTGATGGAAGCAGTTACTACTTTCCGCAAAACGGAAATAACAGGCTCGATGCAATGATCGATTTTCTTGAAGAATATGGAGATGTGAAAATTACGATCAAGTATAAAGGTCCAGGTGGAACATCAACGATCAGACCGCTGAATGGATTCAATATAGACTTTATGTCTCTTATACCGGTAGAATAAAAGTCTCAAATGAGTAAGAATTGATAGGAATTGTTATGAAAAGCATCTTTTTAGGATTGATTGGTTTGACTTTTGCTGCATCACTGGCTGCTCAGGATCAATATTGGGTGAAGGGTCAGATCCTCAATGGTAATCAGGAACCGGTAAAGAATGTTTCCGTTTCTTATGAAGGTGCTCCCGGGTCCCCGGTATTTACTGATTCTGCCGGGATATTTATCATGGAAGCAAGCTCAGGCAATATATGGCTGAATATTGCACCTATTGCTCACTACAAACCCAAACAGATCTTCCTGGGGGGAAGAACTGAATTGAAGAT
>Ga0180435_10007289_pt1 | contig 10547 bp, 13 predicted proteins | sample SS_ome_3_FD_132467 | JGI IMG/M metagenome (GOLD analysis project Ga0180435, IMG submission 132467) | Hypersaline lake sediment archaeal communities from the Salton Sea, California, USA - SS_3_S_1 metaG | ecosystem: Environmental > Aquatic > Non-marine Saline and Alkaline > Hypersaline >... | reverse complement strand
TTTAGTGTGGTCCACAAGCGCATTGCGTGATTTGATCTGAGGCAATTTTCACGCTTTGTCCATTTGATCTGGCGCAAATTGGTGCTGTTTGCCTCAGGCTTTCCGATAAATCACGCGGCCGTTGAACAGGGTGTGGGTCACGCAGCCACTAAATTCCCAACCTTCGAACGGGGTATTGCGACCCTCGCTGATCATCTGGTCGGTGCGCAGAGTCCAGTGGTCTTCGGGGTCAAAGATGCACACATCGCCTGGCAGGCCAACATTCAGACGGCCGTAAGGCAGGCGCAGCAGATCAGCTGGACCACAGGTCACCCGGGCAATGGCCTCCTGCAGCGGCAGTACGCCTTCCTCGACCAGACGCAGCGTCAGCGCCAGCAATGTCTCCAAGCTGGAAATGCCGGGCTCGGTATCGGGAAAGGGGGCGTCCTTGGCGTCCGGGTCGTGTGGCTGGTGGTCAGAGCAGATCGCGGCGATGGTCCCCTCGGCGACTGCCTGGCGCAGGGCATCACGATCGGCTAGGGTACGCAGCGGTGGGGAGACGTGGCAGCGGGCGTCGAACCCTTCCACGTCCATTTCGGTCAGGTGCAGCTGATGCACGGCCACATCCGCGCTGACCGGCAGTTTCGCGGCCTGTGCTTCTCGCAGCATACGTGCAGAACCGGCGGTTGAGAGGGCACGGAAATGCACCCTGGCCCCGGTGTGTTCGGCCAGCGCCAGGTCCCGCGCCACGGCGACGGTCTCCGCTGCGCTGGGAACGCCCGGCAGCCCGAGACGGGTTGCCACGGCGCCTTCGTGGGCGCACCCCTCAGCATGCAGGTGGCGGTCTTCCGGGCGCAGGAAAACAGTCATGTCAAAGGTAGCCGCATATTCCAGGGCCCGTCGTTCCACCAGGGTGTTGGCCAGCGGTTTGCGCGCATTGCTCAGCGCCACACAACCGGCGGCCTTGAGGGCGGCGACGGACGAGAGCTGCCTGCCTTCGAGATTGTGGGTCAATGCGGCAGCCGTGAGAACGCGGGCCTGCTGCAGCTTGCGCGCCATGCGGTGAATGAACTCGATATCTGCCGGTGTGTCGATGACCGGCTCGGTATCCGGGGTGCATACAAGCGTGGTGATACCGCCCTTTGCCGCAGCAAGGGTCTCGGATTCGAGTGTTCCTTTGGCCGTATAACCCGGCTCACGCAGGCTGGCGGCCATGTCCACCAGGCCGGGGATCACGATCAGCCCGGTTGCATCGATGCTCTCGTCGGCAACGAAGCCACCAGGAGGCTTGCCTACCGCAATAATCGTCTCGCCCTCGATATGCAGGTCGAGCTGTTCGTCGATCCCGTTGGCCGGGTCGATCAGGCGCCCGCCAATGATGGAAAGGCTCATGCCTCGCCTCCGTTGGCAGCGTGCGTTTGCATGCACATGGACATGACTGCCATGCGCACCGCGATGCCGTAGCTGACCTGTTGCAGTATGACCGAGCGCGGCCCATCGGCTACTTCCGTGTCCATCTCCACGCCACGGTTCATCGGACCGGGATGCATGACAATGGCATCCGGTTTGGCGACTTCGAGACGCTCGTTGGTCAGGCCGTACAACTGAAAGTATTCGTCCTCGCTTGGCAGCAGTGCACCGTCCATACGTTCTTTCTGCAGGCGCAACATGATCACAACGTCGACATCGCGCAGCCCAGCCTCCAGGTCATGGTAGACATGTACGCCCAGGGTGCGGGCCTCGGTGGGGATCAGGGTGCGTGGGCCGACCACGCGAACCTCGGTCACGCCCAGGGTGTTCAGCGCCAGGATCTGCGAGCGCGCCACGCGCGAATGAAGTATGTCGCCGACGATGGCGACGCGCAGCGGGGTGAACTCACCTTTGTGCTTGCGGATGGTGAACATGTCCAGCATGGCCTGGGTCGGGTGCGCGTGTCGACCGTCACCGGCGTTGATCACACTCACGCCGGGGGCTGCATGCTCGGCGATAAAGTGTGCTGCACCCGACTGGCTATGGCGTACAACGAACATCTCGCTGTGCATTGCCTCGATGTTGCGCAATGTGTCGAGCAGGGTTTCGCCCTTGCTGGTGGCGGAGGTGCTGACGTTGAAGTTGAGTACGTCGGCAGAAAGGCGCTTTGCTGCCAGTTCGAAGGTGGTGCGGGTGCGTGTGCTGTTCTCGAAGAACAGGTTGGTGATGACTCGCCCGCGAAGCGCCGGAACCTTTTTGACAGGACGCCCGGGCAGCGCCGCGAAGGATTCGGCCGTATCGAGAATCGTGGTGAGCAGGTCCTTGTCCAGACCTTCAATGGTCAGGAAATGGCGAAGCCGCCCATCGTCGTTGAGCTGAATACTATTGTCATGTCTGCTCGCCATCGGCGGCGATTGTAGCAGCAAGTGCCCTGTCCGGTTAGTACTCCGGGTAGCAGGGTCCACCCAATGGGTCCAGGCAAGACGCGATTCGCGGGAAATGGCGTGCCCTTTCCGAGAATTGCAACGCAGGATAGGCCTATTGGGTGGTCTCCCTGTGGGCGAGTCGAAACGGGCTTTCGGCTTTGTTGCTCTTGTTTGAATTGGCTGCGGCCAGTCCTGCGCTCGTGCGCCTCGCCGAGAAGCCCGTGCCAGCTCGCTGATGTTCGGGGTACTAACCGGAAAGGGCGGTGTTTATTCGCTGCGCGGTTGTTTTGAGCGGCTGATCTGCAGGCTGAGTTCTTCCGGTCCGTTGAGGCGGATATGCTCATCGGTCTGCAGAGGTGGCTGCAGGCCAACCACGTCCGGCTGGATCGGTAGCTGCCGGCCACTGCGCTCGATCAGGCATACCAGGGTAATCGAGCGCGGACGGCCAAAGTCGAAGATCTCATTCATGGCCGCACGGATGGTACGACCGCTTTGGATGACGTCATCGACCAGGATGATGTCACGGCCTTCCACGTCGAATTCGATGGTCGACGGTTTGACCAGCGGATTCACGCCGCTGTGGGTGAAATCATCGCGATAGAAATTAATGTCGAGCAGTCCGAGCGGTTCCTCGAGACCAAGCGCCCTGTGCAGATGTGCTGCCACCCAGGCGCCGCCGGTGTGGATGCCGATCATGGCTGGTTTGTCGATGCCATGGTCGGACAGGCGGGTGCGCAGTACATTGGCCATACCGTCGACCAGGTCGATGATGGCGTCGTGTGTCAGGAAGGTTCTCAGGTCGCTCATGGTTTCATGCTTGGCTTCGCAGCCAGGTTTCCAGGATCAGCTTGGCGGCGTAGGAGTCTACCTTAGTTGCGTCCTTTGCGGCTTCAATTCCCAGGTCGGCCCAGGCCTCTCGAGTAGTGAGGCGTTCGTCCACCAAGTGCACCGGCAGGTGAAAGCGGCCATGCAGCTGGCGTGAGAACTTCTTGGCGCCCTCGGCATTGTTGGCCTCGCGGTCGGTCATCTCGAAGGGGTGCCCGACCACCAGCGCATCGGGCTGCCACTCCCGTATCAGTCTCTCGATCTGCTCCCAGTCGGGCTTGCCTTTGGCGTTGCCCAGCGTGATCAGTGGATTGGCGCTGTGTGTGAGCGTCTGGCCGACGGCGACGCCGATCTTGTGGGTGCCATAATCGAAGCCCAGGAGGGTGCTCATGCGTGGCCGGTGTCTCCGCTGAGCAGGCTCAGGTCCACCCCCAGTAGTCTGGCCGCCGCTTCCCAGCGCTGGGTCGGCGGCAGGTCGAACAGGATGGCCTTTTCAGCAGGGACGGTCAGCCAGGCGTTTTCCAACATCTCCTGCTCCAGCTGGCCAGCACCCCAACCGGCGTAGCCGAGAGCGATCAGTGATTTTGCCGGACCTTCACCCCTGGCCATCGCCTCCAGAATGTCGCGCGACGTGGTCACGCTGACATCGTCTGTCACCTTGAGGGTCGAATCCCAGCGGCGCACGCCTGTGTGCAGCACAAAACCCCTCTGCTCTTCGACAGGCCCGCCAACATACACGGCTTCCTGGGCGGGCTCCTCGGTACTGACGTCAATCTCCATCTGTTCCAGCACCTCGCGGACCTTGATGTCGGTGGGACGATTGATCACGATTCCCATGGCCCCGGAATCCCCGTGGTCGCAAATGTAGGTCACCGTGTGGAAGAAGTTCGGATCTGCCAGGTTGGGCATGGCGATCAGCAGCTGATTTTTCAGGCTCTCGGTTTTCATGGGTACGAGTATCGTGTGCCTGTCTTGAGTCGGCAAGGTCGGTGCCGGTTTTCAGTTGGCGAACAGCCGGTTGCCGCTGCGAAACTGCCAGGTGCGCGTGATGTCGAGCACATCAACTTCCTCACGGATATTCGGCGGGAAGGGGGCGAAGGGAGCTGCCAGGCGCACGATTCGTTTGGCCGCGTCATCGAGCACTTGGTGGCCTGATTGCTCGAGTACACGGATCTGTTCGATGCTGCCGTCCGCACGGACCGCCACGTGTAGTACCAGGGCTCCATAAAGTTTCTTGCGCTTGGCCTCATCGGGGTAATTCAGGTTGCCGATGCGCTCGACCTTCTTGCGCCAGGCCTCGAGGTAGGCAGCGTACTTGTATTCCTGGGTGCTGGCATTGACCACCTTGCGCCGTTCGCGTTTCGAGGCGGCCTGGCTGCGCCGATCAATTTCAGCCGTCAGGCGGTCAATCTCCAACTGGGTGCTGGCCAACAGTTGCGCAAGCTGTGGCTTGGGTGCGGCCTGAACCTTGGGCTTGGGTTTGCGCACCTCCTGTTTGGTCGGAGCCTTTTTGCTGGTAATCACCTGTGGCCGTTTCGCTTCCGGGCGCGGGGTGCCAGCGCGTTTCAACTCGGGTGCAGGTTTCTTCTTCTTGCTGACCTGCGGATTGCCAAGCGGGTTGCTGGGACGTTTTCTTACGACCTTGTCACCGCCACCCTGTTGCGATGTTTGAGCGAGAAAATCCGGCTTATCAACCGGTTCCGGCTTTTTTTTCGGGCTGACTAGGGTGATGTCCAGGGTGCGTTCGGGAGCAGGCGGGTTTTTGCGCTGGACATCGAAACTCAAGCCGAGGATCAGCAATGCGTGCACCGCAATAGCGCCAAGGACGGCCAGGCCAATAGGGTCGTGTGTGATCTTGATGGGCAGTTTGCCGGTGATGTCCAAGATTTAAAGGGGCTCGCTGATAACCAGTTTCTTGGGGGGATTTTGCAGCTGTGCGCGTTGCTGCATGGCCGGATTCATGTGCACCGTGCCTTCGCTGTCAATCAGTAACACGTACTTTATACCCATTTGCTTGGCAATGCGGTGCCAGCCCTTGGGGCCGGCGATGAAGAGTGCGGTGGCTGCAGCATCCGCAGTCGTGGCGTCCGGATGCATGACCGTCACCGATGAGGTGCCCTCTGCAGGGCGGCCGGTGCGAGGGTCGATGATGTGGTGGTAGAACTTGCCCTCCCAGGCGAAGTTACGCTGATAGTCCCCGGAGGTGAATACCGCTTCGTTGCCGGTAACCGGTATGAGTGCGAAAACGCCGCCACCATCCGGATTGCGCACGGCAATGCGCCAGGGGTTGCCGGCGCGTGAACCGATTGCTCGCAGGTCCCCTCCCGCGTTGACGATGGCATTGTGGATGCCCATCTCCTTGAGCCGGCCGATCGCCTTGTCGACACCATAGCCTTTGCCGATTGCGCCGAAATCGAGTTTTACTGCGCTGTTGCTGGAAGAAAGGCGAAAACCGTCTATTTCGATGTCGCCGACACTGGGTTTCTGTTCGACCCAGAATTCTATGGTTTTATCATCGGGCGGGGCATGCGGTCTTAGGTCGCTGGTGTGAAAACCCCACAGTTTCACGAGCTGGCCGATGCCCGGGTCGAAAAGGTAGTCGCTTTTCTCGGCCAGTTCCTGCGATGCCTTCAACAGGGGTAGCACCGAAGGGGGCGCGGCCAGTGTTTTTCCTTCGTTGATGAAGCGGTTCACGCGTTCAACCGGCCCTGGATCCCACGCATGCCAAGTCTGATGCATGAGATCGAAGTCCTGCTGCAACTGGTCGCGCGCGGCCTCGGCTTTCTGGCGGTCCACGCCAATCAGCTCGAGGTCCATGTAGGTGCCAAAAGTAAGCAGGCGAAAGTGTTGCGATGGCAGGTCTTTCGCGCAGCCTCCTATAGCGAATAAGGCGGTCAGCAAGAAGGCCAGTGAGAATATACGGCGCCTGACGCCGAAGGCGAGAATGCTCATACTGCGAGTTTCCGCTCAATGCAATCCATCAGGTTTGCGGCAATGTTCAGGTTGTAAATGCTATCCAGTTCGCGAATGCAGGTCGGGCTGGTAATGTTGATCTCGGTGAGATAGTCGCCGATCACGTCCAGCCCTGCAAACAGAATCCCCTGCTCACGCAGGTATGGGGACACAGTCTCCACGATCATTCGATCCCTGTCACTCAGTTCCACTCCCACACCACTGCCGCCGACAGCCAGGTTTCCCCGGGTTTCACCGGCGGCAGGGATGCGCGCCAGTGCATACGGGACCGGCTCGCCATCGATCACGAGAATACGTTTGTCGCCCTCACTGATTTCAGGGATAAAGCGTTGTGCCATGGTAAAGCGGGTATTGTGAGCCGTCAGCGTCTCGATGATGACATTTCGGTTAGGGTCGTGATGGCGCACGCGGAAGATCGAGGCGCCGCCCATTCCCTCCAACGGTTTCAGGATGACGTCACCCTGCTCGGCGATGAATTGGTTCAGCTCCTCTGGTTCCCGCGTCACCAGAACAGGTGCACAGACCTGGGGGAACAGGGTCGCGGCCAGCTTTTCATTGGCATTGCGCAGCGCCGCGGGGTGGTTGACCAGCAGTACTCCGGCCCCGGCAGGCTGATCGAGCAGGTAGGTGGTGTAGATGTATTCCATGTCGAAAGGCGGGTCCTTGCGCATGAGAATGACATCGCAGGCATCCAGGGGCATAGTTGTGGTCGCCCCAACATTGAACCAGTCTTCCGGATCGTCCTGAACCTGCAGTGGGGCAAGTCGCGCAAAGGTGCGGCCGTCGCGCGCGTGCAAATGATTCTGCTCGGCATAAAGAATTTCCCAACCCCGCCGTTGTACTTCCAACAACATTGCGAAGGTGCTGTCTTTCTGCACCTTGATAGTTGAAATGGGGTCCATGATGACGACGACAGAGATTGGCATGCGAATTTCTCAAAAACTGCTTTTCAGACCTGTAGTTAATCAGGTTTGTTCAAAAGGGTGAACCAGGTTTGTCGGTGTTGGTTGAAGTTGGCCGAGGCGACTGCTATTTTCGCGCAAGCCTGTTACCGGGCAGCGAAAAATCGTGGCACAACGATACTCGTTTTCAAATGAAAAAGACCTTTGGAGGAAGTATGTGGCTTAACGCCAGAATGCAGCGGTCATGCATCATGCAGGACGGGTGCTGTTCGGTGTCTGTGCTCGCCCGCAGGGCCCACCTACTTGCTTCTTCCTTATGCCTGTTGTTGGTGAGTTTGCCAGCCCTGTCCGCGGATGACTATCTTTCCGAACTCGATGCCGAGGTTAAGAAGGTGGAAGCGCGCAAGATCGATGGGGAGGCTGGTGAGGTTTCGGTTCAGACCCCGGCGGAGGTGTCCACTGGGGCTTCCCAAAAGCAGGCTGGTGGATCTGCCAACGCCTCACGTGAATCTTTTGAGTCGCTGTTGAAGAAAAACTATCTTGGCACCTTCGGCTTTTACAAGAAGCTGCCCGAGCGTAGCCGTCAGGAAATCTATGCGGAATACCGGGATGGGGCGCCGATATCGGAAGTTAGAAAGAAAATAATCGACCGGCTGCTGCAAAGATGATTGCACGGCCTTGTTTTTTGCCGACAAGAAGCTGGATCTTGAACCATTAGAGGTGAGCAATGCTGAAAAGCATCAAATGCGCAGTACTGACTGTTTTCGTTGCCGGTGGTGCTTTTGCATCACAGGCTATCGCTGATGAGGTCGCTGTCGGTGGCAGCGATTTCATTCCACTGGTCAAAGACAAGCCTTACCTGCATGTCATTCACCAGGGACGCGCGATCAAGGTGCAACGCGTCCAGGATCCGGATTACGAACTGAAGGGCTACTTTGCCAAGACCGCACGCAAGTGTCCGCCGTTTTGTATTCAGCCGGTTATCCCCTCGCCTGATGTCGATGTGATTGCCGAGGTCGAGCTCTTTGACTTCATGGAAACCGAGTTGCGTGATGGAACGGGTGTTCTGATCGATGCGCGGACCCCCTCGTGGCATAAAAAGGGAACCATTCCTGGGTCGGTCAACCTGCCGTTCACCCAGTTGTCAAAGGCGGTCGAGGATCCGGAAATGATCGAGGCCCTGGAACTGCTGGGCGCCAGGGAGCGTGGCGAGGTCGGTGCTTGGGACAAGTTGATGGAAGACTGGGGTTGGACGGACAGTCCCTACCTTACCGAAAGTTGGGATTTCACTCAGGCAAAGGATGTTGTGGTGTGGTGTAACGGACCGGCTTGTGGCCAGTCGCCGCGTGCGATCCGTGGCTTAATCAACGTTGGTTATCCAGCTGACAAAATAAAGTACTACCGGGGCGGGATGCAGATGTGGCAGTTGTGGGGACTGACCACTGTTGTGCCCAATTGACGGTCAAGCATTAGAGGGAACGCTGTGAGTAGCGATGACGCGATGGAGTTCGGTGGCCTCAAGGTGATGGTCATTGATGACAGCAAGACAATCCGCCGAACGGCGGAGACCTTGCTCAAGAAGGCGGGTTGCGAGGTACTGACCGCAGTCGATGGGTTCGAGGCCTTGTCCATCATTGCGGACAATAACCCCGACCTGATCTTTGTCGACATCATGATGCCCCGTCTGGATGGTTATCAGACCTGCGCGCTGATCAAGCATAACGAGATGTACCGAGAGATCCCGGTGATCATGCTGTCGAGCAAGGATGGTCTGTTTGATCGGGCCCGTGGGCGTATCGTGGGCTCTGAACAGTACCTCACCAAACCTTTTACCAAGGACGAGTTGCTTGATGCGATTCGTCGTTATGCCGTCAAGGCTGCGTGACATGGCAAAGATCCTTATAGTCGATGACTCTCCTACAGAGCAGTACGTGCTGGCGCAGCACCTGCAGAATGCCGGTCATCAGACCGTAACAGCAGGTGATGGCGAAGAAGGTTTGGATGTCGCAAAAAGCGAGCAGCCTGACCTGGTGCTGATGGATGTGGTGATGCCGGGACTCAATGGTTTTCAGGCAACGCGCAAATTGAAAAGGGATCCAGCGACTGCACAGATTCCTGTCGTGATCGTTACCACCAAGGATCAGGATACGGACAGGGAATGGGGTTTGCGCCAGGGAGCCAGCGATTACCTGGTCAAGCCGGTGGAAGCCAGCGAGTTGCTGGAAAAGCTTGGGCAGTTGCTCGATTGATGTGATGAACGAACAGGATTCGGTGAAAACCCCGCGCGAGTTGATGGCGCTGTTGGCTGATATCGAGCGGCGCAGCCATAGCAGTGCCTTGGGTCTGCCTGAGACTGAGGTTCGCGAACAGGTCTGGGATGGCTTGGCCTACAGTATCGGTGGTGTCCGGGTGGTAACCGCAATGAGCGAGATTGCGGAAATGCTGCCTTACCCGGAGAGCATTACTCAGGTTCCTGGCGCCAAGCCTTGGATGATGGGACTGTCGAATATCCGCGGCAGCCTGCTGCCGGTAATCGACTTGCAGGTATTCCTTGGCGCCAAGGCGGTGGTACCAAGCAAACTGGCGAGGATGCTTGTGGTGCGGATGCGTGGCCTGGCTGCAGGGTTGCTGGTGCCTTCGGTGCAGGGGATGCGTCATTTCAGTGAAGAGCAGCGCTTGAGCAATGCGCGCATGAAAGGCGCCCTGGGGGAATATGTGTACGACGCGTTTTCCATCGATGGGCAGATATGGCCTGTATTGAGTTATTCAGCGTTGACTGCTGACCCGGATTTCCGGATCGCAGCGGCGTGAAAGAGAAGGTTTTTCAATCTTTGGCCTGATAGTTGGCCGAGGTTTTTTAGGGACACGAGGCGATTTGAGCGGGTAAACCGTTACACCTTGCATGCTAAGCAAGCGCGGTGAGCGATTGAGCCGAGGGAGACTAAATGAAACGCATTGTCAAAAGCTCCAGTGATGGCAACCGTACCGTACTGGTATTGGCTGTTTTGCTGCTGATCACGATCGTGGCCACTATTGCCGCGTTCATACAGGTGGACAAGCAGGAGCGAAATCAGGAGCAGTACCTGCTGCGTACTACCGAGCAGCAGGTATTGGCACAGAAAATCGCCAAGTTCGCCATCGAGGCGGCACGCGGTAACGATCAATCATTTTCTGCCCTGCGGTCCTCGCGAGACAGGTTCACGCAGTTGATGGACGAGCTGAAAAATGGTGCGCCCGCCATTGGTCTGCCGGCATCTCCGCCGGAAGTCAAAGATACGCTCCGGCAGGTCGAAAACAACTGGCTGGAATTGCGTGCGCATGCCGATCAAATTCTCACGGCACAAGAGGGCATTCTGTCGATTGATGAGTTTGTCGCCGTAATCAACGAATTCATTCCTCAGCTGCAGGAAGTATCGGACCAGGTTGTGCGTTTGTTGGTCAAGAGCAAGGCTGGCCAACGCCAGATCTACGT
>Ga0180435_10007288_pt1 | contig 10548 bp, 10 predicted proteins | sample SS_ome_3_FD_132467 | JGI IMG/M metagenome (GOLD analysis project Ga0180435, IMG submission 132467) | Hypersaline lake sediment archaeal communities from the Salton Sea, California, USA - SS_3_S_1 metaG | ecosystem: Environmental > Aquatic > Non-marine Saline and Alkaline > Hypersaline >... | reverse complement strand
CAGGCTCGAACCCAGCGCGATCAGGATAAAGGCGACGAAGTAAGTGGTGACGGAATTCACCTGGCTGAAAACAAAAAAACCGGCGCCAAAAATCAGTGTGCCGATCAGCAATATCGGTCGTGGGCCAAAGCGGTCAACCAGCCAGCCCTGGAGTGGCCCCAGCAGGCCACTCTCAAGACGCGTTAACGCGAACGCGAGTGACAGGATTGACATGCTCCAACCGAATTCGTCACGTAACATGACCGCGTAAGCGCCATAAGAATGCATCCAGGTCATGGCGGCCAGCCATTGAATACCTGCGCAGGCGGCTACTATCCACCAGCCGTAGAAAACCGTGCCGCGGGGTCGGAACAGAGCGTCCATCCGCAGCTTGAATGTGTGTATCAAGCCGAACATCTGCGCATCATACGGCAATGGCTCATCAGGCTGTTATTTTTGTCATGTGGAAAGCGGGCAGGGTGCTGCCAAAGGCGCTAACATTAAGAGTATGTCAACAAGTACGCCCCCACAGTCAGATAAACATGCCCTGGTACTCAGTGGCGGTGGCGCCCGTGCGGCCTACCAGGTGGGTGCACTGCGCTATATCGCAAAGGCATTGCCTGACTATCGTCCACAGATTCTCACCGGCATATCTGCCGGGGCCATCAATGCTGCACATCTGGCTGCACATCAGGGCAGTTGGGCTGAAGCTGTGTCACAACTCTCCAATATCTGGCTCAGTCTCGACACTGAAAAAGTCTACGCGACTGGTTTTGCCAATATGGCCAGGCGCGTCACAGTCTGGGGCCTTCGTCTGATCAGCGGTGGCCGGCTGGGTAATGCTGATGTTCGGGGTATGGTGGATAACAGTCCGCTGCGGGAGTTTCTTCGCGACAACCTGCCCATGCTCGAAGATGAACGCATAGCAGGTATCCAGGAGAATATTGCGCGCGGCGTGCTTGAATCTCTTGCCATTATCACCACCAACTACGGTTCTGGCAGGTCGGTTGCCTGGGTTGAAGGTAACAATCCTCTGCTGTGGGAACGGGGTCAGCTGCGCGCCAATGATACTCAGATGAGGCTTGATCACATTATGGCCTCTTCTGCGCTGCCCATGTTTTTCCCGGCGGTGCGGCTTGAATCAGCCTGGCATGGTGATGGAGGCGTTCGTTTAACCGCACCGTTGTCACCTGCTCTGCATCTTGGGGCGACGCGCATTTTAGCGGTGTCACCACGTGCGAAACCCGTGAATGCTATTCCACCGGAGTTGCGCGATCCTTATCCATCGCCGGCGCAGATCGCCAGTGTTCTGTTGAATGCCGTGTTCCTGGATATGCTCGATTATGACGCCCTGCAGATGAATCGCATCAACCGGCTGGTATCACAACTTGCGCCTGAGCAGACCTCTGAATTCCGTCAGGTTGAAGTCATGGTGCTGCGACCCAGAGAAGATCTCGGTAAACTGGCGCAGGAACATGAAATTACCATGCCGTCATCCTTCCGATTCTTTGAGCGCGGGCTGCACAATAAAGAATCACGCTCTTCTGATGCACTCAGCATGGTGATGTTTGAACCGGAATACCTGGCGCTGTTGATCCGGCTGGGTGAAGAAGATGCAGCCGAGCGTCGCGATGAAATAGAAGCTTTTCTGCGTGGCGGCGCCTGTTCGCTGCCGGTCTGGTAGTGATGTGGAGCGCGCGCTACTTTCTTTCGTTTGCGACCAGACCCATGCAGTTTGCATAGTAGGTCACGGTGCCTGGCCAGTCTGAAAATATGCCTCTGATGCCTACTTTTTCCGCGAGCGCATGTAACACCTCCAGAGACTGTCCCTCACGCTGGATATAACCAGGCAGGTTTGCGTACAACCAGTTATCCGGGCTTGTCGCCTGGCCCGATTCAAAGGTCCAGGTGATGATATCCAGGCCAGCCTGTTGTGCAAACTCAGCATAGGGTGAGGGGGCTAACTCATCGTTGTCATCAACAATCAACAGCATCGGTAGCGGTGGTGCAATGATGTTGATGCCGGCCTTTTTAAGCCGCTGCATATCTTCGAGGCTGGCAACAAAATCACGATCGCGTCCCCGCGGGTCGAGGAAGACCGCCTGGGCTCCGAAATCCGGGTGTTCAGCTATCCAGTACAGAATATCGTTCACATCAAACGACTGGGGATAGACGCGCTCGGCGGCAATATCTGCAACCTCATAAGCTTCTATCAAACGGCTGGCATAGTTCTGTTGAGACATGCCGGCGTAAGGCATAGGCACCATGGGTGCCTTCAGCTCGGGCGTGAAGGACACACCTAACCTATCAAACAGATTGATGCTCTCATCATGTGTCAACAGCGTGCCACAGCTTACCGGGTCCTCAACAAGCCCGCTGCCGGGGTCGGTCAGGTATTGGTTAACATCTGTTGCATTGCTGTTGACAATGTCGCGGCGTCCACACAGGTCGCGATATTGCGATAGCGTGATGTCGCTGGTGCAGCATTTGGCGGTCGCCGGTACAGGGTTGCCTGCCGCATCTGTGCCCGCGGCTGTAAACCCCTCACTGCAGCTGTTTGCGTGTTCTGTCTGCAGGATGTTGGTGGTACGGTGCAGGTCACATTGAGAATGGCGGCACACCAGTGTCAGATCTTTAGTGAATGTCACATCGCACTCAATAACACCTGCACCCATGGCCGCGGCTGCCTCATAACCTTCCCGTGTGTGTTCCGGATAACCCAGCGGAGCGCCTCTGTGGGAAATAGAGAACTCAGTCTTGTAAAAAGGAATATCGGCACAACTCTGTAACTGTCTTTGCAGGGGGCCGAAGGGTAAATCTGTGCTGAGCAGTAGCGCCCGGTCGGTAGGATCAACCTGACTTTCCTGCGTGGCAACGGCACATCCACTTAAAGCGATAAGGATAATCAGGAGAGCACGCGTACACTGAGCGTTCATAACTAAGGGCCAGTTTGAGTGTTAAGTAACGTCCTAGTATTACAGAGTTTTCATGAAGATGGTGTGTCACCCTGGGTGCAGGACTGTCAGCAATCGGTGGTTGCCTGGTGTGAGCTGCAGGGTTACAGCTATCGCTTCGAGGGGGATCAGTTTTTCGACAGACTGCCGCCATGGTACTGGCAGAAAGTAGGGCATCGTAAACCCATAGCGGCAGATCTGGCGCGTTTGTTGTGGGTGCGCGATGAACTGGCCAGCGGCGCGTACGATGTGGTGGCCTGGGTCGACATCGATGTCTTTGTGTTCAATCCACAAGCGCTGCGGATCGCACCACAATCGAGCTGCGTGTTTGGATACGAGCACTGGCTGCAGCCGAAAACTAAAGGATTCACCGTGCGTAAAAATGTACACAATGCGTATTGCGCCTTTAAGCCGGACTGTCCCGTTCTGGCATTTTTAATCGAGTCGATTCAACGCATGGTGCAGCGGGTTGACGTTGATTTTCTGGCGCCGCAATTTGTTGGTCCCAAGCTGCTGACGAGCCTGCACAACATTGTGGGATTTGAGCTTGAACCTGCGGTTGGTGCAATTTCTCCATCACTGCGCGAGGCGCTTGTTCACAATGATACCCGCCGCATCACACAGGGTATGCCGCAACCCCTGCGGGCCGCTAACCTCTGTGCGTCATTGCCGGCATCTTCCGAGCAGATGAGGCAGTTGATGGACGCTTTACTGCGGCTGGCTAAAAATGAGCAGAAATAGACAGCGAACCGAACAGATCGTTTTCCTCTTGATTTTTGTATTCCCGGCTGCGGTAGATATAAGAGTACGCGAGGCGGAACTTGCTGTTGTTCCAGACAAAGCCGGCTTGTAGATCGCCCACCCAGTAGCGCCGCTCGACACTGTGGCTGCGTCTGAAGTTATTCCCATCCAGGAACAGGTTGTGGGCCATGAAGCGACCGTCGATACCGGCAAAAAAATACCAGCTCGGACCGCGAATGCGATCGTAATACTGAGATACCGGCAGACTCGGCCGCACCCGTGGAGGTCCGTAATCGTGATCTAAACCCTGTCCAAAACGCACCATCCCGCCAACGCCTGCGTAGGTCTGGGGTGTACCCATGGATGCGCTGACATGGGGCAACAGGTCAACCTGCAGATACTTGCCAAACGTGCCACTGCGGGCCAGGCGCAGCCACTTTTTTTCGTAGGCAACGGAAAGCACAAACTCATTTTTCAGCTGATTGTCCCAACCCATAGCTTCATCGCTGCCAATTCTGCGGTGCAGGGCATTCTGTATGATCTCCGCGCGGGCACCGGGCCCCACCAGGCCAAAACTCAGGCGCCAGGTTTCAATTTCATCCGGGTTCTCGGTAGTGAAGCCTGCAGCGAGGTACACATACCCGGCGTAGGGTCTGTCCTCTTCGAGTAACTCTGTGGCCAGAATATCTGTCGGAGTATAAATCTCATGGCCTGCCGAGAGGGCGACATGCATCTTGTCTTCAGGCTCTATGCCAGGAAATCGAATACCCATCGCCTGCAGGCGTTTGGGTCCTTCATTGATATTGCTGACATAGTTCAACATGACGCCAGAGGTATAGTGCCGGTCGGTATCGACAAAAACGTCGTTCTCGATCAGCAGGTTTAATACGCCATCTGACGCCCAGGCAGTTTGCAGTAAACCTGAAAAACATAAGATCAGCGTCAACAGGCAAAAAAATCTGGGATAGTGCACAGAACTCGTCGGTGTTGGAGTAATACTCGGCGGCGCCTACAATACCTGTTCAATAGGGTGCGTTCAAAATTCAAGGGGGGAATATGCATACGTTTGCCGATCCGCTGGCACGAGCAGTGCAGGTTGCAGCTGGCAAGACCGCGGTCATCGATCAGGATAAGACGTTTACTTACACCGAACTGCTGCAACGCTGCGGGAGGCTGGTTGCAGGCCTTTATGCACTGGGTCTGGAGAAAGGTGATCGGGTGGCCATCTGGGCCAATAACTGTCACCAGTACATTGAAGCTTATGTAGGCGTTCCGGCAGGTGGTCTGGTCATTGTGCCTCTGAATACACGCCATGCCGAGCCGGAGTTGCGCTACGCACTGGAAGATTCCGGGAGCCGGGTACTGTTGACGGACAGGCCCGCGGAAGGCCTGCAGGACGTTGTTGAACACGTTGTCAGTCTTGGTGAAGCTTATGAAAATCTGCTGGCACCTGAAGCCGCTGCTCTGGGGGTCGGCGTGCATGAAAATGATCTGGCCGGCTTGTTTTACACCGGTGGCACAACGGGTCAGTCAAAAGGTGTGATGCTGAGTCATCGTAATCTGATCGCCAACACGTTTCACTGGATGACCGCTTCGCCGCAAGGTGAGCAGGATGTGATGCTGGTGATGGCGCCGCTATTCCATGCTGCGGGTTCCAACGGCGTCCTGGCATCCATCTGGAACGCAGGCAGTCAGCTGACGCTGGGCGCTTTTGCGCCGGCAGAAGTGTTAGATCTGGTAGAGCGATACAAAGTCAGTATGACCCTTGGTGTGCCCACCATGCTTGCCGCTATGGCGGAAGAGCAGCACGCTAATCCACGTGATGTGTCGAGCCTGCGCTCCATTGGTCACGGTGGCTCACCAATTGCGACAGAAGTACTGCGTCGCACCTGCACAGCGTTTCCCGGTGCGGAGTTGGTCGAAGTATATGGTGCTACGGAGCTGTCGCCATTGACAACAACTTTACGTAACGAACAGGATCTGTTGGACGATGACCGTGCGCGATCTTGTGGTCAGTCTATACCCGGTGTTGAGGTGAGGATTCTTGATACAGCGGGCACACCCCTGCCCAGTGGAGAAATTGGCGAGGTTGTGGTGCGCGGACCTAACGTCATGATGGGGTACTGGAACAAGCCCGAACAAACCGCCGCGGTTCTGAAAGACGGTGCTTACTGGACCGGTGACCTCGGCTATATGGATGAAGCCGGCTATGTGTACCTTGTTGACCGCAGTAAAGACATGATTGTCACAGGTGGTGAGAATGTGTACTGCACTGAGGTCGAGGAAGTATTGTATAAACATGAGGCGGTACTGGAGGCAGCAGTTTACGGCATTCCCGATGAAAAATGGGGTGAGGCAGTACATGCGACTATCGTGCCGCGTGCTGAGCACAGCGATATTGATCCGGAAGTGCTGCTGGCTTTCTGCCGTGAATCGATCGCCGGTTACAAGGTGCCTAAAGGCATCAATATTCAGCATGAGCCGCTGCCTAAATCCGGGCCGGGTAAAGTCCTGAAACGCGAACTGCGTGCGCCTTTCTGGGAAGGTGTTGAGCGGAGCGTAAATTAGCGTGCGAAGCTTTATACTGTTCTGTCAGCAATAAATTTCAATAAATCAAAAAGAGAGGAAATCTTATGTCTAACGCCGCACTGGATAATGCCGTTGAGCTTATGCAAGCCCGCATTGGTCAGACTTCAGAGCCCACCGACTGGTTCGAAATGACCCAGGATCGGATTAACAAATTTGCTGACGCTACGCTTGACCAGCAGTGGATCCATGTTGATCCTGAGCGAGCCAAAAATGGCCCTTTCGGCGCACCTATAGCACATGGCCAGCTGACCATGTCGATCATGAGCTTCCTGCCTGGTGGTAGTGGCATTGGTTTGCCTGCGCTGGAAGGCATGAAAATGGGTATTAATTACGGTTGGAACAAGGTGCGGTTTATGTCACCGGTTGCTGTTGGCAATAAAATCCGCACCGTTGGCAAGCTGAAAAGTGTTGAAGCCAAAGGCCCGATGCTGGAAGCAGTCAATGAGCTGACCGTTGAAATAGAAGGTCAGGACAAACCTGCCTGCGTTGCCGAAAGCGTTTTGCGAATTGTTTTTTAGAACCAGTTTGACCATCTACTTCTACTTGCGGAGGGTGTCTTGGATATAGGCGTATGTGTTGCGTCCCACATTGGTGATACGGACTATGTCGTTCGGGCTGAAGAGCTGGGTTTTACCCACGCCTGGCTCGCTGATTCACAGATGTTGTGGTCCGATTGTTACGCCACACTGGCATTGGTGGCGCATAAAACTTCGCATATCCAGATCGGTACTGGCGTTGCGGTCAGCGGCACCCGTCCCGCGCCGGTAAACGCGGCAGCCATCGCAACGATCAACGCGTTGGCCCCCGGTCGGACATTCTTCGGTGTTGGCGCCGGCAACACGGCACGTCGTGTCATGGGCTTGGCCCCGCAACGGATAAAGGAGTTTGAAGCTTACCTGCAGCAGCTGGTGCCTTTGTTGAAAGGCGAAGAGGCTCTGTTGCCGGTGGGTAAAGATCAAACCTCGCCGATACGACATATCATGCCGGACAAAGGTTTTGTAAATTTTAATGATCCGATCCCTCTGTATGTGTCGGGCTTTGGGCCGAAATCGCTGGCCCTGGCGGGTAAATATGGAGATGGTGCGGTGTTAGCTCTGGTCGGTGATCCCGGTGCCATGTCGAGCATCTGGCATATGATGCAGGCAGGTGCACGCGACAGCGGGCGAGAGATAGCCGCGCACGGTGACTTTTATACCACTGCGTTAACCACCATGGTGGTGCTGGACGAAGGTGAGGCGATCGATTCGCCAAGAGTGAAAAACGAATGCGGTGCTATGGCCATGGCCACCGTACACTATGCCTATGACCAGTTCCGCAATTTTGGCCATCAGCCGCCCAATGCGCTGGCAGGTATATGGGATGACTATACAAAACTGTTGGAGAGTTATCCCGCCGAGCGTCGGCACCAGCGGATACACGCTGGACACAATTGCTGGGTACTGGAGGAAGAAGAACGGTTTCTCACGCCAGAGGTACTGGCCGCATCCAGCATGATAGGTACCCGCAGTGCGTTGATAGATCAGATACAACAACTCTCAGCGACAGGTCTGGCGCAGATAATGATTCTGCCGAACTTTGATACCCGTTATGACGTGTTGGAACGTGTGGCGCAGGATATCATTCCATATGTCTAAAAAATTACTGGCGCGGCCTCCACTCCGTCCGGCTCTATAAGGTCGTAAATGTTCACCTATCTGAATCCTGCAATACGCCAGCGTCTGATTGCTGAAGGCAAACTGGTACGTCTGGATGCGCAAGGCCAGCTCATTGACGTGCATGCGCCGGAAGCGCCGGGAGAGCTGGCTATTAATCTGTTGGGCCCTATTCCATTACCTATTGCCTTGCGTTCAACCCAGACAACCGTGCAATGGTATGCCGCTGTGCGCAGTACCGAACTCAGTCAGGTTGAAACTCTGGCATCGGAACTGCGCGCCAGAGGTGGACAGCAGCTGTTTTCTCATCTGGTGTCACCGCTGGCAGTGAACAGCGTGCTGGTGGTGGGCAACCCCACCGAAAATCCACTGGTGCGGGTACACAGCAACTGTCTCACTGGAGACGTTTTCGGTTCCCAGCGATGTGATTGCGGGCCACAGCTGGATGCCGCCATCGCGCGCATGCATGCTGACCCTGCTGGTGGCTATCTGGTTTACATGGCTGGCCATGAAGGCCGTGGCATCGGCTTGTGGGCAAAAGCCGCAACTTATCTGCTGCAGGACGCCGGCGAAGATACCTATGAAGCCAACCGTTCACTTGGGCTGCCTGATGATTCACGGGACTTTACCGATGCGGCCGTGCTGATTAAACATTTTGTTGGCACAGAAGCTTTCCGTCTGCTGACAAACAATCCCAAAAAGGTTGAAGATCTGCATCACTTTGGCCTGCGCGATATCACCCAGGAAAAACATGTCACTGGGGTCAGTGAATGGAACAAGCGTTACCTCAATGCCAAACGCACATGGGGTCATAAGCTCGATGACGAGGATATATAGGGGTGATGGTGAGAGTCTTCACTCTGATTGTTCTGCTGCTTTCAGTTGCTGGCTGTGACCAGCCAGGGGACAAGCCTGCGCAAAGCGCTTTGAAGATCAATCAGCTGCAGTTTGTCGGTAGTCACAACAGCTATAAAAAAGCCATGTCTGCAAACTACGCTGAGGACCTGCGCGAGAGAAATCCTCAAGCTGCTGCAAGCCTTGAATATAAACACATTCCGCTTGCTGACCAGCTGGATCTTGGTCTGCGTAAGCTTGAGCTGGATGTTTTTGTGTTACCCCAGGGTAATGACTTTGCCGTGGGTCATGTTCAGGTTATCGACATGAACAGCCAGTGCGACACGCTCAGCCTGTGCCTTACGCAGGTGCGCCAATGGTCCGATGCCCATTCTTCACACGTGCCGATCTGGATAAGTTTTAATGCCAAAGACGCAGTGATTACCGGTCTGCCGGAACCCATTGCTTTTACCGCTGATGCCTTAGATAACCTGGATCGATTGTTGCTTGAGGCACTGGGGGATCGTTTGATCCGCCCGCGGGATATTGTAGACCTTAAGTGGCCAGAGTTAGAGCAGGCCAGGGGTAAGATTCTGCTGATACTGGATGAACAAGGCAGCAAGCGGGAACACTATCTGCAGGGTTGGCAACAACGCCCGATGTTCACCAATGTCTCACAAGATCATCCTGCTGCAGCCATCATGATCATCAACGACCCGATAGCGGAGCAGGCCAGGATCAGCCAGCTTGTGCAGCAGGGGTATATGGTGCGCACCCGGGCGGACGCAGATACCCTGGAGGCCAGGCAAGGCGATACCCGTCGTCGTGACGCCGCATTTGCCAGTGGTGCGCAAGCGATCAGTACAGACTACTACCTGGATGCCAATCCTTTTGGTACTGATTACTCTGTTGCGCTGCCCGGCGGCGTGCGCTGTAACCCTCTGTTAACCACACAGCCCTGCAGTATTTCTGAGTAACCCGGCCGTCTCGCTTCAGGCCTGTTGCAGGTGTCTGGCTAAGGTCTGATTAAATACATCCGGCTGTTCGAAGTACGGCGAGTGCCCGGCGTCAGCCACTTCAGCTAACGTTGCCGCCCGAAAATGTGGCAGATAAGAAGACAGTAACGGCTCCGGAAAGAGCGGATCTTCCGCGCCGGCCACCAGCAGTGTTGGACACCGGATGGTTTCCAACTGATCCAGCTGTACCACGTCTTCTTTACCCAGCAGCGTGGATAATTTGTCCCAGGAAAACTCGGTGTTGAAATTATTGATGGACTCATAGAGTTGCATCAAGGCCGGCTTGCCGCGAGTGACCTGTGACATGGACGCCTGGATACCGCCAGTGTCCCGTCCGCTGGCACGGGTTAGCGCTTGCATAGCCGGGGTGGGGTTGGGATTCACAATGCCCCCGGAAGTACAACTCAAGGTCAGTGACTGCACCCGATCAGGCGCGTCCAGCGTTGTGCGCAGGACGGTAAAGCCGCCCATCGACTGCCCGACAAGGTGCGCTTTGTCGATATTCAACTCATCCATAATAGCCAGCAGATCGTCGCGAAACTGATGTACCGTGATAGGTCCCGTGCTGGGAGAGCGTGCAAAATAGCGATGATCAAAGGCGACACATTGGTATGCTGGCGAAAAGTGGGCAATTTGATTGAACCAGATGGCTGCATTGCCGCCGGCGCCGTGTGCAAAGATCAGTGCGGGACCGCTACCCACGGTCTCAAAGTAGATCTGCGCGCCGGGTCTGTCGAGAACTGGCATTTTTGCTCCTGAACATTCACTGAGAATTTTGCTGAT
>Ga0180435_10007287_pt1 | contig 10548 bp, 8 predicted proteins | sample SS_ome_3_FD_132467 | JGI IMG/M metagenome (GOLD analysis project Ga0180435, IMG submission 132467) | Hypersaline lake sediment archaeal communities from the Salton Sea, California, USA - SS_3_S_1 metaG | ecosystem: Environmental > Aquatic > Non-marine Saline and Alkaline > Hypersaline > Sediment... | reverse complement strand
GTTGGCGGCGAGGTCGGGATCAGCGGACCGAGGAGGCGGCAGGTTGGTCCAGATCACGACCGCCGCGATCGCCATCACAACGCCCGCGATTCCCGTACCCGCCAGGCCCAACGCCGCCGAGCGACGGCCGCGTCGCCGCGGACGCGGCCGCTCGGCCCGGGCCGCGGCATCGCCGCGGTCATCGGGGGCGAGCGTCGGTCGCACGTTCGGCTCCACGCTGGGGAAAGCCGGGGTCTCGACGGCCGCGGCGGCGGGCTCGCCGGCAGGCGGGGGCGGGGCCGGCAGGTCGGCCAGGCCCTCGAATCCGAAGCAGGCGGCGATCGCGGCGGCCGCCTCGGTCGCCGAGGCATAGCGGGCGGCAGGGTCGGGGGCGGTCAGGTAGCCGATCAGCGAGCGGACCGGCGGCGGCACGCCGGGGCCGTTCGGCTCGACCGGCGAGGCGGCGGCTCGGGCGAGGGTCCGCTGCGGGTCGCCCTTCCAGTTGGGCATCATGCCGGTGACGAGTGCGGAGAGCAGACAGCCCACCGCATAGACATCGCTCGCCGTGGTGGCCAGGCTGCCGGGCCGGGCGAGCTCCGGGGCCACGAAGCAGATTCGCTGGCCGAGGGCGGCGGCCTGGGAATGATTGAGCCGCGGCGGCTGCAGCAGAGGATCGCCGCAGAGGGGAAACTGCAGCAGCCTGACCGGCAGATCCGCCCGGTCGTGCTCCGAGCGGTGGATCGTGTGCACGCCGACCCCGCCATGGATGCCGCCGAGGGCGTGCAGTTCGGCCACCGCGCGGGCCACGGCAAACACGATGCGGCCCGCCTCGTCGACCGGCAGCGGACCCGTGCCGGCGATCTCATCGGCAAGCGTCGGGCCTGGAAGATGCTCGCAGACCACGATCCGGTTGCCGCCGGCCTGCTCCAGGGCCCAGGTCCGCGAGAGCACCGGATCGGTCGCCTGGTGGGCGATCGTGGTCGCCTTCACGATGCCCGTCCACACCTCGACCCGCCCCGCGGCGGCCCGGTCGAGGACAACCAGGGAGACCTCGCGGCCGGAAGGCTCGTGCAGGGCCTGGAAGATCGCCGAAGTGAACGGCGTGGGAACCTTGTCGAGCAGACGGTAGTCACCCAGGAAAAACGGTCCGTCCCTGCCCTTGAGCAGCCGGCGGGCCTGCCAGCGGGTGAGCAGCTTCTGGCTTCCGAGAAATTTCAGCACCGCCACCGCGTCGCCGCCGCCATGCCGACGATCAAACTCGCCGCGCTGCTCCGCGAGGCGGCCCTCGTCGAGCAGCCGGCTGGCCGCAAGCAGCCTCCAGATCTCATCGCCCGACGTGGTCGCCGTCATCAATTGCTCGTCCTGCGCTCGTCCTGCTGCACGCTGCCGGGGAAACGCCGCTCGGCCGAACCGCTCGGCCCCATGACGCAATCCTATCCGCCAACGGCCGCGGGGAGCCAACGTGCCTCGTCTTGTGGCCCGTCGCCGGCCGTCGATAAGATTCCTCCTCGGGCCTCGCCTCCGGCGACTGCGGCCGCGATCCCATCGAAGAAACCCCCGGTGAATCCGCGGCACCGCCAGGCCGAGTCATGCGAGCAAACGACGCCACCGGGATCTACTTCAATCGGGCCGCCGACGAACTCGACCTTTCGGACAACATGCGGAAACTGCTCCTGACTCCCAAGCGGGAGGTGCAGGTGCAGATCCCGGTCGAACTCGACAGCGGCGAGGTGGCCACCTTCATCGGCTACCGCGTGCAGCACAACGACGCCCGGGGGCCGATGAAGGGCGGGCTGAGATACCATCCGCAGGTCGATCTCGACGAGGTACGGGCCCTGGCCTCGCTGATGACCTGGAAGACCGCGGTGGTCAACATTCCCTACGGCGGAGCCAAGGGGGGCGTGGCGATCGATCCTGCCCAGCGGAGCACGCGTGAGCTGGAGCGGATCACCCGCCGTTTCGTCGATGCGATCCACGACCTGTTCGGCCCCGATACCGACATCCCCGCCCCCGATATGGGCACCACCGCCGAGGTGATGGCCTGGATCATGAACCAGTACGGTAAGTTCCACGGTTTCTCGCCGGCCTGCGTGACGGGTAAGCCGGTGGAATATCACGGCATCGCCGGTCGCGAGGAGGCGACCGGCCGCGGCGTGGGCAGCCTCACGGTCAAGCTGCTCAGCCGACTCGGCCGCCGGGTCGAGGGCACGACCGTGGCGATCCAGGGGTTTGGCAACGTCGGCTCGCACGCGGCGAAGTTTCTCAAGGCCGCTGAGTGCCGGATTCTTGCAGTCAGCGACGCTTTCGGGGGCGTGCACTGCGGCGACGGGATCGATGTGCTCGAACTGCTCAGGCACATGCACGCCACCGGAAAGGTCGCGGGCTTCAAGGGCGCCGATGCGATCACCAACGACGAACTGCTCGCCCTCGATGTCGATGTGCTGATTCCCGCGGCCCTCGGCGGCGTGCTCACGCCGGAGAATGCCGGCCGCGTGCGGGCCCGCATGATCGTCGAGGCGGCCAATGCCCCGATCGACCCGGATGCCGACGCGATCTTCGACGAGGCCGGGCTGACGGTGCTGCCCGACATCCTCGCCAACGCCGGCGGCGTGACGGCCAGCTGGTTTGAGTGGGTGCAGAATCGCCAGCACTACCAGTGGGGCATCAACCGCGTGCGGCAGGAACTCGACCGCATCCTCGGCGAGGGATTCGAGCAGATCTGGCAGCTGGCCCAGCAGCGGCACGTGACCCTGCGGACCGCGGCCTACATGCTCGGGCTCGGCCGGGTGGGTCGTGCCACCGTGCTGGGAGGGATCGAATGACGTCTCCAGAACGCATCTCGAGCGTGGTCCTGCAGGCGATCCCGCTGTTCCGCGGCTTCAACGCGACCGACAGCTCGCAGATCGCGGACGTCGCCGAAGTTGTCGAGTTTGGCCCGGAAGCTCTGGTGATCGAGCAGGGGGCGAGCAGCCGCAATCTCTGGATTCTGCTCGAGGGAGCCTGCGAGGTCTCGCGGCGGATCGACCCGGCCGCGATGCCGCCGGGCCACGAGGAATCCCGCAGTGTCGTGCTCGCCAAGCTCGAGCCCCCCGGCCATTTCGGTGACATGTCGTTTTTCAGCCCCTCGCCCCACTCCGCCGACGTGAAGACGATCACCCCGGTGAAGCTGTTGCGGATCACCCATGACGACTACAAGGAGCTTTTCGCCGAGGGAGTCCAGGCCGCCTACAAGCTGGCCTACAACGTCACCGAGTCGCTTGTCCGTCGGCTGCGACGCATGGATGACTGGGTGGCGGAACTCGCCGGCTCCTCGGCCGCCCAGGAGCAGCCCCTGCGGCCGGAGTGGCAGAGCTTCCGCGAGAAACTCTTCGATCGCTGGAACCTGTAGGCCGGGCGTCGCGGCGGCCTTCTATTTGCCGGTGGCGGGGCGGTACCAGTCGCCGCGGAGCCAATCGGCAACCAGTCCGATCTCCTCGTCGCTCATCGCCGGCATGGCCCCCTCCTCCGCCACGCCGAAGCTCGGCATGCGGTCGTTGGACTCGCCGTAGAATCGCTCATGGATCGGATCGGCGATGATCCCCACCAGCCACTCGCGACCGCCCCATCCGGCGAGATCGGGGGCGTAGCCAAGTTCCGTCTCGTTGTCGCCGAAGTGGTGGCAGCCGCCGCAGCGGGCTTCATCGGCAACGAGCTCGCGGCCCCGCTCGACAAGCTTCGCATCGGGCGGGGAGACCGCCGCCGCATGCGTCATCGCCCCGGCGGCCATCGCGGCGACCACCGCGTCGATGTCGGCCTCGCTCCATTCGTCGCGATCGGTCAAATCCTCGGTCACGAAGTTCACCATGTCGCCCTCGGCATGGGCGGTGTTGCCGAAGTAGGCCGGGCCGGCCACCTGGGCGGGGTCGAGCAGCCCTCGCATCCAGGCCGCCGAGCCGAAGCCGAAGAGGTTGGCCGCCGAACTCTTGGCAAAGACCGCCTCCGCCCCGGGGTCGTCGGGATCGACATGGGCGTGGCAGCTCCCGCAGTGCTGAGCGAAGAGCCGCGGTCCCTGGCTTTCCGGATCGGCCCGCACCAGTTCGAGGGCTCCGCCGGGTGGAATCCGCTCCGGCCGGCCGGCGAGTTCGACGGCCCGGTGGGCGTCCTGCTTCGCCTGCTGCACCGCGGCCAGAAAGGCCTCCGAACGACGGATCTTCTCGAGAGCCCGGGCCCGCCGGTGGAAGTCGGCGATTTTTCCCTCGTCGTGATCGAGGGCCGTCGCGATTGCCGCAGGGTCGTTGCCGGTCTCTTCGATCAGTTTTTCGACATCGGCATAGGCGGCACGGTCCGACCAGAGGGCCGCGTAGTCCTCGTTGAGGGCCATGGCCGTCAGCAGACCCGCCCCGGCGAGGATCGCGAGGGTGAAAGCGATATTGAAGCGGTGGCCGAGCTTCCAGCGGCCGATGATCGGCATCAGAAACATGATCGCCATCACGAGCCCCGGCACCACGATCGCCCCGAAGAATTCACCGCTGGCCCCCCAGCCCTCGAAGACCTTGAGGAACTGGAAGAGAAACAGGAAATACCACTCCGGGCGGGCCGCGGCATAGGGCTGGGCCGGGTCGGCCGGAGCCCCGAGTTCGGCCCCGAGTTCACCCGGGTCGATCGGCCTGCCCTCGAGCATCGCCCGCATCGCCGGCAGCAGGATCACGCCGAGCACGACCGCCATCACCGCGAGCATCGCCACGGTGTCCTTGAGCAGCTGGTCCGGCCAGAACATCCCGTCGGGCTTGGTGATCGGCTGCTTCGCGCAGAGGCCGTGCTTGCGGAACAGGGTCAGGTGAACCACCAGAAAGAGCACGAGTGTTGCCGGCAGAAAGCCGGCATGCAGGGCGAAGAAGCGGGTCAGGGTGTGGTGGCCGTAGTCGGAGCCGCCCACGACGAGCTGCTGGATCGCCGGCCCGGCGAAGGGCACGAGGCCCGCGAGATTCGTCGCCACGCGGGTCGCCCAGTAGCCCTTTTGATCCCAGGGCAGGAGGTAACCGGTGAGGGCCATCCCCAGCACGAGCGTCATCAAGACCAGCCCCAGCCAGAAGTTGACCTCCCGCGGTGCCCGATAGGCCCCGTCGATGACGACCTGCATCAGATGCAGCGCCAAAAGCACCACCATCGCCTGGGCCATGAAATGATGGATGCCGCGGACGAGCCAGCCGCCGGCCATCTCGTGCTGGATGTAGTAGACGCTCTCCCAGGCGGTCTGGCCGCTGGCGGAATAGCTCGACCAGAGCACCAGTCCGGTGATCACCTGCGTGATGAATGCAAAAACCAGCGTGCTGCCCCAGACATACCGCCAGCGGGCCCCGCCGGGAACGCGTTCATACAGGGCTTCCGCGAGCAGCCCGCGGTAGCCGGTGCGGTCGTCGAGGAAGTCGGCGAGTTGGCCGAGAATTCCCCGCCCTCGCGATGCGTCGGGTGAACTCATGAACGCGGCACCTTCTCTGCGATGCCTGAATAGTAGTTTTCCCACTTGACTTCGACACCCCCTTTGGCGTCGACGCGGCACTCGAGTGAGTCCATCGGGCGGGGGCTGGGGCTGGGGCTGACGATGCCGCCGTCGAGCGTGAAGACGCTGTTGTGGCAGGGACAGCGGAAGCAACGATCGCGGGCGTCGAGTTCCACGAAGCAGCCGGCATGGGGGCAGGTCGCCGAGAGTGCCTCGATGGAATCGGAGCCCTTCTCCCGCCGCAAATAGACCGCCCCGATCGGTTCGGCGGTGAAGCCTGTCCAGGCATCGACCCGGTCGGCGATCACCGGGAACTGTCGCGGCATCCCGTTGTCGGGCAGGGTGGCCGCGTCGGTCACCGGCAGAAACCCGGCCGTCCCGGCCCGCTTCCGCAGCGGGTCGAGCGTCATCCAGACCCCGGCGGCAAGCGGGGCGAGCGTGGCCAGGCCGCCCGCGGCAACCGCCGCGATTTTCGTGAAAAACGTACGGCGACCGGCGGTTTCGGTGTCGGTGGGGGTGTCGCTCATGGGGGCTCCTCGCGATCGGGCTCGTGGCTCGGCTTGTGGCTGGGATTGGCCGGAGAATGCGAGAGGTCAGACCGCCGCGGCAGCCGGTGTTCCGCGGGCCGTCCAGGCCGCGTCGACCTCGCGGCGAACCTGCTCGACCGCCTCGTCGAAGGGGCCCGAGAGCGTGGCGCCCGCCGCCGCCTTGTGGCCGCCGCCCCCGAAGGCCGCGGCCAGACGGCTGCAGTCGAGATCACAGCGGCTGCGAAAACTCGCTTTGATCGTGCCGTCATCCTGCTCGATGAGGATCACCGCCAGTTCGGTTCCCTTGACCGCGAGGGTCTGGTTGACGAGGTCTTCGGTGTCGCTGCGGACGGCGCCGGTGGCCTGAAAGTCTTCCTGGCGGACGGTGCTGGTGATCACCCGTCCGTGATGGCTGGCGGTCGCCCCGGCGAGGGTCCGGCCCACGAGGTGCAGTCGGGCGAGGGTCTCCTGCTCGAAGAGCTCGCGGTACAGCGTGGTCGGGCTGGCGCCCGCGTCGAGAAGCCGCGAGGCGAGACGGAAGGTTTCGCCACCCGCATTGGGAAAGCGGAACCAGCCGGTGTCGGTGGCCAGGCCGGCAAACAGCGGCGTGGCGATCGCCGGCGAGAGCGGCACGCCAAGCCGCATCACGATCTCGGCCACGATCCGGGCCGTCGCCTCGGCGGCGGTGTCTTTGAACCAGCGGTCGGAGATGTCGTCCTCGCTGACGTGGTGGTCGATCACGAGCACCTTCTCCCGCATCCCAGCGGCCAACTCGGCCATGCCGCCCAGCTGGGCCGTGGCCGAGGTGTCGAGCACGATCAGCATCTCGCTCGCGGCGAGGTCGGCGGCGGTCACGCCCCCCTCGAGCGACTCGATGCGGCCGGCTTTGTCGAGGCAGGCGAGCGATGGCGGGGTCGCCTGGGCGTTGACGATCCGCACCTCGCGATCGACCCCGTCGATTTCCCCGAGTGCCTCGAGTCCCGCTGCCAGGCCGAGTTCGCTGCCGAGGGCGTCGCAGTCCGGCCGGATGTGGCTGGTGAGCACGAAACTCCGGGTCTCGCGGAGCAGTTGCAGGAGGCTGGCCCAGTCAAGTCGCATCGCATGATCCCGGGGAAACACCGTTCTCCTCGGCCAGCTCCACCGCCCGCTTGGTGTCGCTGGTGAGCTGCCCGCGGAGGGCTTCGACGCTCTCAAAACGTCGAGTGTCACGCAGCCTCCGGAGGAAGTCAACGTCGAGGGTCTTTCCGTACAAGTCACCGCTGAAACCGATCAGGTGCGCCTCGACCGAGGGAGAATCGTCGGCGAATGACGGCTTGGGCCCGATGTTGACCGCCGCCGGCAGCGGCTCACGACCCACGCCCGGTCCCGAGGCAATCGCCGCGTAGACGCCCTCGGCCGGCAGCATGGTGGTGATGCCGGCGAGGTTCGCGGTGGGAAAGCCGAGCGTGCGGCCGCGGCGGGCCCCCTCGATGACCCGGCCGGAGATCCGGTAGCCGGCCACACACAGCGACGCGGCCTGATCCACCTCGCCCGCCGCGATCAGCCGGCGGATTCGCGAACTCGAAACAGCCTCGCCGCCAAGTTCCAGCGGCGGCACGATTTCGATCGCCAGCCCGTCACGTCGGCAGAGCCGTTCGAGGAGGGCCGTGTCGCCGCCGCGGCGGTGGCCGAAGCGGAAGTCGGCCCCTTCGACGATCCCGACCGCGGCGAGGGAGTCCCGGAGTTGCCGCTCGTAAAAGGCCTCCGCCTGCATGGCGACAAGCGGCGGCACCGTCGGCTGCACGAGTACCCTCGCCAGGCCGAGGCCCAACAGCAGCTCCACCCGCCGCGCGACGGTGGAGAGCCTCGGCGGCGGATCGCCGCGGCCCACGACCACCGCCGGATGCGGGTCGAAGGTGACCGCCACGGCCGGCACTCCCAGCCGGCGGCCCATGGCCACGAGCCGCTCCACGATCGATGCGTGGCCCAGATGCACGCCGTCGAAGTTGCCCACAGCAAGCACGCAGGGGCCGACGCCGCTGCAATCGGCGGATGTCGGCGGTGGGTAGACGCGGGCTGGCGGGATGTCGGGCACGGGCGAGGCGGCCGCTGAACTGGGGATGCTCGCCGTCGGCCGTATCTCGGCGGCGACGGCCGTGGCTCCGGCAGGCTATCATGCAGTCGCCGGCGTGACAGCCCGCAGACCACGAAACCGCAGCTTCCAGGATCCAATGGACGGCGGCAAGCAGATCTATCTTTCCGCCGACCTCGCCAGCCGGATGGCGGCGATCGACATCGGCTCCAACAGCGTGCGGCTGATCGTGGCCGAGGCCCTCCGTGGCGGCAACTACCGGATTCTCGACGAGGAACGGGAGCCGACCCGACTCGGCCGCAGCGTCGGCACCAGCGGCCTGCTTGACGAGGAGTCGATCGAGGCGACGCTCGCGGCCCTCGACGCGTTCAAGAAGATCGCGGCCGGATTTCAGGCCATCAGTCTTCGCACGATCGCCACCTGCGCGGTGCGAGAGGCGACCAACGGGCCGGCCTTCTGCCGCCGCGTCCGCGACGAGGTGGGGCTGGAGGTCGAGGTGATCACCGGCGAGCAGGAGGCCCGCTTCGCCTTCTCGAGCGTGCAGCACGCCTTCGATCTGGAGGGCAAGAACGTGATCGTGGCCGACATCGGCGGGGGCAGCACCGAGATCGTGTTCGCGACCGGTGAGCTGATCGAGGCGATCTATTCGACGCCGCTCGGCGCGGTGCGGCTGACCGAGCTTTCCGGCAGTGCCGACCCCGGCACGCCCGATGGCTTTTCCAAGCTGGAGAAGCAGATCGGCACGATCCTCAAAAAGTCGGCGGCGAAGCCCCCCTTCGCTCCCCACTTCATGGTCGGCTGCGGCGGCACCTTCACGACCCTCGCCGAAGTGGTGTTGGCCGCCAAACGCAGGAGCGACCAGCCGGTGGGCGGCTTCAAGGTTTCCCACGCCGAGGTGCGGCATCTGCTCGATCGTCTGCGAAAGCTGCCCCTTCGATCCCGCCGCTCGCTCGCCGGCATGACGCCCGATCGGGCCGACATCATCGTGGCGGGGCTTGCGATCGTCGACGCGATGATGCGTCGCTTTCGGGTGAACACCCTGCTGGTCCACAGCCGGGGGGTGAGGGACGGTCTCTTGCGGGAGATGATCCGCGAAGCGAGCGACATTTCAGCGGCCGACCCGCAGGCCCGGCAGGAGGCGGTCGATCGCTTCGCCGAGGCCTGCTCGGGCGAGGCGGAACACGGACGCCAGGTCGCGACGCTGGCCGGGAGAATCTTCGAGCAGCTTGCCGAGCCGTTCGGTCTGCGTCCTGGCGACCGCGAGCTCGTCGAGATCGCCGCCCGCCTGCAGGATGTCGGCTACGTGATCAGCTACGAGCAGCACCACAAACACAGCTACCACCTGATCCGCAACAGCCAGCTGCCCGGCCTGCGGCTGCACGACCTCGAGCTGGTGGCCAACATCGCCCGCTACCACCGCGGAGCCTATCCCAAGCGGAAGCACGCTCCCTTTTCCCGGCTTTCCGAGGAGGACCGCCAGCGGGTGCAGCAGCTGGCGGGCATCCTGCGGCTGGCCGGCGGGCTCGACCGCAGCCGCTCGCAGCAGGTTCGCGACGTGCTCGTGGGGGTGGCCGAGGGGCGTGTGCTGCTGGAGGTGGTGGCGAAGGAGGAGCCCCAGGTCGACATCTGGGGTGCCGAGCGACGTCGGGAACTCTTCGAAAAGGTTTTTCGGATGCCCGTCACGATCCGCTGGGCCCAGCCGGTGGCCGCAGAATCGTCATGACCGTTCGGGATGTTTTTTTTGCACGGCACCGATTCATGTGGAACGATTGGAAGATGGGCCGCGAAGGATGCGGCCTCGGCTGATACCGTCCGCCACAGGAGCCTGCATGTTCCGCCGCCTGCTGATCGTTGTCGCGTGCCTGACCTCGATGGTCGCAACATTCGCCGAAGCCGCGCCATGGTGGAAGCGGGGCTATTCCACGCGAGGCGTGGCCGGTGGCACGCCCCAGCACCAGGCTCCCTACGAGCCGGGTCGCTCGCCGTATGCCACGCGGCGGACCGGGCGGGAGAAGTACTTCATGCCCCCCACGCGGCCGCGGACCCCGACCTGGGAGATGTACGGCACGCCTCCGGGCCTCGTCCCGGGCGATTTCCCCAGCTACGCTCCGCTGGGAATGGGTGGCTATCGCTTCCCCGCCGTGGGCAACCAGGCGTACCGCTAGCAGACTCTCTCGCGGCCACCCGTCGGGGAGGTCGCTTCTGATGGCTGCGGACCTGCTGGAGGTGACCGACCGCGGGCTCTACTGTGCCGCCGGCGACTTCTACGTCGACCCTTGGAGGCCGGTGCCGCGGGCGGTGATCACCCACGCCCATGCCGACCATGCCCGCAGTGGCTGCGACCGCTACCTCTGCCTCGCCACGGGAAAACGCGTGCTGCGGGAGCGGGTCGGCCGGACCGCCCCGATCGACGTGATGCAACGGGTTGCCGAACGTTACCGAGCCGCCGAACTTGATCGGCAGGTCTTCCAACGTCCGAAAATGCTCGATGC
>Ga0180435_10007286_pt1 | contig 10549 bp, 8 predicted proteins | sample SS_ome_3_FD_132467 | JGI IMG/M metagenome (GOLD analysis project Ga0180435, IMG submission 132467) | Hypersaline lake sediment archaeal communities from the Salton Sea, California, USA - SS_3_S_1 metaG | ecosystem: Environmental > Aquatic > Non-marine Saline and Alkaline > Hypersaline > Sediment... | reverse complement strand
CGCTCTTGTAGCCGCCGCCCTGGGGCGTGGTGATGGGCCCCTTGAGCAGCACCCGGTGTTGCCGCAGCAGACTCCAGGCGTCGTCGGGCACGCCGGTGGCGACGCCGCGCTCGTACGCCACCTGGCCGAGCACGACCGGCTTCCAGTCGATGCGGGCGCCGGCGGCGTCCAGGATGCGCAGCGTGGCGCGGGTGATCTCGGGACCGATGCCGTCGCCCTCGGCGACGACGACCGGGATGGGGCTCTGGGAGGCGTCCATGGCGCCAGGTTATGCCGCTCGCGGCGTCGGGCGCCAGCGCGCGCCGGCCCCCTGGAGCCGTCAACCGTAGTCGATGGCGAGTCGCCGCACGCGCGCCAGCGCGTGCGCTGGCGCGCCGGCCCCCTGGAGCCGTCAACCGTAGTCGATGGCGAGTCGCCGCACGCGCGCCAGCGCCAGCGCCAGCCGTGGCTCGCCGGGTGGCATCGCGGCAGCGGCGGCCTCCCACAGTCCGAGGTCGTCGCCCCAGCGGTCCGCCAGCTCGTAGAGAGCGTCCGCGTCGCCGCTGAGGAGCGCCGCCTGGCGCAGCGCTTCCTCCAGGGTCTCGCGCGCCTCGCGCACGCCGGGCGCCTCGCTGAGGGGCAGCAGCGGGCCCTGCCACAGCCCGATGGCCTCACGCACGCGGCCCTCGGCGAGCAAGTCGCGGACCTCGGCGACGTCGGCCGCGACGGGCACCGTCCAGCGGTAGGGGGCCTCGCTGACCGGCAGCAGGCCCCGCAGGCGCGTGAGCAGGCCGCGGAGCCCGCCGCTGGTGAAGGGCGGCTGGTCGTCGGGCGTGAGGAAGTCGTTGAGCCGGTCGCGCGACACGCCGGCGGGGGAAAGCGTGAGCGCGAGCGCGACCTCCGCGAGGCGTGGCGCGAGGTCGACTGGGGTGCCGTCCCAGCGGCACACGACCGCGCCGAAGAAGCGCAGGCGGAGCCTGGGACCGCCGTCGCCGACTGCGTCCCACACCGTAGCGAACAGTTCGGTCGGTCCCGCGAAGAGGCGTAGCGCCAGTGGGTGGAGGCCCGCGAGGATGCGGGCGAGGTCGGCCGGCACGTGGTGCGCCGCGCCGCCACTGGCGAGCAGGTAGTACAGCGCGGCGGGCACACGCAGCTCGGCGGCGAGGTCGGTGGCGGTCATCGTGGTGAGCAGGTCGTCCCTGGCGCGGTCGAGGCGCGGGTCGCCGTGGCCCTCGCCGGCGTGCGCGTCGCGCACGGCCCGAACCGCGTCGACCATGCCGCGGGCGAGGCGGGCGACGCGGAGGGCGTGGCCGCCTACGCCGGCGGCCAGCTCCACGGCGTCCTCTGCCACCAGCCCGGCCTCGTCGACGCGCCCCAGATCGAGCAGCGCCCGCACGGCCTGCTGCGCGAACGCCGCCCGGCGCGCCCGTGGCGCGCCCTCGACGAGCGGTCGCAGCAGCCTCAGCGATGCCTCCGCGTCGCCGCCCGCCAGCTCGACGGCCGCCCACGTGCTGCGGTAGAGGTCCGCCACGGCCGGCATCGTGCCCGTCAGCGCGGCCGCCGAGTCCGCGAGGCTGCGCCGCAGGCCCGCGACATCGCCCGTCAGGAGACGCGCAAAGGCCAGGTCGTTGACCAGACGCAGGCGGCGCGCTCCGTCGCGCAGTTGGTGTTGGTCGAACACCCCCAGCGCGAACTGCGCCCATGCACGGGCGCGCGCGAACTCCCCCATGTGGACCAGCCTGGCCGCCAGGCTGCCGGCGTTGCGCGCGACGGCGTGGGGCGTGCCGTACGCCTCGGCCAGCCGGACGCTCTCCTCGAGCAGCCCGACGGACGCGCTGACGTCAGGATGCAAGCGGCCGACCTGCCACAGCGTCAGCGGCGTCCGCTGGTCCCGCACCGCTTGCTCGGCGAGGGCGAAGCCCTCCGCGTGCGGCAGCGAGCCGGCCCGTCGCGCCCGCAGTTCCGGGGCGCGATGCGCGGCCAGGTGGGCATCGACGTCCGGTAGGACCGACGGCAGTTCCCCGGTGTCCGCGGCCGCGACCAGGCGCCACTCCAGCACCCGCTCCTGGCGCGCGTACGCGGGTGGCAACGCCGACAGCAGCAGGTGCAAGCGGCGGGTCAGGCCGCGCTCGTGGAAGGCGGGTCCGGCCGTCCTGAGCAGGTCGTCGACGAGCTCCGGCGCCGCCAGCACGGCGAGCTCGAGGGCATCGATCCAGTCGCCCTCGCGGGCCAGGGCGCGGACCGCGAGGGCGCTCGGGACGGGCTCGGCGCGGTCCGCGGGGCGGAGGGGTCCGGCGGGCGCCGGGACGTTGAGCGGTGGCAGACCGACCACCGCGTGCGCGGCCCGCATCAGGTCGGTGAATCGGCCCTCCGTCGTGCGCCACAGCTCGGCGATGCGCTCGCGGCCGAGGCCACCTGGGGCGACCTGCGCCGCCTCCCCGAGCGACAGGCGCAGTTCCTCGCGACCAAGGCGCAGGCAGCCCGCCGCCCACGCCGGCGCCTCCGCCGGACCGTGTTCGCGGAGGTCGATGACGACGCCAATGCCGGCCTCGGAGAGGCCCGCAAGGTCGTCCAGCAGTGGCACGTCCGCGAGCTCGGAGGTGACGGCGAGCCATAGCGGCCTGAGGTCGGCGGCATGGTGGCGGAGTCCCTGGAGGTGGGCGCGGTACGGGAGGGCCTGCGAGAAGAGCGGGGCCTCGAGGACGCCGTTCAGCGCCTCGGCCAGGGCGTTGCCCTGGGCCACGTCGTCGTCGGCGAAGGCGCGCGGCAGCGTGAACCAGGCGGTTCGCCTGCGGGAGCGCAGCGCGTCGACCACGTAGGGCGCCCCGTGGGCCTCGCCACCGAGTAGGAGCACCGGCCGAGCAGCGCCCAGGACCGCGTCGACTTGCCGCGCAAGCCACACGGGATCACGATAGCCCGCGCCGCGTCGGCGTGGGCGCGTGTGCGTGCGGGACCCGATGAGCGGGCCCCAGGGTCAGGTGACCAGCGTCACCCGCCGCGGGGCGTACCCGGCGTTGAGCGGCGCACGGTGCGGCGCGCGCACGAGATACGCCTCCGCACGGTCCGGCTGCGAGGCCGCCAAGGCGGCCTCCTCCTGGCGCTGCCGCTCGATCGCGCGCAACCACCGCACCTCACGCAGCCACACCTGCCCATCCCGAACCTCGAACCGCGTCGACGACTCGACGATGTGCCTCGCTTCCTGGTGCGTCAAGGGAACCTCCTTCGGTTCGAAAAGGTTAGGCGCGCGGGCGCTTCAGCGGCGCTGCATGCACCCGACCGTCGCTGAAGCGGGTCTGAAGCGGGGTGCCGACTATCTTCCGGCATCTCTGGAGGTGACCCATGCAGGTCCTCGCACGCGTGCTTCGCACCGCCCTCACCGCCCTCGCCCTCACGGGGCTGGTCGTCGCGGCGGGCGGCCTCCCGACCGCGATGACGATCGCCGGCAGCTCCGGCCAACCTGGCGACATCGACGTGGGCGCCGACCCCTTGGCCCCCGCGATCTGGCTGGCCGGCAGCTCCGGCCAACCTGGCGACATCGACGTCGGCTGATCCTCGGCCCCTCCGAGCGCTCGCCGAGACGCGTAGCAGCCATCGAGCAGCGCTCGCCGAAGGGAATGGCGCCCGCCCCATCCGGGCGGGCGCACCTTGACCACAACCATGGCCGACCTCGCATCTGCGTCCTCCACGATCGACCAACTCGGCTTCCAGTACCAGCCGATCGTCCCGCTGTGCCCCGGGCATGCCGGCTGGCACGAGGCGCTGCTGCGTTGGCACCTGCCAGACGGCACCATCCGGGGACCGCAGGACGTGCTCCCCTTCTGGCTGGGGCCACATCGGCAGCCGACGTTCACGCGCTTCACCGTCGACCAGGCCGCCGGGCTCCTCCAGCGCGACCCAGGAGCGCGTCTGAGCATCAACCTCAGCCCCCGACAGGTGGTTCACCCGACCGCCATGACGACGCTCGCCAACCTGCTGCCCGGCGTGCAGAGCCGGTTGATCGTCGAGGTGACGGAGCAGCACTACCGTGACGTGCGCGGGCTGTGGTCCTCGCTCGAGGCGCTGACCACCCATTGCGAGCTGGTGCTGCTCGACGATCTCACCGTCGAGGACCTCCGCCGGCCCAAGCGTGCGCACGCGCCCGTCGACGGCATCAAGCTGGACCGCACCGTGCTGGCGGCGCTCGTCGATCCCGACACGCGGGCCGCAACGGCCGACGCATTGCGGGGAGTGGCCGATCGCTACGCCATCGTGGTCGCGGAGGGTGTGGAGGACGTGCAACACGTGCACCTGCTCGATGGGCTCGGCATCACGCATGCGCAGGGTTTCGCCATCGGGCGTCCTGCCGCCCAGCCCTCGCCGACGACGTGGCCCGACGATGCGCCGCTGCGGCCGCCCACGGGCGGCGTCCACGCACCCGCGGCGCGCTATCGTCGGGGTTGACCCCCGGCGCGACGTGGCCCCCGATCGCGCGCGGCCGGGTGGCATGGAGGCGTTCATGGCCGTCGACACCGTCGCCACTAGCGCGGCGCCCGCCGCCGACACGGCGCACACCACGACCACGGACAGGCTGCTCGCGCGCCAGCGGGCGTACCTGCTGCCCGTCCAGAGCCGCATGCTGTACTACGGCGAGCGCCCGCTGGTCGTCGCTCGCGCCCATGGCGACTGGCTGTGGGACCACGACGGCAAGCGTTACCTCGACTTCTTCGGCGGCATCCTGACCGTTTCGGTGGGGCACGCCAACCCCGACGTGGTGGAGGCCACCGCGCAGCAGATGCGCACGGTCGGGCACACCAGCACGCTGTACGTCAACGAGATCACCGTGAAGGTCGCGGAGAAGCTGGCCGCGATCACGCCCGGCCGACTCCAGGTGTCGTTCTTCACGAACAGCGGCACCGAGGCCGACGAGATGGCCATCATGGCCGCCCGCACGTTCACCGGCCACCGCGACGTCGTTTCCTTGCGCCACGCCTACTCGGGCCGCAGCGCGTCGATGATGGCGATGACGGCCCACGCCAACTGGAGGCAGGGCGGCGTCTACGACGGACACATTAAGCAGGTGCGCAGCCCCAACCTGTACCGCAAGCCGGTCGGCATGACCGACGCCGCCTACCTCGACTTCCTCATCGACGATCTCGCCGACTTCCTCGCCACCTGCACCGACGGCAAGATCGCCGCCTTCATGGCCGAGCCGGTCCAGGGAGTCGGCGGCTTCGCCGTAGCCCCCGCCGATTACTTCCGGCGGGTCGAGCCCCTCGTGCGCGAGGCGGGCGGCATCCTCATCATCGACGAGGTCCAGACGGGTTGGGGTCGCACCGGCAAGTACTGGTGCGGCATCGAGCACTGGGGCGTGGAGCCCGACGTCATGACCTTCGCCAAGGGCATCGCCAACGGCGCGCCCGTCGGTGCGACGGTGATGACGCCCGAGGTGGCGGAGTCGGTGCAGGCGCTGACGCTGTCGACCTTCGGCGGCAATCCCGTGTCGATGGCGCAGGCCCACGCGACGATCGACTACATCGAGCGGCACCGGTTGTGGGAGAACGCCGAGGTCCAGGGCGCGCGGTTGCGTGAGCACCTCGAGGTGCTCATGTCCGCCCATGACTTCGTGGGCGACGTCCGCGGCATGGGGCTCATGCAGGGCGTCGAGATCGTCGCTCCCGGCACCGCCGACCCCGACCCGACCCTGGCCAACGCCCTGCTGAACGCCGCTCGCGACGAGGGGCTGCTGATCGGCAAGGGCGGCCGCTGGGGCAACGTGCTGAGGATCGCGCCGATGCTCAACGTCACCGCGGCCCTCGTCGACGAGGGCTTCGAGCGGCTGTCGCGGGCGGCGGCCTCGGTGGCCTGAAGGAGGCGAGCGCCGTCGCGGTTGCCGGCGGGCCCGTGCCGGGGGGCCTGCTAACCTGGAGGTGTCCCGATGTCGTCCCGCTCCCTGAAAGGAGCCGACCTCGATGAACCGCCAGGACATCCTCGAACTCCAGCGCCACCGCAGCCACCCCTCGCTCAGCATCCTGCTCCCCACCCACCGCACGTCCCCCGACAACAAGCGCGACCCCATCCTGCTGAAGAACCTCGTCACCGAGGCCACCGATCGGCTCGTCGAGCTGCTCGGCAAGCGCGACGCGGCGCCGATGATCCGCGGGCTCGAGCGCCAGGTGGCCGCGATCGACCTGCGCCGCACGCTCGACGGCATGGCGATCTTCGTCAACGCCGAGCACGCGGGCGTGTACCTGTTGCCCGTGCCGCTCGACCCGCGGGTCGTCATCGACGACACCTTCGCCACCCGCGATCTCGTGTTCGCCATGAACCGCTCGCCGCGCTACTGGGTGCTCGCCCTCTCCGAGCAGCCCACGCGCCTGTTCGAGGGCGTCCGCGACACCCTGGTCGAGGTGCGGGGCGGCGGCTTCCCCATGGTCCACGAGAACCCCGAGGCCGCCGAGCCGCTGCCCGAGATGACGGAGCGCTCCAAGCTCGAGCAGGCCTGGCACAGGCAGTTCTTCCGCGAGATCGACCAGGCGCTGGCGGCGTACACGAAGGCCGATCCGCTGCCGCTCTGCGTCGTCGGCGTGGAGCGCTGGCTGGCGTACTTCAAGACCGTCACCGCCCACAAGGACATCGCCGTCACCCTCACCGGCAACCATGACCAGACGCCGCCGCACGAGCTCGCCAAGCTGGTGTGGCCCGCGGTGTCCGACGCGCTCACCACCAGGCGCCGACGCGCACTGGACGCGCTCGAGGCCGCGATCGGCGCGCAGCGCTTCGCCTCAGGGCTGGGCGAGGCCTGGCGCCGCGCTCAGGAGGGTCGGGGCGATCTCCTTCTCGTCGAGCGCGACTTTCACCAGGCGGCGCGCTTCGACGAGGCCACCCACCAGCTGCACCTGGTCGCCGACGGTGACGAAACGGCCAGCATGGCCGACGCCGTTGACGACCTCATCGAACTCGTACTCGCCAAGCAGGGCGACGTCGTCTTCGTCGACGACGGCGCACTCGAGGGGCATGGGCGCGTGGCGCTGACGCTGCGGTACTGAGCGGACGTCCCCGCCCTTCAGCCCCCGGTACGGCCCGGTGCGACCCCGCGGGCACCCTGTGTCGCCGGCGTCGCCACGTGGGTGACGGCGCGCCCGGCCCGCCGCTCGGGAGTCTCTCCGAGATCGTCGTCACCACCCGGCGCCTCGGCCTCCACCTCGACGGTGCCGAGGAGCCTCGAACCCGCGTCCCGGACGATCCGCGCCAGCCGCTGCTCTGTGCGTCGATCCAGCCCCCCGACGTCGGTGACCAGCACCACACCGGTGGCGAAGCGGGCCAACAGCCGCCCGTCCTCGACTGCCTCCAGCGGCGGCGCATGGACCACGATGGCGTCGTACGCGGCCCAGCGGTCCAGCGCCTCGCCGAAACCGGCGAACAGCGCCGGCGCGGTGCCGGGTGCGGGCCGAGCGGGACGGAACTGCGGCACCAGGTCGAGCGAACGCCCGTCTGAGACATCGATGGTCACCAGGTGGTGGGCCCCGGCGGGATGCTGCAGCCACTCGAGGGTCGTCGCGGCCCGCGGGTCACCGCCGGCAGCATCCGTCGGCTCCGGCACCCCGTACCGGGACGCGAGCGTCGGCGCGTAGATCACGCCGTCGACGAGAAGCGTCCGCGCCCCGTTGTAGGCCAGCTCCTCCGCCAACAGGCTCGCCACGTCGACGGCACCCGCCGGCTCCAGGGCGCCGCTGACCATGACCACGCGCGGTCGCGTTTGGGCGGTCAGCGCCAACATACGCACCCGCAGTCGATCGGCCGCCTCGAACGAGGCCGGATCGCGATCCATCCGCGGCCGTGGGAACACCGCCAACGGCGCGCCTCCCCGACGGGCTCCGACCTCACGCCCGCCACGCCGTCTCGCTGGCCGACCCGCGCGCGTCGACGACCGCTGCGCTACGAAGCCGAGGAGCCCCCCGATCAGCGCGGCGGCCGCCGCCGCCACGATCACCGTAGGTGCGGGCGCCCAGCGGATCGGTCCGACGCGCTCGAGCACGAGGGGCGGCGTGCCCGCAGCGATGGCCGCCGCCAGTTCCGTGCGGGTCTCGATGAGTCGACCACGGGCGGCGACCAGCTCGGCCACGCGGCCGTCGGACCCACCCCCGAGCACTTGCTGCGCGCGAACCTCCTCGGCAAGGGCATCGATGCGCGCATCGAGCTCCGCCAAGACGCGCTGGCCCCGCGCGCCCGCACCCGCGCGATCGCGGGCCTCGAGCGCCTCGGCCACGGCCGCCGCCTCGCGTGTGGCGGTCCAGGGCGCGCGTGTCCGCAACGCGAGCCGAAGCTCCGCGCCGTCCGTCTCGGCGGGATCGAGCCTGGCCCGCAGGCGATCGCGCAGCTCGGCGACCTCGGCCGCCGTCGGCTCTCCCGAACCGAGGGATCGGAGCGCAGCGCGCAAGACCTCGTCCTGGGCGATTGCGGCGAGGAACGCGTCGCGGTCGGCGTCTCCCTCCACCAGCGTCGGATCGAAGCGCCAGCCGACCGTCGCCTCGAAGCTCGGCGCCGTCCAGGCCGCGAGGGCCAGGGCGACGACGACCGCTCCCGCGGCGAACGCGAGCACGGACCCAAGCGTGGTGATTCGGCGGCTTCGGTGATCGTCCAAGGTCCTGCGATCGTACCGTCTCCGCGGTCGCCGGCGCGGACGGCATGACCGTGGCGGGCGCCGCCGCGCAGATGCTGCGCTCGGCGGCCTGGGCTTCTACCCGCCCCCGGCGCTACCATGGGGCGAACGAGGTGCCCCATGAACGCATCGCACGCCGCCGCCCACCCACGGGACCGAGACCACCGCCCCCCCTCCCAGCGCAAGAGCGATCCAGGCGAAACCACCGACGCCCCCGCCATCGAGCGGCGCGGCGACGTGTGGCACCTGCGCTCGTACCGTGCGGTGCGGCAGGTACTGCGCGACGCGGACGCCACGCGCCAGGCCGGCTTCAACGCCGAGCTGTCGCGCCGCAGTTCGCTGCGGCAGCCGGTCCTCTTCCAGGACGGCGCCGAGCACCGCGAGCAACGCACGGCCATCGCCCGCTTCTTCACCCCCAAGACGGTCGACGAGCGCTACCGAACGCTGATGACCGAGCTCGCCGACGCCCTGGTGGACGACCTGCGCGCCGCCGGCGCGGCCGATCTCGACGACGTGAGCCTGCGGCTGGCCGTCGAGGTCGCCGCGCGCGTCGTGGGCTTGACGGACTCCCGCCGACCGGGCATGGCGGGGCGCCTCGAGGCGGTGCTGTCCCTGGAGCGACTCACGGCGGCGTCACCCGTGCGGCGGACCGTCGGGATGTTCCTGGCGCAGGCGCGCATGTGGTGGTTCTACCTGCTCGACGTGCGTCCTGCGATCGCCGCCCGCCGCCGCGAGCCGCGCGAGGACGTCATCAGTCACCTGCTCGCCAAGGATTACCGCGGCGTCGAGATCCTCATCGAGTGCATCACCTACGGTGCCGCTGGCATGGCCACGACCCGAGAGTTCATCTGCATGGCCGCCTGGCATCTGCTCGAGGCGCCGGAGTTGCGCGAGCAGTACCTCGCCGCCGATGAGGCGGGGCGCCACCGCATCCTGCACGAGATCCTGCGCCTCGAGCCGGTGGTCGCCCACCTCTACCGCCGCGCCGTCGCCGACCTCGAGGTCGAGCACGACGGCGTCGCCCACACGATCCCGGCCGGCGCGCTCATCGACCTCGACCTGCGGGCGGCAAACGCCGACCCGACGGCCGTCGGCGAGGAACCGCTGCGGGTGCACCCGGAGCGCGCGCTCGGAGCGGGGGTCCAGCCCGCGGCGCTCAGCTTCGGCGACGGCGCGCACCGCTGCCCCGGCGCCTTCATCGCGATCCAGGAGAGCGACGTCTTCCTGCAGCGCTTCCTGCGCCTGCCGCTCGAGGTCGTGAGCCCACCGCAGCTGCACTGGAACGAGCTGATCGAGAGCTACGAGCTGCGGGGGTTCCGGGTGGCGGTGGCGGGGGGCTGAGGCGGCCGCAGGACGCGCCCCTCGACGCTCTCACACCGCCGCCAAGCAACGACGCCCATGTGCGCTTGTGCAACTGCGCAGCGGGAGTATCCTGGAACCACGCTCCCAACACTGGGTTGACGCCACGGCCCACGACGCAACTCAGCGCGGTGCGAATCCCGCTCGACCTGGAGGGGACATGAACCGCTGGACACTCATCGCATGCGCGTTGTCGGCCGCCCTAGTGCTTTCCGCTTGCAGCACGGACCTCACGGCAGGCGTCACGGAGGACGCCGACATCTCGGCCTCGATCACGTACGGGGAACTCGACGCTGATCGCCATCCCATGGTGGGCCTGATGATCGCCCAAGACGCCGACGGAAACCCGCTGTGGCGCTGCAGCGGCACGCTGCTCTCGCCGACCGTGTTCCTCACCGCCGGGCATTGCACCGAGGCGCCGGCCGCCCACGTCGAGATCTGGTTCGATGCAGACGTCGAGAGCGGGATCCCCGGCAACGGTTACCCGTTCACGGGCGACGTCGGCGGAACACCGTGGGTGCACCCCGACTACAACCCGGCCGCCTTCTTCCTCGCCGACGTCGGCGTCGTCGT
>Ga0180435_10007285_pt1 | contig 10550 bp, 8 predicted proteins | sample SS_ome_3_FD_132467 | JGI IMG/M metagenome (GOLD analysis project Ga0180435, IMG submission 132467) | Hypersaline lake sediment archaeal communities from the Salton Sea, California, USA - SS_3_S_1 metaG | ecosystem: Environmental > Aquatic > Non-marine Saline and Alkaline > Hypersaline > Sediment... | reverse complement strand
GATCGATGAAATCCGGACCCACCTTGAAGGAAACCACACGGAGGCCGCGCTTCACCAGGGCCGCCAGCAGCCCCAGGGCCAGGGTGGTCTTGCCGGAGCCGCTCTGGGTGCCGGCGATGACGACCCCCTTAATTTTTCCTTTTTGGGTTTGGGTCACTTTTGTTTGGTTTCCCGTTTTCCGTTGTCAACCGGCAGCGTTCAGTTTGCGGGTACGGAAAAATTATTTATTAATCGCTTCGCGATTTAGTTTTTTAGGGCAATCCGTCCATTTTTCGTCATTCCTGCGAAGCCTGCCCCGCTGTGCTGCTGGGCCGGGGCGGCAAGACACGATGAAGAAGAACTCCCCTCCCCTGGCGGGAGGGGCTGGGGGAGGGGGATATAATTGCCTGCAATCATTCACCCCCACCCTGGTCCTCTCCCATCAGAAGGGAAATCAAAATTTTAGCCAATAACTCTTTTCCTATCAGGTCCCATCTGCCACTTTTGAAACAAAAGCATGAACGGCTGGTATGGTAGCCATCCAAAAAAGGAATCCGACTATTACCGAGCATACTTCCGAAAAAGCCCATTTTAGTGAGCGCTCTCCCCGGTATCCTCTCCAGCGCAGCTTATGGCGTCCGAAAGACACCAAGAAGATCACGATTTCGCCGGTCAAGAATAGAAACCACCCAAAAATCAGGCATACCAGGAGTTTAAGAACCCCATTCACTATCCGATCAAAAATACTATTCATTTAGTACCTGCCCGCAATTAACCGAATAGCTATGGTCCTGCCAAACCGGCCTGGGCCAGGATGGCGGGGCCCGGGTCCCGGAAGATTTCCGGGTAGAGCACCATGCCGATCTCATGGATGCCCTGGAGCAGGCGCAGGGTGGGCCGGGAGACGATGGTTTCATCGATGAGGTGAACCTCCCCGGCCTGCACGGCAGCGATGGTCTGGAATCCGGGCTCCTTGACAATCATATCCCGGGTGACCCGGTTCATGGTGCCCACCTGGGCCAGATAGACGTCAATCCCGCGGCCCCGGGCCAGGATGCGCTCCTTGCCGTAGGCGGCGATGTTGGTGCCGCGCACGGCCCGGGCATCCGGCGCTGCATTGATCCCGCCCGCCGCCTCCAGCACGAACATGGCCGTGGATTGGGGGGCAAAGGTCTTCATGCGGCGGTGGATGGCCTCGAAGTAGACCCTTTTTTTGGGCTGCACTGCACGGGTCAATTCCCGGAATACGGCCAGGGCGCTTTCAAACCGGCGGACCTGCCGGCCGGCGGCTTCCTCCCGTCCGGTCAAACGGCCCAGGTTCCGCCAATAGGCGAAAATCTGTTGCGGTCCGGCGGGCTGCAGGCTGGCCACGGTGATGCCCATCTGCTCCAGCCGGGCCACGAAATGGGGATAACCGCCGTCGATCATGGGGCGCGTCAGCACCAGGTCCGGCCGTGCCGCCAGCAGCCGTTCCGGGTCTTCCCGGTAGGAGAACACCGGCCGCTCCAGGGCCTGGGGCGGATAGGTTTCGCTGCGCGATACGCCAATGACAGCCTCATCCAGTCCCAGGGCGAACAGGTTCTCGGTGTGGGCGCCGTACAGGGAGATGATACGCTCAAAGGGCCGGGCAACAGTGATCCGCCGCCCCATCTGGTCCACCACCACACCACCGGGGGTCGTATCCGCCGCCCCAGCAAAACCCGGTTGCCCCGGAACCGGGGTAAACCCAAATAGAGCGATGATCAGTAGTATCCGCAATACAGCCATTCAAGCTAACCCGAGAAGACCATACGACAATGATTTCAAGTAATTATATCCCCCTCCCCCAACCCCTCCCTCCAGGGGAGGGGAGTTTCCGGTCGGACATCCGCCTTAAATTAAATGATCGCAGTTATCCTTAATTCACCATTCACCAATCAAAAATCACCAATGCAAATCACCATTGTCCCCTACCGTTTCAACGCCACCTGCCGGGCGCCCACATAATCATCCCGATAGACCCGTGCCTGAACTTCGAACACCTGTTGGATGGTGGGGCCGGTGAGTACCTCTTCCGTGGGACCCTGGGCCGCCACCCGGCCTGCCTTGAGAAAGACCAGGTAGTCGCAGAAGGCCGCCGCCAGATTGAGATCGTGGAATACGGCCACCACGGTATGGCCCTTTTCCCCCACGCCCCGGGCAGCCAGTTTCAGGAAATCCAGCGCATGGCGGATGTCCATGCTGGCGGTGGCTTCGTCCAGCAGCAGGTGGGGCGCTGCCTGGGCCAGGGCACGGGCAAACACGACCCGCTGGCGCTCACCGCCGCTCAATTCGGTAACGGTGCGGCCCGCAAATTCGGCCACGCCGGTGCGGGCCATGACGTCCGCCACCGTCCGCCGGTCATCAGGGGCCGGGGCCGCAAAGCGGGGAATGTGGGGATAGCGCCCCATCATCACCACTTCTTCCACCCGGTAGGGGAACTGAATGTAAAAATTCTGGGGCACCAGGCAGATGCGCCGGGCCAGTTCCCGGCCTCCGTACCCGCCGATGTCCCGGCCGTCCAGGTCCACACGACCCTGCTCCGGCCGGCGAAAGCCGGTGAGCAGGTCCAGCAGGGTTGATTTGCCGCTGCCGTTGGGCCCCAGGATGCCGTAGAACCGGCCCGCGGCGAGTTTAAGGGTAACCCTGTCCAGGGCGGTCTGAGTCCCGTAGCGGAAGGTTACCTCCTGAACCGTAAATCCCTTCACAGCACGCGCCCTCCGGCGGTGTGCCGTTTACGGAAAATGTAACAGAACACGGGACCGCCGATGAGGGCGGTCAATACGCCGATGGGGATCTCCACCGGCAGCACGGCGCGGGTCAGGGTATCCGCCCAGAGCAGCAGCAGGGCCCCGGCCAGGAACGAGAGGGGCAACAGCCTGCGGGTATCGGGCCCGCTGATGAGCCGCACGATATGGGGCACAAGCAGCCCCACAAAGCCGATGATGCCAGCCACGGCCACACAGGCGGCCGCCAGCAGGGAAGCCGCCACCAGCAGGATCACGGGCACCCGCCGGATATTGACCCCCATGGAGGCCGCGGTGCGTTCGCCCAGGGCCAGCAGGTTCAAATCCCGGGCAAAGACCAGGCCCACGCCGCTGCCCAAAGCCACGAAGATCAGGGTCGCGCCGGCATCGACCCAGGTGCGCGAAGCGAAACTGCCCATGAGCCAGAAGATGATCACCGCCACCTGCTCGTCGGCCCAAAACTTGAGAAAGCTGATGCCGGCCGACAGGATGGCGGCCACGATGATCCCCGAAAGGATCAGGCTCCCCGAGGATACGCCGCCCGCCCCGGATGCCAGGTAGAGCACGAAAAACAGGGTCAGCACCGCGCCGGCAAAGGCAGTCAGGGTGATGGAGTAGGCCCCCAGGAAATCCAGGCCCAGAATCAGGGCCAGGGCCGCACCCAGGGCCGCACCGGCGGAAACCCCCAGGGTATAGGGTTCGGCCAGGGGATTGAGCAGGATCCCCTGGAAGATCACCCCGGCCACGGCCAGCCCGGCGCCCACAATGGCCGCGGTGGCAATCCGCGGCAGGCGCACATCCATCACCACCGAGGGCAGCAGGGGGTCCATGCCCGCCGTCAGCCCCTCCCCCCCGGGGAATTGGGCCAGGATGATTTTCAGCACATCCCCCCAGCCCACACCGATGAAGCCCATTCCGGCCGAAATCACCAGGGAAAGGACCAGGGTCAGCCCGAGAAGGAGCAGCGGCACCCAGAGCCCGCTGACAGCCGGTGGTGAATTTTTAGATGCACTTGAAATCATTGATGATCACTCACAATCACATCAAATCCAGGTTTCAGTCGTCATTGGGATTCTGGATATTGGCGGTTTTGATATAGGAATGTATTTAACCAGCAATCACAAATCACCATTCACCAATGAAAAAACCCTCCAAGCCGATGAGACTTGAAGGGTTGCACCCGGTTTTACTTGGCCCTTGTTATTTCGGGTAGTGGAGACCGTTTCCAGCGGAATTCACACTCAGCGATTCAGGCAGGTCTTCTGGCTTCCGGATCGTCCTACTCGACGCACCTTCCCACATCACGCATTGATGCAGTGGTCATTGCGCCTTTCGTTCCCGGTCACAGCGGCGGGTCCGCTCCCGTTTTCAACGGGATTCCCTATTAAGCGTAGGCACCTAAACGATTCACCAATAGAGAATATCCCCGGGGGTGTCAAGGATGATCTCCAGGGGATGGCATTAAAATGAACCTGCCGCAAAATCCGCCCTTTGCATTGAGATGCTGCTATTTACCGCGGTAGGGTTCCCGCACGGCAGACACGATCCACAGAACCAGGCAAGCTGCGGCAACCCACCAGCCATGGCGAAAAATCATTTTCCACAACGAATTGGCACGTTTGAGGATGCGAAAGTCATCGATGTATACGGTTTCGCAGGCCCCGTTGCCGGTATCCGTGCGGGTCGTACTGGTTCCCCGCTGGAAGTCCGTGGCGTCGTTGGCGTATTCCGCCAGATAGCCCTTGAAGTACACCTGGTCGCCGATGGATGCCGCCATGATCTGCCGGTTGATATCCCCATGGTCCGCCAGCAGGTGATTGTTGGATAAACCGGCATTATCGAAGAGCGCCCCGGTCTCACGGTCAGGCCACTGGTACCAGCACGTCCAGGAACCGCTCTTGAATTTCATGCGCGTGTATACGCCGGAATCGATATTATCCCCCCACACGACGCAGAGGTCCTTGATATTGAGATAATCCTGCCAGGCTTTATGGTATATATCCCACCAGCTGCCGCTGTGGTGCAGGGATACCACCAGCCCGTGCAGTTCGTATTGGAAAAGCGGCGTGATGGTATAGCTGTGATCCCCGGTTTTAACCTGAAACGGAGCTGCCTGGGTCGGCGTCTGCACGGGTTCCTGATAAAGCGCCTCAACAACGTCGGAAGGATCCGGCAGGCGGTCCTTTAAAAAGTAGGAGGCGCTTAGCAGCACCAGGCAGAGGGCCAGGAGCCACTTCCAGATTCGCGAGGTCCGCCATCCGGCGGCCGGCGGGTTTGCGGCAGGTTCCGAACCGTCCAGCAGCATCCCGGCTGCAGGACGGGATTGGTATTTGGCGAAGATTAGCCCGCACTGCCGGCACTCCCGGGCCGTTGTGGGCCGGGCGAACCCGCATTTCGGGCATTTCTGCAGGGAACTTGCTTTTACCGGTTTCATCGGGTGGTTAAATATCTCTGCCTGAGTGTTTCAAAGGAGCGCCACGAGCAATTTCCAGGGAAATTTACATTTACCGTTTCGCATTGCAAGAAAAGATTTTCGAAATCATTTGCCAGATCCGGGGAGCGTGGTTATAGTCCGGGCCGCGTAAATCCGGCAGCCCGCCGCAAACGGCCCTGTGAACAGTCCCGATTCAGGCGGTTGTCTGCAATTTCTCCGGCTTGGATGATATCCGCTCCCGGCTGAACCTCAAGGCAATGGGCATGGTATTATGACAGCCGGCATACCGGATGGGCACCAACTCACAGCGGATACGAACACCAATCACGCAGCCAGGGAACGCGCATGACCGATACCCGACTTCAATCCCCCGGAGTGAAAGTATTTCTGGGCCTGTCATCCTTTGAGATGATCGCCATGTTCCGCCGGGCGCAGTTCTACAATTTCCTGGCGGTATACCTGCGCCACTACCTGGGCATGAGCGTCACCGAGACCACCCTCATGGCCACCCTGCCCATGATCGTCAACATTGTCTTTCAGACCTTTGTCTGGGGGGGCTATTCCGATCGTCACCAAAAGCGGCGCTCGCTCATCGTAACCGGTGAACTGCTGGCCTGCATCGCCACCCCCCTGGTGTGGTACCTGCACCGTCTCACGGACCAGCCGATCCTGGCCGGATACATAATAATAATCGGCCTTGCTTTGATCGAGATCTTCTGGTCCATGTCCAACATCGCCTGGAGCGCGCTCATTGCCGATCTCTATCCAGCCCATCAGCGCAGCACCCTCCAGGGGCGCCTGGGTGCCATGGGCGGCATCGGCCGGGTGGTGGGCGTCTGGACGGGGAGCGTACTCTATGACGGAATGGGCCGATTTTACGAAGGTTGGGGATTTTACGAGGGGGGGCTTTTCTTTGCGGCGGCCGGGGCCATGCTGCTCTCTATCCTGCCTTTGATGATGGTGCCCGAAGGCGGCATCGCCCAGGCCTCCCAATCCAAATCCGGCGCTGCCGATGAGGAGAACTGTTCCGGGGTGATCTTTCTCTGGTTTCTCACCGCCATGATCTTCATCAACTTCGGCCGCAATGCCATCGCCATTATCATCCCCCAATACCTGATGATTGACAGCGGGTTCGGTGTTTCCAGCCAGCAACTGGGGTATATCGTCAATACCCAGTCCGTGGCGATGATTATGGGCGGTTTAGCCGTGCATCGCATCACGAAACGCCTGGGGGACGGCAATACGCTGCAATGGGCCACCATTTTCGCCGGTATTTCCATCGTGGCCTTCGCCAGGGTGGACTCCCTGGCCTGGGTTTACGGCGCGAATTTCATCCGCGGCTTGACCGAGGTGCCCATCGCGGCTGCTTCCTACGCCTTTGCCGCACAATTGATTCCCCCCGGCAAACGGGGCCGGCAATTCAGCTGGTTCAATGCAACCTTTTTCCTCAGCTGGGGCCTGGCCGGCACACTTCTTTCGGGGCCTGTGGCCGATTACTGCATAAAATTGGGCCATGCGGAAACCGATGCCTACCGCGCCTCCTTCTACTCCGGCGCGCTGTGCTGTTTTATCGGTACCGCCGTTCTGGGCTGGCTGCTCTATGTCCGCATGCCCCGGCAGCAGAAATTATGCGGGGCCGGTTGAGTCGAGAAAAAAAACAAGGCTGCCGCCGATGCGGCAGACATGGCACACCCTGTGCGTACCGTCCGGCATGGGTCTTATTAATTTCAAATTTCAGATTTCAGATTTCAAATCTAAAACTCACTGATCCCCGGAACGGATAAGCAAAATGGGCCGGTCCACCTGCTGCAGCACCCCTGCCGCCACGCTGCCGTAAAAAACCCAGGAGAGGCCGCTGCGGCCATGGCTGGCCATGGCGATGAGATCCACCTCTTCCCCCTGGGCAGCTTCCATGATGATTTCCACCACAGCCCCCACTTTCACTATTCCCCGGGCCTTGATCCCCTGCTCTTTGAGGCGCTGGGCAACCCGGCCCAGATAGGCCTGGCCGTCCTCGGCCAGGCGCCGGGCTTCGGTGCGGCTCTTATCCACGGAAATGGTCTTAAAACCCGATGTGACAATGGGGGGTTGAACCACCAAAAGCAGCACCAGTTCGCCTTCGGATGAGGAAATCCAGGCGGACAGGTGGTCTAAAATCGCTTCGGCGCGAGCCGAACCATCCAATGGGACCAGGATTTTTTGATACATCACCCACCTCCCTTGTTTGGTGTGCACCATACGTTTACCAGCAAAGAACAGTCCGTCTGGCGCAGAGTCTGGTCTAAGGGCCCGCGCAAAAATAACTTCCCATTGTAAGCAAACATGCATCCCGCTCAGCAGCGTTGCGAAAACTTAGGAATATGCTTGATATTCCTTAGTTTTCGCGCCTTGCTGAGCGGGCGCCTGAACATAAGAAAATCTGCGAACTTATTTTTGCGCGAACCCTAACGGGTCATCACCCCCTTAACGAAATCTTTGAGACGGCGCCCCAGGGATTTATTGATTTTGACCCGCAGGTAGAGATCCCCGGCGGCCCCGCCGGCCTTGCCGGGCCGCCCCATGCCGGACAGGCGGATGCGCTGGCCGTCCCGCACACCGGGGGGGATTTTCACCACCAGCTTGCGTCCGCCCTGGCGCTGGTAGTAAGCGTAGGGACCGCCCCGGGCCGCCATCTCCGGCGCCAGCTGAACCGTATCGTTGAGGTCTTCCCCGTTTTTAGGGAGACGCAGGCCCAACAGCTTCTGCAACAGATACCCCGGCAGACCGGCCTTGCCCCGGGAAGCCCCCCTCACCTGGCGGCCCGGTCCCCTTCCCGGTTTGCGGCCCATGCCGAACATGCCGCCGAACATGAAGCCGCGTCCTCGCATACCGGGCCGATTGATTTCAAAGTAGCGGTATTGGTCGCGGTAGACCTCTTTAAAAATCTCATCAAAACCGCGCAGCCCCATGCTGCGGGCCAGCTCCTCGAAAATCTGGTTGATGTCGGTTCCGCGAAAGATATCCTGCTCGGAATAGCTGTTGCGGAACTGACCGTAGGCATCACTGCCGAAATTCCGCCGCAGGCGATCGTACTCGCCCCGCTTCCGGGAATTCGAAAGCACGGCATAGGCTTCATTGACCGCCTTCATCCGCTCGGCCGCCGCCGGACTGTTGCCGGCCCGGTCCGGGTGGTATTTCAGGGCCTGCTGGCGATAGGCCTCCTTGATCCGCGCGCCGTCGGCGGTTTCTTCCACACCGAGGATTTGATAATAATCTTTTTCGGCCATGGGCCTCCCTTGATTAGTGGGGATCCGGATTCAAATCTGAAAATTCCCGATTGGGCAGATAATAAGCATTGTTCTCCGGGTAATCCAGACCTCAGGAGCGTCGCCGGTCCACTCTTGCCGGATTAACGCCGATGATTTTAATGGTCAGATAGATTTGCAGCCACCCACGCCTCCACAAGCTTGTAGGGAACCTCGGCAAGCTCGCCAAAGCCTGCAAAGCGCAGGGCGCGGTTCTGGATGAGCCGGGGGGTACTGATGCCGCACAAAAAGCGGGTGGCCAGGTGAACGGGGAGCGGGGTGCCCAGGGCTTCGGCCAGGGGCCGGGTCAGCGCCGGATAGTCAAGCCGGTTCAGATCGGGATGGGTTACCTCTGCAAACCGGGGCGGATGCCCGTCACGGCAGGTTGAACAATGGCCGCAGGGCGACTTCAGGGTTTCACCGAAATAGGCGGACAAGCCCCGGGCCAGACAGCGGCCTGCTGCAAACATCCCGATCATCCCGTGGATCCGGCCCACATCCGTTGCTTCCTTGGCGGCAAACCGGCGTTGCAGCCGTTCCGCCATACGGACCGCATCAAATCCCGGATTGACCACATCATACACCTCCACCGCGGATTTGGGCATCAGCTCGATCCATCCCTGGGCATCGAAATACTCCAGGGCAGTCAGAATCCGCTGCCGGGTAGACCCGGTATGTTCCATGATAGCAGCCAGATCCGGACGGGTCCAGGTCCTGGCCGTCTGGCTGTGGGCCACAATGGCCGCCACAAAACCGCGGCGTTCACCCTGGAAGCGCCCGACGATTTGTTCCGGGTTCTTCAGGTATTTATAGGGATATTCTTCGAAATAGGAATATTTGGGGGACAAAAGCCCCTCCAGTTCCAGATAGACCAGCAGGGTCTTGAGGGGCAGCAGGCGGATATCCGTTTCCCGGCTCAGGGTATAGGGCCGTACTTCCAGGACCGGTGCGGGATTGTTTTCGATGATGCCAAGCAGGTGCCTGATTCCCGCAGGGTGGGGGGTATCCCCATACACGAAATTCTCCAACACCGGCACGCCGCTGCGGTCCGCCAGCACGCAGCACAAAGCCGGGGCGCCGTCCCGCCCGGCGCGGCCGATCTCCTGGCTGTAGCTCTCTATGGATTTGGGCAGGTCGTAGTGGATCACCTTGCGGATATCGGCTTTGTCAATACCCATGCCGAAGGCGATGGTCGCCGCCACGATACTGGTTTCACCGGACATGAAACGGTCCTGGACGGCAACCCGCTCCTCGCTTTTCAGGCCGGCATGGTAGGGTTCGGCCTTAAAGTCATGATTATTCAGGGTTCCGGCCACCTTTTCAGCTGTTTTCTGCAGGGTGGTGTATACGATGGCCGGGCCCCGGGGCCCGGTTTGGAGTATTTCCATCAGCGCCTGATCCCGCTGCCCGGGCGTCCGGGGTTGCACCCTGAGCTCAAGATTGGGCCGGTAAAATCCGGTCTTCACCACATTGCCGGCGGGAATGGTGAATTTGGCGCACATGTCGTCAATGACCCGCGGCGTGGCCGTGGCCGTAAGCAAGAGTACCTTGGGAATGCCGAATTGCCGCTGGTAAATGGGAATTTTAAGGTAATCGGGCCGGAAGTTGTGGCCCCATTCCGAGATACAATGGGCCTCGTCCACCACGAGCAGGGAGACCTGCATCATTTTCAGCTGGGTGCGGAAGCGCTCATTCTTGAAACGCTCCACGGCGATCATCAGGATTTTCAACTGTCCCTGGCGGGCGGCCATAAGAGCCGCCCGATACGCTTCGGCGGGCATGCCGGAATCCAGCTTGGCGGCAGGAATATTTTTAGACCGCAGGAATTCAAGCTGGTCTTTCATCAAGGAGAGCAGTGGTGAGATCACCAGGGTCATGCCCGCTTCATGGAGGGCCGGGAGCTGATAGCAGAGGCTTTTGCCGGCGCCGGTGGGAAAAACGGTTACCGCCGATTCACCGGCCATGACGGTCTCGATGGCCGTCCGCTGCCCGGATTTGAAATCATCAAATCCGAATACATCCTGAAGGGTTCGCCTGATCATGGGCCAGCGCCGTTTTGAATTGCATTAAAAAGCGTGAAAAAGCGTG
>Ga0180435_10007283_pt1 | contig 10552 bp, 8 predicted proteins | sample SS_ome_3_FD_132467 | JGI IMG/M metagenome (GOLD analysis project Ga0180435, IMG submission 132467) | Hypersaline lake sediment archaeal communities from the Salton Sea, California, USA - SS_3_S_1 metaG | ecosystem: Environmental > Aquatic > Non-marine Saline and Alkaline > Hypersaline > Sediment... | reverse complement strand
GCTGCATAGTTACGAAGGTTTCGACCTGGTCTTTACCCGGAAGATCCCTCCCGGAAGCGGGGTGGGTTCCAGTGCCGCCAGTTGTGTGGCAGCCGTGATGGGAATCAACGAGCTGCTGGGTGCTCCCTATGACACGGCGGATCTGATTCCCTTCGCCATGGAAGGAGAGCAAGTGGCCAGTGGTCCCACCCATGCCGATAACATCGCCCCTGCCCTGCTGGGCGGCATCACCCTGATCCGGGGCTACGATCCCATCGATATCAAGCACATCCCCTACCCGGACGATTTATGGTGTACGGTGGTGCACCCCCACCTGGAGATTAAAACTGCGGAAAGCCGGAAGTTGATTCCGCAAACCGTTCCCCTGGAGACCGCATTGAAACAATGCGGGAACCTGGCCGGACTGGTGGCCGGACTGGTAACGGGCGATTACCCCCTCATCAGCCGGTCCATTCACGACCACCTGGCCGAGCCCCATCGCATCCACCAGCTACCCGGTTTTGCGGAGCTGAAAGAGTCCGCCCTGGAGGCCGGATCGGTGGGCACAGGGCTTTCGGGATCGGGACCTTCTGTGTTCAGTCTCTGCCGGGGCGAGCAGATGGCCAAAGCAGTGGCAGCGGTCAAAGGTGCTCATTTTGCAGCACGGGGGATCGACTCCAGGGTGTACCTCTCCCGGATCAGCCAGGCCGGATGTAAAATTATCTGATATGCACTACTACAGCACCCGCAATAAGGACTTGGAATTTCCACTGAAAGAAGCGGTTATCAAAGGCCTGGCGCCTGATGGCGGACTTTTTATGCCAGCGGCTGTTCCGGTTCTCACCCGGGCAAAGCTGGAGGGATTCCGGAATAAGGAGCTGCCCGACATTGCCCTGACCCTCTCTGAGGCCCTGTTTGGGGAGGATATCCCAAGCCCGGAGCTGCAAAAAATTACCCGGGAGGCCATTAACTTTGATACCCCGCTGGTGCAGGTGGAAGAGGGCCTGTATGCCCTGGAACTGTTCCATGGACCCACCCTGGCATTCAAGGATGTGGGTGCACGCTTCCTGGCCAGGCTCCTGGGATACTATACCCGGGAGATGGAGGAAGAGATTCATGTACTTGTGGCCACCTCGGGCGATACCGGAAGCGCCGTAGCCAACGGATTCCTGGGAGTGGAGGGAGTCCGGGTTCACGTGCTTTACCCCTCCGGGGGGGTTACCCCCCTTCAGGAGAAACAGTTTACCACCCTGGGAAATAACATCAGCGCCCTGGAGGTAGCCGGAAGTTTTGACGATTGCCAGCTCCTGGTCAAAGAGGCCTTTATGGATGAAGCGCTATGTAGCCAGAAAAAACTGACTTCGGCCAATTCCATCAATCTGGCCAGGTTCCTGCCCCAGGCCTTCTACTATTTCAGGGCCTGGGCCCAGCTGGAACCCGGAACTTCCGCCTTCTTCTCCGTACCCAGCGGCAACTATGGCAATATGACGGCTGGACTGATTGCCAGGGAAATGGGATTGCCGGTGCATACCTTCCTGTCGGTCAATAACCTCAACGATGTGGTGGCTTCCTACCTCCTTACCGGGAAATTTTCTCCCAGGACCTCCATCCCCACCATCGCCAATGCCATGGATGTGGGCCATCCCAGCAATTTCGACCGGATCCTGGATATTTTCAGGCACAACTATGAGTGGATCACCAGGCACCTGCACGGGTACAGCTACAGCGATAAGGAGATCCGTGAGGTGATCGGGCAGGTATACACACGCACGGGCTACCTCTGTGATCCGCATGGCGCCACCGGCTATCAGGCAGCCGCCTCCTACCGGAAAGAGCACCCGGAGCAAAGCGGGATCTTCCTGGAAACGGCACATCCGGCCAAGTTCAAAGAAAGTGTGGAAGCGGTAATCGGGAAACCAGTGGAACTGCCCGAGCGCCTGGCTGCCTTCTCCGACAGGAAGAAACAGGCCGTTCCAATAAGCGCTGATTATCAGGATTTCAGGGACTATTTGCTCCAGAGCTCTTAATTGGAGATAAACAGCGGATCAGACAGAGTTCAACTTCTTGGTCTTCTTGCCGGTGGCGGCTATCTTCATCTGCGAGGTGAACTCAAAGACTTGCGGGACCTTCTCCATGGCCAGCTTTTCTCCGCATAACTTCTTAAACGCCGACTCCACCATGTTGGGATCCTTGGGATCGGCCACCACCACCTCTGCCTTCAGGGATTCTCCCAGGATCTCATCGAAAATGGCGGAAATGGAGCAGTCCACCACCCCGGGGAGGGTCACAATCACCTCTTCAATTTCCTTGGGACTGATGCGCCGCCCACCCACTTTGATGATCTCCTTGCGCCGTGCCGTATGGAAGAAAAATCCATCGTCGTCCCGGTAGGCCAGATCACCCGTATGGAGCCACCCATCTTTCAGCGTGGCTGCGGTCTCCTGCTCATCGCCCAGGTAGCCTTTCATAATATTATCGCCTTTGGCCACCAGTTCACCTACCACCCCTGATTCCAGTACCGGGTTTCCTGCTTCATCCAGCAGATCCAGGGTGACCCCGGGAATGGCTTTCCCCAGCGAACCCAGCTTCTCTACCAGGTATTCGGGGGGCATATACGAAAGTCTGGCTGTGGCTTCGGTCTGACCATACATCACATAGAAGGTAATATCGGGCTGGCTTTCCAGAAATTCACTGATAAACACCTTGTGCAACTTTCCCCCTGCCTGGGTCACATATCTGAGATCGGGAAATTTGTCTGTCTTAAAAGACTTTGACTTACGCAGAAGTACCTGGAAATGGCTGGGCACCCCCGAAAATCCGGTGCATTTATACTTCTTCAGGTCAGAGATAACGGACCCCAGAAACATGAAGTTATTGTTGAATACCACGCTGCCGCCCACCTTCAGGTGCGTATGCAGGAGGGAGAGCCCGTAGCAGTAATAGAAGGGAAGCACAATCTCAATCACATCGTCCCCGGTGAGCTTCAGGTACTCGATAATGGAATCGGTATTGGCAATGATGTTCCGGTGCGTGATCATCACCCCTTTGGGTTCGCCCGTGGAACCCGAGGTAAAAATAATCTCTGCCAGCCGTTCCTCATCAAAAGTGGTTTCGTTAAAGGAGTTCAGGCTCAGATCGTTGTGCCCATTCTCCAGCTCCGGCATGCTGTCGTGTACCGTTTCCAGCAGATCCCACCTGGGATCGCCGCTCAGCGAGGGGCCCACAAAAGCGATCCTGGCATCACAGAGATCCACGATATATTGAAGATTGTTCTCCTCGATGGAGGGATTCAGCGGAACGCATACATTTCCGGATTTCATAATAGCCAGGTAGGCCACCAGGAAAAAAATGGAATTGGGGGCCACCAGGACAATGTTATTCTCCTGTCCATAAGTCTCCCGGATATAACGTGCCAGTCTGAGCGAGTCACAATAGAGCTCAGAATAGGTCATCTCCTCCTTATTTCCCAGCAGGAATTTCTTATATAGAAAGCCCGATTCGCCCAGCAGGTAGTCGTATACGTTCATGGTACAATACTGATTTTAGATAAAAATATAGTCGTTGATGGGGGGAGTCCTCAAATACTCCGTGGTCTCCGTTCTGCGTTCGAAATTCCGGTAGTTCCGTTCAATCTCTTCGGCAGTCATTCCCATAACCGCTCCCACCTCTGCAGGATCATATTCATTCTCATAGGCATACCACAGGAGATCCATCACATCATGAGGGAACTCGTAGAAGAACTCTTCCTGGGTCTGTTCGGCACTGTAGGTGTCGGTGGTGGGTGTACGTTCGATGATTCCCCTGGGAACACCCAGGTATTCTGCGATCTGGTAAACCTGGGTCTTATAGAGCCTCCCAATGGGAAAGAGATCTCCTCCTCCATCGCCGAATTTTACAAAAAAGCCCTGATCCACCTCGTGTTTGTTGGGCGTTCCCACCACCGCATAGTGCAGATTCTCCGCATGGTAATATACCAGCGACATCCGTGAACGCTGTTTGAAGTTGGAGGCTGCAATAATAGTCCTCATCTGGGGCGATGGCAGGCGCTTCACCGTTTCAGAGCCATCCGGATTTACTACGGTCAGGTGAAACAGCGGGGGCAGCTTGGATCCTTTTCCTTCATGCTTGATCCCGATCTTCATCTTATGGGTGGCCGGGTCATATTCGGGTACGATCTCCTTCACCGCCTGGTCGCGACGGGCATAGCAGCCAAATCCGTCCAGTGCCCCGGTAATCACCTCCTTGATCACCTTCACGCCAAACTTTCCGGCCAGCTCCCTGGCCAGCTCTTCACTATCCGGACTGGAGTCCTTCTCGGGCATCATCACACCCAGCATTTTTTCGGGGCCAATAGCCCTGGCAGTAAGTGCCATACAGACGGAGGAATCAATTCCACCACTGAGGCCGATCACCGCCCCGTATCGTTTGTGGCGAACCGTAATATCTTCACGTATTCTGGTGCACAGTTGGTCTAGTAGTGTCTCCATATCCTGGATTTTCAGGATATCGCGGCTAAATTTGGGTTTACTCATTCGTATGATTTTTTAAAGATTTGTCATAGGTAACCGGGCACCTGACCCACATCTCACTTTCCCGGTAAGGATTGTTCCCCGAAGCAAACATATCCATCAGGATCTGCGTCGAGAGGATGCCGGCCACGGCCATATTTTCATTCTCGGTAACGGTTTTTCCCTCTTCCATTTTCCCCATTAATTTCTCCACCGAAGCCGGATTGAAAATACCGAACTTTTGGAGCATTCCTGGGCTTACCACCTCCCTGAGGTATTCGGGAGCCCTGGCAGAGGTCAGACTGGAGGCCACCGGAGCCCGGTAAGCCTGCTTGGGACGGTGTACTACCTCCCTGGGCAGGCGGCCGTCCATCAGCTTTTTCATTAAATATTTCTCGTTCAGACCACGGATCTTGTGGTTCCAGGGTAATCTGGTGGCAAATTCGATCACCCGGTGGTCCAGGAAGGGGTAACGCCCCTCCACCGAATGGGCCATCCCCATACGGTCGCCCTGGGAGGAGAGCAGGTAACCCGACATAAAGAGCGTCGATTCGATCCACTGCGCCCTGCTGAGCAGGTCCAGATCGCCAAAGCCTTCCGGAAGGGTGGAAATAAAAGCATCGACAGGATCGGCAACTCCGTTCAGGAACTCTTTATTAAGATGCTCCTTAATATGTTTGGAATTGTTCCAGCGGATCAGGTGGGAATACACAGGCGAATCGGTATCCTGCAGACGGTATCCGAAGAAATGTTTCATCAGGGCGCTGTTCCTTCCCTGAAACTGGGCCAGGTAGGGATAGAGTTGTTGCAGCAGCAGGGGCCTGATCTTCGAGGAAGGCTCCCTGGACCAGAATTCCCGGATAATGGCCTCTTTGAATATATTGTAACCTCCCAGGTATTCATCTGCGCCCTCTCCGGTGATAACCACCTTGATCCCGTGATCGTTCACCAGTCCGGAAAGCAGGAACATGGGAACCGCACCGGTACGCAGCACAGGGATCTCGGTATGCCACAGGACCCGGGCAAAATGATCTGCCACATCGGTATTCTTACAGATGATGGAATGATGGGTGGTCTCCAGCTGGCTGGCTACTTTTTGCTGAAAGCTGGTCTCATCAAATTCGGCCGATTCAAAACCCAGGGAGAAGGTATTCAACACCCCCGGTTCGATCTGCTTGATGAGCCAGGTGGTAGCACTGGAGTCAATCCCCCCACTCAGGTAAGCGGCCACCTGCACATCGGCCCGGAGCCTGAGCCTGACCGAATCGGCCAGGATGGATTCAAACTCATCCATGCTATCGGCAAGGGAAACATTTCCTGTAGCATTGGGATCCCCCTGGAAGCTCAGCTCCCAGTAAGGCCGGATCAATGTCTCCTGCTCTCTGACCACCATATAATGACCCGGTGGCAGCTCCTTCACCCCTTTAAACATGGTCCCCGGCGAGGGGATGGTCCAGAAGGTAAACACCCGGTTCAGTGATTCGGGATCGGGTTCTGCCTGCACCAGGCCTGATTCCATCAGGCACTTAATCTCGGAACCAAATACCAGTTCCTTACCCTCCCTGTAATAGAAGAGCGGTCTGATCCCTACCCGGTCACGGGCCAGGAAGAGCTCTTTCTTCCTGGTATCCCAGATAGCAAACGCAAACTGTCCGTTTAGCTTTTCCAGGCACTTCTCGCGGTAATGTTTGAACAAGAGCAGCAGCACTTCCGTGTCGCTGGTTGTTCTGAAACGATAACCCAGGCCGGTAAGCTCCTCCCTCAGCTCAATGTAATTGAAGATCTCTCCATTGAAGACGATCCAGAATTCCCGGGCTTCATCACTCATGGGTTGCTGCCCCTGAGCCAGGTCAATAATACTCAGGCGTACACTTCCCAGGCCCACTCCCTGTCCAATATAGATGCCCGACTCATCGGGTCCCCTGTACTGGATCTGTTTGAGCATATTTTTGACCGCATCGGGAGAGACCGCTGCTGCCTGTGGCCTGTATATTCCGGATATTCCGCACATGCTTGTCCAGTCTTTAAGAAACTAGACCAGTGCCGGATTCTTTTTCACTATAAAATTAGCGATGGCATCGATCGATTCAAAATTCTCCTCCACCAGATCCTCGTCATCGGCGACAATCTCATACTTAGTTTCCAGGAAATCAAGCAGGAGGGCAAATCCCATGGAATCAAATATGCCTTCCACAAACAACATAGTATCGGACTGCAGGGAGCCAGTCTCTTTGAAAGTATTTTCTTTTACGTACTCGAATAATTCATTTTTTAATGCATCCATCTTCTATTCTAATTTTTAGTTGAATTCTAAGTAATTGATATATAGCCTTTTCTCAATTTTGAGAATCTAAGTTTCTCACGTGATTAAAATACGTATAAGTTCTGGTCAGGTTACATCGTTTTGACCAAAACAGGAATTACATTGAGTAGTAAGGAAAAAAAATCCACAGAAAACCCGGACCCACCTCTAAGTGCGTCCAGGTTGGGGATAATCAAAGAAATCTTTGGATGAATGGTATTATTTCCTTGATGAAACTCAGTTCCGGGCTGCGTCGCTTAAATCAGGCCCTGGTCCACCATCGCGTCGGCCACCTTCAGGAAACCTGCAATATTGGCACCCTTCACATAATCCACGTAGCCGTCTGCACTGGTGCCATACTTCACACAATTTTCATGGATGTTGGTCATGATATGGTGCAGGCGGTCGTCCACCTCGGCACGGCTCCAGTTGATCTTCATGGAGTTCTGTGCCATCTCCAGTCCGGAAGTGGCAACACCTCCCGCATTGGCCGCTTTGCCGGGGGCATACAAGACCTGTTTCTCCTGCAATTTCTCAATGGCCTCGGGGGTGCAAGGCATATTGGCTCCTTCGCATACACAGATGCATCCATGGTTTATCAGCTGCTCGGCATCCGCCAGATCCAGTTCATTCTGGGTGGCACAGGGAAGTGCGATATCCACATCCACCTCCCAGGGTCGTTTTCCCTGGATGAACTGAGCACTATCGAACTCCAGGGCATAGGGCGCCACGATATCCTCGTTGGAGGCCCTCAGTTCGAGCATATAATCAATCTTCTCGGCTGAAACTCCTTCAGAATCATAGATATATCCGTCCGGGCCTGAAAGAGTCACCACCTTGCCACCCAGTTCGGTCACCTTCAGGGCGGCGCCCCAGGCCACATTTCCAAAACCGGAGATGGCCACGCGCTTTCCCTTAAAGCTTTCTCCTTTGGTAGCGAGCATCTCCTTGGCAAAATAGACACAGCCAAAGCCGGTGGCCTCGGGCCGGATCAGCGATCCGCCCCAGTTAATGCCCTTCCCGGTAAGCACCCCTGTATTCTCGCGGGCCAGCTTCCGGTACATCCCGTAGAGGTATCCTATCTCGCGGCCGCCAACGCCAATGTCCCCGGCAGGCACATCGGTATCGGGACCAATGTTGTTCCATAGCTCCATCATAAAGCCCTGGCAAAAGCGCATAATTTCTGCATTGGATTTTCCTTTGGGATCAAAATCGGATCCTCCCTTGGCCCCGCCCATGGGCAGGGAGGTCAGGCTGTTTTTAAAGATCTGTTCAAAACCCAGGAACTTCAGAATACTCAGGTTCACGCTGGGGTGGAAGCGGAGCCCCCCTTTATAGGGACCAATGGCGTTGTTGAACTGGATCCTGTAACCCAGGTTCACATGGATGCTCCCCTGGTCGTCGGCCCAGGGGACCTTGAACACTATCACCCGGTCGGGCTCAATGATCCGGTCCACAATATTGGCAGAACGGAAATGAGGATTTTCGTTGTATACCTCTTCGATGGATTCAAGAACTTCTCGAACGGCCTGGTGGTATTCGACTTCGCCCGGGTGCTTTTTGACCAGGTCATTCATGATGGTATCTACGTTCATAGCAGTATATTTTGTTAGTTGGTATTAGAGTTATTACTTCACGGTTGTTATACCGCTGCTTAATTTCTTTGATTCACAAATAAATGTAGGCAGCATATATAACAACCGTCAAAGTAGTGCCTTTCATAATCCTAGCAGAAAATTTCCTGCTAAAAACATAATAGGGCATCATAACCGAAGTGGCAAGACACCCTCATTATGGTGGTGTAAAATTGGAGTTATTGCAGAGATTAAACAAGCCCTGAACGTATGATTAACAGCAGCTTTAAGTTAAAAAAGTCATGATAAAAGTCATACTAAGCTTTTTTAATTAACTTGTCAAAAACCAATGAATAGCTAACATGCCCCCCCTGAACAGGAGAAGCTTCATTCGCTCCACGCTGGCTACCGGATCGGGCTTGCTGCTTCATCCTTTGGCTGCCTGGAGTCGGAAAGGAGCAGCGGCAGAATCGATGATGGGGGTACATCCCTTTATCCAGGATAACCCGGACGCAGTTTTTATTATGCGAACCCAGGTGGACAGCAAAACCAATGCTACGGCCCTGAAAGATGTGGGACTGAATTTTGGCAAATCGGTATTCGGACTGACCGATGATCCCCAATATGGCGTGCCCCTCACCCACCAGATTGCCATAAAGCCGAACCTGACCTGCCGTTACCGCTGGCACGATCGATATAGCATCGAGGCTCCATGGGGATCGTAACCGATGCCCATTTCACGGAAGGGATCATTGAAAGCATCAAGGAACTGAGCATTCCTGCTTCACAGATACATCTGAGGGAGGTGAACTGCCCGGACGACCTGGAAGACGGGGGCTATAATGCGATGGCTCTGCGAACCGGGGCCGATATGCAATGTATTGAGACTCCCTACGACCAGCTGAACCCCGACCAAATCACCTGGTCGGATGTTGAAAATGGAAAATACTTCAAGCGTTTGCCCCATATCTGGCCGGTTAATGCTCCCGATTCCTGGCTCCTCAATATAGCCAAGTTAAAAACCCATGCCATGGGGCTTACCCTCTGCGCCAAGAACCTGCAGGGAAGCATCGTAAAAAATTACCAGCAACATTGCGGGAACTGGGGAGAAGCGCTGAATGTCAACAGTGCGGACGTCCAGGACAATGCCTTCAGCATCATTGAGTGGAACTATAACAGGCACCGGGCCAATGGGATTCCCCGGTGGGACAGGCCGGGATCCGCGAGCGGGGGTCTATGGATGGAAACCTGGGCCTCCAGGTGTCTGGATAACAATGCCGTCACCCAAGCCGGCTTACATATTATCGAAGGGGTTTATGGCAGGGATGGCCATTTTATTGACGGGCCCAACGACGGCCTGGCAAAGGATTATATGACCAATTATGTGTTATTTGGGCTAAATCCTTTCTACGTGGACATCATCGGGCACTGGATCGGGGGGCATGAACCGGGGAACTTCGGACTCTTCCATATGGCGCTCGAAGAGGGGCGCATCTCCACACTCAATCCGGATAATATTCCCGTCTTTGAATGGGATCCCGAGTCCGGAGCTACCTATCGGCATTACACGAAATTCGAAAGATACCCTTTGAAAACCATGTATCTGCGAAAGGATTACAGCGGGCACAGCGAGGATTACTGGCACATGGTAGACGAACCCTTTGATTATGTGGCCTTTGGAGATCCAGGCACAGGCATTTCCACCGATAAGTTCCAGCTGGGAAGTATCTATCCCAATCCGGTTTCCTACAAAACCCATATTCCCTTCCAGCTGACAGAAGGAACACATGTGCGCATGGAAATAATAGATACCCGGGGAGCAGTTGCAGATGTTTTGCTGGACACCTACATGCCTGCCGGAAGCCACCTGACCAGCTGGAATTGCCAGAATCATGCGGCAGGACTCTATCTGATCAGGATGCGAGCCAGTGGCCAGGTGCTAAACAGAAAGGCCGTGGTTATCCACTAACAGCTTCGGCGTACAGAGCCTCCACGAAACGCCAGTCGATAATGTTCCAATAAGCCTCCACGTAACTCTTGCGCATATTCTGGTAATGGAGGTAGTAGGCATGCTCCCAAACATCGATGTTCAACAGCGGGGTCCCCTGCACCGGTGAGACATCCATCAAGGGATTGTCCTGGTTGGGCAGGGAGGTCACCACCAGCTTTCCTTCGGCATCAAGCAGGAG
>Ga0180435_10007281_pt1 | contig 10554 bp, 10 predicted proteins | sample SS_ome_3_FD_132467 | JGI IMG/M metagenome (GOLD analysis project Ga0180435, IMG submission 132467) | Hypersaline lake sediment archaeal communities from the Salton Sea, California, USA - SS_3_S_1 metaG | ecosystem: Environmental > Aquatic > Non-marine Saline and Alkaline > Hypersaline >... | reverse complement strand
GTCAAAAGTCCGGGGCAGTTGGTGATGCCGAACCGACCTTCGGACTATCCGTTAATTAGGTGCGCCGCCGCCGAGAGGTTCTTTGGCAGGTCGTCGGTGTTTGCGACGAAGTCCATGATCTCGGGCGTCGTCCGGTATCCGTACTTGCGAATCAGCGTATCGATCTCGGGATCTTCGCCAAAGGTTTTGACGGCCGGCCCGAGCACAATCAACTCGCCGCCGGTCGCGATCGCCATTCGCGTACGATAGACCGCCTTGTTGCCGAGCCACGTGCTGTGGAATTCCTCGGGATCGAGGTAGACAACGATCTTTTCCGGTTCTTCGTCGAGCGTGGTGATGTTCACCTCGGCGGATAGCTTGGCCGCCTCGTAAAAACACTCGGGATCGTCGCCGATGAACAACCCGCGAATCACGTTTTTGCCGGCATCGTTGGGGCCGATCACCGTGAGAACGTAGAGCAGCGGCAGATGCTGACAGAAATGCTCCTCGGCATAATTGAGAATTCGCCGCAGCGGATTGTCGGCTCGGCCCATCATCCGCTCCATGCCGTAAGCGGCGCCAATGAAATGGCTTTCGTTGATGCCGTCCTTGCCGCCCGTGCCGACGAAGAGGTTCTTGTTGTAGTTGGCCATGCCGATGACTTCGTGCGGCACGACCTGCCCGATCGAAAGGATCAGGTCGTAGTCGTTCTCCCAGATCATTCGATTGAGCTGAGCCTTCCACGGTTTCGTCCAGATGCCCTCGGTCGTTTGCTCGACGAACTCGGCCGGCACCTCGCCGATCGTTTTGACATCCTCGCGCCAGTTGTGAACACGGATCAAGTCCTTCGGCAACGTGGGGAACATCCGCTCGAGTTGCCAATCTTCCATGGCGAAGTGCGTACCCAAGGCCGGCATTACATCGGTCAATGCGTCGCCAAAATACTCGTGGGTCATACAGGTCAGCGGGCCGGCGTAGCTATTGGCCCGCGTGAAGTCGGGCGGCAACGCAATGACCTTGTTGCGCGGACCAAGCTGATCGAAAACGGCGGTCAGCGCGGCCTTCAAATCGGCGTCGGTTAGTTCGGTCGTCGAGGAACCTTGGGCGTGGTGCAGCATGGGAGTTGTCAGTCGTCAGTTGTCAGTGAACAGCCGCTTGCGGCTCAGCAGTTACCCAAACGTTTTGGCGACTTCGATCAGCGTGCGGACGAGGCAGCCGCTGCCGCCGCCTTCGACCCATGGTTTGCTCTTTTCGACAAACGCGGGCCCGGCGATGTCGATGTGTGTCCAGGTGGTGCCGTCGACGAATTCTTCGAGGAATTTGGCGGCCGTGATCGCCCCAGCCCAGCGACCGTCACCCATGTTTTTCAGGTCGGCCACCGAGCCTTTGAGCTGCTCGCCAAACTCCTCGAACATCGGCAACTGCCAAACGCGTTCGCCGCAAGAGTCGGCTGCCGCGGCGATCGTATCACACCAAGCCTGATCGTTCGACATCAGGCCAGCGACATCGAGCCCAAGGGCGACGACGCAAGCGCCAGTCAGCGTCGCCAGATCGATGATTCGGTCGGCCCCTTCGTCGTTGGCGACGGCCAATACATCGGCGAGCACGAGCCGGCCTTCAGCGTCGGTGTTGAGCACTTCGATCGTTTTGCCGTTGCGGGCGGTCAGCACGTCGCCGACGCGATACGCCTTTCCGCTGGGCATGTTTTCGACGAGCCCCATCAGACCAACGACGTTGATCGGCAGGTCGAGCGTGGCGATCGCCTGCATTGCCCCGAGAACGGATGCCGCACCGGACATATCGAGCTTCATGTTGTCCATGAAGTTGCCGGTCTTGAGCGACAGGCCACCGGAATCGAACGTGACGCCCTTGCCAACCAGTGCCAACGTGGGATCGGCCTCGGCGCCCTTTTTGTGTCGCAGAATGACCAACCGCGGCGGATGGTCGGATCCTTGAGCCACGCCCAACATTGAACCGCAACGCTCGGCCTTGAGCCGCTCTTCGTCCCAGATTTCGATTTCCAGACCTGTGCTGGCGGCCACATCTTCGGCGACCTCGGCAAACGAGATGGGGTAGATCTTGTTGGCGGGTTCGTTGACCAGACGTCGTGTGAGATTGACCGCCTCGCCAATCGCCAGTCCACCGGCGACGGTTTCTTCATCTACCGCGAAGACGAGGGTTTCGAAGGGATGCTGTTTCTTTTCGACGCGATGCAGATCCTGCCCTTGGCACCCAACCATGGCCCCCGCGATCGCAGCCTGGACGATGTCGTCGCTCAGTCCATCCGGCAGACAGAATCCAACCGTGCCCCGCTCTTTTGCCGAAAGGCTCTTGGCAGCAGCGCCGGCGGCCCGAAACGCCTGGCCGCGACCGAACTTGGCCGAGTCACCCAAACCGACGACCAGCACCTGCGAGGCGGCAATACCGGTTACGCCCAACAGTGGCGTCAATTCGTTGGCCTTGCCCTCGATCTGCTTGGATTCGCGGAGCTTGGTAATGACGCCACCGATTGCCTCATCGACCGCGGCGGTGGGAGCGGGCAGCGTCCCCTCTTCGTACACGCCAACGACGATTGCGTCTGCCGCAAGTTCTCCGGGAGAAACACTGGTTGATTCGATCTTCATTTCTTTGTTCCACTGAGAAGGGAAAGTCGGCGGCGACGTCTGCACCGCGCATGGTCAAACGCACATCGTAACATTCGATGGAGATTCGATCCATTGGGCAGAACGACGTCTCAGAGGGCGAACGGTGGCAGTTGGGCCACTGCCCTGCATGGAGGGTTGTCGCTGCCTAGAGAATGGGCTGCGTACCAACTAACGACTCAAGTGGTTGGCTGGCGAGAGCATTGGCATGTAGATGGACCTCGGTCGACAGCACATCCGCGGGACTGACAACCTCGCTCTCTGCATTGCGAAACATCAAGACAGCATCCGTGGATGGATGTACGAAAACGCGCGGTTTACGCTGCTCTGCGTCCCCCGGGGTTTCATCCTCGAATCCCAGAGTCAGAAGCAGTTCAAATAGCCGTCTGTAGGTAATGGGGGAATTACTCACTTACTCACCTCGACGCTGGTTTTGAAACGCAGCCACTGTTTCTATCGATAGTTTTCGGAAGCGATCTATGGCCCGCAGGTTGATCAAGTTGCTTGTGGGAATACGTAGCGTCACCGATTCGCTGGAAGCATCCATAATCGCGGGGTTTTGGTCGATGAATTCCTGAACATGCAGCCAGTAGCCACGGTTTCGAGTTGCATCGTACAGCATCAAGATGACGGGATACGGCTCGAAGTACCAATATTGAATGTCTCGATAGTCCACCCTCTGCGAAATCCATTTTCCGTTGCGTGAAGTGCGTGGCTCGGCGGTTGCCTTTAGTTGGAATCGAACTTCTCCGTTTTCGACTTCGCCACGTTCATTGTGGTGAAACATCGTGGCATCAATCCCATAGTCGTTTCGAGGTGAGTCGAGCCAGTGACCACGCCGCAACACCGTTCGCTCAAGGTAGTTGTAGCTCAGGTCGGCGATTACATGCGCGGGTGTTCTGATCTTTCGCTTGAGATCGTACGGCAGGTGTTGTCCACGGTGTCGCATATCGACCGCAAATCTACCTGAGCCCCCGCTTTTCCGGAATGCCAATTCGGTCCATGTTTGCGAGCGGTAGCCCGCGAGTCCCTACCTGACACGGCGGACTCGCAACCGCCGCCCAAACTACGTTACCCCTCGTCTTCCGGGCCATAGCGACCGCGATACTCTTCGGCGGGGTACTTTTGTGCGTTTTTGACCATCTTGTCGCGCAGGGCTGACGTGATATCGATATCGAGTTCGTTGGCAATGGCCAAGGCGTAGCAGATTACGTCAGCCAATTCATCTGAGATTTCAGTACGTCGTTCGGTGGAATCGATCGATCGAGATGCTTCAGTCGTGATCCACTGAAAATGTTCCATTAACTCCGCCGCTTCGATCGCCAAAGACATGCTGAGGTTTTTTGGTGAATGGAACTGTTGCCAGTCGCGCTCGTCGACGAAGTTTCGCACGACTTCGCGCACATCGGCCACGGTGGTGGTGGTGTCGGTCATTGGATCGTCTTCTGTTGGACCAATAGCCGCCGTGCAACGTCACGGCAGAGGAATCCGGATCGACGTTGCGATCCGGCTACATGTCAATTCACGTTAATCCCACCTCTAACCAATGGCCCGCCGGCGATACCCCTCAGCAAGGTGAACCATCACTTCGAGCACGAGTAGGTCGGCTCGGGCGACGACGTGTCGGGCGCTGCGACTACCAAGATTGTGGACGGTTTCTTCAAGTACACCTAGGTGCAATTGCATCGCCTGCTGGGCCGTAATCTCCTCGGCCGTAAGCGCTTCGACAAGCCGTTCCAGCTCGTGGGCCAGGTTGCCGGTCCCCATCACGATATATGCCCGCAACAATTCGCGGTAGTGCCTTACGACGGATTCAGGAAACACTGCCAATGAGGATCCCTCCAAATCGGTAACGATGTCGTCAGTTCTGACGTCTTGCGAGCCGTCGCGCAGGCGTTCGAGGTCGGAGATTAACGTCCGCTGCTGATCGAGCAGTTGACCGGCCTCACGATGTTCCTGTTCGAGGCGGCGTTTGCAGTCGTGGTGCAGACGCTTGTTTTCACGCAGCAACTGATGCCGCTCGACCGCCCTACCGATCATCCAGATCAGGCAGCGTGCGGTGGTCGAGTCGACACAAGCGTAGCCGTCGGCCCCCGCCTCGAAGCAGAGCGGCGCCATCTCGGTCTCGGCCTGTGATCCCAAAACAATGACCGGCTGTTCGCCCTGTCCACCCGTCCGCAAGCCGTCCAAGAAATCCAGTGCATTGAGGTCCTGCGGTTGGTGAAACATCAACACGGCATCAAAGACCTCGTCGCGAAGTCGGGTCAACGCCTCTGCGACACCCGCGGTTTGGTGAAGATCGATCAGAGTGGCGGTATCGTTGACCAACGCCTCGATCAACCAACGACCGGCATCCTCGGGACCGGTCACTAGCAACACGCGCATCGCGGGTGGTAGAAAGTCCCACTGCGATCGATGCACGTGTTCGAGTGTTGCGTTGGTCACGATATCGTCCGATGTCCGTTGGGGTGCGGCTGGCAAACCACCGCCTTTCGAGCCGCGTACTTGTAACGGAGGAAGGACGTGGCGGTCAAGAGAATTGGTGCGTGCAAGCACACACCCTCCATCTCCGAAATTTGAAATCCTAAATCCTACATCCCCCCAACCCTCGCATTTCCCTCTTCTGGCGAGACACGGTGTTAGAAACTACAATGTGAGCGATGGGTTGTTAGCCTTGTTTGTCTCATCAAGTGTGCCAGCAATGACAGCTTCGGACGAAATCACTCGCTGGATCGACGGCTTGGCCGACGGCGACGACCTCGCCGCCCAGGCGATCTGGGAGAAGTATTTCGATCGTCTCGTGAACTACGCACGCCGTAAGCTCGAAAAAATGCCCCGTCGGGCGGTCGACGAGGAGGATGTTGCTCTGAGCGCCATGTACAGCTTCTGCGAAGGGATGGCTCAGGGTAAGTTCGAGAGCGTTCACGACCGTGACGACCTTTGGAAGTTGCTGCTAACCATCACGGCGCGCAAAGCAGTCGCCCAAATGAGACGCCATCACACACAGAAGCGGGGCGGCGGCCAAGTCCGCGGCGAATCGGTGTTCGTTAAGACGGACAACGCCGAAGGTCGCGAAATCGGCATCGGCGAAGTGCTGGGCGACGCTCCCACGCCAGAGTTGGCTGCCATGGTTGCCGAAAACTGCGAGGAAATGCTCGGCCGTCTGGATGATGAAAAGCTGCGCGAAATCGCCCTGAAAAAGCTCGAAGGCTACACGAACGACGAGATCGCCGAGCAACTCGGATGCGTACGGCGAAGTGTTGAGCGGAAGTTGGAGCGGATTCGGTCACGGTGGTCGCGGGAGGCCGAGCAGTGAGCCAGGACAATGATTCCAGGCATGATCAGCCGACCTCGATGTCCGATCAGATCGATACGGTCTGCGACGACTTTGAGTCGTGCTGGCAGCGTGGCGAGACACCCAAGCTCGAAGACTCGCTCGATCCGATCCCCGCCCAGTGGCAGGCAAACGTCTTCTGCGAACTCGTTGAGATCGAACTGAACTATCTGCAGAATCGCGGCCAGTCACCCGAGCCTGACGAGTACCGCGAGCGTTTTCCGCAGTTTGCCGAATTGATCGACCGGTTGTTCCGCAAGTGCATCCGGCGACAGAAGCTTGGCGGCTATGAACTGCACGAAGTGATCGGCCGGGGCGGCATGGGAGTCGTCTACAAAGCTCGGCACGAAATGCTCAATCAAGAGGTGGCCCTAAAGGTGCTGCCCGAGCGATGCCTGAACGACCACCAGGCCGTCGAGCGATTCAAACGCGAGATGAAGTTGATCGGCGGGCTCGATAGTCAACACATCGTGCGAGCCTACAATGCCGGCGAGGAGGAAGGTCAACTCTACTTGGCAATGGAGTTCGTCGAGGGCATCACGCTTCAACAGCTTGTCAAACAGATGGGGCCGTTGCCGGTGGGTGCGGCCTGCGAGTTGATCCGGCAAGCCGCGGTCGGGCTTGAACACGCCAACCGCAAGGGGCTGGTGCACCGCGACATCAAACCCGCCAACCTGATGCTCTCGAACAAGTGCGTTGTAAAAATCCTGGATTTGGGGTTAGGGCGGTTTCTCCCCGACTTCGACGCCACCCGTCACACTGGCCACGTCGACCTCTCGCGAACCGGTATCGCGATGGGCACGATCGACTACATGGCCCCCGAACAGTGGCGCAACTCCAGCGGCGTCGACATCCGGGCGGATCTCTACGCCCTGGGCTGCACGTTGTTCTATCTATTGACCGGCAAACCGCCGTATGGTCACGACGAGTTTGATACCGACCGCGACAAGTTGATGGCCCACACGAAAGCGCCGATCCCGTCGGTGCGCGAGCATCGCAACGACTGCCCAGAAGAAGTCGATCAGCTCATTGAACGGCTTCTGGCAAAGGACCCGAACGATCGGTTCGATAGTCCTTCTGAACTGGCGCAGGAGGCGGAGCGATTCGCCAACACGCAAAGCGCCATGCAAATCGCGGGCGTTGTTGACGGGCTGACGATGGAAATCGCTGCCCGCACCGATTCGTATAAGCGGCGAATGGGCACGGCGGACGACGGCTTCGATAGCCACAAGACCGACAAAGGCGGCAGCACGGTCACCAGCGGCACCACGATCGTGCTGCCGATTTCGCCGCGGATGCTGTTCGTGCTGTTGGGGGTGGCAGCGATCGTTGCCTCCATTGTCCTCGCCTTGTTTTTCCGACCGGCCGAACCCCATGAACGGCGTAGCGAACTGGTTGCCATGCCGGGGCTTAACGGCGGTTGGTGGTTCGACGAAACCCCCTGGTTTACACCGGGTTTGCGCGCCGTTCTCGGCAAAGCGATCGACGGCGGCGAGCGCATGATCGATGACGAATCGATCACCGCCGTGCTCAACCAGTCGCGAACCAGCGATATCGAGGTGCTACACGAAGACCTCAAGTCCGTCGCTGCTCAACTGCATTCGCGCATGCCGCCGCGCGAGCAGAAGTTCGTCTCCCAGATTTGGAAAATCGATCCGGAAAGCAAAGACGAAAAACGTGTTCTCGATGAGTTAGGAGGTATTGCCGAACAGATGAAGGCGGCTGACAACCTGACGCCGACAGAAGCCCATCTGTATGCCGTCATCCAGCATCGCCGCGGCAAGGAATACTGGAAGGAAGCAGAACAGTCGTACAACGATGCGCTTGAAGGTTACGAAGCTGCCGAACAATACGACCTTTACGCGCTTTGCGCCGTTGATCTAGCCAGGTTGCTCGCCGCGCAACGCGATCGAATTCTGTTGGCGTTCGATTGGCTGGCCGAGGCCAGAGAGCACACTTCCGCTCCTGCCCTACATTTCGAAACGTTTTGCCAGCAGGCCGACTTCGAACGCGACCGAGGCGAGATCGACAAGGCACTGACCGCCTTCGATGAAGCCGACAAGATCACTGAGATTCCTGAGGATCATCCGCTACGTGCATACTCTCAGGAACATCGCGGTTGGTCGTATCTCGAAGCCTGGCGGCTCGACGAAGCGAAAAAGTCATTCGCCGCCGCATACGATCTGCGTGAGGGTCAACAAAAGGGAACCGACGGACGACGACGCAACTTGCGAGCACCCTACTACTTGCTTTGGATTCGCCAGGGTCAGGCGATGACCGAGTATTTTCTTGGCAACACGGCTGAGGCCGAGAAGAAGTTCTCAGCGTTGTCGTTGTCGATTGACAAGGCCGTCAAAGATGAGGAGGAGGATGTCGAATCCTTGACGGTCGACTACCCTCTCTCGTTGAAACAGAAAAGCGAATACAAAAAGCGACGTCCTAATATCTACGAGCGCTGGGCCGATTGCTTTATCACAGGAACATTGTCCCCCGATGCCGCCCAGCGGAAGAAGGACTACCAGCAAGCAGAAGGACTATTGCGCAGTTGGTACAGGGAAGCGCTGAATCTTGGCTTCGAACTTGACCAACGTGCCGTGCACGTGACACGTGTGATGTACAAATGGGCGATTGCTAAACTCCTGGCGGCAGACGTCGACACCGCCATCGCCCAATTCGAGGAAGCCCGGAATCATGAAGAAGAAAGCGAACTGAGCGAGAAAGCACAAGCCATCATCAAACTGGAAAAACGCGTTGCCGGTGAAATGATTTACCTGGCTGCCAGTGAGCAGCAACGCGAGAAGTTGGCCCCCATGGTCGGGGAGGTCGGCAGCCTCGCCGATCTCTTGCTCAAAGATGAAATGACCACGGCGGGCGAGGTCTCGCGACGCAATATCGATATGATCCTCTTGGCCTTCGAAGCGTTGGTCGATTCAGGTCAACTCGACGACAAACCTCTGGCGTTGCAGCGCGTCGTTTTTCAAATCCTGGCGATCACCGAAAAACCGCGAGCCAACTCCAAGGGGGCGGTCAACCCGTATCTACAGCGTTACTTCAACGCAGTTCGCAACGCCATCAACCGGTCGCTCGAAAAACAGGAATCCAGCGATCTTCGCGCTGCCTTGGAGAAACTGGATGCGGCGTTGCCTGGGACGTGAGTCACCCGTCTGGCGTATCGAGTAGTTCTTGCAAACGCGATCCCAATTCCGCGGGCAAATGAGTTGGCCACGTCGCGTCGATCAAGCCGACCTCGATCATGTCGCGCAGGTGAGTGCGGTCCTTGTCACGAAACGAAGTCAGCTTCATACGCACCAGGGCTTCCAGGTCAACCACCACGAACTGGCCGCTTTCGTCCACCTCCGTCAAGTCAGGTGTGGGGCAGACGTATTCGTCGCGTACCTTTTCACCTGCCATCACGATACAAACCGCATCACGGGCCTTTGCGCCAGGGCCGTCGAGGAACATATCCATACTCGCCGTGTGGCGATAGATGAAACCGGCCGCTTGAAGCACATCCTTCACGGCGGGCAAGTCCCGGCGACGTATGAGAATGTCGACATCCTGAGTGTTGCGAACGGCAGCCTCATCTACGCGAGCAACCCAGGCGGCCACGGCATTGCCGCCAACCACGGCATGCGGGACATTCGCCGCCGACAACGCCTGCGTCGCCCGTCGCAACCGATCACGAACCTTTTCCACGGCACGAACCATCCTTTCCAGCGAGACGGGATGTAGCTCTGAACTGCTCATAAGATATCTTGGATGATCGCCGACGAACACTTTCGATTAGTCTGTTCGTTTTAGCTCAGTCACACGCTGTTTGATTTCCGCCCATTCCTGCGCTGTCCACTCCTCGGTCGGACCGCTGTGAATGCCCTCCAGGAGAGCCGTCTCAATCTCGGACCGATTGCTTCGCTCAGCGTCGACATGGGCGACATACTCCGTTGGACTAGAGAACTGCCCGTCACGAATTCCGGCGTCGACGAACTGGCGAAGAACGTCGGGCAGTTTCAAAGGAATCACTGACACAATGCTGGCCTCAGTTGAACTTACGGGAATTCAAAACTAATAGACATTCAGCTTCGATCCCCGTCTGTATTTTATGTGATGATGTCCATTACAATCAAGTGTTGTGGGACGGCCTCACTTCTAGTTTGAGATTTGTCGCGTTTCTGCGCTACCTTGCGTTCAGACACATTGATGGACCTCTTTACTCCCATCGCGTTTGATCAACCGTGGTACCTGCTACTATTGTTGCTGGTGCCGGTGCTCTGGGTGTGGAGCTTCCGCAGTTTGGCGGGGCTCGGCCCGATGCGGCGAGTCGTCGCTCTGTTGCTGCGTACGACCGTCTTCACGCTCTTGGTTTTCTGCCTGGCCGAAATGCAGTACCGCCGCGCGAACGAGCGGTTGACTGTCATCTATCTGTTGGATCAGTCGGCGAGTATCCCCGCCGCACAACGTGAAGCGATGGTCGACTACGTGGTCGAGGCCGTGCGGCAACAGCGCAAAGTCGATCGTGAAGATCGGGCTGGCGTGATCGTATTCGGACGAGAGGCAACCATCGAAGTGCCGCCGTTCGACGATGACCTGCCGCTGGTCGGT
>Ga0180435_10007280_pt1 | contig 10554 bp, 7 predicted proteins | sample SS_ome_3_FD_132467 | JGI IMG/M metagenome (GOLD analysis project Ga0180435, IMG submission 132467) | Hypersaline lake sediment archaeal communities from the Salton Sea, California, USA - SS_3_S_1 metaG | ecosystem: Environmental > Aquatic > Non-marine Saline and Alkaline > Hypersaline > Sediment... | reverse complement strand
TCCCGGCTTTTGAGCGGAAACCCGATGGCTCTGGGGCTCGGTTCAATCCCTATCTTGCTGTAGGATACATGCCCCACTTCGGTTGAGCCGTAAACCTGGTAGATGGGAATACCGCAGTGCTTATGCCACCGGTCCTTTACTTCCTGGGGCAGTACGTCGCCGCCGCAGTAGCAGTAGGTCACGGAACTCAGATCGTAGCGGTCCAGCCGGTCATTTTCCAGGATCATGCGGTACAGGGCCGGCACGCCCAAAAGCCACCGCACCTGGTAGCGCTGTATGGATTCCAGGATAGCATCCACCTGGGGGATGGGCATCAGCACGGTGGTGTTGCCCTTGTTCAAGCCAATGGACATGAACAGTCCCAGGGCCATGATGTGGAACAGCGGGTTGATGGCGATGTAGACGTCTTCCCCCTCCTTGAGGTGCTCGCCGGCCACATCTTCAGTGACGTCGTTGACGTAGGAGGTCATACCGATGTGTGTGCCGGGGACCCCTTTGGGGAATCCGGTGGTGCCCCCTGTGTAGAGGATATAAGACAGATCCGTGCGGGGATCGATCGTTGTCGGTTTACTCAGGGGTGCGTGCTGCAATAAGGGGCGGAACCAATGCACGCGTGCATCCCGGTCAACCTTTCCGTTGGGGATTTTATCGAGGACAACACCCAGGTAGCGCTTCCAGGCCGGCAGGAGATCCACCATGTTGGTGACAATGACGCTTTTCAGATCTGTTTCGGAAAGGGCTTCCTTGACATAACAGAAATTGGTGTCCATGCAGATGACTGATTCCACACCGGCATCCTTGATCATGTAGATGATTTCGTGGGAGGTGTAAATCGGTGCAACCGGAACAATGACAGCCCCGAGTTTTTGAATGCCCAGAAAGGCTACCACCCATTGCACGGAATTGGGGATATACACCATCACCCGATCGCCCTTGGCGATGCCCATGGATGCCAGGGCGCCGGCAAATCGTTCGCTCAAGTTTTTCAGCCGGCGATAGGTAAAGGGTACGCCGAGAAAAATCAAAGCCGTGCGGTCCGGATACTTCTCGCACATCCGATCAAACCGCGTAAATGTCAATTCTTCCGCCAGCCTGTCAACGGTGTCACTCATGTGGTGTCAACTCCCGCAATTTCATTCGAACAAGTCATACTTTTTCTCTTTACTGGGTCAGAAAAAATAGGATTGTCCCTAATCAATTATTCTGGAGTGTTGGAGTAATGGAGTATTGGAGAAAGCAAAGTACTCATTGCGTCCATTTCAACCAACGATCAGTAAAGCGGTCACCCCAGTATTCCATCACTCCAATATGCCATGGTATTCTTTCCTTCAGGTGTCAAATTTCATGCCAACTCGGATTTTGTACAAGTCGGAGACTTTCATAGGCAAGGCGTCCAAGGGTGAAGTCGCAGTTGGTTTAACTTCGAACCCTTGGCAACACGGCATATGGAAGCCTCCGGCTTGCCCGCAGGGTGAAATTTGATGCATGAAAAAGGTTTTCATCATCACTAATTTTTATAATCGCATCAAATTTCATACAAATCAGACGCCGAAATACGCTGCCCTGACATCCGGATTGTCCATTAATTTCTCTTTGGTGCCCTCCAGGACGGCTGAGCCGTTTTCAAGGATGAAGGCATAATCCACAATGGGTAGTACCGGACGCGCATATTGCTCGGTAACGATGATGGAGATCTTTCGCTGATCCCGTATTTCCCTGGTGGTGCGCATGAGCATGGCCTGCATCAGGGGGCTGAGGCCCAACAGGGGTTCGTCCAGGAGCAGAATCTTAGGCTGCGCCATGAGGGCCCGCCCAATGGCCAGCATCTGCTGTTCGCCCCCGCTTAAAAAACCGCCCAGCCGGGTTTTCAGCTTTTTGAGAGCCGGAAAAACAGTAAACACGTAGTCCAGGGTTTCTCTGGCCTGTGCCTTTGTGGCCAGGTAGCCGCCGATTTTCAAATTTTCGAGCACAGTGCTTTCCTTGAAAATCCGGCGGCGTTCCGGGCAGAGAACAATGCCCATACTGGCCCGCTTACTGGGCCGGATCCCGGTCACGTCCTGATTCTGGTAACGAATGCTGCCGGCCAGGGTGATGCGCTCCCCGCCGACCATTTCTTCTTTCTTACGAATGTCGAGCATGATGCCGGAGAGCGCGTACATGAGGGTGGACTTCCCGGCACTGTTGGCCCCGAAAACACCCACGATCTGGTTTTCCTCACAGCGAATACTGACATTGTTGAGGGCCAGCATGTTTTCGTAGAACACCATCAGGTCCTGGGCTTCAAGCATGGCTCATCACCTCCTCGACCTCCTCGGATCCAAAGTAGGCTTCGCGGACGCGGTCCTCTGCCATGACCTCCTCGGCGGTCCCCTCCACCAGCTTTTCACCGAAATTGAGCACCATGACGCGGTTGGCCACCTGGAAAAGCTCCCGCAGGCGGTGTTCGATCATGATCAGGGTAATGCCGTCCATCTGCAGGCGCTCAATGAGCGGCACCATGCTGGCGATTTCGCTCATGCTCAATCCGGAAAACACTTCGTCGCAAATGAGCAGTTCCGGTTTCAATGCCAGGCATCGGGCCAGTTCCAGCCGTTTGAGGTATCCGGTGGGCAGGGTGGCGGTGGTCTTGTAGGGCACATAAGAGTCACGCTCGAAGCCGATCTCCTCCAAAATGTCGATGCTGACGGTGTTGCGGTCCCCCAGCTTGCCGCCGCCCCGCCATCCGCCGGTGCGGCGGGCGCGGGGCGAGAACAGGGGGATCACCAGGTTTTTATAGGCCGGCAGGCTGTAATAGGGGCGCATGATCTGAAAGGTGCGGGTCACACCGATATCCGCAATCTTGTGGGGTGCCTTGCCGGTGATATTTTTTCCCTGAAACAGCACCTTGCCCGAAGAAACCTTAACAAACCCGGTAATGCAGTTGACAATGGTTGTTTTGCCGGAGCCGTTGGGGCCGATGATGCCCAGAATTTCGCCCTTGTTGACATTGAAGCTGACGTTATTGAGGGCAATGATGCCGCCAAAGGTTTTGGTGATTTCCTTTATTTCAAGAAATGGCGCTGCCGTCATATGGTGGTCCACCTTTCAAATTGCTCATATTTGCGCTGGCCGTAAATCATCAGGCCTTCACTGCGAAAAACGATAAAACCCAAAAGAATCAAGGAGTAAAAAACAATGCGCAGGGTGCCGAAATCCCTTAAGAGCTCCGATACCGGCACCAGGATGAGGCACCCGATGACCGGTCCCACCAGGGTGCCGCTGCCGCCGATGACCGTCGCTGCAATGGGAAGTACGGAAAAATCCAGGGCAAAGGTCGATATGCCGGCCCACATGTAAATGTGTACCAGGCAGGCGCCGGCCATGCACCCGACGGAGGAGGCAATGAATACTGCCAGGGCTTTATAGTGGGTGATGTTGATGCCCGAGGCCCTTACTGCCTGGTCGTTGTCCTTTACGGCCCTGAAAACCAGGCCCAGGTCCGTATTGGCCAGGCGGCGGATGCCGAAAAGAAAGAGGATCAAGACCACGATGACCCAGTACTGTTCCAGAAAGGCATTGGGAAAGCTGTCAATGCCCAGGATGCCGTCCGTGCCGCCCAGGATGTCCAGGGCTTCGATAACCCGGGCCAGAAACAGCGGGTACATCAGGGTGACGATGGCGAAATAAACTCCCCGCAGCGGCAGACAGGGGAGGAGCACCAGGGTGCAGAACATGCCCCCCAAAAGGGTGGCGCAGACGATGGCCACCAGGGGATTCATGCCCAGGCTGGTATTCAAGATCGCCGTCAGGTATCCGCCGGTGCCCACGAAAAAGGCACCGCCCAGGGACACAAGCCCGATGTAGTGCGCCAGGAAATCAAAGCTGATGGCCAGCATGGCATAGATGCAGACAATGGACATGACCCGCACCCAGTACATGCCCGGCATCACCTGGGGCAAAAGCAGAAGCCCTGCGATCAGAACAAACCGGGGGGCGATCAGGTAGGCCATTTCCCGCCACGACATCAGTGCATACAGGCCGTCGGTGCGGATTTTGATGCCCCGATCGATTCTCTCTTTGCGACGTTGTTTTGCGTTGGTGTTCACACACGTTCCTCCAATTCTTTTTGTTGACCAAACAGCCCGGATGGTTTGAGGATCAAGGTCAGGATAATTGCCAGAAGGGCCACCATCATCTGGTAGTGGGACCCCAGGAACACAACGGTCAGGATCTGGGCATACCCGATCAGGAAGGCGGCCAGGACTGCACCCACCCAACTACCGATGCCGCCCACGATGCAGACGGCAATGGCCAGGATCAAGACGTTGTAACCGGATTCCACCACGATATTTCCCAGGGGAAGCAGCAGGATAGCGGCAAAGGCCGCCAGCATGGATCCGATCCCCATGGCCACCACCGCCATGAAGTCCGAATCGATGCCCAGCATCAGGGCGGCGCGTTCATCCTGGGCCATGCCTCTCAATGCCAGGCCCACGCGGGTGTAGCGGGTAAACAGCCACAGCGCAGCCACCAGGATCGCACCGATGACCACCACCAGAAGGCGCTGGTAATCCACTGAAACGCCGAAAACGGTCGTGCTCCCTTCCACAAAGGCCGGCAGCGTGTAGGTCATGCCCTTGAACCCGCCCCATCGCAGCCCTTCCAGGATGGCCAGGGCAATGGCATAGGAAGCGATGATCTCGGAAATTTCCATGCCCCTGACCCGAATCAGGAAAAACTGATAGATCAGCGCGCCGATGACACCCGTGATGAGCACGGATAATGCGATACTGATCAGATAAGGTATTCCAAAGGAGTTAAGCGCGCTCCAGGTGATGAATCCGCTGAGCACGTAGAGTGCACCATGGGCAAAATTGGGGAGACGGCTGATGCCGTATACCAGGGCAAAGCCCAGGGCGTACAGGGCCAGGGCAACACTGTTGATGGTGCCGTATACAAATATTTCCATTTTCTATCCGTCGATCAAGGTAATCTGTTTGTTGATAATCAATGGTTAATGAACCTGTGGTCAGTAGCTGGAGGCCTGTTGCCCCCCCAAGCCATCAGCTAACCACCACCGACAACAGACCACGGACCGCAGGTGTTCAGTTTCTGATTTTTTTGAATTCCGTCAACGGGCAGACACAAGGCCTGCCCCTACACCTCTAGGGCCCAGGTATTGGATACAATACAGAAGATAGAAACCGCAAGCCCCGCTGTCTTCTGTTCTCTGGCCTCTGGAGTCTGGCGTCTGTGGCTTCGACTATTCTGGATCCCGGCTCGCGTCCAACGATTTGTCAGAGCCCATGACAGATCATTGGACCTGGCCGGGATAACGGGTTGCGGGTTTCGGTTTGTATCATCCGAGACCTAATCAAACCGCCCGCTTCGCTCAAGACGCCAAGGGCGCATAGAAGATCTTTTTTGTCGAATCGGGTAACTGCCAGAATCCGGAAAACAGAATATCAGGAGACGGAGCCCCAGAAGCCATCCGGCCTCTGTCCTCCGGCCTCCGGCCTCTGTGGCTCCGACCTCCGACACTCCGTCTTAGTCTTGTGTTTCCAGGTTTGACGGAGCGGGCGGCACATTCATCCACGGCGGCAGCAGAATGTCGCCCTTGGCAATACTCTTGGGGTAAACCACCACACGTTTGCCGGCCTGCCACTGGAGGATGCTGCCCACGGCGCCTTCCTTGGGATCGGTGGACGGGATGACCTGATGGCTCTTGGGATCGAACCGAAGTCTGCCGTACACGCCCATGACATCGGTTTTTTCCAGTTCCATGACCACCTTGTCGGATTTCAGGGTGGCTGCCCGCTCAATGGCATCCTTTAACACGTACACGGCCATGTAGGAGCTGGAGGTTCCGAGGCCTTCGGGTTCGACACCCCATTTTTTGGCATAGGCATTATAGAATTTCATGGTCCAGGGGGTGGCGTCCGAAGGGGCGTTGCCTGCATTGACCACATTACACAATGTATATTCGCCCTTGCCGTCCGTGGCCTTCCAGAAACCGGGCTGCTCGGCAGCGGCCAGGGTGGAGCCAAAGGGCAGGGCAGGTATTTTCATTTCATACCACTGCTTCAGCAGAATGGCGCTTTCCGGCATATCCATCCAGATGTTGATGATTTCGGTTTTGGTTTTCTTGGCCTTTAACAGTCCCATGGAAAAGTCCGTGGCGCCGGTGGGATAGATTTCAAGACCGGTGACATTCCAGCCCTTTTTAGTGGCAATCTTTTTGATGATATTGGCTGCACCGCGGGCGTGGGAAACGTCCTGGGCAATGATAAAGAGGTTGTTGAAGCCGTATTTTTCCTTAAGTTCTCCGAAATTGGCAAAAATCTCGCCCACCAGGTTCTTGGCTTCACCGTGAATGCGGAAGCAATACTTGAACTTGTCGTAATTTTCGGCAACCATGGCGTGGTATTTGGGCGTCAGCACGCCGGTGGTGAGGATGGACACTTTCTTGTATTTGGACAAGAGCGGCATGGCTGCCAGGGCTGCCTCGGATCGCACCGGACCGCCGATGAGAAAATCGGCCTTCTTGTCCAGAATCAATTTTTCAACCGCCAGCAACGCCTCGCTCACGGGTACCCCGGGCTCCAGGTCCCGGGTATCGATGACCTCCACCTTGAAGGGTCGTTTTTTCCCTTTTACGTTCACCCCCCCCTGGGCATTGATCTCCTCGACAGCCAGCTTTACGCCCCTTTCCGCATCCCAGCCATAAAGAAAGGCGGTTGACAGCGGACATCCGATGATGATCGGTTTTTCCGCCAGGGCAGGTGTATTGGAAAAAGAGATGATCAAAACACCCAGCAATACCAGCAGAATCTTTACGTTCTTCATATTTTCCTCCTTTGGTTTTGTATGGCGCGGTTTCATGTTTAATGCTCGGTAAAACATCATTCCAGCATCAAAGCCGATATTTCCAAATGACACAGATTGGCGTTTTCCAATACAGATCGGTATGGCGTTTTTAATCCATTTTGAAAATCCTGGTCCTTTAGGCACGTTAGATCACTTAAGTCACTTCGTGTTATGAAATAAACACTCCCTTTCAGGGAAAAAACCAGTGCCGAGCCGTTTGGACTCGGATATCCACAATAATGGCTGCGTGTTTCTGGATAGATATGAGATGCATGGGACGTATATGTCTGATACCTAATATTAATGATAAAATAAAGGAAATTTACTCTGTGAATTAGATTAAGAATATTATAATGAAACAGGATGGACAAGAATTACTGTTGACAGCAACATTTGTTTTGTATAATCGCTTTAGTTAGGAATGAATTCTTGTTAAGGATTTCATTATGAAAATAACCAGGCAGGATATCGAAAAACGTATGGCCCGCTTCAATGAAATTTCCCGGAAGTCGGGCGCCAAGCTAACCCATCAACGCTTGGAAGTTTTCCGTGAGGTGGCACAAACCGGTGACCATCCTGATGCAGAAACGGTTTTCAAGGGGGTTCGCAAACGGATGCCCACGATATCATTGGATACGGTTTACCGAACCCTCTGGTGGTTAAAAGATCTTGGGTTGATCAAAGCCCTCGGTCCTCCCCGTGAGAGAGCCCGCTTTGACGCCAATCTTGGCCGCCATCATCACTTTGTCTGCACCCAATGCGGGCTGACACGCGATTTTTACAGTGAAACGTTCAACAAGCTGAAACTACCGGAATCGATCCGATCCATCGGTTATGCGGAAATGACCCAGGTTGAAGTGAAAGGGATATGTCACCAGTGCGCCCTTGAGGGAAAATCAGGTTCCTAACATAGAACAATAGAACAAAGAAAGGAGGCTAAAAAATGAATGACGAAAGCAAATGCCCGGTGACGGGTGCATCAAACAAACCCATTTCTGGTGGTGGCACGACAAATCAAGACTGGTGGCCGAACCAGTTGAACCTCAGGATTCTTCACCAGCACTCTTCCAAGGGCAACCCCATGGAGGACACATTCAACTATGCTGAAGAATTCAAGAAACTTGACCTTAAGGCCCTGAAAGAGGACCTCTATGCGCTGATGACCGACTCCCAGGACTGGTGGCCGGCGGATTACGGCCACTACGGAGGACTCTTTATCCGCATGGCGTGGCATAGCGCAGGCACCTACCGCATGGGCGACGGCCGCGGCGGGGCAGGCTCCGGCAATCAGCGCCTGGCGCCCCTCAACAGCTGGCCGGACAACGTTAACCTTGACAAGGCGCGCCGGCTGCTCTGGCCCATCAAGCAGAAGTACGGCAGGAGAATCTCCTGGGCCGATCTCATGATCCTGGCCGGCAACTGTGCTCTCGAGTCCATGGGATTCAAGACCTTTGGTTTCGGCGGCGGGCGTGAGGACATCTGGGAGCCGGAAGCGGACATCTACTGGGGTGCCGAAGAGGAGTGGCTGGCCACGAGCGACAAGCCCAAGAGCCGCTACAGCGGTGACCGGGATCTGGAAGACCCGCTGGCAGCCGTGCAGATGGGCCTGATCTACGTGAACCCGGAAGGTCCGGACGGCAACCCGGATCCGGTGGCTTCGGGTCGTGATGTCCGCGAGACCTTCGCGCGCATGGCAATGGACGACGAAGAGACCGTGGCCCTGGTCGCCGGCGGCCACACCTTCGGAAAGTGCCACGGCGCCGGCGATGCAGCGCAAGTAGGGCCGGAGCCCGAAGCCGCCGGCATCGAAGCGCAGGGCCTTGGCTGGAAGAGCAGATTCGGCTCCGGCAAAGGCGGCGATACCATAAGCAGCGGCATCGAGGGTGCCTGGAAACCGAACCCGACCCAGTGGGACGTGGGTTATCTGAAGGTGCTGTTTAAATACGAGTGGGAGCTGGTCAAGAGCCCGGCCGGTGCGAATCAGTGGCTGGCCGAGGACGTGGACGAAGAGGACATGATCATAGACGCGCACGACCCCTCGAAGACGCATCGGCCGATGATGACCACGGCGGATCTTTCGCTGAAGTTCGATTCCCTCTACGAGCCCATCGCGCGCCGCTACCTGGAGAACCCAGAGGAATTTGCAGATGCCTTTGCCCGGGCGTGGTTCAAGCTGACCCACAGGGACATGGGGCCCCGTTCGCGCTATATCGGACCGGAGGTTCCCGAAGAGGAACTGATCTGGCAGGACCCGGTGCCTGCGGTCGACCATGCGTTGATCGACGAACAGGACATCGCCGGTCTCAAAGGCAAGATTCTTGAATCAGGACTGTCTGTTTCCCAGCTGGTCTCCGTTGCCTGGGCATCGGCATCCACGTTCCGCGGTTCCGACAAACGCGGCGGCGCCAACGGGGCACGCATCCGACTTGCACCGCAAAAGGATTGGGAAGTGAACCAGCCTGAGCAGCTTGAGACGGTGCTCAAGACCCTCGAGCGTATCCAGGAGGCGTTCAACAGCTCGCAGTCAGGCGGGAAAAAAGTTTCCCTGGCCGACGTGATTGTCCTGGGCGGCTGCGCGGCCGTTGAGCAGGCTGCGAAGAATGCCGGCCACGATGTGATTGTTCCCTTTACACCGGGCCGCACAGATGCGTCGGCAGCGCAAACCGACGTGACGTCATTCCACGTGCTCGAGCCAAAAGCTGACGGGTTCCGAAACTACCAGCAAGCCAAATACGCTGTGTCCGCTGAGGAGCTGCTGGTGGATCGGGCCCAGTTGTTGACCCTGACCGCTCCAGAAATGACGGTTCTTGTGGGCGGCATGCGGGTTTTGAATACCAATGTGGGACAGTACCCGCACGGTGTCTTCACCCAGCGGCCGGAGACGCTCACCAATGACTTTTTCGTCAACCTGCTCGACATGAGCACCGCCTGGGGGGCAACCGCGGAAGATGAAGACCTGTTCGAGGGTCGGGACCGTAAAAGCGGCGAACTCAAATGGACCGGCACTCGCGTCGACCTCATCTTTGGTTCGAACAGCCAGCTGCGGGCCTTGGCGGAAGTTTACGCCTGTGAGGACTCCCAGGGGAAATTCCTGCAGGACTTTGTAGCGGCGTGGAGCAAGGTCATGAATCTTGACCGCTTCGACCTTAGCTGATCACAGTATAAACCGCATCGCTGCGAAAACAACAAAACCTGTAGCTTACACCATTAAGGAGGAATACGAATGCCATCAATAAAAGGAAGCCAGACGGAAAAAAACCTGTTGGGTTCATTTGCAGGGGAATCACAGGCCCGCAACCGCTATACCTATTTTGCCAGTCAGGCCAAAAAAGACGGTTTTGTGCAGATCGCGGACATTTTTGCGGAAACCGCTGACCAGGAAAAAGAGCATGCCAAGCGCTTTTTCAAGTTTCTCGAGGGCGGTGAAGTGGAAATAGCCGCGGCTTTTCCGGCCGGGGTGATCGGGCCCACCCTGGACAACCTGAAAGCAGCTGCAGCTGGCGAGCATTTCGAGTGGTCGGAATTGTACCCCGGTTTTGCCGAGGTGGCCCGGGGAGAAGGTTTCGAGGCTGCGGCAATGGTTTGGGAAATGATTTCAATTGCTGAAAAACAGCATGAAAAACGGTATGTGGAACTGGCCGGGAACATAGAAGCTGATCGGGTTTTCAAAAGGGACCAGGCGGTTGTCTGGCGCTGTCGCAACTGCGG
>Ga0180435_10007279_pt1 | contig 10554 bp, 10 predicted proteins | sample SS_ome_3_FD_132467 | JGI IMG/M metagenome (GOLD analysis project Ga0180435, IMG submission 132467) | Hypersaline lake sediment archaeal communities from the Salton Sea, California, USA - SS_3_S_1 metaG | ecosystem: Environmental > Aquatic > Non-marine Saline and Alkaline > Hypersaline >... | reverse complement strand
CTTTTTCTGTGAAAATAAAAATTACCTATGAGCTGAATGATCTATCATGATAGGTAGATGGTAGAAAAAAAAACCGGGGATAATAAATTTTCATGTCCGGGGTGTGAGTGTAAAATCATATATGTTTCTTATTCGCTAATCGTTCACTTCGACATAATGAACAATTATAAAGATGTTTCCCCGTTCGTAAAAGTCATCAATTGATTTTGGTCTCTTACATTTATAACAAATTTGAATCCCTTTCTAAATGTACTGGACAATCAAATCCCCCTTATCTTTTGAAAACAGAAAACAAATTCCTTCTCCTTTTAGATTTAGATGGGTTTAATTTCGAAAACAATTCATCCCCTAGTGCTTGCTTTGCTATGGTTGAAAATATATCTTGCGTGAATTCCTTCTGTTCATCAGATAGGTAATCCCAAACGCTATCTCCTTCCATAAGTGCAATCTTCACTTCCTCTAAATGAGGCAGATAAAAAATGTTCCCGACATTGTTATACGCCTCTTTTAGACTCTTACCAAACTTTTTCTCCAAAGTGTCATTGGAATGATTGCAAAGCAGTGTAACCTTCTCCATAATTTCATGTTCATGTAGATAGCCAACAACCCTCTCCTGATTTCGATTGACACGTATTGGATCAAACATGGTAGATAAAAAGATTTGGTTTGCCTGTCGTAAGATTAACTTTTCCCGTTCGTCAATTATGCCATCTGAAATATCGTAAATTAGGATGGGTATTTGACGTGCGTACCCTACTAAATAAGCGGATTTCATTAAATCCCAATTTCTCAACTGTATGTTAGGGTCTCTAACTATATAGGTAACGCCGTTAATGTTAATACTCATACCTTTTTGTATCTCGTTTTCTTTTTCAATCATTTCATGCCAGCTTGTCCAATTATCTGTAACATGCGCATCAGCATTTATTAGTTCGTACCAAGATGGTTCGGTAAAAGGACTTTCAAGAACACCCACTTGTAGTTGCAAATCAGCTAAATACTCAGCAAACATTCTAGCAAGAGTTGAAGATCCACTTCCCTTGATTGCACTCCCAAAAACAAGTAATTTTGGTTTAACAATAAGTTGATGGTAGACAGGTACTTCTACCTCAACCACTTCTCCTTGTTTCGGAATAGCACCAGAAGAGATAATAGTTTCTGCTTCCCTTTCTTCTTCCTCACGTTTCTTTTCTTTTAAGGATTTTGAGACTTTCTCAACCTGGCCCCTAAATCTTTCGATATTTTTATAGGAAGGCTCACCTAAAATTTGCTTTACATACCCTTCTGGCAGCTTTCCTTCATTAAAAATATCTGTAATGTTATAGGTTGTTAATTTCGTAAGAAACAAATCATTGTCAGGACGGTCACAAATAAATACAATCCGTAGATTGTAACTAAAGCGTCTTACTTCTTCGATCACATATTCCCATTCTTCTTCTAGCTCTTCTTTGGTTTCTCCATTCCCTATTAAATCGTCACCTATGATGATGAGCTGAGGGGATAATTCGTTTACTTTATTAATTAAAGTTCGCCTAGTTGTTACTTTAGCAACAACCTTTCCCGCTCCTATCGATTCAAAATCCTCTCGTATTAATTCATCTAAATGTTCATTTCCTGTGGCAACAATAAATTCTTTTCTCTCCATTGATACTCACCTACCTCATCTTCTCGAACGCACATTTCTAAAGCTTGTTTAAATTCATTAAAAGTTGTCGTTTTATTCAGCTCAAAATCTACATAAACAAGGTATATGATGTGCCGCCAAACAGATTCAGATACGGTCATATCTCCGTTTTCCATCTTAGAAATACTTGTACGGCTAAGACCTAACTCATTCGAAATATCTGTCTGAGTGAGTTGCAATATATTCCGTAAATGAGCAATACATTCGCCTTTGGTCCGTGGCAAAAACAACGAAAGTAGAACTTTTTCCATTCCTAATTCCCCCTGTAATTCACAGTTGCTATAAAAAAAGACGCATTCCTCCTATATAGAGAAATGCGTCTTCCGCCTATTTCCTATGATTCATAAACTATTAAAAAAGTAACAGCTAAATTATACCATAATCAGTATAATCTGTGTAGACTGAATGCACTAAGAGCATTACCAATAATCTCAATCGTAACTGTGTCATTACGGATCTGACCGTTGATATACTCAACTTCAAATTCAATTGGTACGTTTCCATTTTGTAGTTGATACTTTTCAACGAAGTCTTCGCCATTGAATTCTCCTACATACACTGTATTAGATTGTTTGGTTAATGTTACGGTTCTTGTAAAGACGTTTCCATTTACCAATCTACCGTTAAGTGTTGCACGCACATAATTAGCTGTATAGTCAGTAATTTCAGCTCTTAAAAGGATTGTTTCGCCACTATAATATTGGTGCGAAAGGTTACCTTTTTCTTGATGAATGGCCATCCATTCTGGAGTATGGTCTGTATATCCCGTTAGTGTCAACTGTTGAACGAAAATAACTTTTTTGATAGTGTCTTGTGCACCATATTCATCCCGAACAACTAGCGTTATCTCATAGTTACCAACCTGATTAAAGACGAATGTAAAATTAGGTGTTGTTTTGCTTGTGACAGCTCCATCCGGAGCCTTAATAGTGTATTGATAAGTTATGGTATCGCCTTCTGGATCAGAGCTTGTACCCGTAACATTAACAGTATCTCCAATGAAATAAGTGCCCTTATCTAAGTTAAAGTCTGCATGCGGGTCTAAGTTATTTACGACAATCTCCTTTACTACATTGTTGCTAGCACCATGAATGTCCGTAACGGTTAGTTTTACCTCAAACGTACCTAATTCATTGAATATGAATTTAGGATTCGTAGAAGTACTCATGTTTATCCATGTTGAGCTACCTTTCTTTCGATAGTCCCAATCCCAGCTTATGCTATTACCATTCGGGTCACTAGAATTATCAGTAAATTTAACATCTGTTATACGGTCCGTAGGATTTGGATTTGCTGTGAAGTCAGCAACAGGTGCATCATTAAATTTATACGGCCCCTTATATACTGTTACAGTGTTTCCAACATTGTCCTCTGCTTGAACATGTAGGTACCATTCTCCATACCCTGTTTTCTTCACAACGTAGTCGGAACTTGATGACCAATTTGACCAAGATGTAGGAATGTTAGTTGATTGTGTCCAAGCATAGCGGGAACGTTTATACCCAGAATGTTCATCACTAAATTTCAATCTAACGCGTATTGGAGATTCATCCCAATCGCGACTTTCATAGGTAGCATTATCTTGTTCGTTTCGGTACATCACATTAGGACCTTCACCGTCAACGCTAATCCTTTTTTCATACGAACTAAACCCATAAGCATCCCCATCAGATAAGTTGTCTACATTGTCTATATATCGATGACGGATTATATGGGAAGCTCCATGATTATAACCTTGTACACTAAACGTGACTTCTTTAGTAGAGCCACTCTGATACGTTCGAGCAACCGATAGCACATCAAACTCTGGGCTTGTATCATAAAGTGTTAAGTTTGTGCTATTTCCGTCATTCCAAAAGTGCTTGGCTACTACTCTATTATTTCCACCACCGGTACTTAGAGTAGACTCTTTTAGCCCAGAATGAGGATCGCTTGAGCGTAAAATTACATTTACCACATCATATGGACGTACCCAATAAGTGTTATGTTCTTTGTAACGATAGTCTGTAATTTCCTCATTCAAGTGTTCCGGCCCTTGACCGTCCACTCGTAAATTTTTTCCTGTATCAATGTAATCGGCAAATGAGTTATATACATTATCTTGGAAGTAATATTGAATATCATAGGAGTGGCCATGTGTTTTAGGAGTAACGGTCCATTTTACTTTCCCATAAGAGGTGTTTTCTTCTCTGTACGCTGAATCAATGCTGACATGAGAACTTGTTCTGAAATGGTTATTGTAAGTGCCCCCCTCGTAAAACCTATGTTCAGATCGAACATCAAGACCTTCTCCAATTAATCGTATATATTGTTTTCGATTACCCGAATCAGGGTCACGCTGTCGCACTTTAATTTCCACACTATCGTTTGGGCGAACCCAATAATCATTTCCATTTTGGTAGCGATAATTTAATATCTCATTGGAAATATGCTCAGGAACAACACCATCAACCCTTAGATTCATGTAGGTATCATTGTAACCAAGATGATTGCCGGCATAATCCGTATAATAATAAAGTACGTTATAGGAATGACCATGTTTATATGGAATTACCCCCCATTTCACTTTACCGTACTCATTATTTTCTTCTCTCTTAGCTGAATTGATGACCACATGAGAACTTGTGCGAAATTGATTATTATAGGTGGTGTTCTCATAAAACTTGTGTTGGGATCTAACATCTAAACCTGAACCATCAAGCCTCAGATATTGATACATATTTCCTGATTCTCTATCACGCTGTCTAAGTCGAATGTAAACTTGATCCCCAGGTTGAACCCAATAATCATTTCCATTTTGATACTTATAGTCATACATAGCATGGAAAATATGTTCAGGAGGTGTATTCTCTGGAATATAAGTTATCACAGCTTGAGAACCACTGAATTGCCAGTACGCCGTATTTGCCCATTTAGTCGCATTATTATCGTGAGGACTACGTACCCCATACCATACCGCAGTTTCGGTTTCATCGGAACTTAATCGGGTGTAATTATTATCAGTTGTAAAATAGCGATCACTTCCCAACGTATTAATTACGCTAGAAGCAGTTTCTCGTGGATAGCTACGTCTTAAGACGTCTGTACCTATCATCTTCAAAGTACTAGCGTTTAGACCACTTGTCAGACTGATTTCTCCACCGTTATACGTGCGGTTATCAAAAGTAAAAGGTAATATTAACCTATCCCAAACTATATGATTATCAACTCGTTTAACGATATATAGCTTCCATGTAGCCTTTTCAGACTTACTCGGAAACAACTGTTTCAAAGGTAAGAATGCATTAAACCCAACGTTGTCGTATCTCATATTGCAATCTAACTGATTATCTTTCTTTGTTGAACTTGATGAGCATTCGTTCCAAACTCCACTCCCTTGATTGTTATACTCCAAATCCTCTGTAGCCGAAATATTGACCGGAAGCGTTCCGTAGACATAAGTTGTACCTACACCGCTATCACCAGCTGTCTTTCTTGCTACTATATAAGTTTCATGATTAGAGCTCGTATGATGTTTATATCCCATCAGTACAGCCCAGCCCCGAAAGTTAATATAAGGTTGGTTACCATTCCCAAAATCTTTATTGACGATTTGATATCCTCCAGAGATGTACTTCGATGAATACACATCATAAACAAGCTTTTGCCCAGATCGTTGAGAGTATGTCTTTGTTCCATAGGTATTATCCCAATTATTTTTCACACTTGTTTCTACATCATAAGGAGAAGAAGCAGCCATAACTTCTTCTCCTCTATAAAAGAGAAAGGAGGTGAAACAAGCGATACAAAAGATTAGTAGCTTCAAAGATCGATACTTCATATCACACCTTCCTTCTATACAATAGGTAGCCTCCTACACCAGCAAGCAAGGTGAGACTTGTAATACCAATGACAATACCTCCCTTTCCGTTACCCTTTGAAGACGATTGTTCTTTTTTCTCTTTCTCTACAGTTTCATTAGCGTTCAGTTCTTCATTCATTTCAACTTCCAATTCTTCCTTTTGATCGCCAATATCCTCTGCTGATTTGGCTTCCGATTGTTCTTCCTGTTCTGCTGAACCTAATTGTTCTTGTTCCTCTTTATCAGATTCATTCTTTTGTTGCTCATCTTTATTTTTTTCTTCATTTTTACTCACGCTTGTTGTTGTGCTAGTTGAACTACTTTGAGCTTTTGATGAAGTATTAGAAGAACTGCTTGTCTGAGTTGATACCTTATTACTCGTCGAACCTGACTTAGAATCATTCGAACTCGTTGATTTTGTAGTTTGGCTGCTCACACTTTGTTTAGTATTGGAAGTGGTTGTTTCACTTTGCTTAGTATTGGAGGTACTCGTTTCACTTTTAGTATTAGTGTTATTTGTTCCACTTTGTTTAGTGTTTGTAGTATTTGTTTGACTGTTTTTATTAGTCGTTGCTGGTGTTTCATTTGTTTTGTTTGTTTCTTCAGTTACTTTTGTTTCAGTGTTTTTTTGGGTTGATTCATTTGAGTTAGTTTCCTTTGGTGCTTTCTTTATAGTATAAACAGTAAGAATGTAATTCACGTATTCACCCTTTGGAGGTGAAAGTTCAAATTGTTGACCACTGTAATCAACAGAATAACTTATCATCCCATCCACATAAAAGACATCAACATTGCTAGCATAATACCCAAAGACAACACCCTTACAATCTCCGCTAGCATTCGCACCTTTTTCAAAGCTAGTGTGTACACTTGAATCAATGGTCATCGTACACGTTCCGTATTGTTGTTCTGCAAATGCTGTTTGGGTTATACCCATTCCAAAAATCATTGTTACGACTAAAATTAACTGCATTATTTTTTTCATTGTCAATCACCCTTCCAACCTATATCAATGTTCCAATTGAATAAACCGTTTTTCTCTAATTCTGAATGAGTCAACTCATTCTTACAGTAGATAAATAAGAATACTTCTAGACTCTCAGCAATTAACAAACCGTTTTTTTCAGAGAACTCTTTTATGTAAGCATAGCTTTCTTCTGAAATACTGAAGCGCTGATCATGACGTAAACCTTTATATTCTTCAATGTTCAGTATAATGGGGGTATCAGATAGAAGGTGTTTCACCTTTTTTATGACCATATCCAATACATACTGCTTACTTTTCTCTTTCTCAACGCTTTGTTGCAGCTCTTTCCATTCAAGATATTTTAATGTTGTTTTAAAGAATGGACGTACACGAAATTTGTGAGTTTTCAACTTACCACCACCCTCTATTTTCCATTTCTGTATTTATTATAACATATTTCTGTTCCATATGGAACAGTATTCAGGTGGTTTTTTACAATTATTTGTATTCGTATACAGAGAGCTTTCTTATTTTCTGTCGCTCACCCGGAAAATACCTAGGTGTTTCAGTTTGCAAAATGGCTAGAACAGAGGGACCAGCTAAATTTTCTATCTTGTTTACAATTGGAACATTAAAAGAACACGGAAATGCTGGGCAGGAAGGATGATTCATATCAACAAATTCCAAATACAATACTTCAATAGGCTCTTGAAGAAAAGAGTCTTCTTTTGGAACGAATTTAGATCCATCATACGTCGTATTTAGTTTTTCATTGATTGCACTAATGTAATTTTGTCTACCCTGCACTTCATCAAACTCCCACTTACCTTGTGCGATATTGGTTATATTTAAGGGGATTGCAGCATCATGTACCGCAAACTCATTAGCTGATTTAATCATTCTCATTGTCTTCAAGTCCCCGTCTACATTCACTTGCACATTCATAACAATCGAAAATAGAACACTAATAAAGAAAATAAAGGTATAGAATTTCATATAACCCCTTCTTTTTAATTGGGTAAATACTCGCTCATTAAGCGGGTACTCTTCGTGATATCTTCAGGCTGTTCTCCAAACATGGCGAATAATATTACAGGTGTCCTTGGCACAGTAATTGTAGCTTCAATGTAATTCCCTCTAGTTGTTAAGGTTTGCGTACCAGAAAACTGCACTTTCTCACGTGGTATATTCCGTTCTTCAAGTCGCTGATAGATTTCATTTTCAATAATATCGGAAGTAAATCGCCCTTGATTAGCAGCTGATTTTGTTGCCTCATCTAAAACAGTAACCACTGTTTGCTCTACTGCACTATTTACACTATGGAGCATAGGCGTGGATAATATCATCGCAATTATTAAAGAGCTTACATATGCAGCTAGATAGTTTGACATAAATATGACCCCTTACCTAACAGCAAGGGGCCGCGCCTCCCTTCAGATCTTAAGGATTCGGTAAGCTATCTACACCTTGCTGGATTTGAGTATCGAAGTCCTTTGCTTCATTCCCTAAAGTTACGTAAAGCCCTCCAATGATTAACCCAATGAACGCAATTACTCCTACTGCAAAAATTCCAAAGTTACTAAAAATCTTCTCAAACATTGTTCTTTTCCTCCTAATTTTTAATGGTTGTTTTATTTGTTGAATAAAATTAAGGATTCGGTAAGCTATCTACACCTTGCTGGATTTGAGTATCGAAGTCCTTTGCTTCATTCCCTAAGGTGACGTAAAGCCCTCCGATAATTAACCCAATGAATGCGATTACTCCTACTGCAAAAATTCCAAAGTTACTAAAAATCTTCTCAAACATTGCTCTTTTCCTCCTTATTAATTAAATTTAGTTATTGAACGAGTTGATAAAATTGTTGATTGTACTATGTAAATCAACTAGCGAAGGGAAAAACATCCCGATTATTACGGCAATAAACACTAGAACAGCAACAGCTGTAGTCCCATATTCCGCGAAAATTTTTTCAAACAATACATCTCCCCCTCCTTAAATCGAATAGTTGTATGCCTATATCAAACTACGTTAGAGCGTTGAATCTTTCATGGTTTCTAACGTAATAATGACAACAATCGCAATAAAGTTAAACACAATTAGAATGTGAGTTATAAAAATTGGTATAGTAGCCAAATCATTGACTAACTTCCTTCTAGTACGATAGTTTTCTATTTGTTTAGTAGAAAACAACTTACTGTTACTTTCCAATGATGCAATCGCAACATCGCGATTTGTATGTTTATCAAATTTCGAAAGAATATTTACCAACATATTCGCTTCAGGAGTTCCGATTCGTTCAGCAAAACGTTCCAAAGCAGGAGTCGGATCATCCTTCCAATTGTGAGGCTGAATGAGTTCTTGTAATTCTGGTTGAATATAATCGAAATACTTATATAGTCTTTTTAAGAGATGGTACGTATTGACTTGTCTACTTTCCATTAGCTGTAATTCAGAAATTAAGAGGTCATGAAGTTGAAAGACCTCGTTATTCTTTTTACTCTCTTGAATTTCAACTAGTTTCTTTATTACAAAAGAAAAAAGAGTGTAAGGAAATTTAGGTGATGAAGCGTATAAGAAAACAACTACGAAAGCTAGTACTCCGAATGAAGCATCCTTATGCAATATAAACGGAATTACAAAGTAATAAATAAACAGAGCTACAGCTATCCCATATCGAAACATCTGGTACCTTACAGCAGTTAAACCTAATGGATTACCTGCTTTCTTTAAAAGTTCATCTAAATGCTTTGGTATAGCAGATTGTCTAGTATGCTCCTGGAAAGCTTTCAAACGCCTTTTGGCCATTAATACGGACCTACGCTTCTCTTCTCTTGAAAGCAAACCATCGTACGCAAGAATACCAGCTAATAAACTCCCTAAAATCCCTAAGCTATAAACAGCAAAATTAAGGATTCCTATCATTTTGCCTTACCTCCTCTCTATAAGTCGTTTCGAGGATTACGAATATAGATTGCTGTGATGATGCTAAATGCGATCATCGCAATGGTTATAACTAATAAAAATAGAGCTACAGGATTGTTGAATTGTATGTCGCTGAATTCAAATGCCCTAGTTAAATATCGGTTTAACATGATAGTTCCCACCATAAAGGGTATGGTCATATATGCTGTTACAACAGTATTGAAAGAAGCGGCTTTTTCTTGCTTTAGCATTTTTTCTGAATTTTGAGCGTCATTTGAAAGGTGGATTAACGCTTTCATCACACTGTCACTTCTGATGTACCCAGTGAGAATGATGTTTCTTAAACGCTTAGCCCAAGTCCCGCCAATACTAAAACTTAGTACCTCAACAGCTTCAACTATGGCTGCTTCATGTCTTAGGTGCATAGCGCTGGCAATTTGCATAAACAAGCGACGATAGCGTACATCTTTCACTTCTTTAGCAACACCTTTAATCGCTTTATACATGTCGTGACCTGATGAACTGTACTGGTGAATCAGCAACTCAATAACATGAGTTATATTATTGCTAAAAGCACTTTTTTGCCGGTTAAATTTAACCGATAAATACAGATAGGGAATATAGAAAACAAAAATCCCAACACCTGAGGATATAATTAAGTCTCCTAATCGACTAAATATAAGTAAGAAGGTGCTCGTTCCTAGCAAGAAACAAAATAGAATGAAGCCAAACACACTTGGATTTTTTGTTGGGTCTTTAGAAGTTGATCGAAGCATGAGTTCTAGTTTACTTAGTTTTTGGCTATCGTTTTTTATTTCTTCTGCCTTTTTCTCTAACACCTGTTTTCTCAATCGGCTCTTAACCTTTTTACGAACCCTTCTTCCGGTTATCTCTTTTTCATTAATAGCCATAATTAAGTGATATACCGAAAGAAGTAATATCCCATACAGCAGATAATCAATACCATCCATAAGGAGGAATGAAGTTATTGCAGACATATCATCTCCTCCTTGTTCATTGGTGATTCTGCTTCCCTTTGACGCAGCGTAGAAATAAACGTCTCTGTTTCTTCCTCATCTTCCGCTCTCATCTTAGTAAGTAGTTCTTCGGATACTCGACTACTGTAAACATAATGGTCT
>Ga0180435_10007278_pt1 | contig 10556 bp, 11 predicted proteins | sample SS_ome_3_FD_132467 | JGI IMG/M metagenome (GOLD analysis project Ga0180435, IMG submission 132467) | Hypersaline lake sediment archaeal communities from the Salton Sea, California, USA - SS_3_S_1 metaG | ecosystem: Environmental > Aquatic > Non-marine Saline and Alkaline > Hypersaline >... | reverse complement strand
AGCGGTCGACGTAGCCGGCGACAACGTCGATGTAGTCGGGGTGGGCGGATCCGTCGGGCAACGTCACGCCGAGGCGCACCCGCGCGCGGCGCGTCCGCCAGTGCACGCACTCGCTCGTGATGATCGGCGCGTCACCGAGGCGCGCGTCGAGGGTGTGTGCCTGCGTCCGGCTGCCGTAGTAGCCGCGGGTGGCCGTGATGAATCGGTCGGGCCCGCTGCCGGTCGACGTGTAAAGAATCGCCTCCTCGCCGATCCACAGCACGCCGGGCGTGTCCCACCCGGCCAGCGACGAGGACGCGAGCACCTGCGCCAGCGCCGCGCCGGGCGCCGCCTTGTCGATCTTGCCGGCGAGCCGCGTCTGCCGAGTCGCGCCGCGGGCAGTCAGCCGGGTGAGCACCGACGCCGCCCCGTTGCCGCCGGCCGCCACGATGCCGGTGTCGGCGATGCGCACCTGCATCGGCCCGTGCGTCGCCGAGCCGCTCACCTGGTCGAGCGTCGACTCGCCGCCTGTGACCGACAGGAGGCCGGGCCGATACTCGGCGGGCAGCGTCGCAGCCGCCGGCGAGCCGCGCGACGCGCCCCAGGTGCACGCGTTGGCGCCAGGCGTTGCCGGCCCGCTGTAGAACAGCACCGGCACGCCGTCGATCTCGAGCACGTAGTGCAGCGAGGTGTGATCCTGCGCGAGCAGACTAAGGACCGAGATCGGCACGCGCTACACCTCCGGCGTCCAGAGCTCCCACGCCGACACATTCAACACCTGAACGTGTGCGACGTCGAACACCAGCTCGACATCCTGCCCGCCGTAGCCCTCGCAGTTGAGCAACCGCGGCCCGTCGCCGGGCCCCGCCTGCGCGCGCGTCACGACCGGCATCGCGAGCGTGCGCTGCCCCTCGTACGGCACCCACGTTGACACCGACGGCACCAACGAGCCGCCGAACACGACCCGATCGATCACGGTCGAGGCGCTGCCCGCCGCCACCCGCGTGCGCAGAATCGCCTCGGACTCGATCGATTGACTGCCGGGCCGCGTCGTCGCGCCGGTCGCCTCGATGATGTCGCTGCACGAGTAGTCGATCGCGAACCAGACTGCCACAGCCGCAGGCGTCAGCCGGAACCCGAGCCGCGACACCTCGACCTTGTTGCCGGCGCCGTCCTCGACGTTGCCGGGGAACCCGCGCCGCCCGTCGCTCTCGCGCCACTGCTGCTCAAACACGCCACCGCATGCCGGCCGCATGCGCCACCCGAGGAGGTGCGCGGCGTCCATCGCCAGCGTCGGGCACACGCCCGCGCCGTCGACCGGCCGCGCCACGCCCAACGTGTTTGGGTGCGGCAGCTCGGTCCATCGTCGGGGCACCTGCGCCATCACCGCCCCCAGATCGAAACGGACTGCGCGAACGGGTCGTCGGCGACAGCAACCGCCGAGCGGTCGAAGTCGGCGACGTTGAAGCCGACCCGCGCCGAGTAGTACGGGCCCCGCACCCGCGAGCGCTCGCTTTGGCTCTCGATGGGCACCTGCAGCGTGCCGGTGTACCAATCCGGGTTTCCGGCGTCCTGCGGAATCGCGATCACCGTCTGGTTGGGCCCGGTCGCACGGTTCACGATCTCGCGGCCGGTCGGGATCTGCGAGCTGCCGATCTCATCGGTGCCGCGCGACAGCCCGGTCGGGTGGTTCCCGTGCTGGATCACGATCTGCCGGTCGGCGGTGTTGTCGCCGCCGTAGACATGCGCGGTCAACTCGTAGTCGCCGCGATCGAGCAGCCCGTGCGGGTGCATCGGCAGGTGAACGTATCGCGGGAAGCGGTCAGCCACGCGGCGGCTAGTATCGGTGCCTGGGTTGCCGGCCCATCCGTAGATGCCCGACCACTGGAACAACGACCGCGGGCGCTCCGACAGCGCGTGCAGCGTCTCGCGGATGTAGCTCGCCAGGTCCGCCGACAGCGCCGCATCGGCGTCGAGCTCGCCGTCGTCGAGCGGGATGTACCGACTGCCGTTGGCGGCAATGTGCACCGACAGGGCCGACAGCGGCGCCCACTCCGCGCACACCGACTCGATGCTGATCAGGTCGCCCGCTGCGAGGCCGGCGTCGTGCGTCAGCTGGATCTCGACCTGCGCGAACCCGGCGCCCGACGACCACTCGGTGAGCGCCAGCGGCGTCGAGGTCTGGTACCAGCCGTCCCCGCTCGCAGACGCATGCGCCACGACCTGAGTGGCGGACACGCCGCCGCTGGTAACGCACCGCGCGGTGAATGTGCCCGCATCCTTGGCGAGCGGCGACGACGACGCGCCGGCCCGCGCCACCATGTAGCAGGCGACGTCGAGATCGGTATGCAGGTCCGTGAGCCACGGTATCCGGTACCGCACATACACGTTGTTGTTGCCGCTGCCGGCGCCGTTGTTCGACCCGCCACCGGGCGTCGCGCGAAAGTCGGTGCCGTCGTTGATGCCGCTCACCGCGTAGGACGTCCACCCCTGGTCGATCGCCGGGCCGAACGTCCCGAGGTAGGCGTTCAGGTAGTTGATCGCCTGCCCGAGATTCTGCCAGCCCGCACCGGTCGCGGTGCCGAGGACGGGCAACCCAGAGCCGAACCGCTCGGCGTCGGGGAACGTCGGCGTCGCCGGGATCGTGACCGCCATCAGGGCCGCTCGATCAGGCGCATAGACTGCAACGAGCGGTGACGCAGCTGCGACTCGAACGATACCGAGGTCGCGCCGCCGCCGCCGGACACTCCGCCTCGCATGCGCCCGCGCCGCCCTGCCGCCTGCGTCGTGTGCGTCTTGCTGTAGCCCGGATCCGTCGCAGCGTACACGCGCGGCTCTCGGTAGCGCCGGTGCTCGCAAGGCCAGTCAGGATAGACGGTCACGCCACCGCCGGGCGGCACCCGCGGCAGGAACCGCGACACATAGTGCGACTCCCGGTCGAGCGACGAAGCCGCGCCCGTCACGAAGAACGCGACGTCCCACGCGAGCACGTCGCGGTGCGTCACGCTCGTGATCGCCCCGTCGGTGAGCTCGGTTGCGGTTCCAGTCTGCACCCGCGCCCGCTCGTACTGCGCCAGGCCGCGCCCCAGCGACAGGATGTAGTCGCACGGGTTGTCGGCGGTCAGGATGTACCAGCCGCCGCCGGGCACGAACAGCGGCACCGGCGACTCGTCGCCAGTGAACCCGAGCAGATCGCGGATCGCGGTGCTGTTCCACGCGGTGATGTCGCCCGCCGTCGCCGACGGGTAGGAGGTCCAAACATGCCCTGCCGCGTTGATGCCCCACCGGATCGCGTCGATGCCGCCTGCGTCGTTGTCGGCGTCCTCGAGCGTCAACACCTGCGACGTCCGCCCGTCGACGTCCGCCTCGTCGCGACGCCGGATCAGGGTCGGCACAGAGTGGCAGTACGGGTAGACCACGGCGATCGCCGACGCCCCGCTCGTCGCGCCGTCGAGACGGATCGTGCAGAAGTAGAACTGATCCCGCACCCACTCGCTCGTGCCGGTCGCCCGCCACGGGCCCGAGCCGGTCGCCGCGGTGCCGTTGGGGATGCCGAGCACTTTGGCGGGCAGCTGGATCGACGTGGTGACGGTGAAGTCCTCGCCGTCGCACTCGATCCACACGCGGTCGTTTTCGTCGATGCCGACCGTGATGTTGCCAAGGCCGCCGGCGACCAGCCACGCCGCGTCGAGCACCGACTGCAGATCCTGATCGGCGAGGCCGGTGCGCGAGCCGTAGCCGTTCAGCGCGTCGAGGATGTCGTCGAACGCGCCGACGCCCGAGTCGAGCGCCACCGCACCAGACACCGAGCGAGTAAACACCGTGTCGCCGGCGTATCCCGACCAGTCGACAGCGGCGAGGAGCGCCGCACTCGGCGAGAGGTTCGTGCCCGGCATCAGCGCACCTCGACCCGCGACACGCCGCGCCGCGGTTGCTGGGTGTCTCGGGCGACCGCGTCGTGCGCGACAGCGTCGAAGTCGCGGCCACCGATCGACACCTGTACCACGACAGGCCGGTCGCGGTCCCGCTCGCGCGAGCGGGCGAACGAATCGACCGGCGTAGGACCACCGCCCGCGCCACCGCCCGCGCCACCGCCGCCGGTGCTGCCACCGCCGAACGTCGAGGACAACCCGCCCGTCAGGATCGCGCCCGCCGTCGCCGCGAGAGCCGCCTTGCCGTACGCCGCCGACGCCGCAATCGCCGCCGGGTTGCCGGTCACCAGACCCAGCGCGAGCGACCCGAGCGCTTGCGCCGTGTAGAACGCCGCGAGCGACCGGAGCTTGTTGTGCAACGCGCCGATGAACGACTCGCCCTCAAAGATCGCCGCCGCTGCCGACTGGCCGAGCGCGTCGGCGAACGACCGATGCACGTCGGCCAGGATCCGCGTCGCCTCGGTCTGCTCGCGAGTCGTCTCGATCATCATGCGCTGTACCGACAGCCGCTCGCGCAGCGCGTCGACGAGCGCGGCCTGATCCTGCGCCTCCTGTTGCGCGTCGGGCAACGTCAGCAGATCGGCCTCGGTCGCGCCGGACGGGCCGACGATGTCCTGCAGGGTCGGTTGCGGCCTCGGCGGCCTCGGCGGGATCGGGATCTTCGGCGGCTTGTCGCCGTCGCCGCCGCCGCCATCACCCTCACCGGCGCGACCGCCGCCGGGCAGCTGCCCCGCATCGATGGCCGCGCCGATCTGGTTCGCCTCCCGCACCCGCGCCACCAGTCGAGCGTTGGCCGCGGCGAGGTCGCGCTGCACCTCCTCGGCTGTGCGGGTCGTGACCGTCGCAGTGCCCTGCAAGATCGAGCCGCCGCCGACAATGCGCGAGCCGGACTGCAGCGCTTGCAGCTCGTCGTTCAGCCGCTTCACCGCAGTAGCTGCGGCGGCAACCTCCTGCTGCGCGTTCTTCAAGTTGCGGTCGCCCTGCTGCGCCGGCGACATCGCGTCGTAAAACTTGCCGGCCGCGCCGGTCGCCTCTCGGAACGCCGCGACGAGGTCGATCAGAAGGACCGTCACCGCCTGGTCGATGTCGCTCTTGAAGTTCTCGAGCTGCGTCTCTGCTCGGTCGAACTGCGTCACGAAGTCCTTGGTCGGCGCGCTCGCCATCGCGTCGTTGAGCTTCGCCTGCACCGCGGCGGACAGCGCGGCCTCCTTCTCGAACTGCGACAGCGACGAGACCGACTTGCCGATCTCGGCGGCGTACGCCTCGAGGACGTCGGTGGAGTCGAGCACGACGCCGAACTGACGACGCAGGCCGGTCGTGGTGCCAGCGACGGCGTCGAGAACCGCCTTGTACGACTTGGTGACGTCGCGGTCGTACGCGTCCGCCAGCGTCACCGCCGACTCGAGCAGCTGCTGTTGCGACGTGCCAACGAGGTTGAGCCGCCGCGAGTATTGCTCGGCGAACACGGTCGCGCGTAGCAGCTCCTCGACCGGGATCGTGTCGGAGCTCGCCGCGCGCAGCCGCTCGACGTTGATCGTGGTCCGCTCAAGGTTGGCCTGAAAGTCGAGCAGCTTGGCGCCGCGCTGGCCCGCCTCGAACGTCGCCTTTCCGAGCAGCGCCACGCCGGCTGCGGCGGCGCCCATCCCGAGCGCTGCGGTCTTCACCTGGTCGAGCGTGATCGCGGTGCGCTTCGCCGACGCCCGCGCCGCGTCGAGGTCTCGCCGGAACGACTGCGCCCGCTTCTCGCCCGCACGCATCGCGTCGGCGAACGCCTTGGTCTCGCGCGCCGCCCGGCGGTTCGCCCGCTGCGACCGGCGCGCCTCGGCGTTCAGATCGCGCAGCTGCTCGTCAAGCTCCCGCGCCGACCGCTCGCCCCGCTCGTACTGATCGTTGAGCCCGTCGAGGTCGCGCTGTGCCTCGCGCACGCCCCGCGTCACAAGCTCGTATTCGTCGCGGATCTTCGTCACGGGCGCCCCCTCGAACGGTCGATCGCGCGGCGCGCGGCGCCGGTCAGCGCCGCATGCAGGTCGCGGGCATCGTCGCTGCCGACACCCAAAAACGGCCGCGCCCGGTTCTGAAACACGACCTGCCGCAGCCTGCCGGCGTTGATGCGGATCCTGCCGGCGGTGGCCTGCGCAATCCGCAGCGCCTCTCGCATCGCACCGGTCGCCTGCAGGTCGGGCCGCGTCTTGCCGGTCGCCGCAGCGTACGCCTCAGAGTACCCGCGCATCGGCGCGCCGTCGACGGTGAGCCCCTCGTCGAACGCCCGGCGGTCGATGATCTCGAGCGCGACCTCGGCGACCTCCTCGGACGCCTCCCGGTCCCACACGGCGGCGGGAAACGAGCCCTCGTTGCGGGTGCGTCGAAAGCTCACGTTTTGGACCTCGCCGCCTCGAATTCCAACCGATCGCGCTCGTTGATCTCGGCGTCGATCAGCAGCAGCGCCTCAGACGCGCCCGCCGAAAGCGGGCCGCAGAAGTCGTCGAGCGGGCGGCCCTCGGCGAGCCACTGCCGGATCTGCCAGACGTTGCCGAGCCAGTGCGGGATCAGCGACAGGTCGCGAGGACGGCCGCCCACTCCGTCACCGCCGATCGCGGCGAGCGGGCACACGTTCCAGACCGACTCCTCCCACTCGTCGGGCCCCGCGTTGACGCCGTGTCCCGCGACCGGCGAGGGCATGCGCCGGCCGCACCGGCCGCGCATCTCCCAGACCTGATCGCTTGCACAGTCCATGCAGGACCACTCCCGCCGCAGCGTGCTGTGACGCCACACACTGAGGGTCAGCGCTGCGCGGGCGCTTTTCCCAGGGTGGTCAACCGCCCGATGTGCGCCCACAACTCGGTGAGCGCGCCGAGCGGCATGTCGTCAAGGTCGCCCGGCCACCCGTCGACGAGGCCGGCGCGCACCGTCGCCAAGATCACCGCGTCGAGCCGCTCGCCGTCCGAACCCGCGCCGCCCTCGAGCGTCGCGATCCGCATCTCGCGGCGGGTGAGCGGCCGGATCGTGAAGCGCGACGCATCGTCGACGAACGCCCAGGGCGACTCGTCGCCGCGCGCGAGCCCGGCGAGCAACTCGTCGGTGTCGCCGTCCTCGGCCGCGGCTGCAGCAACGACGGCCGGATCGCACGACAGCACCACGACGTGCCGCTCGTCGGTGTCCAGTGCCAGCTTCGGCAGTGCCTCGATCGCCATCAGCGCGCCAGCCCAATCGCGAGCACCCGATTGTCGGCGTACCCGGTGGTGCGGTCGTCGAGGCCGAACTGATCGGCCGCGAACGACAGCGACAGCGCGAACCGCGAGTCGACCTCGGTGGGTCGGGCGTACTCGATCAGGTGCGCCGCGGGCAGCTGGATCCCGATGCCGCAGCCGGGGAGGTCGGGCCCGCTGCCGATGGTCAGCATGCGCCGCTCGACGAGCCGCCGCATCTCCTCGAACGTCGTCGTCGAGTCCGCCTGACAGTTGAACCGGATGTTCACGCCCACGATCTCCGACTCGCTCTGCCCGAGGATCGTCTCGCCGTTCACGTCGCGCGCCGACTGGGTGCCCTCGATCACGAGCTCCCAGCCGTTGCGCAGGTTGATCGTCGAGCGCGCCAGGGTCCCGCCCACCGAGCCGCCGCTGATGTCGTCCGACAGCGTCGCCAGAGCACCGAGGTACACCGCCTTGTTCGGCCGCGCGTTGGCGCCCCAGATCGGCTGCTGCAGCGCCGCCGTCAGTCCGTCGTCGGTGGCGTACGGCGTGCGGATCGTGGCCTCGTACCCGATGACCCGCGACTCGTCGCCGAAGATCCGCAGACGCTCGGCGCGACAGCCGAACGCCTCGACCCGCCGGGCGTCGCTGCCGATGCCGATGTCGCCGCGCAGCGCGAACGACGTCGCCGTCGAAGCCGACTCAGAACCGCGGGCGCCGGTGATCCAGCGCGGCAGCTCCTCGTCGGGAAAGAACGTGGTCATGAGGCGCGCGGTCTGCGAACCCGGATCCGCGCTGAACGCCGGCGCGACCGTGATCAGCGGCGTGAACGTCGAGGACGGCCCGGTGTCCACGTCGGTCACGCGCGCGATCTCGCGCCGACCGTTGATGCTGACCGCGACGAGCATGCCCTCGAAGTAGTTGGTCGCGGTGGTCGGCGTGAACGTCGAGGAACTCACGCCCGTGATCGCGTCGCTCGCGGCGTTGGGCATCTGCCCGCCGAGCATCGACCGCAGGATCATCGCGAGCGGCAGATCGCCGTGATCCGCCACGACCGAGCCGTCCCCGACGCCGATGATGTGCCCGCTGACCTCGAGGGTGCCCGCAAGCCGCTGCACCGGCGCGCCGCTCTGCCACATCGTGACCGGCTCGGAGACCGCCTCACCGAACGCGGTGCGCGCCTCGATCGCGGGCGCCGCCGGCTCGTCGAGGTTGCCGTACAGCCCGGCCGCGTTGGCGCGGTCGAAGTCGAGCGCCGAGAAGGTCAACCCCGAGTTGTCGGGGATGCCGGTGGTGGAGTCGACCGAGCCGTACGACGACTCCGGTGCGATCCCGATGCTGCTCAGATCCACGGCCGCCATGGCGCCCCTCCTGTTCGTTCAGCTCGCGTGACCGATCTCGAACGGCACACGCAGAATCAACCCGCCCGGTGCCTCCTCGAGCACCGTGTCGCCAGCCGGGCGGGCGAAGTCGAAGTCGCCCGCCCAGTTAGCCGGCGACTGCGACACCGCGAACCCAATGTCGTTGGCGTCGTCGTAGGCGAGCGCCTCGGCGCGGGCCCGGTCGCCGCCTGCCCCGACAGGGTACCCGACCCGCACGTCGAGCGCTTGCACAACGTCTGCTCGAGCGCCGGTGCCGGTGTGCTGCGTCGGGCGGCGGTACCGCAGCGCGACCACAAACGACCGCTCGCGGGCGACGAGGTCCTCGACGTCGACGTGCCCACCTCGGCCGTCGGCCACGCACTCGAACGGCTGCGACGCGTTGCGGGTCGGCGTCAGCTCCCGCACGATCGTCACGATGCGGGCGTGTACCGCCTCGACGCTCACCGCTCGCGACCCAGCGTCGAGCGCACCATGCCGGCGTTCTCGAGCGTCGTGTTGTACGTGTCGGTAAACCGCCCGCGCACCTGCGTCGGCGCGCGCACTGCGATCTCACCCGGATCGGTCGCGCCGTCCTCGTCGATGTCGATCCAGACCCACCCGTTCAGCACGTCGTCGAGCTCGATCGACACCTGGTCCATGATCGCCGCCGCCACCTCGAGTGTGTCGGGGCGGCCGGTCTGCCCGGCGTGCCCCATCAGCACGCGGTGCGCGGCCATCTTGGCGTGAATGTCGCGGAACGCCGCGCCGTCTGTCTGGTCGACGTAGTGTCCCGACCGCGCCGCCCACCGCTCGATCTTCTGCCGCAGCGCGACCTCGGCCCCGGCCACCGCCGCGCCGAGGTGCATCTCGCGACCCGGCCGCGACGCGATGGCGCTCGGCAGGTACTGCGCCACGTCCTCGTGACCCACGCCGGTCGACCAGACCCGCGCGACCGCGTCAAGCTGGCCCCGGTCCGTCTCGGTCAGCGCACCGCCGAGGCCGGCGCCCGCGTCGCGGGTGTAGACCACGAGCCAGGACCAGCCGCGAGCGACCGCGGCATAGACCGCCGCGGGCAGCGCCCCGCGCCACAGGCGCGAGACCAGCGTGCCGGCGTCGCCAGCGTCGCGCGGCACCTCGTCGGCAAGGTAGACGGTTGCGCCCTCGACGCGCTGCACGCGCACCGGGATCACGGCGCCCGAGTCCATCGAGAGCGACGCCTGCCCGTACGTGGGCCCGGCGAGGCCATCCCAGTCGGCGGCGGTGATGCCGGCGGCGGCGAGGGTGCGCCGGTCGCTGTTGACCGTCACCGCCTCGGAGCTGCCGCGCTGCGTGAGTAAGAACGTCTCAGTCCCGCTGCCGGTCGGCGGCCGGATCTGGACGGTGCCGACGACAGTCACCTCACCGGGCGGCGCGAGCCACCAAAACGCCGAGGCCACACCGATCGGCACTTGGCGGGTCGGCGACGGCATGGTCAGTCCTTCGGCTTGGGGGTGGCCTTTGGCTTGGCCTTGCGCTTGCGCGCGGGCTTCGGCGCGGGCGCCGGCTCCTCGACGGGCTCGCACCCGTCCGGCACGGCGTCGCCGTCGGCGAGCTCGAACGCTTCACCGTTGGCGACCGGCCGCCCCCTGTAGATCAGGGTGCGGCCGGGCGTGCCTCGGAACCGGACGAGCATCAGCTGATGCAGTCGGTCAGCACCGCACCGAGGGTGGTGGTGGTGCCGCCGCTCGCCGTCGGAATGAGCTTGTGCTGGTAGAAGTCGTCCGCCGCGACGTACTCGGCCACGCCGCTCGGGTCGCTCCACCGCACAAACCCGGAGAGCTCCGGGTCGAACAGCTCGATCGCGGCCACCGGCGCAACCTCGATGTTGCCCGCGCCAGTCGCCATGCCCTCGCCCCCGCTCAGCCGGTACAGGCCGAACGTGGTCGCGGTGAAGGCGTAGTCCTCGGCGAGCGAGGCCGCGCCCTCGCGGCTGGTGCGGTACCGGCCAAAGGGCATGAACACGCGGTCGCTGTTGATGCCGAGGGCCGCGGCGATCAGGTCGCGCACGGCGGGCATCGGCAGCGGGGTCGCCCCCGACGCGATGCCGTCGGCCGCGT
>Ga0180435_10007277_pt1 | contig 10556 bp, 10 predicted proteins | sample SS_ome_3_FD_132467 | JGI IMG/M metagenome (GOLD analysis project Ga0180435, IMG submission 132467) | Hypersaline lake sediment archaeal communities from the Salton Sea, California, USA - SS_3_S_1 metaG | ecosystem: Environmental > Aquatic > Non-marine Saline and Alkaline > Hypersaline >... | reverse complement strand
TCCTGCTCGACGCCGCCCAGAGCGTGCCGCACTTGCCGACCGACGTGCAGGCGCTCGATGTCGACTTCTTGGCGCTAAGCGGACACAAGATGTTGGGGCCCTCGGGGGTTGGCGTGCTCTACGGTCGGGAGGGACTCCTCGAAGCGATGCCGCCGTTCTTGGGTGGTGGCGGGATGATCCGCGCGGGTACCGACACTGTGCGAGTCGACGGTTTCGAGCCAGGGCCGCTGCCCGACAAGTTCGAGGCGGGCACTCCGCCGATCGTGCCGGCTGTAGGACTCGCCGCCGCCGTCGACTACCTCACCGATCTCGGCCTGGACCGGATTCACGCCCATGAAGAAGCGCTGACAACACGCGCTCACGAGATCCTTTGCAGCGAAGGCGATGTGCGGATCCTTGGCCCGACGCCCGACAAAAAGGGTGGACTAGTCAGCTTCGTCGTCGAGGGTATTCAAGCCAACGATTTGGCCCAGGTGCTCGATCAACAGGGCATCGCCGTGCGGGCAGGCCATCATTGCACCATGCCGCTGCACAATCGCCTCGGCATCACCGCCAGTTGCCGAGCCAGTTTCTATCTCTACAACACGCTCGAAGAGGTAGAGCGGCTTGGGGAAGGATTGGATCGCGCTCGCGATTTGTTCTTGCGGCGTAAGCGGACCGTTCGCCGTCGACGGAATTAGAACGCCGCGTGCCATCGTCTGGCCTAGCGCGAGCGAATACGTAATTTACGCCGTTGCCTGCGCTGCGACCGGACCGGGTTTGACGACGAAATATTTGCCAAACGTTTCGTCTCGCTGGATCGTTACATCTTTGTCTGCGAAAAACTCGTCCACAGCCTTTTTTGCGCCTGGAAATCCATGGTGCTCGAACGAGCCCATGTACTCGTCGAATGCGATCACGCCCCCCGGTTGTACTTTGTCGTACAATTCCTCAAGCACGGTTTTGTAGGACTGATAGAGATCGGCATCGATGTGCAAAAGGGCGATCTTGTCGCCCGTATATTTGGCGAGGCTTTCTTTGAAGAATCCTTTGACCAGTGTGACCCTGGTCCGTAGCCAGAGGTCGGCAAAACCGGCGTTCACAAGCATCTTATGCATGTCGCGTATGGTACCGACATTCCACTCGCCCTTTTGAGGCTTGCGTTCGGAGTCGTCTTCCGCCGTCGGGTCGGGAAATCCCTCGAACGAATCGAATCCCCAAATGCGACGTTCACCCTTCTCTTCATGACACAGCGTCGCCCACATCAACAACGTGACGCCTCGGCCGACACCGCACTCCACGACATCACCATTCATGGGACCAATCCGTCCAAACAGCCGTTGCTGGTACAGAAAGCGCGCGGCGTTGGCAAAGGTCAGTGGCGGGGTCGAAAGGCCAACGCACTTTTTGCCGTGTCTGCCCAGTCGGATACTTCGAATCAGTCGTTGCATGCGTTTGATTTTAGGAAAACGCCGGAAATCAACCAACGTTGATTTGCCGTGTGCCTGGAGAACGAAACGCAGGGGCGAGGAGCGGGGGACAAGGGACGATCGAGAAACAGACGGTGCGATCGGCCGCCGGTTTCAGTCCATGTGTGTTCTTGTCGGAAATCACGAGCTGAACAGACAACCTAAGCCAGCACGGCGACTTGATCGTGTTTCGACACCCTCGCCCCCGCTCCTCGTCCCCAATGAAAAAGCGAGGCGCCGCTTTGCAGCGGCGCCTCGCCGGCAGATAGCAACCAGGTTGCACAGGGGTAGCGGGAGGTTGATCTGAGACCTAGTTGGAGCTGCACGAGGAAGACTTGGCAGAAGTCTTGGCCGGTGGCAGCAGCACGCTGTCGATCACGTGGATCACGCCGTTGGCTGTCTCAATATCTGCCTTGACGACGTTCGAGCTGTTGATCTTCACGCCACTATCGGCATTGATGTGGACGGCCGATCCTTGCAGCGTCTTGGCCGACGACAGTTTGACGACATCCGCAGCCATCACTTTGCCGGGCACTACGTGGTAGGTTAGTACGGCCGTCAACTTGTCTTTGTCCTTCAGCAGTGCGGGAATGGTGCCTTCGGGCAACTTGGCGAAGGCCTCGTCGGTGGGGGCGAACACGGTGAACGGTCCGTCACCCTTGAGGGCGTCGACCAAGTCAGCCGCCGTCAGCGCGGCGGCCAGCGTCTTGAAGCTGCCAGCGGCGACCGCCGTGTCGACGATGTCTTGCTTGTGTTCAGCCTTGGCGGAGGTAATCATCAGACCACAAAGAACGACCGGAGCGACCAAAAGAGCGAAGCGTTTCATTTTCTTTCCTCTCGTGAGAAAAAGGGTGTTGGGAAGCTGTGCTGTACATAACCACTGTTCTGCCAGTAGGTTGTGACGTTTGTTGTTGATTGTTATTGCTTCCCGTGGTGGTTCTCCCTCCGACCACCGGAGATAGAAACCGTTCAATTCGTTCTTTTTGACAGACCGCATTGCAGGGTGAGTGCTAACAGGAGATTTAAGAAAAACATTCAAAACATTCAGATTGGCAGACTGGGTAGTTGGCGGTCGGTTCGGCAGCCGTGCCTTTTGCCGCGCCATCATTCACTGTCTCCGTCGCCGCGAAGGTAAACCAAATGCCATCTATGTTGTGCTTGGTGTGGTCCTTGCGCCGCAAACCTTTCCCGTAACCGTTCACGGGGACTGTCCCCTTCGGCCGCGAGGGGGCAGGTCCATGTTTTCGGTCCACGTGCATTGGCCGTCACAACGTCTTCCCGCCGAAAAATGGACCAAACCCCGGGCGGCCTGTGAGCGGTTGCCCTTTTCCCAGAGCGTGGGGCAGAAGACCGGCGAAAAAGACCGTCGCCTGACCATCGCCTTTTGGGGCTCTGCGCTGCTCGTGGCTGGCGGTGGCGCCGCGCGGTACATCCTCGACGGCGTCGGATTGCCGCTGATGTATCAAACCGCGTTCGTGCTGGGCGCGGTATTCGTCGCCTTTTTTGCCGTGCTGGTTGCCGCGCGGATTGGCGATCGACTTTCCGGTTGCGGTGCAGAGGGCGCCTGGTTGTTGGGGATCTGCAAGCGAAAGGTAATTGACGATATCCGACGACGGAACCGCCCCGACACGGCCGCCGGTGGCGACTTCGGTTCCGACCCGACCGAAGCGGTGTTCGACGAAAAGGGAAACTGGCGGTTTGACCCCTCGGTCGTCAAAGGGCGACCGGAAAGCGCCCTCTTGCGAGCGGAGTTTTGGCAGGCCTTTCGAGCTTGCTTGAAGCGATTGTCTCAACGCCAAGCCGACGCATTCACGTTGCGGGAACTGGAAGAGCTAGGCAGCGAGGAAATCTGTAAGAACTTGCAGATTAGTACGTCAAACCTCTGGGTTTTGCTGCATCGGGCCCGATTGGTGCTCACGCAGTGCATGAAGTCCAAACTTGAGATCTAGGATTGCGGGAACAATGCTGCGCTGTCGCGAGATCGCCAAACTGGTATCAGAATCGATGGAGCAACAACTCCCTTTGCGCAAGCGAATGGAAGTTTGGCTGCATTTGAAAATGTGCCGGATGTGTGCGGCATTCGCCCGCCATTTGCGACTGCTGCGGCGCGCGGCTCATGAAGCCGCCGGCCAATTCGAAGCTGACAGCGACGTGCGCCTGCCCGAACCCGCTCGCCGGCGAATCAAATCTATACTTGAAGACGGTAGCTGATACGCGTTTGATTTGGAGTCGATGTGCCCGCAAGAAGAACGGCCTCGCAGTGGCCGGCTGGCGACTGGTCGGCCATTTCTACTCGACGCTCCAACTGAATCGCGTTTACTCCTGCCCGCAGACATTGACCGCGATGCTGTAGCTGTCGATTTCGGCTCGGAACACGTTGAAGCTGAATTCCACGAGGGCCGTTCCAGAGTTCTTTGATCCGGTGACATCCAGATGCATCTTCCAGTTGTTTGAATCTGAATCGAAACTCGGCCGCAATGGCAACGTTGTGCCCGCTACCGACGACCTCGGCCGCTTGCAGGTCTACCGCTTGGACTGCTCAGAGGCGAGCTTGGAGGCGGCGAAGCTGCTCATTCAACTTGTCCTCGTCGATCAAGTTTTGAGCAGTCGGATGAAGACCGGAAATAAAGCCCTCCCTATCGGCGGTCGACGCCCGGCGAGTCATCGTATCGAACATTTCCTTCTGGCGGTCGATCCAATTCCGATCGCCGTCGGCGGCCCTACAAGCACTGCAGAGAACACCTAGCAAGATGAAAGTGAAGAAAATCCCGGCCATGACGATCGGACTGACGATTTGACGCAACATGTCTTCATTCCCCATGAAGTGTAAGGTGTCGGGTGGTTTCCTAATCGCCCGAGCGCAGTTCGTCAGGGTTTGTTACACGGGAAACACATGGGAAGGGGCCGGAGTTCTTGGCAGTGGAGCGCGAGCACGTGGGAACGACGCCACATGCTGGCTCAAACTGTGAATTGCCTTACGAAAACGCGGTACAGATTGGGGACCAGTACGCCGCTGCAACACCACGTTCGCCGTGGAAAACCCGCAGTAGAACAGGGGGCCAACCGATGAAAGACTCACTCCACGCGGTGACCGGGGCGTTTGGCTACTCCGGCAAGTACATCGCCCAGCGGTTGCTAGATGTCGGGAACGACGTTGTCACGTTGACCAATTCGCCCGGTCGCGCGAATTCCTTCGACGGGCAGGTCGAGGCTCGACCATTCTATTTTGAGCACTCCGACAAGTTGGCGGAGTCGCTGCGCGACGTCTCCGTCCTCTACAACACTTATTGGGTGCGGTTCAATCACAAACTATTCAAGCACGCCGACGCCGTTGAAAACACGGAGCGACTATTCGAGGCGGCGAAGCAGGCCGGGGTCGAGCGGATTGTCCATTTCAACATCACCAACCCCTCGCTCGATTCGCCGCTCGAGTATTTCAGCGGCAAGGCGCGACTCGAAAGGGCATTGGTCGACACCGGCATTTCGTATGCCATCTTGCGGCCGACCGTGCTGTTCGGCAAGGAAGACATTCTGATCAACAACATCGCCTGGGCGCTGCGGCGACTACCGATCTTCGGCGTGTTTGGCAAGGGGGACTATCGACTGCAGCCGATCCACGTGGACGACATTGCGGCGCTGGCGGTCGAACAAGGCGTCACGCGAGAAAACGTAACGATCGATGCCATTGGCCCGGAGACGTTCACTTATCGCGAGTTGGCCCAGGTCATTGGCCAAGCGATCGGCAAGCAACGCCCGGTGATTTCAGTGCCGCCGTCGATCGGTTATTTCACCGGTTGGGTGCTCGGCAAGTTTGTCGGTGATATGATGATCACGCGCGAAGAGATCAAGGGTTTGATGGCCGACTTGCTATGTGTCGACTCGCCGCCGGCCGGTACGACCCGCCTGACCGACTGGATCGCAAAACATGCCGACACGCTCGGCAGGAAATACACCAGCGAACTCGCCCGCCGCAAAGACCGCACGGGTGCGTACCAGAGCAATTGAGGGTTGGTCTCTCCATGCCTGACAAACGGGGTCAGGTCAAGCTAAACTGATGATGTGTGGGTCGTAGGTTGCGAACGTTCTCGAAGCAAACTTGCAGACCATGCAAAGAATACGTCGGTCATTGACCGACCTCATCGTCGGTCGGCAATGGAGATCAACATGTTAGGATTCAGTCGCCAAATCGTACTTCTTTTTGCGTTCGCCTGCGTTTGCCGTTTTGCGTCAAGCGCGGAAGACTCCGAGGCGGTCATTTCCCATCCCCTGGATGCCTACAACGTCGCCTGGGATACACCGAGCAAGGACTCGTCAGAGTCGATGCCTTGTGGCGGCGGAGACATCGGCCTTAATGTTTGGGTCGAGCAAGGCGATATTCTGTTTTACATTCAGCGGAGCGGTAGCCTTGCGGAGAACAACGAGTACCTGAAGTTGGGCCGGGTGCGGCTTCAGCTTGACCCCAATCCATTCGACGCAGACCTCGACGAGTTTCAGCAGGAACTGAACCTCCACGCTGGACATGTGACACTGGTCGGCAAGGCAAATCTCGACAGCGGCGAGCGGCTCGAAGCGACGGTACGGGTGTGGGTTGAGGTGCACCGCCCGATCATTCACGTGGAAGTCGACGGCAACCAACAGGTCGATGCTACGGTGTGCTACGAAAACTGGCGTTTGACCGACGAACTGATTCCGAACAACAACCGGCGTCGGTCTTTTTTTACGCTGAACAACTACCCCGGAGAAGTGAAACTTGGCAAGGACCAAGTAGCGCACACCGCCGAAGGTGTTTTGTTCTATCATCGCAACCCGGGCGACAATACGCTCCCCCAGTTGCTCATCAAGCAGCAGGGGCTTACCGAGTACGATGATGACATTGTCGATGACCTGCGTCATCGAACCTTCGGAGGGCTGATGACCGGCCCAGGCTTTGCGGATGCAGGTGTGTCGACAGGGAAGTATCAAACAGCACCTTTTCAAGCCTGGAAGCTTCGTTCGCAGGAACCGTCGCGCAGTCATCGCTTGCGAATCGTCACGCACATCGACCAAAGTGAAACGCTCGACACCTGGATGCAAACGCTGCAAGACCGGGCCGACGCTTCAGCCAACGATCTTGAAGAGGCTCGCAAGAAGAGCCTCGTCTGGTGGGCCGAGTTCTGGGATCGCAGTTGGATTATCGTCAAACCCGACGAAACGAACACCATCGATCGGGCGTGGCGAACCGGTCGGAATTACAACCTCTTTCGCTATCAGCTTGGCTGTAACGTACATGGCGAATACCCATCGAAATTCAATGGCGGCAATTTCCCCAAGAACATGGTGCAAAGCTGGCACCAGGACGGCATCTTCTACGCTCGCATGGGCATGACCGAAGCTGCTGCCAAGTACACGACCAGCAAACTTCACGACAGTCCGCGGCGCTTTCCGACCTTCTGGGGGCCGGGGCATGATTGGGTTCCCGACCACAACTGGGGTGGCAGCGGCATGATCGCCCTACAGGAAATGCTGATGCAGACCATCGGAAACGAAATCCGCCTCTTGCCCGCTTGGCCTCGCGACTGGGATGTGAAGTTCAAGCTGCACGCTCCACAACGCACGACCGTCGAATGTGAGTACCGCGACGGCGAGATTGTCGAACTGAAAGTTACTCCCAGCCAGCGGCGCAAGGACGTGATTATCACGGAGGAGATGGATTGAATGCGGGTCTTGTGGGGCGAGTGATCTCGTATCCTGGAGTTAGTTGCGACTCGTTGCGGTTTTCCATTCCCGAACCCATCGAGCCAAAGAACTTGTGCCCCAGCAGTACGAATCGCGTTTCCTTTTGGAATCGCTTTGCGCTTGAGCGGATCAGCTTGGATGGTTGATACTGCCGGAAGTTCTCGAGCGACCCCGCGGCGTCGGCGATGCCCCAGTTTTTCCAGTCCTCTTCACGAAGCATCAGCGGGGAATCCCAGGCGGCGGCCGCGGTGAACAGATCGGGATTCCGCATCAGCAACGTAAACGCCCCCCAGCCCGACTTGCTGAAACCGAACAACAACCGCGATCGCTTCCCCTTGGCTGGATATCGGTCGTCGATCAAAGGCGCGACGATGTCGCGCATGTACCTTTCGTGCTGCCTCTGTCTGTCCGTCGCATGATCCATAAACCAGGGCGTGCGATCGAAGGCCGGCGCGACGCAAATCAGTTGATGGGCGTTGTGCAGGCCGGTCTTACGGATAATTTGTAGCCCGTCGTCGTAGCGTCCGCCGATCCCCGTTTCGACCGGTAGGACAAACAGAACTCGGTCGGGTTTGATTGCGTCGCGCACATCGGGCAGCAGGACTTCGACGTCGTTCGGACCGTGCTGGTGCGGACTGTCGACGGAATACCGCCATACGCCTTTTTCAGTGTCGAATATGGGACCGGAAAGTATTTCGTAGGCCGGCGCGTCTGCCGCTGGATCGTCGGTTTCCGCGGCGGGTGTGCCTGCGATAATGCCTATTAGCCCCACCAGAAACGTTGCTCGCCGCAGAATGTTCATGGCTTCCCCGCTTGTCAGAAATGCGTTCGCTTCCGATCATACCGTCAGTCCACAAGAAAGGAAGTACAAACGTGCGAACACTTATCAAGAATGCGATGGTCGTGCTACCGACCGAGTTGGCCCGAACCAGTGTGTTGGTCGAGGATCAGAAGATCGCGGCGATCGATCCTGCGATTCAGACGACGGCAGATGAGGTCGTTCAGGCCGAGGGACTCCATTTGATGCCCGGTGTGATCGACGATCAAGTGCATTTTCGCGATCCCGGCTTAACGCAAAAAGAAGACCTGTCGACGGCCAGCCGCGCCTGTGCCAAAGGCGGTGTAACGACCTTTCTCGAAATGCCGAATACGAACCCCACGACGACTTCCGTTGAGGCACTCCACGCAAAGCTGGAACTTGCGGCTGGCAAGAGCTTGGTCAACTACGGCTTCTACATTGGCGCTACGCCTGACAACCTCGCTGAGTTGCAAGCGGCCGAGCGAACCCCTGGCATCAAGATCTTCATCGGATCAAGCACGGGCAACCTGCTGGTCGACGGCCAAGACGACTTGGAGCGGATCTTCGCCGAGACGACGCTGCCGATCTGCGCCCACTGCGAAGATGAAACGACCATCCGCGAAAACGCCAAACGCTACGAAGGTACGACCGACATTCGTGACCACTCGCGAATTCGCGACCATCAAGCCGCAATGATCGCAACCAAACGCGCACTCGACCTGGCGAAGCGGCACCAGCATCGATTCCATGTTCTTCACTTGTCGACCGGCGCTGAGACCGAGTTGTTGGCCGACCATGACAATCTGATCACTGCCGAAGTTTGTCCGCACCACCTATTCTTCAATGTGGGTGACTACCCGCGACTGGGTTCACTGGTGCAGATGAATCCCTCGATCAAAGGACCGGAGGACAACGCAACATTGTGGCAAGCGCTGCTCGATGGTCGAATTCAGGTGATCGCTACCGACCACGCCCCGCATACGCTTCAAGAAAAACAGCAACCGTATCCCCAGTCGCCCTCGGGCATCCCGGCGGTGGAGAACTCATTGGCGTTGATGCTCAACGAAGTAACCCGGGGACGCTGCACCATCTCGCAGGTGGCTCGCTGGATGTGCGAAGCGCCTGCGTTGGTTTGGGACATGGTCGACAAAGGCCGAATCGAGGTGGGATACGCTGCCGACCTAGTGCTCGTCGACCTGCAGAAGACGGCGACAGTGCTCAACGAAGAACAGGTGACCAAGTGCGGTTGGAGTTCGTGGCACGGTCAGAAACTCACCGGCTGGCCCGTTTGTACTTGGGTGCTCGGGAATGCGGTTTTCCGCAACGGCGAGTTCGATACTAGCCGGTTTGGTTCGGAGGTGGCGTTCGACCACTCGCGCCCAGGTTATTGGGCGAACTGACGCTTCTTCGTGGCGCCATTCGCCGCAACGTCTGTCGCGTCTTGCCAGGATCGTGGAGTAACGCCTGCAAATCTGATCCATCTCTAACCAGAAAACCAAATTTTTCAAATTCTTTCCGGCAGTCATTTGGGGGGTTGTTTTCATGTCACCGCCAACCAAAACATGGTTGCCGCGACGTGCCCTCAATGTTGCATGTGCTTTTTTGGCGTATCTGGCGGAGTGAGTCATAAGTAGTTATCTCAAGAGAGGTTATATCGTTCCATTGTCGCCTTTCCTTTAGCGGATTGCCACCTTGTCGAAGAAGACTGAGCAGCTAAAACCATCTCTCGCAGCCATCTTATGAGGGGGGCATCTGGGGCGAAACGACTCACGGCACTGAGGATGTACAGTAGAACCCCCTGTAGGGGGCATGGTGAAAGCGGAAGACTCAACTATCCTGGACCCAACGGATTCGATGGACCATCGCGGGAGGCGGGTGAACTAAAAGGAATCAGTTGCCCTAGGAATAGAGAACACGAACGCAACCAAAAAGAGTTGCTGGGTAGAGGAGTGAAGCCAATGACCGCTATTACGATCCGAAAAATTCTCCCCCTGCTTTTGATCGTTCCCGTTTTGTCTACCGTCGCCATTGGGGACGACATGCTTGCCGATTTTGGCAATCCCGCCACTTACGAAGGCGGCGACAATTCTCTTTTGAGTTCTGAAGGCTCGGCCGCCTACGTTCCAGAACGTTTGCCCGATAGTTACTTCAGCATACCAGTTGCCACCGAAGAAGCACCTGCCGTGCAAGAGCAGGCCGCCGTGGCTCGTCCCAAGAAGACGTCGCAGTCTACGATCATCCTGAGCGTCTTGGCTGGCGCCGGAGCACTGGGCCTCGTGTTGGCGTTGGTTGGATTTGGAGTTCACCGTGCTTCGCGCAATCGAACGCCTGCACCAGTAATTCGTCTGTAACCGCCCATCAATCGAAACAAATCAAAAACGACGCGTTGCCCTAAAGCACGCGTCGTTTTTGTTTCTTGTTTTGCCGATGGTGTGTCGGGAATCGTCAGAGCCGGACACCAAATCGCGCGGCTCGTACTCGCATCGCCTGTTCGAAATAGGGCATCGGTGGTCGTTTGCCAACAGCCCATTTGTACGTGCTGTTGACTAGGCCCAGCGGTAGTCTTTCATCATCCACCAAACGCACCACCCGTG
>Ga0180435_10007276_pt1 | contig 10559 bp, 11 predicted proteins | sample SS_ome_3_FD_132467 | JGI IMG/M metagenome (GOLD analysis project Ga0180435, IMG submission 132467) | Hypersaline lake sediment archaeal communities from the Salton Sea, California, USA - SS_3_S_1 metaG | ecosystem: Environmental > Aquatic > Non-marine Saline and Alkaline > Hypersaline >... | reverse complement strand
ACCCCCTGTACGCGCAGGCGACCGCCTGCATGCGCTCCCTGTCCGGCTTGAGCTGCCAGACGCTGGAGGGCGGGCAGGTGGACACACCCGAGTGCCAGGAATACGAGCGCCAGGCGGCCCAGTACAGCGGCTGATACTCACCGGTCCGCCTGGTATTCGCCCGGCCGGGCTTTCCGGGAGCAGCACAATCCGGGTTAGAATTGGCGGCGTTTTTCCTGGAGCCCTCCTTGTCTGAAAATTCCGTCAACGCCATGACTTCTGCCGAACGCCGCACCGCCCTGGGTTTGGCCGGTGTGTACGGCTTCCGCATGCTCGGGCTGTTTCTGATCCTGCCGGTATTCGCCCTGTTTGCCGAAGACCTGCCCGGTGCCACCCCGCTGCTGACCGGACTGGCCGTGGGTATCTACGGCCTCACCCAGGCGTTGTTGCAGATCCCTTTCGGCCTGATTTCCGATCGCATCGGGCGCAAGCCGGTGATCTTCGGTGGTCTGCTGCTGTTCGCGCTGGGCAGCGTGGTGGCGGCATTGGCCGAGGACATCGCATGGATCATCGTGGGCCGCGCGTTGCAGGGCAGCGGGGCAGTAGCGGCCGCGGTCATGGCCCTGGCCGCCGATCTTACCCGCGAGGAGCAGCGTACCAAGGTGATGGCGAGTATCGGCATGACCATTGGCGCCTCGTTCATGCTGGCAATGATCATCGGCCCGGCACTGAACGCCTGGGTCGGTATCGCCGGTATCTTCTGGCTGACCGCATTGCTGGCCCTGGTCGGGATCGCGCTGGTGGCACTGGTGGTGCCGACGCCCGCGGTCAGTCGCGTGCATCGCGATGCCGAGCCGGTCCCCGCGATGTTCCGCCGGGTGCTGCGGCATGCCGACCTGTTACGTCTGGATTTCGGCATCTTCGCCCTGCACCTGGTGTTGACCGCGCTGTTCCTGGCGCTGCCCCTGACGCTGCGCGATGCCGGCCTGCCGGCCAACGAACACACCCTGGTATACCTGCCGGTGATGTTGATATCGATCCTCGGCATGGTGCCGTTCGTGATCCTCGCCGAGAAAAGGGGAAAGATGAAGCCGGTGTTTCTCGGCGCGGTGGCAGTGCTGCTGGGCGTGCAACTGGTCCTGTGGCAGAACGCTGCCGGTTTCTGGCCGCTGGTCATCTGCATCGGCGTGTTCTTCACCGCTTTCAACCTGCTGGAGGCCACCCTGCCATCACTGGTTTCCAAGACTGCGCCCGCGGATGCCAAGGGCACCGCGATGGGGGTGTATTCCACTTCGCAGTTCGCGGGGGCTTTCATCGGCGGGCTGCTCGGTGGCTGGGTGCATCAGCAGTGGGGACTGCACGCGGTGTTCCTGTTCGGGGCCCTGGTGGCCGGCAGCTGGTTGCTGGTGGCGGTCGGTATGCGCAGGCCCGGGCGACATGCCAGCCGCCTGTTGCACCTGAACGCGATGCCGGCCGAACAGGCCGAACAGGTCGCGGCCAGTCTGCGCAGCATCAACGGCGTCCTGGAGGCGGTGGTGGTCGGTGACGAGGGGGTCGCGTACCTCAAGATCGACCGCGACAACCTGAACGACTCGGACCTGGATGCATTTGTCGCCGCGCAGGCGTAACATCGTCGCATTCGAACAACACCCGGACCATGGAACGGTACGGGCTATCTAAGGAGGCAACATGGCCAGCAGAGGCGTCAACAAAGTCATTCTCATCGGCAACCTGGGACAGGATCCCGAGGTCCGCTACATGCCCAATGGTGGGGCCGTGTGCAACATCACCGTGGCCACTTCCGAGAGCTGGAAGGACAAGAATACCGGGGAGAACCAGGAAAAGACCGAGTGGCACCGCGTGGTCATGTTCCGGCGGCTGGCGGAAATTGCCGGTGAGTACCTGAAGAAAGGCTCCAAGGTGTTCATCGAGGGCAAGCTGCAGACGCGCAAGTGGCAGGATCAGCAGGGCCAGGATCGCTACACGACGGAAATCATCGCCGACAACATGCAGATGCTGGATTCACGCGGCGGCGGCAGTGCCGACTTCGCCCCTGGACAGCAGCGCCAGGCACCCCAATCCCAGCCCCAGGGGCAACCACAGGGTGGGCCGCCGGATACCGGCTTCGAAGACGATATCCCGTTCTGAAACCGCCAGGACGCTGCCAGTAAAAGGCCCCGCAGGCATTGCCGCGGGGCCTTTTTTCGTTTGGGGAAAAGGCAGGAGTGGAGCGGCAGGGGATATCAGTAAATAACCAAAATATATAACTCTAATATTAGAAGTAAATGCAATATAAAAGCATCTTGTCATCACGTGTGTTTACTAATAGATTTGACTAATCCACTGGCCCCAGGGCCGGGGTTTCAGGTCAGTCTTTGCGGTACTACATGTCCGAACACAACAATAAAAAGTGGTTTCGGTGCGGATGGCGGCAGGCAATTGCCCTGCTGCTGGTCGGCCTCTGTGGCTCGGTGTTTGCCAGTGCCTCCACCCACCACTGGCAGAACAAGCGTTACATCGAGGACAGTTTCTACGACATCGTGTTGCGCGGCGAATACGAGCGGGTGCGCCCGGTGGTCCGCAAGTGGGCCCAACCGTTGCGCATCTGGGTCTCCAGCACGGCCGGCGATGCCGACGAACAGCTGTGGCTGCTGGCGATGCACTTCGTGCACGTCGGTGACATCATCGGTCTGCCGGTCGAGTTCGTGGAGCGGCGTGAACAGGCGAACGTGCGGGTTTTCTTCACCAGCGACAAAGAGGCTCCGCGTGTGGTCACACGCGAGATGTCGTCGCTCGCGGTGAAACAACTCGACCACAGCGTGTGTATCGGGCAGATCCGCTTCAACCGCTGGGCGGAGATAACCCGCGGTACCGTTGTCATCCCGGTGGGGCGCGCGGAAAAGGAAGGCAAGATGATGCCTTGCGTGGTCGAGGAAATGACCCAGATGCTTGGCCTGATCAATGATTCCAAGCGTTACTACCCGACCGTGTTCAGCGACATCACTGAAGATGAACTGCTCACCGGGCTGGACTACGTACTGCTCAAACTGCTGTACTCACCGCAACTGCGCAGCGGTATGACCGCGGCACAGGCCGCACCGATTATCCGCCGCCAACTCGATGCCTGGGAGCGCAGCGGCCTGATCCGCCGGGCCGATGTCGCAATAGCCGATGGGCCCCTGTACGCCGCTCTGGAGCCGGCTGAACAGTAACCTCCTCTAGATGACCGCCAGCCGGCGGAAATCCGCAACGTCCAGCGTTTCCGCGCGCACGCCGGGGTCGATCCCTGCCTGTGCTATCTGCTCTGCACTGAGCAGTCCCTTGAGGTTGTTGCGCAGGGTCTTGCGCCGCTGCGCGAAGCTGGCGGTAACGATGTCGGCAAACCTGCGCGCGTCAGTGATGTCGATCTGCTCCGCTGTCCTCGGCACCAGCCGCACGATACTCGAATCGACCTTGGGGGCGGGTTTGAACGCGCCCGGCCCGATATCGAACAGGGACGTCACCTCACAGTAGGCCTGTAGCATCACCGACAGGCGGCCGTAGGTCTTGCTCCCCGGCCCTGCCGCCATGCGCTCGACCACCTCTTTCTGCAGCATGAAATGCATGTCGGCGATCACCGCCCGCGATTCCAGCAGGTGAAACAGGATCGGCGTGGAGATGTTGTACGGCAGGTTGCCCACCAGGCGCAGGGGGCGCTCGTCGGTCTTTAGGGCGGCGAAGTCGAACTTCAACGCGTCCACGTTGTGCAGGGTGAGTTCACCGTAGGCCTCGCACTGCTCCTGCACGATCGGCACGAGGTCCCGGTCGATCTCCACCGCATCCATGCTGCCGGCCGCCTGCAGCAACGGAATCGTCAAGGCAGCCTGGCCCGGCCCGATTTCCACCAGGTGATCGCCGGGTTGCGGGTCGATGGCATTGACGATCTTCTGGATGACGATCGGATCGTGCAGGAAGTTCTGGCCGAAACGTTTCCTGGCGCGGTGACTCAAGGGGATATCCTAGTGAATGCGTGAGAAATGAAGACGTTAATTTTCAGGCAAAACCAATTGCCCACGCAAATCAGGGTGTTAGGATGACGCGGGAGGGATTTGAACTCTCTTCGATTTTCGCGACGGTTAATTGGATTGGACTGCGCACGCAGAAGTGAAAATTCCCACCCGCGCAGGCTTCCATGCCGACCTCACAACCCGGTTCGATCGTCTCGAGCAGTACCTTCATCCACTTGTTGCGCGTCAGTCGACGCCGCCATATGGCCTGGTCGTGACGGTCGACACCGTGTAGTTGATAAACGTTCTTTGCCAAATCAATTCCGACGCGACTAAGCTTGTTCATGGTGGATTCCTCCTCTCTTCGCGACTGGTGGTTCACACTTCCAGTCTGGCACCGAGATGCCGATTCGGGGGAGGAGGAGTCCATCCCATTGCTTCCAGGTTTCCGGCTGATCGAGTCCTGGCCCTCAGAAGCTGACACTGGTGTTGTGCGGTGCAATGGGCAGGTGTCGAGCCGGAGCGGCCTTTAACGGAATCCAGCTTGATCCTATTTAGGCAGTATCGAAAAAAAGGCACCGAATTGGAGCCCTTCCTTATTAGAGGCGCCAGAGCACCCCTAATACATGGCTTCCTACTCAGCGAAACAGTAGAACAGCCCGGCACCGCCGGTCTTCGTCAAAGCCTTCTGACTGCAGCCCTTGGAGATGTGCGCGGAGTTCCAGGACATGGCCCAAGCGTGATCGATGGGGCCGACACGGTCATGGTGACCAAGCATGGCCTTACCCTTGTCGCTCGAGGTCCAATTGGCGCAAGTCATATCGGTAAAGAACTGCGGCCCGAAGGATGTGCCATCCACTCGCGACCCAGTAAGGATGTCGTGCGTATTGGGTTTGTCAGTGCGACCATTGACGATGTTGCCGTTCTCGTCCAGCGCCGTATCCTTGTTAACGTTGTTATTGGGTGAATGCAGGTCATCCACGCTCTTGGCCACCATCACGCCCTTAGCGTTGTGCCAGGGGCCTGAGCCGATACGATCACGGGCATTAACCACATCCTTATCTTTGAAATCCTGGCCCTGGGTGCTGAGATAGGCGCGCCAAGTCTTGCTGCCCGCACCGACGGCGTTGGCCAGCTTCTGACAATGGGCATCGGCGCCTGCCAAGCCGCCTAGGTCAGCACCATTGCCGGAGCCGGTGCTGGTCAGGAAAAAAGTCATCTTGCCGGCATCGGCGCTGACGACATTTGCCAAGCTCATCAGGGCAATCGGTACCAGGTAGGCAATCGAATGTCGCATCTCTCTCTCCTAGTCTCGTTAAGTGGTTGATTCAGTGCCTGCGAGGATCTGTGTCCTTCTTGATCGACGCGGCCCAGTATGATCGATGAAAGTTTCAGTGAAAAGGCGCGAAAATGCTTACTCGAGCGCACCAAACATGAGGGGGTATCCTCATAAAAGGCCAGTAACCTCCTGGACAACTCAGAAGCGACCGCTCCTCGCCGGACGCGGCTCTCGAACGAGTGTCCGCTTTCAAAAAGGCGAGTCTGAGCCACCAGTGACCGATGTTGTACCAGTCAAACTAACTGCTTGCTAAGAAATTCCACCGTTCGATCCCAGGCCAATTCGGCGGCGACAGGATCATATTTGACGACAGGCAGGTTGAGCGTGTCTGCTGTCTCGTTCGCAAATGCATGTTTTGCATCGTAACGATGGAAGACGTAGTCCACATGGGCATCCCTGAGTTTTTGCTCGAGTTCATCAACACCACGAATATCGAAGAATTCGTCGCGGGTTGCCCAGTGGCCCATGATGGGAATTTTTATTTTCTCGGCATCAACATACTCCAGCGGAGGATAGCCGTACCAGATAACTGCCGCATCCAACTCTGGGACGAATACCGTGGAAAGCACTGTCAAAGCACCGCCCATACAGAAACCGGTCACGCCCACGCGGGCACTTCCGCTGCTTGTCAAATACTGCACTGCGCCACGAATATCCTGGCTGGCCGCATCGGCAAAATCGAGATCGTTCATCAGGTGCTCTGCCTCGTTGGCTTCCAACGCCAATTTCCCCCGGTATAGATCCGGTACCAGCACACGGTAACCAGCTTCTGCCAGTCGATTTGCCACGCCCTTAATTTGGTCGTTTAGCCCCCACCATTCCTGGACCACCACTACCCCAGGCGCAGCTGCACCTTGCGACGATTCTACGAGGTACCCCGTGAACGCCTGGCCGTCGGGCCGTATACAGCTGACCAGTTCACCCATTGGATCAATTCCTCTGTTGCTTGATTGTCACGTTGTACGGCTGTATCTGGTAAAAATAGTTGGAGAGCGCGCTATTGTCACTGAGTGCGTTAGCCGCTCCTGGTTGAATGTGGCCTCTAGCGAACGTCCGGTCCTCGCCTGTTCCAGCGGTTCCATGGATGTCCGCTCTCTGTTTCTACTCAATCAGCTACATGCTGTTCCAAGCCAAGCTTCCAAGCGTCGATGAAGGATTGAATCGACTCAATAAAATCGTCTTCATGCTCGGTGCGGTTGATGGTGCAGTGAATCACCACTTTTTGAGGTTCAGGCGGAAGCCCTGTCGTAATTGTCCACGACAAGGCGTTTGGGCAACCTGGAAGGGTGAAGCGTATACCTCCATTTATCACCTGCCGTTCCACAGCGAACTCCCCCCAAACACAGTAGACACGTCCCTTGTCGTCGCTATCAACAGCCAATACTTTGTCGATATCAGAACAATAAGCAGCAAGTTTCTCCACTGTTAGCGCCTGCAAAGCGTCCGACGTTGTTTGAACATCTGCGATAGCAAAGAATTCCACTAAAAGCCCACGAGGTTATTGTTGAACTAAGAGCGTTGACTGCTACAAGTGGTTGCGCAGCCCGCTGAAGCAGCTGGCCAGAAAAGACGGCACGCCGATAGTAGTTTATTACGCTGACTCGCGTAACAACTGCGCAATTCAAGCCGGATCATTAGCCTACTAGGTAGCCGGAATAACGAACGACGCCTTATCGCCGGTTTCAGCAGAACGAGGAGTCTGCTTTTGGGATTGCTGCCTAGGCATCTGATCTGATCCAGAAAGGGGCCGATGACTTTGTGCAGCGCAACAGGAAGTAGTCAAGCCCAAGTAGACTATCAATAAGGAGCCCAAACAGCCAAGGGTGGCTTCCCACACCAAAGTCCATACGGGACTAAAACAGCGGATACCGGAATAAGATCAACTGACGACAGAACGTCGGTTCCTGCGGCTACCCCTCTCTTTCCCAAGCGCGCATGGCACGGGTTGTGCGGTGCGCTAGGCGGCCGACGAGGCGTTGCAGCCATAAGTGACTTGGGCATAATTGACCGCAGCCGGCGAAAATTCCTCGATCGATTCGATGGAAAATGTACTTAGTGCCGAATAGTCCCAAGAAAGAATCTAAAGGCGCCGGGTTTGGCGGATACCGACTATGTACCTAGACGAGCAAACGGAAGAACAGGTGCGCGTGCGACTGGCCGAACTGCGACTTGAACATCGTGAGCTGGATGACTCAATAAACGAGTTGCATGCGAGTGGTTGTTCCGATCACTTGCGAATAAAACGGATGAAAAAGCACAAGCTTATGGTCAAGGACACTATTGCCAAGCTCGAGAGCATCCTGATTCCCGACCTGGACGCATAACGGTTGTAGAGTCACTTTCGACCCAAGCAGCGGCTTGGCTGCACTTGTGCATAGATGGGCTGGTTTAAGGCATGCGCCCAGTGGATAGTATGTCGCTTTGGCTGTCAGCGTGCCAACCACGATAGTCGCGCCATATCCGGATGAACCGATGGAGATTCCATGATGAATTTGAAAATGCTTGGCCTCGTTCCACTGGCTATACTCGCCATTCCTGAGCTGGTGATCGCAGGCAATTTGTTTTCGCCTTGGGGGGCCATGAACGAACTTGTCACGCCATGGGAAGACGATCTGAAGCGTCAAAAGTACCAGCAGGCCCAACCTCAGCAGCCACGGTATCCAACGCGTCCCATCCGTACACCGCGTCAACGCCAGAAATTCAGTCATCCACTCAACCATGCGAGCGTGGATATCCAGGCCCGATTGTCGGAGGTCCCTGTTTTTATAAAAATGGCCAATGGGACAAAACCCCACAATATTCAGCTAGCCGTTCTCACACCTGAATACCAAGCCATGTCGGTTGTTGGTTATCCGGCCAAGACGACGCCGTCAGACAGCAACCGTCAGTTCGAAATGAACTGCGAGATAGAAAGCATACGTAGATGGGATCGGGAGCAAATGCGTGGGTGGAGCGTTCTGGTGGCAGCGACTTTCAATGATAAGGGTACGGCCGGACTGTTGGACAAAGCCAACACGGTGTTGATGGCCCATGGCGTTTGCTATCCAATGCTGGAGAAGCCTGAACAGCTGTCCCCTAAAGGCGTCTACGAATTTCATGCCGCATTCGTTTCCCAATTTGTAGACAACGACAAAGCCGGAGTGATGATGGAGATAGGCACTGGGATGCGCTTCAACACGGCCGGCAATGGTTACTTCCAGCGTGCCAATGTCGAGATGGCCTTCACATCGATAAGGCAGCAGGGCGATGTCAGGATCACATACAGGTAGGCAGAGAAACCGGGCGAGGCGATATACGGGATTGGCGGGCAAGCGAAGCTGTCTGAATCATTGGCGGGAATTGACCCGAGACAGTACTACGCGGTGAGCTAAGCGGGCGGGGGGGGGCGGCTGGCCAGCTGCCAACACAATGGCGTAAAGTGAATCCATTGGTCCTGTGGCTGTGGCGGCTTCGCGTGCTGGGGCGTGAGTCAGCGAGTATTCAACCAAGCGTTCGAAGGCTCAGGTAGGGGTGGATAGAACGGCGGTGGGGGAAAAGGGGAGTTTGTCCTTCCTAAGCTCTTACCACCGATGGGAGTCTTGCCGGTCATCTTCATCATCCTGCTGAGTTAGGTGTCGATGGGGTTTCTGGTCTCGTAGAACCGTTGTTTCCGCGACGACACTTCCACTTGCCTGTAGATGCGTTCAAAGCGAGGATAAACTCATGAAATGGATCTATATTGCCGCGTCGGGCATGTTGCTGGCCGGCCTTTACGGGACTGCCCAGGCCTTCTTCAATCCGTCCGATATGCCGTTCTTTGGAGACAGGCGGTTCAATGACAATCGCTCCGAGCGTTACCGGATAATGGCACCGGATCTGTCCATCAACCGCATGGAGATGCTGCCCGCTGACTCACCAGGATCAACAGGCGAGGAGCAAAGCGGTTGGAACCTGTGGGTGCGGGTTAGAAACACCGGCACCGTCGTATCTCCGCCCACCAGTTTGCGGATATATCACTCGCGCGCTGAACAAGGTGGGGAACAGCGCTTCGATATGATGTCCGCAAGCAACCGTGAGGTTATGCCACTCGGTCCTGGGGCCCATCAGGATTTTTATATCCCCGGCGAACACGGTGTCATAGGGTAGTGGTCCGGCATGTACCTGGCGATCGTCGATCCGCCCGACGAGCGGCAATGGTTTGGCAAGGTGCAGGAACTGCCCTGGCCCGGTGCGGAATCCAACAATGCGCGTATGCTGCAGGGTACTTTCACGCCCTGAAGCAACAACCGCTCAAGCGAAACCGGCCGTTAGCCCCAGCTTCAGAAGCGGACGCTGGCGTTGAGCGGTGCAACATACGGCTCCCGGGCTGAACCTTTTCGTAGATCCTGGCCTTTCAGCCCTGACCGGGAGCCCTGTCCGCAAAGACAACCGCCTAGGTTTCATTGCTTGAAAACGCCACCAGATTGCACGGCACTGGCGCACTTTTCTGCCCGCGCGCCCCTTTTTTGTGCGGCGAGGCATTCACCTGGGGGTGAAAAGTCCACATTAATACAACGGTTTAAGGCCAACGGCAGAGCTGGCCCGCACCTTGCGTGTGTTTTGCAGATGATAAGGATCGAATTCTGCCGGTAATCCCATGTTCGCAGGCACCAGTCGGTCCCGAGTAAAACCTGACGTCGGGAGGAATTATCGTGTTGGCACCCTCAAACGTGGATTCAGAAAAGACGGCACGGCCCGTGAGCATGAAACATGATGGCGCGACACGAACAGGTCATCGAAAACTGCTGCAATGGGTCGAAGAGATCGCTGAACTCTGCATGCCGGACCGCATCTACTGGTGCGACGGTTCGCAGGAGGAATACGACCGCCTCTGCGAGGAGCTTGTGGAAGCCGGTACCTTTATCCGGCTCAATCCGGAGAAACGGCCCAACAGCTTTCTGGCCCGCTCGCATCCCAGTGACGTGGCTCGGGTAGAGGAGCGCACCTTCATCTGTTCGGCGCGCGAAGAGGACGCCGGCCCCACCAATCACTGGGCAGAACCGCGCCAAATGCGGCTGTTGCTGAAGGATGTCTTCGCGGGCTGCATGCGCGGGCGCACCATGTACGTCATTCCCTTCAGTATGGGGCCACTGGGGTCGCCTATCGCCCACATCGGCGTGGAGATCACCGATTCCCCCTATGTCGTGATCAACCAGCGCATCATGACCCGCATGGGGCAAAAGGTACTCGATGTGCTCGGCGAGCATGGCGAATTCGTGCCATGCCTGCACTCGGTT
>Ga0180435_10007275_pt1 | contig 10561 bp, 7 predicted proteins | sample SS_ome_3_FD_132467 | JGI IMG/M metagenome (GOLD analysis project Ga0180435, IMG submission 132467) | Hypersaline lake sediment archaeal communities from the Salton Sea, California, USA - SS_3_S_1 metaG | ecosystem: Environmental > Aquatic > Non-marine Saline and Alkaline > Hypersaline > Sediment... | reverse complement strand
TCGCAAGCGGCGCCACTCGTCGTCCCTGAAGCCACTGACGACGATACATCCCGGTGCAGTGAAATGGGAACGCATCCAGCCGGCCAACTGTACCAGGGTTGGCAGACGAAGGTTGGCTATGACCAGCGAAAAGTTATCCCCGACGGTTTCCAGTGGCATCGCCGATACGGCGATCGCCTCGGATTTACCACTCAAGGCGATATTGCGACGCGCTTCCGAGCGGGCACAGGCGTCAAGGTCCAGCGCCAGCACCGGACCGGCACCCAGCCAGGCCGCGCCTATGGCCAGAATGCCTGAGCCCGTGCCTATATCGATGGCCGCCGGACCGGGGCGGTCTGTCCTGAATCCAGCCAAGGCCCACCCGCGTTCCAGCGCCTCGAGCGCCAGAAGCGTGGTCGGATGCCGACCGCACCCGAAAGCGGCGCCGGGCGCAATCGTGATCACATGGCGCTGTGAAGGGAGGGGGCTTTTATAGTGCGGCGGAACGATGACGAATTGAGAGCCGACACTGACGGGACCACGGAAAGATAACGCAAGGTAGGACTGTCCGAAAGTATAGCGATATTCCAGCACGCCCTGATCGACCAAGCGGCGGATGGCCGATCGCACCAATGGCCTTGGGCAGCCTTCGCGCTTGGCAACGATGCGTTCCAGATCGGTTGCCGTCAAATGACAGCGGGACGCCTCCATGCAATCATGGACCGCGTCCCGTATTTGCTCGAACGGCAGGCCGGCTTCTTCACCGCTTCTTCTCGACCCGACTTCGGTCAATCGGTTGTTTTCCCTTCGCGCTGGAGCAGCTTGTTGTACCATGTGGCAAAATCCAGCATGGCCAGGTAGCGTTCATCCCTGTTGATGATGCCGATGCACATGTCCAAAACGCCGCGCCCGTATGTGTTGCTGTATCCCTCTTCAAATGTGCGCGACTGCAAAAACTCCCTGACGAGCTGCTGGCTGGTACGCCTCGTGGGATCTTTGCGGATCTCGATGGGGTCTTTGGGCTCCTCGAAAGGATCCCATTTGTCGTATCCAATGCGATCGATATACCGTCGATTGCGCGCGGCGAGACCCTCATAAATGGCGCGCTTTCTCGCTTCGGCCTCTTCCTTCGACACGCTCATGTTAGGCCGACTCCTTTCCCGAAGATGCGTTGTCGATTCCCAGAAACGTTGCATCAAAGGTGGTCATCATGGCCATGGACAGCGGCATCAGAATATCCACCAGTTTTATGTTGGCCGATTGGATGTCCCGCAAAAGTTCCGCGGATATTTCCTGCAGACGTCCATGGATTTTATCGATATCCGCGGTGGGATAAGGTTTACCGTCTTCGAATTTGGATAGACGGCAGGTTCGGCCTTTGCCGCCAATGGAGGTGGGTATGCCGTACAGGCGGCAGGTTATGGGACGGTGGTCGTATAGATCGCACAGGTCCTGATCGTTCAGGAGCGGACAACGGACACGCTCGGCACCGAGCGCCGTCAGAATCTCACCTTCCGCTTTGCCCGCCTTTAACTCGCGGTAGGCCTCGCGCTTCATTTTATGAATGGTCCGGTCGGCGCGGTTGGCTTTCGCCAGTAATGCCTCGCGTTCTTCACCGGTATATTTGGCCTTAAATTTTTCATTCAGATAAAGCGCTTCGATGAGCGTCAAATCGAAAAGCGCATAGCAACAATCCGAACACTCCTGTTTGCACTGCACACATTCCGGATATTCCTGCCGAACACGCTCAAACACCTTGTCCGCCGCTTGTGACAGGGCTTCATACTTCATGAAATAGGGCTGAAAATCCATTATCGACTCCTTCTAGGAACCGACCAGAGGCCGGGTGTGTTTCACGTGAAACATTATTTTCCAATACAAAACCGCTTAAAAATATCATCCAGCACGTCAGGGGTCACATCAACCCCCAGGATCTGATTGAGGCATCGCTCGCAGTCCATCAGGTCAATGGCCATGGTTTCAAGCTGTTCGTCATCATGCGGTTGCGCCGTTATGCCACCCAGGGCCGCCAAAGAGCGGATCAGTAAATCGCGGTGCCGTCGATTGGGTAAACAGGCCTGGGCCTCTGCGCGGGTGTCAATGCCGGCAGCCCGCAACAAGCGTGATTTGAGTCGCTCCAACCCCTCACCGCTGAGGGCGGAAATATCCAGGTATCCTCCTTCGGGCGGTTCGTCAAGTGTTGATCGCTGTCCGACATCCTGGATCAGATCCGACTTGTTGCGCAGCACAAGGCGTGGACGCTCGTCAAGGCTTTTCCATAACTCGCGGTCCAGATCATCAATGGGCTGGCTGGCATCGATCATAAAAAGCAGCAGGTCCGCCTTTTCGATCGCCTCCTGCGTTTTTTTCTGCCCCATGCGCTCGATGGGATCGCGCGAATGGCGGATACCGGCGGTGTCGCAGACAACCAGGGGGATTCCCTCGATGGCCATTTGCTCTTCGATCGTATCGCGCGTCGTGCCGGGCACATCCGTAACGATCACGCGATCCCTGACCAGGAGCCGATTCATCAAACTGGACTTGCCCACATTCGGTTTGCCGACCAGCACAACCCGCATTCCCCTTCGGATGATCCGACCGTCGTGGTAGTGGCGAACCAGCTGCTCGACCGGCGGAATCAATTCTTCTGCAACGCGCATCCGAATGGCGGGCGCCGCCGGTTCGTCCGTGATGTCCTCCACGAAATCAATATCCGCTTCAACCCATACGCGCAGCTCGCGGACAATGGTCAGCAGACGCTTAATTTCATTGCCTAAACCACTGGCTATCATCTGGCTGCCCAGCCTGGCGGCCCGGCGCGTTTTGGCCTGAATCAGATCGATGGTCCCCTCCACCTGGGTCAGATCGATACGCCCGTTCATGAAGGCCCGACGGGTAAACTCCCCCGGATCCGCATGCCGCAGCCCGGATCGCAACAATAGGTCCAAAACCGCTGATGTCACTTCCGGCCCGCCATGACAATTGATCTCAACCACGTTTTCTCCGGTGAAACTATGCGGTCCCCGAAGGACGGTCACCAGCACTTCATCGACCAAGGCACCGCTTGCCGGATCATGAATGTGGCCGTAAATCATGGTTTGACTGGGGGTGTTCGCGAGCCGGCGACGCGCATTGGCGGGTTTAAAAATCCGCGCCGCGGCAGCCAGGGCGTCCAGACCGGAAATCTTGACGATCGAGATTCCCCCGGTGCCCAATGGTGTTGCTATGGCGGCAATCGTGTCCGTGTTCATGGTAAAATAACAAAGCCGCTAATAACTAGCGGCTTGGCAACATGGATGGCAGACGGCTGGTCATCACGTCTGGGTTTTGGTTCGGTTCTTGTTTCGGGGATAAATCATCAGTTTGCGCACGGAACCCTCGCCGACACTTTTGGTCCTTACACCCGGGTTATGCTTCAAGGCCAGATGAACGATGCGCCGATCCTGCGCATTCAGATAGCCAATACTGCCGGGCCGGCCCTTGGTTTTGACTTTCTGGGCGATGCGTTCCGCCGTGCGAACAAGCCCCGCCTTCTTTTTGGCGAGATAGCCCTCCACATCCACTTCCAAACGGACAGGCTGCCCGTTTAACCGTCGCACGGTTTTATCGAGAATCAGCTGCATGGCTTCCAGGGTTTGGCCGCGCTTCCCGATTAAAATACCGGATTGGCCCCCTTCTATGGAGAATTTGATGCGTCCCTGGTGGCGACTGATGGAAATGGTTGATTCCGGCGATATGGCCTCGACCATCCGTCGCAAGACCCCTTCACCGACCGCCAGGACCATGTCCTGATCGTTATCGCTGGCCCGTTCGTTTGCCTCGTTATCCGCCGGATAAACCGCGCTGTCTTCCTGGTGATCAAGATCTGCGGGTACTGCGGGCGGTATATCATGATAGACTTTGATGCGCGCTTTTTTGATACCGGCCAGTCCGAAAATCCCGGTGGAGCCGTGGGACAATATATCGTAGCGCAACGCCTCCGCGGAAACGCCAAGCGCTTTCGCCGCTGTCTCGAGGGCTTTTTGCACGTTCCGTCCCTTAAATTCGTGTTCAGCCGTCATGACAACCTCCGGCCTAGGCGTACTTTTTCTGAATATAGTATTGCTGGGCTATAGAGAATATATTGTTAATCAACCAGTACAATACAAGTCCGGAAGAAAAATTTATAAAAATAAAGGTGAAAATAAGCGGCATAAACATCATCAGTTTGGCCTGGGTCGGATCACCCGGTGGCGGTGACATTTTTTGCTGCAGAAACATGGTGGCACCCATAACGATGGTCAGAACCGGAATACCGAAAGGGGGTTCCATGAAGGGTATGCTAAACCCGAATTCAAAGAGCCGGTCAGGGGCTGACAGGTCATCGATCCAACCAAAAAAAGGCGCGTGCCGCAGCTCGATCGCCTGATACAACATCCGGTATAGTGCAAAAAACACCGGCAACTGGACGACCATTGGCAAACACCCCCCCATCGGGTTGATTTTATAGGTGCGGTAGAGCGCCATGGTTTCTTCATTCATCTTCTTTTTATCGTCTTTATACTTTTCACGAATTTCCGTCATGAGCGGCTGCATGCGCTTCATGTCATTCATGGATTTGTAGCTTTTGTTGCCCAGCGGCCAGAGAATGACTTTGGTAATCAGGGTCAGAATGATAATGGCAATCCCGTAGTTGGGCAAAACCTTATAAATCTGGTTCATGATCCACAGAAACGGCTTGGCCAGAAAATCAAACCATCCGAAATTGATCGCTTCGTCTAACCGATAATTGGCGATCTGAAGCGTTTCGGTTGCCTTGGGGCCGATAAAGGCCTTAAATTCAAAGGCCTCGGCCTGTCCGGAAGCAATCGCCGTTTCCGCCATGACAAGTCGCGAAATGACCATGTCTTCGCCGACCACTTCCATCTTCATGGTCGCGTTGACGGTTTCTTCTGGAATCAAAGCGGTCATAAAATAGCGGTCGGTTAATCCGAGCCAGCGAAAAGCGCCGTTCATTTCGGGCTTCTCGGCAATATCGTTTACCTTTATTTCTTCAAGCTGATCCCCCACCAGGGCCATGGGCCCTTCGAAGGTGATACGGCTTTCAGGGTCACTGATCACCTGGGCGATGCTGACCACGGGCTGGTCGACGATGGGAGCGCCTGAATTGTTGGCCACCGTCACCTTCAGTTCGATCAGATAGCTGTCGGGCAAGAACGAAAACTGCTTGGTGACGCTGACGCCATCATTGTTAGCCCATCGGAATTCGATCGTGGCTTTCTGGTCGGTGACCGTCACCATGTCGCTCGGCTGCTGCAACACATAAACCGCACCATCCAGGCCGGCAACACTCTTGCCGGACAATCCGTAGGCGAGATTTATCAGACGGGCCCTTTCGTCGATCATCGTTTTTAATAGGCTGTCGGTATCGGCCGTTTCACGATATTGGGTCAAGGTCAGCGATTCGACGGTGGCGCCCTTTTCGGAAAGCGTGATGTTGTATAAGGGGGTTTCGACCTTGATCGTACGCGGTTCGCGTCCATCATCCGTGGGCGGGGGGACAACGGCAGGTGCCGGCTCGGCAGCCTCCAAAGCGGCATCCTGGGCGCCATTGCTTTGGTCGGCGCCTTTTTCCTCCGGGGTAACCGTCTTTTCCGCCAGGGTTGCCTGCTCCTGCGCCTGTTTGGCCATTTCCGGTTCAACGAACAACCATTGCCATACGATAAAAACAAGAAACGATAGGACGATGGCCAACAGTAACCGCATTTGTTCCATTTTCTTTAAATCTCCCCTGTCTCTTACGACCGCTGGTCCATTTCAATGGGCTCTGGTGAACGGCTGGATCGTCTGACCGTAACGATTGAAGACTATTCCCGGTCGCCGCCCTATGCATGAATTCAATTTATAATAATTATATCAATTTGTTATAAATATTCAACCTCTTTGCAAAGCAATGGTCAAGGCACATCGTCAATGCCGCCCGGATGAAAAGGGTGACATTTTAAAAGCCGTTTGGAACTGAGAAATGTACCCTTGAGAAGTCCGTATCTGGAGATGGCTTCGGCGGCGTACTGCGAACAGGTCGGATAGAAGCGGCACCGAGGTCCCAGCAAAGGTGACAGACAGACCTGGTAGCCCCGGATAATCACCAGAGCGATCCGGATCCCCTGCTCACGCAGGCCCTCAGTCAATTTGGGAAAAGAGCTTTGCAAGGCTTTTCGTAAGTTCGTCATGGCCCGCAAGGGCGGCGGCGCGACGTGCGATAAGGTGAACGTCATAGGCGCCTGCTAATTGGTCGCGATGGGTGCGGAAATACTCGCGGCACACCCGCTTGAGGCGGTTTCGGACAACAGCGGGGCCGACCTTTTTCGTGACCGTTATGCCAAGACGTGATGTGGGGTGCTCTCGAGCAGCATAAACGAGGATGAAATGCCGGCTTAAAAGTCGCTGGCCTTCATCGGCCAGCTGCAAATATTCGGGCCGTTTGCGAAGGCGATCCGCTTTTGGGTAGCCGTGTCGCAATGATAACGCCTTCACCCCTGATAGGCCGCAGGACCCCGGCCGCCCCTTGGTTGTTTCCGCGTCTGCGTCTCGTCCTTATAGTGGACGATCCGTTCAGTATTTGACGGCCAACCGTTTGCGTCCTTTGGCCCGCCGGCGATTGATCACAGCCCGCCCCCCCTTGGTGGACATCCTCTTCCGGAAACCATGGGTGCGCGCACGCTTGATTCGACTAGGCTGATATGTTCTTTTCATCTTTCTGACCTTTTTCCGCTTCGATAACCGTCAACCGTTATCGCCATAAAAAAACAAGCCGGAATATGTATCCCGGCAATCATTGATCCACAACCGTAGCAAAAAACCATAGGTTGTGGAATTTGTCAACAATTTGTTTGGTATCCGTATCGTCGAGACGATCATGAATCGGCCAGTATCTCGATCACTTCGACCTCTTCGATATGAAACTGGGGATTGGGGTAAATGACAACCTGACGCCCGATCAATCTTTCCAGCGCGGTAACCAGTTCGTTCTCTTCGCCGTGCAGCAATTCGGCAATGGCGGGGTTGACTTTGACCGCCAGGCGCTCACCGACGATATCCTGGCTTTCACGCAAGATTTCCCGGTATACATTATAACAAATCGACTGTCTGGAAATCATCGAACCTTCACCTTCACAATAGATGCAGGGCTCGCACATGATACGGGTCAGTGGTTCCTTATTGCGTTTACGGGTCATCTGAATCAGACCCATGTCGGAAATGGGTAAGACATGTGTCTTGCTGCGATCTTTGACAAGCGCATCTTTCAGTGCGTTATAGACCTTTTCCTGATTGGCTTTTTTCTGCATATCGATGAAATCGATGATGATGAGTCCGCCGATGTCGCGCAGCCGAACCTGGTAGGCGATTTCCTTAACCGCTTCCAGATTGGTTTTCAGAATGGTCTCTTCCAGGTTGTGCTTGCCGACATAGCGCCCCGTGTTGACATCGATGGCCACCAGGGCCTCTGTGTGTTCGATGATGATATACCCCCCGGACTTGAGCCAGACCTTGCGTTTCAGGGCTCTGGATATATCGCCTTCCAGGTTGTAGGCATCAAAAATCGGCTCGCGATCGTCATAGCATTCGACACGGCTTTTCAAGCTAGGCATGAAGGCGTCCAGAAAGGTACGGATGGTGTCGTATTCATGCGCCGCATCGATGACCAGTCGATCGGCATCATGCACGAGAAGGTCACGTACCGCACGCAGACTCAGCGATAACTCCTGGTGAACGAGGCTGGGGGTTGGGGCCGTCTTGAATTTACGGCCGATGGTTTCCCACAAATTGCAGAGAAATTGCTTTTCATGCCGCATCCGCTCGACATCGATGCCCTCGGCTGCCGTGCGAACGATATATCCGAACTGATTATCTCGCATTTCCGCGACCATCGTCTTTAACCGGGTCCGTTCGTCTTCATCTTCAATGCGACGGGAAACACCGATGTGGTTGGAAAAGGGCATGAGGACCAGATAATGGCCCGGCAGTGATATGTAAGACGTTACCCGGGGGCCTTTCGTTCCCATGGGGGCCTTGGCAACATGGACCAGGATTTCCTGGCCCTCGACCAGCAGGTCTTCGATGGGGAACTCCCGCTCGGTCGCGCGTAGACTTCCGATAATAACGCTTTCGTGGCCGTCTTCGACATACCCGTCGGCCATTTCGCGCTCGAGATCGTTGAACCCGCTGCGGATCACATCATCCACATAGATAAACGCGGCCTGGTTCAGGCCAATATCGATAAAAGCGGCCTGAATCCCGGGCAGAACACGTTGAACGCGCCCCTTGTAGATGTTCCCGGTGATATCGACAAAATCGCCTCTCTCGATAAACACCTCGACGATGGTGCCGTCCTCCAGAAGGGCCACACGGGTCTCGCGCTCGGTAACGTTTATAATGATTTCTTTGAACATACCCGATGCTATGATGATATCTCCCCGACAATTGGATGGGTGTCGGCGGGGGTTGAACGGTACCCGATCTTGACGATGCGCGCAGCGCGAATGGTCGCGTCGGACAACCTGAATACGTGTTTTAGAATTACTTCCGGCCTGAGAACAGTGGACGGTGGTTGCAGCAAGGCCAGTTCCAAGGTGTCGGGTTTTACACAGTGGATGTGTTGCATCATAACCTTCAGATCGATCTTTTTCAACTTACCTTTGGCCGTTATCCTTTCATAAATAAAGGTCTCCGCCGTTTTGAACCGCCCCAAGGCTTCCGTGTCGAACCGCTGGTCATTTAAGGTAACCCGGTAAGCCACGATTTTGGAAGCGTTGCCCGCCGTTTTACGATAAGGCCGACAATCGGTCACATGGAGGCCGGAAGGAAGCTCCCCGTTGAGCCGACGCACCAGAACATCGGCCCGAAGGTCATCGGAAACCGTCAGCCGCATGGTTTCACAGAGGCTTTCGATGCCAATCGGCAGGGCATCGTCGAACACAATCTTGGGTTTGGGGTGGAATCCTTCACTGAACTTGACCGCAATGCCGGCACGCCGCAGCGCTCGAATAAACACATTGACCATCTCGAGATGGCCCAGATAGCGTCCCGCCTCGGTCTTGGTAAACGATAGGCTGAATTGGCGATATCCGACAGCGGACGGCGACGGATAAGGCCGAAGGGCTGATTCCCCCTCATATTGATGAATCCGTGGCTTGATGCGCGTAAAATCACAGACACCGCAATCCTGGCAAGCACCGTCGCGGCAATCGTCGGTAAAGGCACCCTGCTGTGCTTTCTGCCACTCCTCCCACAGGAATGCTCGCGTCACCTTCATATCGATGTGATCCCAGGGGAAAACCTCGTCCACCCCGCGTTCACGATGAACGATCGCGGCCGCATCGAGCGCCAGCTCGCGAATACTTTCCTGCCAGAGCTCGAAACGGAAATGATCGCTCCACCCGTCCAACCGGCATCCCTTGCGATAGGCACGCAGAATCAGCTCACCCATGCGCCGGTCACCGCGCGCCATTAGCCCCTCGATGAAACTGACCTCCGGATTCTGCCACTTCAGGCGAATACGCGGCGAGCGCAGTTGGCGTTTGAGCCAGTGAATCTTTTCCCAGCCCTCTGCGATGCTGATCTGGGGGGCCCACTGGAAAGGCGTGTGTGGTTTGGGAATCAGGGTGGCCACACTGACGTTGATCTGGCTCTTTTTACCGCCGGGCCCCTTGATCAGGCGCAATTGATGCACCAGCGCCACCAGCGCTTCCAGGTCCTCCTGTGTTTCGGTGGGGAGGCCGATCATGAAATAGAGCTTGATGATTTTCCAGCCCAGCGCAAAGGCATCCTCGACCGTTCGGACGATGTCGTCAGCCGTGATGTTTTTGTTGATGACGTCCCGCAGGCGCTGGCTGCCGGCTTCGGGAGCGATGGTAAATCCGGTCTTGCGCACGGTTTTAATCTGTTGCATGAGCTCGGGGGTCAGCGTTCCCGCACGCAGTGACGGCAGGGAGAGAGCGACATGATCGCATGCATAGCGCTGCATCAACTGTTCCATCAGTGGAGCGATGCAGCGGTAATCGCCCGTGCTGAGGGATAAGAGCGAAATGTCATCGTAGCCGGTGGTTTTGAGCGCCTGGTCACACTGGTGCATCACGGTTTCGGGAGCCCGTTCCCGCACCGGCCGATAAATCATCCCGGCCTGGCAGAATCGACAGCCGCGGGTGCAACCGCGGGCAAGTTCCAGACGCAGCCGATCGTGAACCGGTCGTCCGAAAGGAACGATAGGGGCATGGGGAAAAGCGGCCGCGTCCAGATCGCTCAGAACCACCCGCTCCACCGGCGGCGAGGTAACGTCGTGCATTGCGGGTATATAGACACCGGTTAACCGGGACCAGGTTGCCAGCAGGGCCTGCCGGTTGCGCCCGTCACGCTTTTGCCATTCGATCCAGCTATCTGCCAGCTGGAGGATGACCTCCTCGCCGTCTCCGATGATGATGGCATCCAAAAAGTCCGCCACCGGTTCCGGGTTGCACGTACACGGCCCCCCGGCAATGATCAGGGGATGATGATGGTTGCGGTCCTGGCTCTTGAAGGGAATGCCGGCCAGGTCCAGCATGGC
>Ga0180435_10007274_pt1 | contig 10561 bp, 10 predicted proteins | sample SS_ome_3_FD_132467 | JGI IMG/M metagenome (GOLD analysis project Ga0180435, IMG submission 132467) | Hypersaline lake sediment archaeal communities from the Salton Sea, California, USA - SS_3_S_1 metaG | ecosystem: Environmental > Aquatic > Non-marine Saline and Alkaline > Hypersaline >... | reverse complement strand
TCCAGCTGCCCTTTTGCTGCTGCTACACGAGAAAGAAAACCTTCCATCAGCATTTGAACCAAGCGATGTTGACTCGCGTATCCAGCCTCAGCTTCAGAAGCTACACGACTGTATTCTCCAAGTGCTTTTCGACCAAATGACATTAATGCTCTCTAATAATTAAGTTCAAGAATTAATTCAGGATATCGACATCATAGCCGAAAACTTTAATCCAATACATCATCACAGTCGGGCTACGAAGGACATCGTACTTTGCATGCTACCAATCAATGAATCAAGACTGGCAAACTTGGCTCGCAACGCTCTTTCTTTTAATTCCAAACGTGCTTCCAAAGATAAAATATCATCTTCAGCATTGTTGATTCGGGAGCGTATACCTTCTTCCCTGCTTTTAACGATACCATCATTTTCCAGCAGCGTATCTGCGATATCAGCTAACCTGAAAGCAAAACCCTGGTCATCATTGGCAAACAATTCGGCAACAGACTGAAAATCTCTATCCAAAGCTTTTTCTAAATCAGAAGAATCCAGCGAGAGCTCACCGGTTCTGGAGTCAGAATTCAGGCCAATTTGAACCAGAGTTGAAAAACTGCCCGTTAATCCCACTGGGGCGGTGTTATATACGCTGCGCACAGCACTCTGGATAGATCTGACCGAGCTATCACTACTTAACTCACCTTTTGAGGCATCATTCAGGGTTGAGTACAGATTATTGTAGGCCTCAACAAACTCGTTAACAGAGTTTTTGATCTCTTCAGTGTCACGATCGATATTAAGCGAGGACCTTCCGAGGCTTTTTAACTCGAAACTTATGCCATCAATAACATCAGAAGCCTGGTTACTTGATGATGTAATATCAAAGCCATCGACCGTAAATGCTGCATCCAGGTCGGTCAGGTCTGTAATATCCTCGTAGGTAATGCCTCCAAAAAAGCCAGTATCAGGGACCTGGTTGATGGATGAAAGGTTGAGCGAAGTCGCAACAGAACCACTTAACTGCAAGCGACTGTTATAGCCTTGCTCCTCGGAAGTCAGAACCAAACGTTGCTGACCGGCATCGACATTGATAATAGAAGCGGTAACGCCTGGATTATCCGTATCGTTATTAATCAAGTCACGTATTTCTTCAAGCGTATTTGCTGAAGGATTGATAGTGAGCGAATCGGCTCCAATCGTAATGGTTAAATCACCTGTGAATGTTGCTGTATCAGCATTTTCATCAGATGCCATTTTATGACGTTGAGCCAGACGGGATATTTCTACTTCATAGGTGCCTTTAGCTGCAGCACTGGTAGTTGATGCAGTCAAAACTTCTTCATCAGAAGAAACGGCTGAATAAACCTTAAACTTATCCAGTGAACCGAGGCCTTCCATCGCTGACTCAAAGGAGGAAAGCGCACTACGAATCTTGCCGTATGCGCTTAACTGGCTTTGATATTCACGGACATTTCTCTCAAGCTTTAAGACAGGCTGGCGCTCCAGCTGCATGAGCTGGGTTACGATACCATTAATATCAAGGCCTGAGCCTACTCCGGCTGCTGTAATCGCCATAGCATCGCCCCTGAGACAAAAGGGTTATCAGACAGATTTACTGAAAATAAGACCAGCGACCTCTTCAAGCCGCGACTTGATTTCCCGAATCTCCTTGGAAGGAATTTCTCGGACAATTTCATCTGTTTCCTTATCAATAACCTTTACAAAAGTGCCGCCGCTTTTTTCGTCAACACTGAATATCAAATCACGCTGCAAATCCTGTGCCACCGTATTCATTTCAGTGACGACTAATTCCAGCTCTTCATTACTGATAGGTTTACCAGATTCCTGTTCTTTCGCCCGGTTTGTTTCTTCTACTCCAGCCGTTTGGTTTAACGGGTCAACGGAGGAAATTAGAGGACGAACCTCAACCTGCTGACTTCCAGCCTCAGTAGTGACACTCTTTAATATAGGCAAATTCATATCAGAATTCATCTTGATACTCCTATATTTTTATCACTTTTCATTACCTTAAAAATTCCCGGGGATTACCCCCGGGAATTAGGAACTGTTATCTCAACAGAGCTAAGGCGTTCTGAGGCAGGGCGTTGGCCTGTGCCAGCATGGCCGCGCCAGCCTGCTGCAGAATCTGGGTTCTGGTCAAGTTGGCCGTTTCAGCAGCGAAGTCAGCATCCATTACACGGGATTTCGCAGCCGCCAGACTTTCAACTGAAACCTCCAGGAAACGTTGTTTGGATTCCAGACGGTTAACCTGTGCACCATATTCTGCACGAAGCGTTACCACATCATCAATCGCGGTGCTGAAATCCGTACCAGCAGAAACATCAGCGATAGCAGACCCACCAAGATCCACACCTACAACTGTAACATTTTGTCCGTTAATATCGATATCATTGAATGTCTGTCCTAACTGCTCGTTAATCTCAGTGACCAACGCAGAAATTTCCAGGTTGATTTCGGCACTTCCTACGATACCACCAGAAGATTGTGCCTGAAGTTCCAAAATACGTTGCATCATGTTCTGAACTTCACCCAAAGCTGCTTCACCGGCTTGTGCAAATGAAATACCATCACCAACGTTACGAATATTCATCGCATCCTGTCGCATCTGAGTTTCAAAGTTTGCCGCCAGAGCAAGGCCAGCAGCATCATCAGATGCGCGATTGATTCTTAAACCAGAAGATAAGCGTTCCAACGAAGTCGCCATCTCCCTCTGAGAAACATTCAGGTTGCGCTGGGCATTGATCGCCATAATATTGGTATTGATTACTTGTGCCATTTTATTTCTCCTCGACCACAGCAGCCAGACGGCAGAATTTGTAGTCTCAATATTGCGGATATGCTGGGCCAATCCCTACATTTACCGCTCTCAGGCAACTTAACGACCTGACATTAAAAAACTTTAGTACTTTAAGTCACAAAATATAGCTTTTTTTTCAATGTCAAATCATGCAGACTGCAACGAGTTGATTTAGAAAGAATTATAATGAATAAATCGGAGAAAAAATAATGGAAATTGATACTTCCGGAGATGAAAATAAGCTTGATGGCGAACTTCTTATTCATTTTCCCCAGGGCCTTATCGGTTTCGAGCAACTAAAAGACTACAAACTCTATAGTAGTGAAACCGAAGAAAACCTGCACTGGCTTCAGCCAGTCAATGATGAAACCATTGAATTTGCGGTCACCTTTCCCCAGGTTTTTCAGATTGATTATGAAATATCCCTAAATGATGATGAAGAACAGCTACTTGACATCGAAGACGCAGAAGAGATCGCTTTATTAGTGACTTTATCCAAGAAAGACTCTCCGCAAGACGATGGTACACAGCTGAATGCCAATTTCATGGCTCCTATTGTTATCAACACCAAGAAAAGACTAGGATTACAGAAAACTCTGAACAAACAGATAAACCCCGTGACCATCACGATGAAAGGCTAGTCCGCCAAATAAACGGCAATATTCAGCCTTTTCTACCAAAATTTGGCGGCATCCTCTTGCCGCCCAAAAAAATAAAATACTTTTTTTCTTACATTTCAATTGAATAGACGTCAATTTTAATGCTTTTAATTTAAACCAATAAAGTTGGCATCATCTCTGCATATTCTCCACTGAGCACGTGCTGGGGCGTTTCACCTGGCGCAAAAATATCTGGAAAACCGAGGAGAATAGCAATGCCCCAGATTATTAACACCAATGTAATGTCACTCAACTCACAGCGTGCATTGAACATGTCTCAAAAAAGCATGGCTACTTCTTTGGAACGCTTATCTTCAGGTTTACGCATTAACCGGGCAGCTGATGATGCCGCTGGACTTGCCATTGCCGAGCGCTTTACTTCTCAGATTAGAGGACTTGGCCAAGCGATACGAAATGCCAATGATGGAATTTCATTAGCTCAAACAGGTGAAGGAGCAATGGCTGAGTTAAATAATTCCTTTCAGCGCATGCGAGAGTTAGCTGTACAAGCAGCAAATGGAATTTACAACGATAGCGATAGAAATTCCCTGGACTTGGAATTCCAAGAACTGAAACAAGAAGTCAGCAGAATCATTCTAGCGACTGAATTTAACGAAAAGAAAATTTTGGCAAGCGCTAGCGCGATCGAGTTCCAGGTGGGCTTTAAAAACTCATCAGTAGATAGAATTACCTTATCCACAATTGATTTTACTGCCGCTTCTCAAATAACAAATATCATCTCCGTAGCATCCGTTGCTATTAGTACTTTAAGTGGTGCACGGGGAGTACTATCGGTATTATCAACAGCGATAAATACTGTAACCAGTCTAAGAGCAGAATATGGTGCTGCCCAAAATCGACTCGAGTCTACAATTCGCAACCTGGAAAATGTTATTGAGAATCAGAACGCAGCAAGAAGTAGAATCATGGATGCTGATTTTGCTCAAGAAACAGCCAACCTGACCAGAACCCAGATCCTTCAACAGGCTGGTACCGCAATGTTAGCCCAAGCCAATCAATTACCATCGAATGTATTAAGCCTGTTAGGATAAAAAACAGCAGGTACGCCCCTCCCTGACTCAATAAGTCGGGAGGGGCAGATAAACTATACTTTCTTATACAGCCTTGTCATCATTGATCCCCAATAAGCATGGCGTCCACCGCTTTCTTTACCATTAATGGTGTTTAGCCAGACCTGGTCATCCTTGTCTGACCTGTATACAGACTTCTGATACAGGTCAACGACAGCAAGGGGCACAAATGAGTTTTCAGCCAACAATCTATCAACAAGTGCGGAATTAAAATGCTGGAAATGACTTGGGTAATGGTGCTGCACCCATTGATCTCGATAAAGATTTGCAACAGTACCACTTGAATCCGGAGTTGCAGTGATAAAGAAATACCCAGCATCTTCGACTGCCGCACATAATTGATTAAGAACACCTCTAAAATCCAGCAAATGTTCCAGAACACCTCTTAGAACCAGTAACGATGTGGATTTGTCTTCCAGCTCATGAATGGGGCAATAGTAATTCTTTTCTTTTAAGAGATTAATCGCGCCCGGAGAAGCATCATCACCATTTAACAAATCGGTTGGCACCCCACCAAAACTGGCTAATGCATCCAGAAAATACCCACCTGAGGCACCATAATCGAACACTTTTCCAGGTAAAGGGTTGCCTAGCTGTTTGGTCAACCATTGTACTTCTTGTTGGTAGGATACTAAACGTTGCTCATTTTTTTGTTGGGAAGCCTGGTGATTTTTTTCATGATAGTGTTTGTAGTGTTCATTCAGTTCATCTACAGATGGCTCTGGAACTGTAGAAATATATAAACAATCGTTACAACGAAAATAATCACCAGTCCAACGAGAAAGATTCTCTCCACCACAAAATCTGCATTTATGCATAGTTTCTTTCGCCATTGATAAAACCGTGAGATAAATTTAGCCAGTAACTTTCATCAATTGTGCTTTTCAATTTAATACCCTCATATCGAGTTTTTCTAACCCACTCTTCATCTTCACATAACCTGACCGCCAGTTTGGCTATTTCTTTGGGATCATTGAGATCGGCAGTGACAGCATAATTTTTATCTTTTAAAAAATGGTAGGCATCACCAAAGCCTTTCCGGGTTCTGATGATTATCGGCATACCCAGCAAGCTCAGCTCAACAGCTGTTAATCCCCCCTGTGTAACAGTAACCCTACAGTCTTTGAGATCGTAATAAGGAAACTTGTTGACCTCTCCTTTAACCAGCTTTCGTTGAAGAAAACATTCAAACGAATTATTTGATTTTTTTGAGGGCGAAAACAGGCGTGCGGAATGACCGTGCTCATTGATATAGGACACCATCGAGGGGCCAAGACAATCGACATCGGCACCACCCAAACAAACGCCAATTTCGATATTACTTTCATCATGCACATCCTGCTTGATCAATTGATCATCATCAGGAATGTTACATAAAATGGCATTTAATCCGGTATATATTTTTGGGTCATTTGCCAGGCCGTTAAGAGCTGGAGCTACAACCAGATCAGCTTCGTCATTCACATCAGACAAATAGGACAGTGAAATCAAAGACTCATATTTGACTTTATTACTGATTAACGCTTTTAACGATAATCCATCAGAAATAAGCAGTTTCGCAGTAGCGCCTTTAAGGGAAAACTGTTGTTCGAGTTGAGAGTCTGTCCATGACTGCCTATTTACAACAGCCAGCTCCACATCGAAATACGGAAGCAAAATATGATAAAGCTTGCTGGCCCTGGACAGATGTCCCCAGCCGACTTTTCCACCGACTTCAGCAACAATCAAGATGTCGCTAGTAGACGCCACTCTTAATATCCTTTTTTATTACCGGTTGAAATCCAGAGACATCATTTTCAAGCACTTTACCGATTATTTCGTTCACATTTTCCAGGGCATAGCCGCGCTCAGGACGTAGATAAACCAGGTCATCTGTCTGGATAGTGTGGCCGGATTTCAGATCCCTGCTGTAATACACTCCTCTTCGCGCACGCTCTGCTGTTTTAATTTCTTCTGCTGTCATATCCAACCTGGTTTCGCCGAGTGTCTGACTAACAGCATTAACTGCATCGCAAAACTCAAGCATTTGTTTTGGCTCTAGCGAATGTTTGGCATCCAGGCCACCATTGTTTTTAGATAAAGTAAAATGCTTTTCGATCCATGTAACTCCCATCGAAGCAGCTAAAACGGCTGCTCCATATCCAATGGAATGATCAGAAAAGCCGATATCCACACCTTCGTATCGCTCCTGTAACTGGGGAATTGTTGCCAGCATTGAGTCCTTTAAAGTATGTGGATACTGTGCAACACAATGCATTAAAACCAGGTCAGATGTATGTCTTAATATTCGATTTACCACATCGTCAATTTGTTTGACTGTCGACATTCCTGTAGAAATAATGATTTCGTGGCCACTTTTTGCTGCCTCATCAATCAACTCGAAATAATTATTATCGCCACTGGCAATTTTGATAAATGCTGGTTTAGTCGATATCAGAAACTCAAGTGACTCGAGATCAAAAGGTGTGGCAGTAACTACATTTTGATGATATTTTCTCTGGGCACGCTCAACGATATAAGAATACCCTTCATCTTCGATGACTGACTGACTACGTAGCCAACGTACGTCGTCGATATTATAGTCACCATACTCATAATACCCCGGCGCATATAAGCTGGATTCTTTAATTAGCTGAAACTTTACAAAATCAGCACCGGACGCCATTGAGGAATCCACTAACTCCCACATGAGAGGCAGTGAGCCATAATGATTCATGGCAGCTTCGGCAATAATTTTCATTTATTATCCTTTATAAGACTGAAAAACTTATCAATTCCAGCATCCTGTATCGATTGCAGCTCTTGCCAGTATGCAGGGATTGAAAATTCAGAATTCATCACATAATCAAGCTTTTCATGTATTTTTTCGAATGTTCTATCACCAGATTGAACAATATCAATATCATATTCACTCATTTTTAATGTATCAATTAAACTTTTCGACCTTTCATCGTAGGACAAATTGATGGCAGGACATCCTATCGACCACAGAGGTAAACTTGTATGTACTCGAAAAGAAACTGATAGATTTACATGGGATAAAATTTGAAAATATTCGTAAACATCACTGGTATATAAAATTTCGGAGTTAAATGACGAGGCGTATTCTATATCTCGTTGATCATTACATAAGATTTTGGGGGGAGCACCTGAAACCTCACTCATTAATTCTATAATCTGTGAGGTCAATGAATGCGTTCTTATACTTTCCTTTAAAGATACATTCATCTGCTCGGGGTTTCTGACGGCAATCAAACCAAAAAGCTCTTTTTGTTTATTTCTTTCTAGTTCCTCTTTCGCCAAGTTAGAAATAAATATACTTGGACATCCAGAAACATTGTGTCTGGGATGATTAATGAGATTATCGATGTGTGATTTAGTTGCCAGGTCACGTGACAAAACAACATCAGCAAAACCAATTAGACTCGAGAGAACAGAATCCTGAAGAGCATCTGTTCGCCTATGCAGCTTCAAATCTGAACCATAGATCCTTCCATATGAATTTGAAAATAACAACAGTGGCTTGCGTAGTGCTTGCAAAGCATTAATATCAATATCTATTTCACCGTTTTCAAATAGATTTCCTCCACCAACAACCACACCATCACCCACCTGATTAATATGGTATATAACCTTCTTGTTTAAACCAGAACTAGCGCCATACCCAGTTGCTGGAACAGTAATAAAATTAATATTCTCTGGCGACTTCCTTTTAACCATTCTTCTTACTGCCTGCTGGATTAGGAAGTTACCGATATTAAACCCGGGACCAAATGGGCATATATGGAATATATTAAGACTCATAGCTCATTCTCTTATTATATGCGTAATCAACACGATCATAACTGGCGGAGTTTAATTTTAAAAAATCATCATCCTCCCATAGTCCTGAAAAGAACCGAACATCATCTTCATGATCAATTGTCAACCTGACAGAAGAATCAAATGAATTATTTAGATCACGATGATTTGTAACATTTAATATAAATTGCTCATCAATCAAACCCTGCACGGGTGTTATATGCTCGACAATATTGCTGCCTAGCCTTTCCAAATCGAGACCGTTGATGAAATTCGAGAAATACATTTCCAATGAGATACCATAAGGAAAACTTCTCGGTGATAAATTTGTAATAACCTTCAACTTTCCTTCAGTCTCATTCCTGATGTGTGCAGATGCCTCATCAATCAAGTTTGACAACAATAGCGGACTGTCCGCATTGATTCTCCAAACCCATAAATCTGCTCTGTCACTAATTATCTCTTTTATTCTGCAAAGGGGCATAATATGGCCGCTATGAACAGATACACCAAGATGTTTTGCTAATTCTCGTATTGGGTTATCACAACTTCTTTGTGTTGTGGCGATAACAGGATCTGTGAGGACATCATTTCCCAACTGCGTTGAAATTAAGGCAATCTGTTCATGCAATATTTCGATAATAGATTTTCCACCTAGAATCGGCCTGCTCACTTTCCCAGGGAGACGCAAAGAGTCATTTCTAGCCAGGATAACAGGAAGAATCATCATTCAAGCAATCTCTTTCAGTATTGCCTCGAGCTTTTGTAAAACAGCTTTATCACCAGGATTACTCTTAAGGTACTCACTATAGTACCAGGCAGAATTTTCAATTTCGCCAGTAGAATGCAGGGCATTAGCCAAATCCAGGCTATAAGAAGTTGAGATCTCGTTGAGCAGATAATATATATTTACAGTTTCCTGACTTTCACTCAGCGTCAGCATCTGCAAAAGCGTGTCCTCCAAATCAGGGTTTGAAAAATCTGATTTATTTTCTGCACCGTTTGGAAGTAGGTTATCCAGTATATGTGTATATATTGTTCTTGCATCATCGAACTTATTGGATGTTTGATAATAGATACCTTCCAATAGAAGTTTGAAAAAGGGGTACTCCCCCTCTCCAGGAAACACTTTATTAAAATTACTCAGAATAATCGAATTTAAGTCGCTATCTTTATTCTCACAGTTCGATTTAACCTCTTTGAGAATATTTGGGCGTAAAAATCTCTGGAAAATTTGTTTCAACTGAAGGTCAAATCTATTTAAAAGGAAGTTAGCAAAGCCATCAGCTAATTCAGTATTATTTATAGATCTTTTAACCAGAGTGATATTTTCAAGTGAGCTATTAATATCCAGCTCCGAAAAATGACTAAAGACAGATTTATAATAATTTTCAAAAAAATGAGCAGCGGTATTTGAATTGATATCTACATTTTCAAAAATTTTTGAATAAAACTTTCTGGCTTCATCCTGTTCATTATTCGACTGTTTTTTTATCGCATGGAAAAAAAGCCTGGCATTTTCGTTCTCGATGCCACCTGACTTTATCGTTGCTATATACTCATCGATTTCTTCTTTGATGGATTTATCAATATTTTCCAGTCGCACAAAAGATAAACGTTTAAACAATCTTTCAAAACTTCTGTTCAAGTTTACCGATGATTTGAAATAATTACATTGCTGACACAACAGATCAGTCAATTCTCTTGGAAAACCATTAAAATCCTCTCGTTGCACAATAAAACAGGACCGACCTAAATACTGACTGGTATCCCATTTCTCCACCATCCCAGAAATTTTGCTTGAATCTGAAAACTCGAGTAATCGATTTTTCAACAAGGACTGGGCCTCGGTAATTACATCGATAATTTTTTTACAACTATTTAAATACCCCTGATAGTATTTGTTTAACCACTCATAGTTTTCTTCATCAGTAATTTTTCTTCCATCATTTTTTTTCAATAATAATACAAGCTCTTTAGCCGCCAGGGATCGGAGAATTTGAATATGACCTGAGAATTTATTGTTGATTTTTGATTCAATTCGGTCAATTTTTTTCTGGCTGGCGATATATTTTTCCCGGCTCTGAATCTTTGAAGGAGGCTGGTTTAAATCAAGCGCCTCTTTACATAATTTAAGTAGCTTACGGTATTCTTTTTTTGCACTTAAAAACTCTTTCTCTACCCTTACCAAGTGATCTTGGCGGTCTGCCACCCCT
>Ga0180435_10007270_pt1 | contig 10565 bp, 7 predicted proteins | sample SS_ome_3_FD_132467 | JGI IMG/M metagenome (GOLD analysis project Ga0180435, IMG submission 132467) | Hypersaline lake sediment archaeal communities from the Salton Sea, California, USA - SS_3_S_1 metaG | ecosystem: Environmental > Aquatic > Non-marine Saline and Alkaline > Hypersaline > Sediment... | reverse complement strand
TCCCCGGACACCACCTGGCATGCCGCCTCGGCCCCGAGGTGCTTGACATTCGCCCGGATGACAGCGAGGGCCCCTTTGCTCCGTTCCACGAACACCACCTCTGCCGCTCCCCGACTCAGGGCCTCCAGGCCCAGGGCCCCGGAGCCCGCGAAAAGGTCGACGACCCTGGCCCCCACCACGCATGGCCCCAGGGCGGCGAACCAGGATTCCCGGACCCTGTCCGTCGTTGGGCGGACGCCACGACCTCGAACCGCCTTCAGGCGATGGCCGCGCCACCGGCCGGCGATGATTCTCATGGACCCACCCTTCGCAGATCTTTCAGGTGAGCCTGGAGCCTCCGAACGCCACGAAACTCGTTGTCCTGGAGCTGGAAAACGGCCTCTACCGGACCCGATCCGATGTCAGCGGGAGAAACCCTCCGAGCGAGATGGAACCCGATGGCCTCCAACTCCGTCCCGTCCTGCCGGAGTCGTAGCTTCAAGTGGTCGGTTCCGACCACCCGAGGAGGTGAGGAAACCGAAAGCCCCTTGGCAACGAAGGACGGGCCCGGGTTTCCGATGCCGTGGGGCCCAACGTACTCCAGGAATCCAAGAAGGTCGAACGACATCTCGTCCAGGGAAACCTCGATCTCCGCCTTGAGGGATGGACGGAGATCCTGGCCCTGGAGAACTCTCCGGGCCTCCTCGTTGAACGCTTTCCGAAACTCCGGGATCCGGTCGCGGTGGATTTCCATCCCCGCCGCCTGTCTGTGGCCTCCGAACCGTTCGAGGAGGTGGCCGCAGGCCCTGACGCCGTCCAACAAATGGTACTCGGGAATGGACCGGGCGCTTCCTCGGCCCCGGTCCCCCTCCATGGCGAATAGGACCACCGGCCTATGGATTCGTTCCACCAGCCTCGACGCCACGATGCCGACGACACCGGGATGCCAACCGTCCGATTCGAGAACCACGCCGAAGTCCCTGTCGGGATCAAACATGCTGGCGAGGAGGTCGGAGGCCTCGTCCAACATGCGGCGGTCGGTCTCCTGTCTTTGCCGGTTCACCTCTTCGGCCGTCCGGGCCACGGCTCTAGCCTCTCCTCCGTCGGTAGTCAGGAGGAGACGAAGGCCGTCTTTCGGCTCACCCAGGCGGCCGAGGGCATTGAGGCGCGGGGCCAGCGCGAATCCCACCTGCCCGGCGGAGACTCGTTCTCTTCCAACGCCGGCTTCCTCCATGAGTGCACGAAGCCCCAGGTTCCGGGTTCGAGCCAGGGCCTTCAGGCCATACCGGGCGAAGATCCGGTTTTCCCCCTTCAGCGGAACCAGGTCGGCCACGGTCGCGAGTCCCACCAGATCGAGGAGAGGATGAAGCTCAGCCTGGTCGATCCCGACGGCCTCCGCCAACGCCTGGCAAACCTTGTATGCGACTCCCGCACCGCAGAGATCGGAATTGGGATACGGGCTATCGACCCTGGACGGGTTGATGACAGCGTGAGCCGGGGGAAGGGTTTCCCCGACCGCGTGGTGATCCGTCACGATGACGTCTAGCCCCAGTTCGTTGGCTCTCTCGACCGCTGCATGGGCCAGAATCCCGCAGTCGACCGTGACGAGGAGAGAGGCTTTCGCGTCTCGGGCGGCAGCGATTCCTCCCTCCCCAAGGTCGTAACCATCCCGGAGGCGGTGGGGAACGAAGGGAACGACGTAGCCCCCGAGGCGTTCGAGCCAGCGAGTGAGAAGGGCCGCCCCGGCCATTCCATCGACGTCGTAGTCCCCGTGGACGAGGATGGTCTCCCCTCTCTCGATGGCCAGAAGGATCCGTTCCACCGCCCGTGAGAGATCGGGAAGCTGGGTAGGAGAGTGAAGGTCGGAGAGGATGGGCCGCAGAAAGGCTTTGGCTTCATCCGGATCGCTCAGGCCTCTGGAAACGAGAAGGGCGCAGAGAGGCCTCGGGAGGCTCAACGCGACCTCCAGGGCCGTGACCTCCGCCTCGTCCGGTTGCGGGGAAAGCACCCACCGCGGAGCCGGAGGGAAAAAGCCCCGCCGCTCCCCGGACGGGATCACCGGCGCCCCGGGAATCCTGGCCTTCTGAGGTCGAACGCTCAGAGTTCTTCGTCTCCGGCGCTGAGGAGGACGCCACAAAATTCGCAGGCTACGGACCCCGATCCGGTCCTGATCTCGTTCTGAACCTGGAGGGGAATCATCCCGAAGCAGTTTCCACAGGCCCCGTCCGATGTCAGCGTCGCCACGGCCACCGTCCGTCCTCCGCCCCGGATCCTCTCGTAGTTCTGGAGATCCCGACCAGGGACCAGTGCCTTGTAGGCATCCCGTTTCTCCCGGAGATTCGCCAGCTCCGCCCTGGCCGCCGCCTCCTCCTCCTGGAGCTGGAGTCGGGTCGGCTCCACGGCGGCCTTTGCCTCCTCCATCGCCGTCTGCTCTTCCGCCAGCCGTTCTTCCATTCTCCGGATCTGGTCCAGGAGCGTGAGGGCCTCCTGCTCGTCGCCTTCCAGCGCCATCCGGAGCAGATCCATTTCGGCTCGAACCGCCGCCTCCTCCCGCAGGTTTCTGACCGACTTGAGGCGCTCTTGAAGGGTTCTGGACCGAGCCCTTCGATCGTCGGCGGAATGTTCCAGACGGCGTTCTTCCACCCTCATCTCCTGGAGCCGGCCTTTCAGGGTCGTGACCTCCTTCTCCAGGGCCAGGGCGGGCTCGTCCACCTCAGCCAGACGTGGCTCGAACCCGGCGATTTTCTCCTTCAACTCCTCGACCTGGAGGTCGAGGGCCTGCAACTCCTTTAGCGATCCCTTGGTGTCTTCGATCATCTGCCGCTCTGTTCATGGGATGGGTCGAATGGGTCCTGGCGCCGCCTTATGGCGGAGCGCCAATCCGTCTTCATCTCTCGTCGGAGGCGGGCGATCTCCTCCAATTCCTGCACGATGGCCTGCTGCCTCGCCGGGTCGGTTTCCTTTCCCATGGCCGCCCGGAGGCCTTCGGCCCTGTCTTCGAGCTGTCCCTCTTTGATCTGCCCGATGGAGTCTTCGAAAACCCGGGCGACTTCCGAAAGCCGTTCCGGGTCGGCCAGGAGCTCCTCCAACCTGGACGCGGCCACTGGATCCATTCCTGGGGGAGGATGGGTGAGCTCCGGATCATCCACGAGCGCTCGGAACACTCGGCGGAAGGCCGGATCCGAAAACTCATCGGGCCCGAGACGCTCCGCCGCAGTGTAGACGTAGTCTCTGGACTGAACCAGGAGGAGGAGGAGCTTTCGTTCTGCACCCAGCGCAACGGCCCGGCGCGTTGGTCCCGTCTCGGTTCGGGGGCTCCGTCGGGCCACCCGGCGGCCGGGAAAGCCCAGGTCCGGTTTCTCCAGCTCCGCGTCGAGGGTTTCCCGCCGAACGCCAGTCCTCTCCGCCACTTTCGCGACGTAGATGTCTCGCAGGGCCGGATCCTTTGCCGAACGGATGGTGGGAAGGAGCCGATCTACGGCGCTCCTCGTCCTCTCAATGGATGAGAAGTAGTCTTTCTCCTCCAGGATCTGGAGCTTCCTATCCAGGACATCCACGGCCTGACCGAGGTATTCCCGAATCCCCTCCGGCCCCTCTTTTCGGACGATGGTGTCCGGATCCTCTCCCGGTGGAAGGGTGACGACGGCAGGATGAAGGCCCGCAGCCAGGAGAACGTCCCCGGCCCGAAAGGAAGCCTTCAGGCCCGCGGTGTCACTGTCGAAGAGAAGGAAGACGCGGGTGCAGTACCGAGCCAGTAGACGAGCCTGGCCTTCCGTCATAGAGGTCCCCAGGGGCGCCACGACGTTCTCGATGCCGCCGGCAGCGAGAGATACCGCATCCATGTATCCCTCGACCACCAACGCCCCTTCTTCTCTCCGGATGGCGTTCTTGGCCCAGGACAGGCCGTAGAGGACCTCGCCTTTGTGGTAAACGGGACTCTCGGGGGAATTGAGGTACTTCGGCATTCCCTTCCCGCTCTGGCCGAGAGTCCGCCCGCCGAAGGCCAACACCTTCCCGGACACCGATTCGATGGGGAAGATGATGCGGTTCCGGAACCGGTCGTACGGCTCCTTGCCTTCCTCTCGCTTGACGAGGAGACCCGCCTCGGACAGGGCACCGTCGTCGATACCATGGACCGACGCCCGGTCCCGGAGTGCCCGCCATTCGTCAGGAGCGAACCCCAACCCGAACCGCTCGCCGGTCTCCCGTCCTACTCCACGGCCTTTGAGATACGCCCGGGCATCCCGGCCCGTCTTCTCCTCCCATAGGCTCTTCTCGAAGAAGTCCTTTGCGAAAGCGTTGGCCTCGTACAGGTGGCGGTTCGGGTCTTCGCCACCCGATCGGGTGACTTCCCGGATTTCCACTCCCGCTCGCTCCGCCACGTACCGGACCGCATCGACGAAGCTCAGTCCCAGACGCTTCATCAGGAAGGTGAATACGTCCCCGGATTCGTTACAGCCAAAGCATTTAAAAAAGCCTTTCGACGGGACGACGTAGAAGCTGGGCGTTTTTTCCTCATGGAAGGGGCACCGGGCCTTGAAATCCTTCCCGGAACGCTTCAGGGCCACGTGCTCGCCGATGATCTCCACGATATCGGCCCGTGCCCGGACCTCTTCCACGACGTCGTCAGGAATCATCGCAGCCTCACCACCGTCACGCCGGCTCCGCCTTCCGCCGGTCCGCCCATCCTGAAGCCACCCACTCGAACGTCCGTTTCCAGCATTTCAGCTATGCTCTTTCGAAGGGCACCCGTTCCCTTCCCGTGAATGATCCTCAGCTCCCCGAGTCCCGCCAGCACCGCCTGGTCCAGGGCGCGATCCACCTGGTATCCCACCTCGGCAACGCGGAGGCCCCGAACGTCGATCTCCGTTTCCGGTTCGGCGTCCGGCCCCTGCCAGGACGATGCCTGGAGCTCCGGCCTGGCCGCCTGCCCGGGGGCCACCTCGGCCGGCGTGTCCAGATACACGAGATCGGATGCGGGCACCTGGAGCCGCACCCCGGCGGTCTCCACCACCACCCGGTCCTCCCGGACCTCCACCACGGTGCCTTTGGATCCGGTACCGGACAGGCTCACGCGATCGCCGGGTTCGAGGACGCTGTCCGCGGGACGACTGGTCTGCCTCCGGGTATCGACCTGATGCCGGCGGGCGGCCTCTTCCACCCTCCGTCGGGCATCCTTTTCCGCCGTTTCGAGCTTGCCCTTCCCTTCCTCCGCCCCCTCCGTGGCGGCCCAGACGTCCCGGATGGCTTCCTCCACCTCACGCCGGGCCTCCAGAAGGAGCTTGCGGGCGTCTTCCTGCGCTCGAGCCCGAGCCGTCCTCTCCCGATCCCTGAGCTGGTCTTCCCTCACGCGGAGTACCTCTTTCAGGTCCTCGGCTCGGGCACGTTCCCCTTCGAGGGCATTCACCAACCTCTGGGCTTCCGCCTCCTTCCTCTCGAGTGAGGCCAGGAGCTCCTCCATGCGGGCTTCGTCTTTCGGAAGATGGGCCTCGGCCCGGTCCAGAAGGGCGGCGGGGAACCCAAGACGCCGGGCGATGGCAAGGCCGTAACTCCGCCCCGGACGGCCTTTCTGGAGTTGATAAGTGGGTTCGATTCGATCCGGATCGAATTGGAGGGAAGCGTTCACTACACCGCTGCCCGGATAGTCGAGTCTTTTCAGGGCACCCAGGTGAGAGGTCACGACCGCCAGCCCACCCCGTTCAACCAGATGTTCGAGGATGGTCCTGGACAGGGCCGCCCCCTCCTGGGGATCGGTTCCCGTTCCCATCTCGTCGATGAGAACAAGGGACTTCTCGTCGGCTTCGGCCACGATTTCCTTGAGGTTCTCAACGTGGGCCGAGAACGTGGAGAGGCTTTCCGAGATGGATTGCTCGTCCCCGATGTCGGCGAAGAAACTCCGGAACAGCGGGATTCGCGTCCCCTCCCCCACCGGGGGAATCACCCCGCTTTGGGTGAGGGATGCGATGAGCCCCACCGCTTTCAGGAACACGCTTTTCCCCCCCGTGTTCGGTCCCGATACGACCAAGACCCGCTCTCCTGGCTCCAGGGAGAGATCGAAGGGAACCACCTCCCCCCCTTCCCTGCCGAGAAGGAGCGGGTGGCGGCCGTGGACGATGGTCAGCTCCTGGGTCCCGGCCGGGAGGAGCGTGGGGGCCGCTCCGTCCCAGGCCAGAGCGGCCCGAGCCCTGGCGTACAGGGAGTCGAAAACGACCAAAGCTTCCTGGGAAGCTTCGGTTAGGGGGAGGGAGGGCCGGAGGACGTCCGTCTGGTCCCTGAGGATTCTCGCGATCTCCCTGGTTTCTTCCCGCTGAAGGCCTCTCAGCTCGGCCATCAGCTCCAGAGCCACGGGAGGCTCGATGAACAGGGTGGCCCCGGTGGCCGACTCGTCCAGAACCACGCCTCCCACCTCGCCCCGGCCCTCCCTACGGACGGGAATCACGTATCGGTCTTCCCGAACCGTCACGGACGCATCGGGGACAACGAACCGCTCCGGAAGGGTGCCGAGAAGCTTCTCCAGAGCTCGGACGACTTTCGAGTGCGCTCGCCGCAGGAGATTGCGGATCCGGCCCAATTCCTTGCTGGCCGTATCCAGGATGGTCCCGTCCCGGTCCACGATCCTTCGGATGGCCTTTTCGGTGGCTGGATCGGAATGGAGCCCGTCCCGGAGGCCCTGTAGCCCCGGGAGCTCGAGAGCCGCCTTCGTGAGCCCCTCCTTCAGCTCTCGGCCGGACGTCAGCAGAACGCCAAGAGAATAGAGCTCCTTCGGTTCCAGTACGGTTCCTTCCAGGGCGAGGCGCTCCAGGGCGGACCTGGCATCGGGAATCGACGGCAGGGGCCAATCCCTGTGCCTGTCGAGGAAGTCGGCGGTCTCCCGAACGCGTTGGAGCTCGGCCTGGACCAGGCCCGTACGGGTTCCGGGGCGAAGCCCCAGGACCCGTTCCCTCCCAAGATCGCTTCCGGCTCGGTTGGCCACGCCCTCCAGCACCCGCCGGAACTCCAGAACCTCGAGAGCGTGCTCGTTCACGGTCGGGCCCCTCCCGCGAAGCGCCGGGCCGGAGCACGTCCCTCCCAAAACGAGGGACGGGCGCCGGCCCTTCGGCCAGCGCCCGTTCCAGGACGTGCGGAGTTTTGGCTGAGGACACCCATCATTCAGCCAACACCTCCCGGACGATCCGATTGGCTTCCTTCCCATCGAATCGACCCTTCAGGCGGGGCATCAGCTGACCCATGACAGGCCCCATCTCGGTGGCGCCCCCGGCTATGATCTCTCGAACGATGGACCGAACCTCCTCTTCGGTGAGGGCCGCCGGGAGATAGGCAGCCAGCATCTCGGCTTCCGTCTCCTCCTTTTCGGCCAATTCTTCCCGTCCCCCCGCACGCATCTGGTCGGCGGCGTCTCTCCGCCGCTTCACGGCCCTGGTGACGACGGCCAGAACGTCCTCGTCGGTGGCCTCCTTTCCGGCGTCAATCTCATGATTGCGGAGCTCGGAGAGGGTCGTCGAAAGGACCAGCGTACGCAATTTCTCCCGGCCTTTTCTGGCCTGGACGAGATCGTCTTGGAGTCGGGTTTTCAGAGAACTACCCAAACCGCAAAACCTCCTGGGGGCCTATCCCGGTGCGGGGCTTAACCCAAAAAACCTACCGGGGAGGCGAGGGGTGGTCAACGAGCCTCGCCCATCGGATGTACCGGCGGCGGAGAACGCACCGGCGGCCATCAACCAGGAGGCCAGCCCATGGGCCTCCCGCCAAGGAGATGGAGGTGGACGTGAAAGACCGTCTGGCCGCCGTCTTCCCCGGCATTGATCACCATCCGGTAGCCGGTGCCGGATATCCCTTCCTCCCTGGCAAGCTCCTTCGCGGCGAGGAAGAGCTTGCCAATGATTTCGGCATCTCCTGCTTCCATGTCGGCCACCGAGGTGATGTGTTTCCTCGGAATGATGAGGATGTGCGTCGGAGCCTTGGGATTGATGTCCCGGAACGCCAGCAGGTCCTGGTCGGATCGGATCACGTCGGCGGGGATCTCCCCCTCGGCGATTCGGCAGAAAAGGCAAGTGGAGTCGGACAAGAAAGCCCCCTTCCGAGTGTCGCGGACACATGAGAATCCCTCGTCGGGATCATGGTCGCCCGGAATCGGCCACGCAATCCCCCGTCGCTCCGTGGCGAGTTCTCGTCCCGTCCCCGCCCATCAGCCGTCCCTTTGGGCCATGGGCCGGCCCCGGCTCTCACCCGAAATTCCACCCAACGAGCTGAGGCAGCCAGATCACGGGAAAGGAAGAGCCGATGGAGCCCTGGATGGAACGAGCCACTACAATCCTCGACGACGCCCCGGCTCTGGCCCTCCCGCTTTCCCGCCTCCTCTCAGGGATTTGCGAGAAGGGTGAAGTCGTGACCGGGCGGGAAGGCAGCATCCTCCAGCAGATCCGAGAGCAGCCGGACCGCTTCCGGGTGATCCCGGACCGTCTCGGCCCCTGGAATCGTTGGCCCGAGAGGAGGGTCGACTTCAGGGACCAGTCGACGCAGGTCCGTGATGCAAGCGACCCATGGATCGTGACGGCTTCGGCACCGAAACCCCGTTTCGGAACGGAAGGCCGGTTCGTGCGGACGGTTCAGGAAACCATTCAGGCATGGGGGTGGAGCGTCGATGTGGGATCCCAGGTGGCCATCGCTCGATGGATCTGCGCCCATCAGGAGGGGGAGCAAGCGGTGGCACGCACCGACAGCATTTAGTGCGGTGTAGCGAAAATCATGCTGCTATTCGGCTTCGCCTGCATCCCGAATACTTTCGTTGGGCCTCCTCGACGTAGCGCTGCTATGCCTGCGTCGGCCCGCCTTGGTCTACGGGCGCAGCCGCATCCTCGAAAGCTACCAGATTTCCGCTACCCCACACTAGGAGGCTGCTGAAAAAGTGGGGGGGTGCCTCTCGCCGGTGGCGGCAACGGTCAAACCGACGGATTCCTCCGCTTGAAAACCCCGGTCCACCAGCCTCCCTCTTCATCGGCTTCGATGAATTCCATCGAGGCCTGGGGGGCAGCCGAGAGAATCAGATCCCGTTCCTCCCCGAGAACGCCGCTTACCACTAGCCATCCCCCCCGGATAAGGCTCTCCGCCAGTGACTGGAGAAGAGGGAGAAGGAGGTGGCTCTGGAGGTTCGCCACGATGCCATCGTAAGGAGAGCCCTCGAGGGGCACGTTTCCCTCGACCTCCACCCGCCGGATGGAAACCTGGTCCCGCACACCGTTCCGATCCACGTTCTCCTGGGCGGTTTCACAGGACATTTCGTCCATCTCGAGAGCCAATACCTCGGCGGCCCCCAGTCGTGCAGCCGCGATGGAGAGGATGCCCGAGCCCGCCCCCACATCCGCAATCCGGTGCCCCGTCTCGACCAGGGAATCCATGAGCCGTAGGCATCCCCTCGTGGTCGCGTGCTCCGCCGTCCCGAACGCCATCCCAGGGTCCAGCAGGAGGAGTATCTCCCCGTCGTCCACCTCCACCGGCTGCCAGGTCGGCGCCACCGTGATTCGTCGAGAGATCTTTCTGGGCCCCAACCCCCGACGCCAGAGGACTTCCCAGTCTTCGTGGGATTGCCACCGCCACTCGATTGTGGCCGTCCGTTCAGGGTCGATTGCGCCGACTCTGGCCTGGGCCTCCGCGAGGAAAGCCTCGAGGTCGATTGGGGGAAGCAGATAGGTGCTGAACGATCCGGCCCGTTCCTCGACGGCGGTCCCACCCAGACCCATCAGCACCGGGGAGATTTCTTCGGAGGGTAACGTTGTGCGGATGACGAGCTCCAACCAACGATCAGGAGGCATAGGGAAATCTCCCTCTGCTCGGTTGTGCCCCGCCGGGACAGCGTCCCCTCAAGAGAACGCCTCTTTCACCTTCGACCAGAACCCCTTCTCCTCGCCTTCTCCGGCGTGCTCGGGAGGGGCCTCCTCCAACTCCCTGAGGCCGCGGAGGGCATCCTCCTGTTCCTTCGTGAGGTTCTGGGGGGTCCACACCCTGACGCGAACGAGTTGGTCGCCCCGGCCCCGGCCGTGAAGACCCGGAAGGCCCTGTCCCCGAACCCGGAGCACCTCCCCGGTCTGGATTCCGGCCGGAATCGTCAGGCGAACGGCCCCCTCCACGGTGGGCACCTCGACCTGATCGCCCAGGGCCGCTTGGGCGAACGTGATGGGAAGCTCGTAGAGGAGGTTCTCCCCGTCCCGCTTGAAACGCGGATCGTCCTGGACCTCCAGCAGGACGATGATGTCGCCTCGCGGTCCCCCCCGGGGTCCGGCGTTGCCCTGTCCCCTGAGGGTGAGGAAGTTCTCCGAGGTCACGCCCGGGGGAACCTCGACATCGATCTCCCGCTCTTCCCTCAGCCTTCCATCTCCCCGGCAGGCGGAGCATGGCTGCTCGATGAGCCGTCCCTCCCCCCCGCACACGCGGCACGGAGCCACGGAAACGAACTGCCCGAACACCGATCTCTGGACCTGGCGTTCTTCACCGGACCCTCCGCAATTCCGACAGGGAATCGGATTACTCCCCGGCGCCGCGCCGGACCCACCGCAGGTCCCGCATTCGTCCAGAATCGCCACCCGGATCTT
>Ga0180435_10007269_pt1 | contig 10565 bp, 8 predicted proteins | sample SS_ome_3_FD_132467 | JGI IMG/M metagenome (GOLD analysis project Ga0180435, IMG submission 132467) | Hypersaline lake sediment archaeal communities from the Salton Sea, California, USA - SS_3_S_1 metaG | ecosystem: Environmental > Aquatic > Non-marine Saline and Alkaline > Hypersaline > Sediment... | reverse complement strand
TTTTCCAAACCGAGACGTTCAAACAAATCATCAGCTCTCGCTTGAACTTCTTCCCGGATGGCATCCTCGTCGACATTCGTAAATATTCCGTTATCGAAAACTATCTCACCTCCTATAATGGTCTTTTCAACATCAGAGCCAGAGCCGTTATATACCAAAGAGCCCAGAGCTCGGTTAAATGGTTTACTGTTACTTCCTTGCTGGCCGATCACCACAACATCAGCCAGTTTGCCGGGAATTAATTGTCCGGCATCAATTCCTGAATATTCTGCGCCTTTCACCGTAGCCAGCTCAAAAACCTCTTCTGCTGTACTGGCGGTTGGGTCAAGGGTATGGACGCGCTGAAGGTTTACAGCTGTCCTCATTCCTAAAATCAAATCCTGATTGCCACAGCAGGAGCCATCGCTGCCCAATCCAATCACTACTCCAGCTTCCTGGAGGTCCCGCAATCTCATTACCCCAGTTGCCAGGTATTGGTTGCTTACCGGGCAGTGAGCTATCGCACCATTTTGCTCACCCAGGTTGGCAATATCATCATCACTCAGCCAGATCCCATGGGCAAAGGTGCCATCCCTTAATAATCCATCTTTATATAACTTCTCAACCATTCCTATCCCATGCTGATCTCTGTAAAGGCCTTCTTCCATCGATCCTTCAGCCATATGGGTGTGCCAGCGTGTTCCAAATTCTCTGGCAAGCTCTACCGCTCCAACTACCAGGTCGTGGGGATTATAGGAGACATTTTCGGGCGCAGGCCAAACACTTACTTTGCTATCAGCCGGCCGGGCTTTCATGGCCTCCCTGGTAATATCAATTTCATCCTGGACGCTGTACATAAATGTGCGCTCAAGTTTGTATCCGTGTTCATCGACGATATCAGTGACAGGTCCATACATCCCTCGCGCCACTGCTCCCCGCAGGCCGGTGGATTCGATTGCCGCTGCAACTGCCAGGGTCGTCTCAAGATCAGTGGGGCCATAATGATTATCAATCACACAGGTAGTGCCATAGCGAATGGCTTCCAGTGAACAGTTCAATACCGCGGAAACCGCCTCCTCCCGTGTCACCTGATCGCTATATGGTTCCAACAGCTCAGCCAGCCAGGGATATAGTTCCATCCCTTCCCCAACACCCCGTAAAAGGGATTCAAAGAGGTGATTATGGCAGTCGATAAAACCGGGGGAAATCAACTTCCCCTTGCAATCAATGACTCGATCCGACTGATAATTGTTCATCTCCCCTGATGGTCCCACGGCCAGGATCTTATCACCCAGAATAGCTACCGTCCCCGGATCTATGACCTGGCGATCGTCATCAACTGTGATGACAATGCCATTTGTCAGTAATAGATCGCAATACTGTGCTGTTTCTTGACTCATAAAAAGCCTTATTACTTATTGAACTCCCGGGCTGTTTCTACCAGAGCCTTGATATTCTCCGGTTTAGCTTCGTCAGGGATGCCAACGCCGCCATCCAGGATCAACCCGCCTGTCGGTCCAAATATGTCGATCAATTTTTTTGTTTCTTCTTTCACCTGTTCAGGTGTGCCTGTCACCAGCAGCGCTGAGGAGATACCCCCCCAGAAGCACTGACGGTCGCCCATGATCTCACAGGCATTGTGGTGGTCAACCTTGTCATAATGAATGGGAACTTTACCGCGGGGAAGTTCAGCAAGATACTCAAGCCGGGGTGTGTAATCTCCCTGGACATGGAGGATCGGGGTCAGTCCTGCTTCCACCAAACTCAGCATCACCTTTTTAGTGCTGGGCCAGTATATATCCCGGAAATGCTCATCAGACATGAATCCGGCCGCGCCTTTGTGCATCCAGAAGACGATCCGGGGGTTATCTACCGCTGCTGCCCAGCTTTTGGCTGCTTCGATCAGGGGCTCCACATAGAGATCAACCGCTGCCAGCAGTTTCTCTGGCTGCCGGTACAGATCCAGCATGGTACCTTTTAATCCCCTCAAGAAATCGGCCACGATATCAAAAGGAGGGGTGAAATTGGCTTGGTAGGATACTGGATAGCCGAGTTCTTTCATTTCTTCTGTATATTCGTCTTTTGCCGCATCTGATTCGGCCGCTGCCTCTCCCAGCTTGATCAATGATCGTAATACTTCCAGATTTTCCGGATAGGAGAAAGCGGGCCCGAGGAAAATCGGGTCTGGACCCAGTGAATAAATAGGCGGGAACACACCCATGGGCTCAAGTTTCCCCGTCATCCGGGGCCAGAGCACCCTGATCGTGAAATCTGTCGGGTTTGCCAGGAACTGATCATATTCATCCCCTTTCAAATGCTCTTTCTCAACAAATTGGAAGGGTTTGTTGTCCGGCAGATCCCCGCCAGGCCATTTGTAATGCTTGGCATCCAGGGAAGAGAACCACTGGGCCGGGTAAACACCAGACTGGATTGCCAGATCCAGATCAAAATCCAATACGGATTGCTTGAGAGCCTGGTAGCGCTTCTTGTGATCTTTCATTGCGTCCTTATTGGAGATCCCGGCCCTCCTGGTGGAGAAGAAGTGATCCGAAAAAGGAGCTGCCAGCACATTATCCTTGAGTTCCAGGGAAAATGCTTTATTGAGATTATCCAACCGATCTTGGTAAGTAGCTGTCATATTTTTCCCGATAATTTATTTACTCTCGATCAAATTCAATACCCGTTCTGGTGTGAGCGGAAGATGAGTAGCAGGCACGCCCAGCGCATCAGTGACCGCGTTGGCGATGGCAGCCGGGGTGATATTCATGGGCGGTTCGCCCAAACCTTTGGCGCCTAAAGGCCCTGCGGCGTCCTCAATTTCTACAAAATCTGCAGTAATATCTGGCACATCCATAACCGTGGGGATCAGGTAGCTTTCGAGCGAAGGGTTCTGGATCAAGCCCTGGTCTACAATCAATTCTTCCATCAAAGCATATCCGCAGGCCATCGATACAGCGCCTTCAACCTGCCCACGGGCTCCTTTGGGATTGATAATTGTGCCGGCATCATGAACCGCAACAACACACTCAATTTCAACCTGACCGGTTTCCACATCTACAAGGACCTGGGCCACGTGAGCGCCAAAGCCAACGACCTGTTCAAATCCGTCAGACCCATCATTCAATTTTGCATCGGGATAATCCATGGTGAAGAAACCGCTGGCCTGCATGGGAAGATTCCGTTCATAGGCCATTGCTGCCAGTTCAGGAACTGTCAGCTGGACCTGTTCACCTTCTACAAAGACATAGCCACCACGCAGATCAATCAAATCTGGATCCGCATCAAGTTCTTCAGCAGCCAAGGTAATCAACACCTGGCGAATTGGAGCAGTGGCTTTCAAAGTCGCGTTGCCCGAGAACACTGTCGCCCGGCTGGCAACCGAGGCTCCAGCATCCGCAGCCAGAGCTGTATCCGGCTTATGGACTTTAACCTGGTTGGGTTGAACACCTAGCTGCTCGGCAGTAAACTGAGCGAGGAGGGTGTGTAAACCCTGGCCCATATCTGAACCCCCGGTCCTAACCACCACCGAGCCATCTGGAGCCATATTAATGCCAGCACCAGCATGATCCGGGACATTGCAGCCAAAGCCAACTTTGTGGAAAGAAGCAGCCAATCCCCAACCGCGGCGCAAATGCGGGGCTGGTTGGCGTTCTTCTTTCTCTCGGTTGGCCCAGTCAGATAATTCTGCAGCTCTATCCAGGCAGGCCAACATGCCCTTCGCATCTCGCACAACAGAGACAGATTGGAACTGCTGGCCTGTTTTCAAGCCATTGATCTTGCGGATCTCCAGCGGATCCATGTCCAGCTTCCTGGCCAATTCATCCATTAACCCTTCAAAGGCCAGAGTAACCTGCGGCACTCCAAATCCACGGAAAGCACCTCCAATGGGATTATTGGTAAAGACTGTATAAGCCTCTGTCTTAACGTTCGGGACAAAATAAGGTGAAGATCCATACGTCCCCAACACCATCATGACTTCTTCCCCGGAATTCACATAAGGCCCGGTATCCCCGATGCCCACCAGGTGAATGGCGGTTAATTTCCCCTCTTTTGTGGCCCCCATCTTGTATGTGGTTTTTATGGGGTGGCGCTTGACATGGGTCAGGATCGATTCTTCCCTGGTCCTGACAACCCGGACTGGCCTCTTGGTCTGATTGGCAAGTAAGGCAGCGTGGATCTGAATGTTGGCTTCATCCTTGCCGCCAAAAGCGCCCCCAATATGGGGAGTGATCTCGCGCACCATCGCCTCAGGCACACCCAAAGCCCTGGCAATCTGGATTCGATCCCTGTGGGGAGCCTGAGCTGAAGCATAAACGACTACTGAGCCATCCAGGTCCAAGTAAGCAACTGCAGACTCTGTTTCCAGCATGGCGTGTTCCTGGTACGAGGTCTGGAAGGTATTTTCAACGACCAGATCGGCTTGGGCGAAACCTTGCTCGATATCTCCCCAGTTCTCGACGTGGTGGCTGTGGATATTCTCTTTATCATCCCAAACCTTCCTGGCGCCAGGCTGCATAGCTTGATTGGCATCGAAGATCCCTTCCAGAGGTTCATACTCAACTTCAATAGCAGCCAATGCCGCCAGAGCGATCTCTTCCGACTCGGCTGCAACGGCAGCCAGGGCATCACCCCGATATCGGACCTGATCCTTCACCAGCAGGGGCTGGTCGCTGTACCAATACTGATAGCTGTTTTCACCCGGGATATCATCAGCTGTCATCACAGCTACCACACCGGGAATTTCCTTCGCTTTTTCAACATCCAGTTTGAGAATTCGGGCACAGGCGTAGGGACTGTAGAGCAGCTTCCCAACCAGCATGTCCAATAATTCAATGTCCGGTGTATAGACTGCTTTTCCGGTGACAACATCCTGCCCACCTATTGCAGCCATATCTTTTCCAACTACTTCATATTCACCCATAGATATTCCTCTACGTTATGACTGTTTGGGCAGCACTAGATATACGCCAACGATCATCAATACCAGACCAAGGATCCTTGGCAAAGTCAGAGGGACCTTATCATACCCACCGATCCCGATCATGTCGATCACCACCGCGACGGCCATCTGGCCGAACATCATGGCCATATTGCCAGCCGCGACACCTGTTCGGGGCATGGCATATGCCACACCGGCAACAGCCACAATGACCATTACTCCTGCCACAGCTGAAATAGGCATGATCGATTTGGTCCCTTCCCAGGTCAAGGTGCCTCTCATAAAGAGAAAAATCACAGCCGGCACAGCGACCAGGGCCGCGAAAACATGTTCGATCAAGCTGGCATTCACTGCGCCAACAGCCCGTGATATATAACCCTCCACGGCAGTAACTCCGCCAAATACCAATCCGGTAACTCCCGCGACGATCACTCCCATAGTTCTGCGCTGCGCCATGATTTGCTCCTCTTTTTAAGTGGACAGGTTTACAGTTTTCCCAGCAGCATCTTGCATTTCTTGACGCCATCGGCAGCTGAGCTACCATAAGCGTTGGCGCCCATTTCTTCTGTGACTTCTGGAGTGGCCGCTGCGCCACCGATAATGACCGCATATTTTTCCCGGATATTTTTGCCAACCAGGTGGTCTCCCACGTCTTTCATATAGGGCAGGCAGGTGGTCAGCAAAGCTGACATACCGATAATATCTGCTTCTTCCTGTTCTGCTCTGGCGACAATATCTGCCGGGGAAACATTCGTTCCCAGATCGACTACCTCAAAACCGTTGACTTTCAGCATCAGGCCAACCATATTCTTGCCGATATCGTGCAGGTCGCCCTGCACTGTAGCCAGGATCACTTTCCCAAGGGACATGCTAGCGCCTTCCTGGGATTCTGCTACGGCTGGGTTGATCACTTCGGTATTCACAGCCTCCACTGTATCGGCCGCTGTGACCATCTCCGGGAGGAAAATATCCAGGGTCTCAAATCTTTTACCGACTTCCTGCAGGGATGGTGCAATGCAGTTCTCAAAGAATTCCACTGGCGTGGCTCCTCCATCCAGGGAGTCCTTGGCCATCTTGATGGCTTCTTCCTCATTTCCCGCTAACATCAAATCAATAAATTGTGGTTGTAAGGTTCCCCAGTCGCTCATGATGATCTCCTTAATTACTTAAGTGTTTGGTTAACTCATCCGCTGTCATTTCTACAGCTTCGATGATCTCTTCATATCCCGTGCAGCGGCACAGGTTTCCGGATATTGCTGTTTTGATCTCTTCTCTCGTAGGCTTGGGATTTTCCAGGAGCAATCCATAGACGGACATCAGCATTCCGGAGGTACAGTAGCCGCACTGGAAAGCCCAATTGTCGATAAAGTTCTGCTGCAGAGGATGAAGTTTTCCATCATCTGCCAAGCCTTCAATAGTGAGCACTTCTGCACCCTCGGCCTGAGCAGCCAGCACCAGGCAGGAATTGACCGCTTTTCCATCCAGCAGTACCACGCAGGCGCCGCAATCTCCCTGGCCGCAAGCTTTCTTGGGGCTTTTCAATTTCAAATCGTCCCTCAGTACACTGAGCAGCGTAGTTGCAGGAGAAGTGGTCACCTCCTGGGCCGCGCCATTGACAATGAAATTCAAAGTAATTTCAGTCATAGCTCACTCTGCTTGCAGATTTTCCCAGGCCTCTGCCAAAGCCCTTCTAACTAATACTGCAACCATCTTCTTTCTGTAATCACCAGTTGAACGAAGGTCCGTGATCGGGCTGCAGCCATTGCTGGCTTCCTGCCCGGCTTTGGCAAACAGTTCTTGATCTGGCTTCTGCCCTTCGAGCACTTCTTCTGCCTCCTGGACCCGGAGAGGTACAGGAGCAACCGATCCCAACCCAATTCTGGCCTGGGAGATCTTCCCATCATCATCAAGAGATATCCGGACTGCCGCACTGACCACGGCGATGGCCATGGCTTTTCTCTTTCCCAGCTTGGTGAACTTTGCAACTGTCCTGGCTGGAGGTTTGGGAACCTTGACAGCAACCAGAATCTCGCCAACTTCCAGAATGGTTTTTCCGGGTCCGGTGAAGAACCTGCTGATTGGGACATCCCGTTCTCCTGATTTTCCGGAGATAACCGCCAGGGCATCATATGCGATCAGGGGAGTTGCCAGATCTGCTGCCGGGGAAGCATTCACCAGGTTACCGCCCAGGGTACCGCGATTGCGGATGGGTGGGCCTGCCACATCACACGCCGCCTCTATCAAGGCAGGATAATTCTCGCCCAGGAGATCTGATTCTAAAATATCTGTATGGGTAGCTGAGGCACCGATCGAAATCCATTCGCCTTCATCCCTGATCTCGTTCAACCCCAGCAGGCGCAGGTCAACCAGCAGTTCCGGAGTAAAGACACCCGCTCGCATGCGCGGAACCATATCCGTGCCGCCGGCAATGATCATAGCTCCATCTGGATTGTTCTTGAGCGCCTCGAAGGCTTGCTCTAGTGTTTCTGGTGCCAGGTATTCTGGTTTATTCATATCCATTCCTTTCAAAAGTTAAATCTTCAGTCCCAAATCTTCTAATTCGTCAACTACTTCATCAACTACTCCCTGCCATTCATTGGTTGGTTCCAATGAATCCAGATCATAAACCTCATCAAATCGTTTCCCGATCTTATTTTCTTTCTGTCCGTCCTTATATAGGCCAATCAATTTCTTGACGATCGGATCCGCTTCCGCCCGGGTCATCTTCTCCGCTGCCCGGACCATCTGGATCAGGAATCGAACTTCCAGGGGAGAACAGTGAGCTTCATGCCGCCCGGTGGCGGTTTGCACACCAGTAGCGATTTCCACACCTGAAGTGACCAATGCCAATTGGTAGGCTGCAATTTCATATAACAGGTCCTTTTCACCGGGTCCTGCGTTGGGTCGGGTGAAGTTGGCGCAGGTAATATTGGTATTGCGGCTCAAGGCCTGATGCGCCAGGGATTGGGCCGGGATCAAGGGCGGGAATGTGTTGGTGCTCATATGCGCATGGCTTGGTCCAGCGTTGAAGGCTTCCCCAAATAAAGTGGCTTTCATCAAGATGAACCCAGCCACATGGGCAACTGCCACGCCTTCAGCCCCGCCAGCATAACCGCCAAAGATCGGGTTGTAAAAATTGTGGGCGAAGGAATTAGTCTGCACATAATGGCAGGCCCGGATCAGATCATCATAAGAGACCTTCAATTCACTCATAAAGGCAACACTGCCATAATCCGATGGCCGAACACAGCCATGGGTGACCGTAGTTACCGTTCCAATCGCGCTGGCACTGGTATTCGGCCCGGATACTGTCATTCCGGGACGGCCAGCGCGCTCGACCGCTTCGAAGGTAGTACGCATTTCCTGCCAGCAGGCCAGGGTGTCCCAGGGAGAAAAAGCCCGGATGGGCCGTCCATAAGTAGTTCTCAAAGCCCCGGTGCAGAGAAAATCATTTTCCTCGATCTGGGCATAGGCCGTGGTCATTGGCAGCAGCAGGTCCTCAGGCACCACCACTCCCCAGAATCCTCCTCCAATAGTTACGTGGCCTTCCTGGTCCACGGTTCTCTTCTTGATCACACGTGTTTCTGATCCTTCACCGATCTGAACCTCTTCCGGTACACGGGCTAAGACCTTCTCCAATTCCTCCCGGGTAAAAATCATCTGACGCTGAGTATCGGTGCAGTACACCCCGCTCTGTACCGCCAGGTCCATGGCCGCTTGAAAAACACGATCAGCCATATCATCATCTGATGGCACACCAGGGTCCTGGATATCGATCTTGAGGTCGTATTTCTGAACCAGATCCTTAATGGTCTGATAGATATAGACCTGGTCCCAGTCATTAATATCCAGCATGGGTCCATTTTCTGCTTTGTCCAGGATATTTGCGAATTCATCAATCTGTACTTTCGGATCGTTCATGGTTACCTTATTTCCTTTATTAAAGTTTCAAGTCCATCTCTTTCAATTCATCGATCACTTCTTCATAGCTCTTCTGCCAGGCAGGGGCTGGTTCCAGGGTTTCCAGGTTGTAACTATCCCGGAAGTGTATGCCGGTATCTGCTGTGGGGATCAAGGCTTGATATTTATTCACAAGCTGGGTTACCAGGGCATTGGCTTCTTCCCGGCTGAGAGCTTCCGCCGCATGCGCCACCCGGGCACATAAGCGGGCTTCGACCGGTGAAGTATGGCCCATATTCACACCGCAAGCAGCCTGAACGGATTTAAGATAATCAACACCTGAGGAGACACCCATCAAAGCCATCGCTGCGACTTCGTAAAGGATTTCCTTCGTTCCAGGTCCGTGAGCTGGCCGGATATGAATACCCTTCAGCAATTTGGTGTTGCGAGCGATAGCCTGGAAGCTGAGCGCTTGAGCGGCCAGCAGGTCCGGGTGAGTATCACAGCTCAGGTGAGCATGACTGGGTCCAGCATTGACAGTATCTCCAAGCAAGGTCGCCCGCAACAGGATCGGGCCGGCCACACAGCCGATTGCCACCCCTTCTTTGCCTCCCAGGAAACCACCGTAGATCGGATCACAAAAAGTATGAGCAACCGATCCTGTCAGGTAGAAATGGGCTGCCCGTGTCAGATCCGCATAGGACACTTTGTTTTCGCTGATAAAGGAAGTGTGATGCCAATCAGTTTGGCGGTAGGCGTTGTAGCTGGTAGCAGCCAGCTCGATGATCTCACTCCCCGAAGTTGCAGCCGCACCGACACACATTCCTGGCCGTCCTGCCCGGGTAATCGCTGCCAGAGCCAGGTCGGATTCCCTGCGGGCGGCCATCACTTCCCAGGGGGATTGAATGCGGATGGTTCGCCCAAAAGCAGTTGGAATGGAGGGGGGTTCAACAATGTCTATCAAGGGTTCCATAGCATAAGCTTCCACCATCGCGCCGAAAAGTTCTTCTTCGATAAGTGTTCCATATGCTCCACCTAAAATCGTGACCCGGGAAGGCTGCTCCGGCCTGCGCTGGCGCAGGACTGCTTCATCATCACCGGTTCCAACGACCAATTCAGATGGGCCAGAATCAATCACTTCCTGCAGCTCATCCTGGGTCCAGAGCATTTGCTTCTTGGTATTGCGGCAGTAGACACCGCTTTCCAGGGCCAGCTCCCAGCCGGCCTGGTAAAGGCGGTCGGCCAGATCGTCATCAGCAGGGACATAGGTATCTTTTTCCCAGCTGATATCATATTTTTTGATCAGGTCTTTCACTTTGGCACCGATATACTGGTAGTCCCATTCCTTTTCCTCGATCACGGGACCAGTATCCGCTTTCTCCAAAACTGAGGCCAGATATTCCAGATTATCTTTCTTCATTGTCTATTCCCTCTCCATGTAGTTTGATTAAAGTTTCAAACCTAACATGTCTTCCATTTCCTGGCAGACTTCCTCATAAACTCCCTGCCATTCCGCTGTGGGTTGGATGGTCTCAACATCATAGGCTTCAGTGAAGTGTTTCCCTTTCAGGGCAACACCCAATTTCTGCTGTTCCGCGTAAAGCGGTGTTAATTTCCTGACCAATGGATCCGCGTCTGCCCGGCTCATTCCTACGGTTGCCCGCCCAACCTGGGCCAGGAACCTGGCTTCCAATCCTGTTACATGGCCTTCGATGCGGCCGGCAGCAGACTGGATACCTTCCAGAAT
>Ga0180435_10007268_pt1 | contig 10566 bp, 6 predicted proteins | sample SS_ome_3_FD_132467 | JGI IMG/M metagenome (GOLD analysis project Ga0180435, IMG submission 132467) | Hypersaline lake sediment archaeal communities from the Salton Sea, California, USA - SS_3_S_1 metaG | ecosystem: Environmental > Aquatic > Non-marine Saline and Alkaline > Hypersaline > Sediment... | reverse complement strand
TCATCGAGGCGGGCTTCCCGATCACTTCGCCCGACGACTTCGAGGCCGTGAACCGTGTCGCGAAGGAAGTGCGCGGCTCGACCGTCTGCGGCCTCGCGCGCGCGGTGGAAAGGGACATCGTACGCGCGGCCGAGGCGCTCGAACCGGCGAAGAGGCCGCGCATCCACGTCTTTGTCGCCACCAGCCCCATTCACCGTGAGCACCAACTGCGCAAGTCGAAGTCGGAAGTCCTGAAAATGGCCGTCGAGGGCGTGACGCGCGCGAGGTCGTTCGTCGAGGACGTCGAGTTCTCGCCGATGGACGCGTCGCGGACCGAGCCCGACTACCTTGCCGAGGTTGTCGCCGCCGCAATCGACGCCGGCGCGGCGACCGTCAACATCCCCGACACCGTCGGGTACGCGATTCCGGACGCGTACGCAGAACTCATCGCCTCGCTATTCGAGTCGGTCGGCAACATCGGGAAGGCCGTCATCAGCGTCCACTGCCACAACGACCTGGGCCTGGCGGTGTCGAACTCACTGGCGGCGGTGAAGGCCGGCGCGCGGCAGGTCGAGTGCTCGGTGAACGGCCTGGGCGAGCGCGCCGGGAACGCCGCGCTCGAAGAGGTGGTGATGGCGCTCCGCACCCGCAGGGACCACTTCGGCATCGACACGCGCGTCGTCACGAACCGCCTGACGGCGACGAGCCGCCTCGTCGCGACGCTGACCGGCATCTCGGTGCAACGGAACAAGGCGGTCGTCGGCGAGAACGCCTTCGCCCACGAGTCGGGCATACACCAGGACGGCATCCTCAAGGAACGCACGACGTACGAGATAATGAACCCGGATGACGTGGGTGCCCAGGCCTCGAAGCTCGTCCTCGGCAAGCATTCCGGCCGGCACGCGCTGCGCTCCAGGGTCGAGGAGATGGGCTTCACGCTCGACGAGAAACAGCTCGACGACCTCTTCGCCCGGTTCAAGGTTCTCGCCGACAAGAAGAAGGAAATCTACGACGATGACCTCGCGGCGATTGTCGAGGAGGAACTGACGACGACGCCGGACCTTTTCGAGCTTCTCTCGTTCCACATATCGAGCGGGAACACGCTGGTCCCGACGGCGACGGTCCGCATCCGCAAGTGCGAGACGGGCGAGACCGAGTGCGACGCCGCCACCGGCGACGGGCCGGTCGACGCCATATACAACTGTGTGAACCGCATCACGGGCATAGAATCGAAACTGGTCGATTACCGCATCCGCGCGGTGACCGTCGGCCGCGACGCGCAGGGCGAGGTTTCGCTCCGCCTCGATTCCGGCGGCGTGAAGGCCAACGGCCGCGCGGTCAGCACCGACATCCTCGAGGCGAGCGCCCGGGCGTACGTCCGCGCCGTCAACCGGGTCGCCGCCGGGCTCCACGGCCAGCGGAGCGCGGCCCAATGATCTGCGTGCCGCTCGCCGAACCAACTTCGAAACAGGCGCGGCGTTCGATGATAGAGGCCGCGGCTCGGGCCGACATCGTCGAGCTCCGGCTCGACCAATTCGACGAACTGCCCGACTCGAAGGCCCTCGCGGGCATCCTCGCGGACCGCCCCTGCCCCGTCATCGTCACCAACCGCCCCAAGAGCCAGGGCGGACGGAACGACTGGGACGACGACGTGCGCCTGAAGACACTCGACGCCGCCATCGAACTCGGAGCGGACTACGTCGACGTCGAGCTCGAGCTGGCCGGGAAGATCGGACACCGTCGCCGGACGCGGCTCGTCGTCTCGTATCACAACTTCGCCTCGACCCCGCTCGACCTCAAGAAGAAGTACGCGGAGCTTGTAGACACCGGAGCCGACGTGGTCAAGCTCGCCACCATGGCCAACTCGATCATTGACAACCTGAGGATGTTCGACGTGCTCCGCGAGGCCGCCGTCCCCTGCATCGGGCTTTGCATGGGGGAGCTCGGCCTCATCAGCCGCGTCCTCGGCCGCAAGTTCGGGACCATGCTCACCTACGCCCCGATGGACCGGGCGAAGGAGACCGCGCCGGGCCAGGTTCTGCTCGACGACATGATCGGGCTCTACAACTACCGTTCCATCACAAGCGACACGGCCGTGTACGGCGTGATCGGGAACCCCGTCGCTCACAGCGTCAGCCCGCACGTGCACAACGCCGCGTTCCGGGCGCTCGGCATCAACGCCGTCTACGTGCCGTTCAAGGTGGAAGGCGACGTCCGCAACTTCATCGAGGCGAGCCGCGGGATACCGGTGAAGGGGTACAGCATCACGGTCCCGCACAAGCAGGACGCGATGGCCGCTCTCGACGAGGTCGACTCGCTCTGCCGCAAGATCGGCGCGGTCAACACGGTCGTCAACCACAAGGGCCGCCTGGTCGGCTCGAACACGGACTGGACCGCGGCGATCGAGGCGATCGAGACCGCGCTCATCGGCGAGACACTGGCGGGCCGGCGCGTGGCGCTCATCGGTGCCGGCGGCACCGCCCGCGCCATCGCGTTCGGACTCCGGGCGAAAGGCGCCCTGACCTGCATCTTCAACCGGACGCCGGAACGAGCACGGGACCTGGCCGCCGACGCCGAGTGCAAGTGGCGCCCGCTCGACGAGATCGAATCCGCCGAGGCCGACATCATCATCAACTCAACCTCCGTGGGCATGCACCCGAACGTGGACGAGACCCCGGTGCCGGCGTCGGTGTTCAGGCGGAAGATGATTGTCTTCGACGCGGTCTATAACCCGGCGGAGACGCGCTTCCTCCGCGAGGCGAAGGAGGCCGGTTGCCTGACGGTGTGCGGCATGGACATGTTCGTGAATCAGGCGGCCCAGCAGTTCAAGACCTGGACCGAGATGAACCCGCCCCGCGAGTTGATGGAGGCGATAGTCCGCGAACAGTTGGTATCTCTGGAAGACTGATGGCCCTGACGCTGGTGTACTACTTCCTGGTCTTTTCCCTCGGCCTGTGCGTCGGCAGTTTTCTGAACGTCTGCATCTACCGGATGCCACGTGAGATGTCGCTGGCTCGGCCGGGGTCGCACTGTCCGTTCTGCAACGAGCCGATTGCGTGGTACGACAACATCCCCGTCCTGAGCTGGCTGTCGCTGGGCGGGCTGTGCCGGCGGTGCGGCGTTCTGATTTCGCCGCGATATGTGCTTGTCGAACTGCTCACGGGCGCGGTGTTCGTGTGGATATACGCGGCGCATCGCGCGGCCGCGCCGGACGCGCCCTTGGCGCACCCCGCGACGTTCGGGGCGTACATCGCCCTGGCGTCGGCCCTGATAGCGGCGTCGTTCGTGGACATCGAACGGATGGTGATCCCGGACGAAGTGTCGGTCGGCGGCATGTACGTCGGCCCGATTCTGTGCGCGATCTTTCCGGGCATCATCGAGCACGACGCTCTTCTGACCGGATGGCTCCTGCGCGTCACGGGCGCGTCCGGGTCGGACCACCTGGCCGGCGCGGTCGCGTCGGTGCTTGGGATGGGCGTCGGGGCGGCGGTGATCTACGCGGCGGGCGTGTTCGGAAAGAAGTTGTTCCGCAAGGAGGCGATGGGGTTTGGCGACGTCAAGCTGATGGGGATGACCGGCGCGTTCATCGGCTGGCAGGGGGCGCTTCTCGCGTTCTTTCTCGCCTGCATCTTCGGGGCGGTCATCGGGATCGCGTTGCTCGTCCGACGCCGGGACACGCACATCCCGTTCGGCCCCTACCTTGCGGCTGGGACACTTACGGTGATGGTGCACAAGCCCGCCGTTCTCCACGTCCTGTGGAACTTCCCCGACATCATCCGGTCATGGTTTGCGTGAGGCCCGAGCTTGCTCTCCCCGGAAGCATTCCAGCAGGCCTCGGACATCGCGCTGACGCTCTACGTGCCGCTGGCGCTCGGCTACGGGCTGAGGAAGACGGGCCTCTTGGGGACGGGGTGGACGCGCCCGTGCATGGTGTGGCTGATGGTGCTGGTCGAGCCGCCCATCACCATGTATTCATTGTGGGTGTTGAGGACGGACGACGTCGCCGTCGGCAGCAGTTTCCTCGCCGGGGTCGGCAGCATCATACTCGCGGCGGCCCTGGTCACAACGGCGATGATCTTCATTGCCCGGGCTGTGTCGGAGCCGTTCGGTCACGCGCCCCGCACGCGCGGGGCCTTCATCGGCTCGGTGATGTTTTCCAACAACGGGTTCACGTTCGGCGTTTTCATCTGCCTGCTCTTCCTGGGGATTCGCGGCCAGTCGGTCGGCCTGGTCTACGCGACATACTTCCTGCCCTATTTCGTGATCGTGGGGTTCGCCATCGGCCGGCGTTACGGCCAGGCGAAGAAACTGTCGTTCGGCCGGCAGATAAGGAGCGTGTTCACCGAGCCATTGAGCGCCCTGCCCCTGGCCGGGTTCGTACTCGGTCTCGTGCTTCATCAGGTCGCACATCGTCCGCCTGCGTGGATATTGCCCGTCAACACGGCGATAGTCCGCATCGAGGTCGCGGTCTACGCGTTCGCGATCGGCTGTACGCTCTCCCTCCGCAACGTGAGGAAGTACTGGAAGGAGTGCGCCACCTGTTGCGGGATGAAGTTTCTCGTGATGCCCCTGGTCGGCATGGGCGTGGTGTTCGGGCTTCGCGGGCTTGGCGTGCTGACGTACGAGCCAATCGTCGGGAAGGTCATCTTCATTCAGACCTGCATGCCGGCCGCTATAATGTCGGTGGTGCTTGCAAAGCTCTTTCGCCTGAACGAAGACCTCGCCAACTCGTGCTGGGTGGTGACGACCGTCGCCTCGGCGGCCGTGTTGCCGTTTGTCTATCTGCTCCTTCCATGAGCCGCCGAAGCCCAACGCGCCCTACAGCCAACGATGAACCGCCTACGGGTTGCGTAGGTCGTGTCGCAACACCTTTCAGCGCAACACGTTAAGCGGTTTCGCGTGTACGTCGGCCACCCGCGCCGACGAAAAATCGGGAGAACCAGCGACACGTCCCCCCCCCCAAATCGCGGGCTTTGTGTCCGGCATTGCCCGTAGGCATTTCAACCACGCGGCCGCTCCCGCCCACCCGACGCAACAGCCCTAACACACTGCCTACTGGACTGTTATGGCAGGTCAGACGGTCGCGCCGCCGCCATCGTCCGTTCTGCTTCCACGCTCCAGTCGGGCCGGCAACCTATGAATTCGGCCCCGAGTTACCGCGCCGGGCACACGATTTGCGATGAGTCCAGCATCCCGCAGGGTCAGGCCATACCGTGGCCGGGCGCCGCGGAGCAGGCGACGGACACAGCAAGGGCGGAAGTCAGAATGGTTGAACGGATACTACAGCTTCTTCCAAGCATACCGTTCCGAAACGTCGAGCGCGGCCGCATTCTGTCATGCATACAAATGCTGATCGCCGCCACGTTCCTCGCGGCAGTGGGCGTGATGTCGGTTGCGAGCATCCGATATGCGCGCTCAGGCGCCACGAAGGAACTGGTCACCCGCGGCACCATCGTCACGTCGATCATCTCGCGTGCCGCCGCACGCGCCCTCGAGCAGACCGCCGCAGCCGACTGGCGGGCGGCGCTGGACAGGGTCATCTACGACATCCGCGCCGAAGAGGGCCTCGAGTTCGCGTTCATTCTCGACAGCCGCGAACGCGCCCTGGCCCATTCGTTCGGCTCCAAGGAAGGCACGGTCATAAGCGGCTTCGACGTCGTGGACCCGCAGGCGCGGGAGGGTTGGACGGACGACGGCTTCTACTACACGGTTCGTTCCGGCGTCACCCTTCCCGGCGACACCGCCAAACGCGACACCGTCTTCGAGTTCGTTCGGCCCATCACGCTCGACGCGGCCGCCCGGGAGAAACTGATGGGCAACCTCGAACTTCACCTGGGCTTTGCCCTGCCCGGGTTCTGGTCGTTCGCCGGCGCCAGTCTGAAGCGCCTCATCCCCGGCCTCGCCGTGGCGTTTCTGATGCTGATCATCGGGAACTACATGGCCGGCGTGCTGGTGCGGCCGCTGAGAATGCTCAAGGACGAAACGGCCTCGGCGGCGAAGGCCAGCGACGAATGGCAACTCGAGGTGGAGGCCACGGGCGAGATCGCCGACATCGCCCGCAACTGGAACGAGATGGTCGAGAACTTCCGCGGCTCCTACAAGAACGTGGTCGAGGCGCGGCGCGAGCTCGAGGTCCGCAACCGTGTGATGCTCTACGAGAAGAAGCGGACCGAGGCCATCGTAGACGGCCTCTCGGACGGCGTGGTCGTCATCGACGCCTACGGGAAGATCTCGTCCCTGAACCGCGAGGGCGAGAACCTCCTGGACATCACGCGCGAGGATGCGGCCAGCCGCGCGCCGCGGGACGTCATCAAGGATCAGCCCGTTCTCGACTTCATCGCGCCGATTCTCGATTCACCCGAGGACAGACGCGGCAAGGCCTCGGGCTCGCAGACCAAGAAGGCGCCCCGCCGCGTCGCGGACCTCGAGGTCCAGCGCAAGAACGGCTCGCGCCACCTCCGGGTCACGTGCACGCCGGTCCTGAACGCCAACCAGGCGCCGGGCGGCGTCATCACGGTACTGCGCGACATCACGCAGGAACGGCTCGAGGAAAAGGCCCGGAAGGACTTCGTGTCCAGCGTCACGCACGAACTGCGGGCGCCGCTCACGGCGATAAAGTCCTACGTCGAGATGCTCATAGACAACGAGGCGAAGGACCCGAACCTCCAGCGCGAGTTCTTCAACACCATCAACGAAGAGGCCGACCGTCTCGCTCGGCTCATCGACGACATGCTCAACATGTCGAACATCGAGGTCGGCAACATGGTCCTCAACAAGTCCCTCGTGCGCACGCGGAAACTCGTGGAAGACGCGGTCAACGGCGTGCGCTCCGCGGCCAAGAACAAGTCCATCGAACTCTCGGTCAGCATCGCCGAGGACCTGCCCGACATCGAGGCGGACAAGGAGATGCTCCGGGTCGTCGTCACCAACCTCCTCGGCAACGGCATCAAGTACACGCAGGACGGCGGACAGGTGTTCCTCTCTGCCGAGCTTCTGAAGGACCCCGGCTCGGCGAGCGGCAACGGCATGATAGCCGTCACTGTCGCCGACAACGGGCCCGGCATCCCGGACGACGAACAGGACAAGATATTCGAGAAGTTCTACCGGGCAAAGGGCGCCCGGGAGCAAAAGGTCGCCGGCAACGGCCTCGGGCTGGCTCTCGCACGAGAGATAGCCACGCTGCACGGCGGAGACATCAAGCTGACCAGCAAGGAGGGCGAAGGCAGCAAGTTCGCGTTTCTGCTGCCGGCCGCCAAGACCTCCAGGAAAGTCTCTTAACTCGAGGTGATTCGTGGTTGAAGAACAGGAAGCCGGGCGATTCAACGAACGGGCAAAACCCCTTGTTCTGACGGTCGACGACGAGCCATGCGTCGGCCGCGTGGTGCAACTCAAGCTCGAGAACGCCGGTTACGACGTCGTACGCGCGAGCTCGGGGGCCGAGGGACTGCGGAAGTTCGTCGAGCTCCGGCCCGACGTTCTCATCACCGACGTCCGCATGCCGGGAATGTCCGGTATTGAATTGTGCACGCGCTGTGAAGAGTACCGCGGCTCGTGGCCCTTCCTCATCATCGTGCTCACGTCCCAGCTTGACGAAGAAACGCGCGCGTGGCTCGAACAGAATCCCGACCGGAAGTACGTGCCAAAGCCCTTCAGCCCGCGCGAGATTCTCCGAACCGTCAAAGACAATCTCAACTGCATGGCCGCCGCAAGACGAGAAGGAACAACTGCATGACCGAGACAAGGAAACAGGCCGACATCAAAACCGCGGCCAGACGCGCGGAGGAATCGTGGCCCGAGGCCCGAGGCCAGCTCGTGCTCGAGCCGGAGCGCACGCACCTTCAGGCGCTCGCCGATCACCTGAGGAAGCACGAGGGCGTCGTGGTCCGGATATTCGACGCCGACGGAGCCCTCGTGCTCGACTCCGCGCCGCCCGGGGAACGATGCACCGCGGACGTCGCGGCCTGCCGGCGCGTCCTCGCAGGCAACACCGCGTCCGATGAGCAGGACGCCGACGTGACGGTGATGCCCATCAAACGTGCCTCGATCTGTTTCGGAAGCATCGTCGCCTGCGGGCCCGAGGGCTCAGACAAGCGCCTGTCCCAGCGGTCGACCGGGGCGGTGCTCGACGCCATGCTCGACATCCTCGCGGAGGAGTCGTCGAAGGAGCACGAGATAGACAGTCTCGCGGGCGAACTGGCCCTGCGATACGAAGAGATCGAGCTTCTCTACGAGATAGACGAGAAAATCCCACTGCGCTCGTACCCCGCGAACGTCGTCGAATACGTGGCGGAAAAAGTCTTCGACGCCATCGACTGCTCCTGCCTGGCCTGGATTTCGCGCCAGGAAGGGGACCGCGGCCTGCAAGGCAATTGCCGCCTCTTCTGGAACCCGTCCAAGTCCGACAGCCACGCCGCTCGCGCGGGCAACGGCGAGCCGATGGCCCCGTCCACCATGTTGCGGCTGGAAGCCGAACAGCTCGCACGGGCCGTGGCCGAGCGATCGATGAAAACGGGAGAGCCGCTGACGATCAGCAACGTCGAGAACGATCCGGAACTCGGTTCGTTCACGACAGAACTGCACGCGGTGCTCTGCCTCCCGCTGAGGGTCCAGCAGGACCTCTACGGCTGTCTTGTCGCCTTCAAGGCACAGGAAACCGAGTTCACGAGCTACGAGCTCAAGCTGATGGGGACACTGGCCCGCAAGGGCGCCTTCGTCATCAGGGACAGCCGGCTCTACGAAGACCTCGATTCGCTCTTCTTCAACCTCATCAAACTCCTCGTCAACACGATTGAAAACAAGGACGAGTACACGAAGGGCCATTCCCAGCGCGTCAAGGCGTTCACGGTCCGACTGGCCGCTCTGATGAACCTGCCCAAGACCGAGATCGACATCCTCAACGTCTCGGGCCTCCTGCACGACATCGGGAAGCAGGGCATCCCGGACGCCATCCTCAAGAAGGAAGGCAAGCTGACCGAGGAAGAGCGGGCGATGATCAACACGCACCCCACCCGCGGGGTGAACCTTATCAAGCACATCAAGCAGTTTGCGACCTGCCTGCCGCACATCCGCCACCACCACGAACGGATCGACGGCAAGGGCTATCCCGACGGCCTGAAAGGCGACGATATCCCTCTGGGCGCACGCATCATCGCCGTCGCCGACACATATGACGCGCTGACGAGCGACCGTTGCTACAGGCCGCGTTTCACGAAGGACAAGGCACTCACAATCGTCGAAGAAGTCGCAGGGACTCAGTTGGACGCCGACGTGGCGAAGCTACTGCTTGACAATCACGAGGAATTCGCAATGTCCACACAGGGCGCCCGGCCGGACGCGAGCAAGGACCTTGTGACGAGCATGACCTGATTACGGAGCGGCGACACGTGATGAACCAACACGTACAAGAACTCGACAAGCTCACCATCGGACGCAGTCTCAGCGCCTCCAGGAGATTTCGGAGCCCGGCGGTTGGGGCGCTGCTTGCCCTGACCATCATCCTGGGCAAGGCGATCGTGTGCCAGCACGCGCCCGGCCGCACCGTGTTCTTCGACGCGATGCTCCTGGTGCCCGTCAGTCTGCTCGCGTATCACGAAGGCCTGGCAATGGGGCTCGTTGCGGGGCTCGTCACAGCGGCCGCCGACGTCGTCATCGGCGCCAAGATGTTCGGACTCCTCGTCCCGGAATACCTGTCCTCGTTCGCCGTCCGGACGGACGTGATCGCGCGACTCTTCAGCTTCGAGGTCGTCGCGGGCGTCGTCGCCGGCCTGACCCACCGCGCCCGCAGGCGGGCAAGCGAGGCGGAGCGCAGGGCCGAGGAATACGTGAAAAAACTGAACCTCCTCAAGATACACACTGAGGCGGTGGAACAGGACGCCCGCACCCAGCGGGCCGAGTTCGAGAAGAGTCTCCTCAACTACTCCTCGCTCGTGTACCTGCTCGAAGAGTCGGCCCAGAAGATCTATTCGAACCTCGAGGTCGACGAGCTCTTCCAGTCGTTGTTCCGCGTGCTCGAAGAGTGCTTCGGGGCCACGTGCTCATCCGTATACCTCAAGGACCCCCGCACCGGCTGCTATCTGCTCGCCAGCGCCTCCGGTGCCGACGAGGTCGAGGACGGGCAGATCCCGATGATTATCAAGCCGGAGGACGCGGTGGTGTCGCAGGTGGAGAGCACCCGTCACGCGCTCAACTGGAGCGACGAACAGCGACTGGCCTCGCTGACCGCCGTGGACCGGGTCGCCCCCGCCTTGATGTCGGGCACCATTCTCGACAAGGGCGAACACATCGGCATCATCAACGTGCACGCCGTCGATGGTTCCTGCGTGACCGACACGCGGCTGCTCACGATGGTCTCCAACATCGCCAGCATCGCCCTGGCCAACGCCCGCCTGTTCGGCGAGGTGCACTGGATGGCCGAGCGCGACCCGCTGACGGCGCTCTTTAACCGCCGCACGTTCCACGAGAAGATCGAATCGCTGATCTCCACCCGCCTGCAGAGCGGCAGCCGGCCGGCCCCGTTCGTGGTGCTGATGGTCGACATCGACCATTTCAAGTCGTTCAACGACACCTACGGCCACCAGGCAGGCGACG
>Ga0180435_10007267_pt1 | contig 10566 bp, 7 predicted proteins | sample SS_ome_3_FD_132467 | JGI IMG/M metagenome (GOLD analysis project Ga0180435, IMG submission 132467) | Hypersaline lake sediment archaeal communities from the Salton Sea, California, USA - SS_3_S_1 metaG | ecosystem: Environmental > Aquatic > Non-marine Saline and Alkaline > Hypersaline > Sediment... | reverse complement strand
CCCGACCCGGCCCGCGTCCGTCTCGAAGGTCCGGATATCCCTTCCGCCGCGCATCCCCCAGAGGGTCTTCTCGTCCGGGGTGGGGTGCAGCTTGTAGGCGGCCTCCCAGCCGCCGTCGCGGCGGCAAAGGTAGGAAACGTTCTGGAGGTGCCCTTCTCCGTCGAGGTCCGGGATGGCGCCGCCGATGATGTTGACGTTGTATTTCATGGCAAGGTCGACCAGCCGCTCGCGGATCGGCCTCGCGTATCCGGCCAGTCCGCGGATGGCGTCGAGGTAAGGACGCTCGTTGAACTCCGCCATGAGGGGGGCGTTGAAGTACTCCGGCAGGACGCAGAAATCGCTTCCGTAATCGCTCACGGCATCGACGAAATACTCCACCTGCTCCATGAGCCGGTCGAGGTCGGGGAAGAGGCGCATCTGCCACTGCACCACGCCGATCCGGACCTCCTCCTTGACGGCGCCGACCAGAACTTCCTCCTCTTCATGGTAGATGTTGTTCCATTCGAGCAGGGTGGCGAACCCGCGGCTTTCGGTGTCGTCGGGGTCGTACCCGCGGAGAATCTTCCGGACGTGGAAGTCGTTCGCGAGCTGGAACGTCAGGGTGGGATCCGCTATCTCGTGGCGGCGCACCTTTTCGATGTATTGCCGGGGACTGAGCTCGGGGGCGTACTGCTCGTAGTTCGGGATGCGCCCGCCGGCCATGATCGAACGCAGGTTGAGGTTCTCGCACAGTTCCTTCCGGGCATCGTAAAGCCGCCGGCCGAGGCGCATCCCCCGATAGTCGGGATGGACGAACATCTCGATGCCGTAAAGGACCTTGCCTTTCGGGTCGTGGGTCGAAAACGTCCCGTCCCCGGTGACCTCGCGGAAGGTGTGGCGGTCGCCGAACTTCCTGTAATCGATGATCAAGCTCAGCGCGGAAGCCGCCACCTTGCCTTCCATCTCGATACAGAGCTGACCCTCCGGGAATTTGTCGATGAGGGTCTGAATCTCCTCCTCGCTCCACGGATCGTGCCCCGTCCCGGCATAGGCGTCCTCCATCGACACGCGAAGAGCCCGGTAATCGTCAACACGGAGTTGGCGGAGAAGAATCTGGCGTTCGTCGGACACGACCCGATCATCGTTCACAAAAGGACAAAGGGACAAGTCCTTCGTCTGCCGGTTTCGTTGGACGGCGCCCACCGCCTTCCGCAGAGACCGGCCGGGCCGCTCTCGATGACGCGAGGCGGGAGCGTCCGGACCATTGTGGGCCGCCGATCCCCGTTTGCGCGCTGCTTCGAGCAGTCGGAACTGTCACCGCATCAGGGGTTCCCCCCTGCTACGCCAGCTTCCAGTCGCCGCGGTAATCGATCTCCTTCAGCAGCTTTTCGGCTTCGGCATCCCCCACGATCGCCTCCTTCTTCGGATCCCACTTCAGGGCGCGTCCGAGGGCGTCGGAGACGTATCCGAGGTGGCCCGGAGTGATCGACCGGTGTCCGGTTTCGGCCGGGCAGATGCACTCCTTGCGCGTCAGGACCCCCTCGATGAAGTTGCGCCGGTGGTCCCTCGACTTGTAGGCCTTGACCGCTCCGCGGTCGGTCGACTCGCGGATCCACTCCTTGTTGGACGCCTCGATCTTGCCGCGTTTCACGTAGACCCAGCCGTCCTCCCCGATCCACTTGCATCCCATCGGGTGCTTGTTCGAGATCGAAACGGTATAACCGCCCTCGTATTCCGAGAGCACCTCGTAGTCGATGGGGGCGTCCCACATCCCCTTTTCGGGATACTTGAATCCCTTCGCCTCCACCTTGATCGGTCCGCTCTGGTCGAGCCCGAGCCCCCAATGCGCGATGTCGTTGTGGTGGCCGATCCAATCCATGAGCTGGCCGCCGCCGTAGTCGAGACACCAGCGCCAGTTCCAATGGAGGCGCTGCGGATGATAAGGAAGGGTATTCTCGCCCCCTCGCCCGCCGGAAAGCCGGAAGGCGCCGGGAAACCGGCGCCTTCCGTACCATATATCGTCGTCGAATTGAACTCCGGTCCTCAGCAAACCGGAGGCGAGGGGAGGGTGGCGCCCCTCTTCGCTCCGAAGGGGTAGTCAAGCCCTTCGGCAGCAGTGCTATGGCGTTGTTCGCAGCCTCTCATTCCGGGCCGAACAACTCGCTTCAGTGTGTTGATTCCGCATGACGCGGCAAAGAGACTGATCGTCCTCCCCCGGGACGTGAACGCGCGCGATCCAGAAAGCGGGATCCGGACCACGGACGTCGGAGGCAGTGTCGTGCGGAGATTCACCAGGGTCTGTCGGACGAGTGCCCCTCCATGGCTGCAGTTCGCGTGCCAAAAACGCCATGCCTCCCTCTAACCCTTTGGTTATCAATGCTTGAAATTTCCACGGGCCTGACAATCCGCCCCACCGGACGTCCGGAATCCTGTAATTCCTACCGTGGGCATCCCCCTTCACCCTGTAAGATGGAAAGCCCCGCCGGGGGTTGCCAGTCGTCACCTCACCAATCCGAACTGGCGCAGGACGGCCTCAACCTCGGTCGGGCGCAGTGGCTTGGGAAGGTATCCGTTCATTCCAGCCTTCAGGCAGGTTTCGCGATCCGATTCGAGGACGTTGGCGGTGACGGCGATGATGGGGAGCTTGCTGCCGGCGATTCCGCCCTGTCCGGCCCGGATGCGGCAGACGGTTTCCACGCCGTCCATTTCGGGCATGTGCATGTCCATGAAGATCGCTTCGTAATCCTTGCCGCCCTCGAGCTTCTCCAGCACCTCCTTGCCGGTCCGCGCCACGTCGGACTGGAATCCGAGGCGGGCCACGATCAGCATCGCAAGGCGGGCATTGATCGGATTGTCCTCCGCGATGAGCAGCCATCGTTCGCCGTCCGGCCGAGGCGCGGGCCGCTCCGCCACCGGGGCGTCCTTTTCGCTCCCCTCCTCCGCCTCCGTAACGGCGCGCAGAACGTCCCGCAGGGCACTCTGCCGGACCGGCTTGAAGAGGACCTTTCGGTAGCCGGCGGCGAGCGCCTGTTCCTTCTCGCCGCTCAGGCGGCCCGAAGTGACGAGGACGAGCGGCGGCAACAACGCCCCGGCCGCCTCCTTCGCAAGACGGGCGAACTCCAACCCGTCCATGCCCGGCATGCGCATCGCGCTCAGGATCACGTCGTAACGACGGGCCGCAAGGCGTTCCAGACCATCCTGCCCGCTGGCGGCCACGTCCACCTCCACCCCCCAGCTCTCGAGCCGCCGCCGCAGGAACTGCTGGTTGTGTTCTTCGTCCTCAAGAATCAGGACCCGCCGCCCCTCGAACATCTCTTTCGCCTCGACCAACTCGAAGGGACTCGCCTCCCCGAGGTCCAACGGAATCGTGAAGGTGAACTCCGCCCCCTCCCCCACCTTGCCGGTGGCGGTGATCTTTCCGCCCATGCGCTCCACGAGCCGCCGGCAGATCGCCAATCCCAGCCCCGTTCCTCCGTATTCCCGGGTCGTCGAGACATCCGCCTGAAAGAACGGCTCGAAGAGGCTCTCCGCCTTCGCCGGATCAAACCCGATCCCCGTGTCGCGCACCGAGAACTTCAGGAACGGTCCGGGCACCGCCTCGCAATGTACCGAGACCGACCCCTCCATCGTGAACTTCAGGGCGTTCGAAACAAGGTTCATCAGGACCTGGCGCACCCGCGTCACGTCCCCGCGCACCGTCCGGGGCAGTCCGTTCATCACGTCGTAAGTCAGCTCCAGCCCTTTCGCCGCCGCCATCTTGGCCTGCAGCACCAAGACTTCCTCGATGCACTCCACCGGTTCGAAATCCACCATCTCCAGATCCAGCCGCCCGCTCTCGATCCGTGAGAAATCCAGCAGGTCGTTGATGATGTTGAGCAGGATGTCCCCGCTCCGCTGAATCATGGTGAGGTTCTCCCGCTGTTCCTCCGACAAGTCCGTCGCAAGCAGGAGATCCGTGTAACCGATGATGCCGTTCAATGGCGTGCGGATCTCGTGGCTCATCATCGCCACAAACAACGACTTGGCGCGGTTCGCACGCTCCGCCTCGTCCTTGGCCCGCTGGATCTCGCCGAGCGCCTTCTTGCGCTCCGTGATGTCCCGCACGATGCCGTGCAGCAACGACCGCCCCTCGAGCTTCACCCGGCTCCAAACCACCTCCACCGGAATCACCCTCCCGTCACTCCGCCGCAACTCGGACTCATTCCGGCTGTGGCCCGAGCGCTGCACCTCGTTCAAGGCGGCATAAGCAGCCTGCCACGGCATCAGATGCGACACATACATCGTCAGCAGATGAGCGCGGCTGTATCCGAACATCGCCTGCGCGGTCTTGTTCGCTTCCACGATCCCCCCGAATCCATCCACCAGGATGATGCCGTCCATCGAGGCGTGAAAGACGGTCTCGAATTTCTCCTCTTCCTTTCGCAGTTGCCAGCCGTGCGCCTCGATGCGCTGCGCCATGTACTGTTTGATCTCGTGCACCTCCCGCTGCTTGGCCTGCAGGCGCGCCTCCGCCTGCTGGCGGGCGGCCCGCTCCGCCTCGTAGCGGCTGCGCCACCCGTCCGACCCCTCGATGGCTTTGGTCTCCGCCTTGCTCACATCAACCCGTGCCGTTTCAGCTTGTTGTAGACCGACTTCTCGGTCACCCCGAGCCGCCGCGCCGTCTCGGCCTTGTTGCCGCTGCACAGCGCCAGCGTCTGCAGGAGGGCCTCCCGTTCGAGGTCCTGCAACGCGATCCCCCCCAATCCCGCCGGCACCCGGCTCGATGGCTGGCTCCCCCGAACCCCCGCCGGCAAATCCCCGGCCTCTATCACGCCCCCTTCGCAGAACGCCGCCGACCGTTCGAGAACGTTTTCCAACTGACGGACGTTGCCGGGCCAGTCGTAGGACTGCATCGCCGCCATGGCCTGTTTCGAGATCCTGACCTTCCGCGTCTTCGCCCGCTCCGCCACCCGGTCGAGAATCGACGCCGCCAGCGCTCCGAGTTCCTCGAGCCGCTCCCGCAACGGCGGCACCTCGATCGGTATCACGCTGAGCCGGTAATACAGATCCTCCCGGAACTCCCCCTCCGCCATCTTCCGCTCGAGATCGAGATTGGTGGCCGCGATCACCCGGACGTCCGCCTCAAGGACTTCCTCCCCTCCAAGACGCGTGAAGCGGCGTTCCTGGAGCACGTTCAGCAACTTCGGTTGCAGGTCGATCGGCAAGTCCCCGATCTCGTCGAGAAACAACGTCCCCCCCCGGGCGGCCTCGATCTTCCCCTTCCGCCGGCGCACCGCCCCCGTGAACGCCCCCTTCTCGTGACCGAACATCTCACTCTCCAACAACTCGCGCGGCAGGGCCGGACAACTCACCGTCACAAACGGCTGGCTGCCCCGCAGGCTCCGGGCGTGAATCAGGCGTGCCAGCATCCCCTTGCCCACCCCGCTCTCCCCCGTCAACAAAATGGTCGAATCCAGAACCGCCACCTTCACCGCCTGCTGCACCACCTCCCGCATCGCCTCGGACTCCGCCACCGGCGTCACATCCGGCCCGGTCCCGCCGAGCGCCTCCTTCAGTTGCTCGTTCTCCCGCTCCGCCCGCCGCACCCGCCGCGCGTTGCGAAGCACCGCCAGCAACTCGTCCGGGTCAAACGGCTTCGTCAGGTAGTCCATCGCCCCCAGCTTCATCGCCCGCACCGCATCCGAGGCCTCGTCCGCCGAACTCAAAATCACCGCCGGCAACCCCGGATGCCGCTCGCTCAGCCGCTCCAGCGTCTCAAACCCGTTCATCCGCGGCATGTTCAGGTCCAACAGCACCACCTCCGTCTCGTCCCCAACCAGTTCCAGCGCCGCCGCCCCGTCCGCCGCCGCCCCCACCGTGAACCCTCCCCGCTCGCCGTGCAGCACCAGCAGCTTCCGGATCGTCGGATCGTCATCCGCCAGAACGAGTTGGGCAGCGCGCGGAGTCATTTCACGATCCTTAACATTTTAGCTCGCCGTTGCCCATCCAAAACATGGCATCCCGGCATGGAATGATCCCTGCGAGCCGACGGCGTTTTCTCATCCCCACCGTTCGTCATTTCGTTTATGATCCCCTCCGTGGCTCTCCTCGACACCGGGCAACTCTCCGCAATGGCGGCCGGTTCTCCGGAACTCCTGCTGCCCATCCTCGACGACTTCGAATCCTCCGCCCGCGAGTCTCTCGGCGCCATTCGGAGCGCCCTCGCCGGCAACCCGGAACCCGATTCCCGCTCCCTCCTCCACCAACTCAAAGGGTCTTCCGGCTCTCTCGGCCTGATCGAGTTCCACGAACTCTGCGCCCGCTCCGAAGCCGCCGCCCGCCAAGGCGCCCCCCTCGATCCCGCCCTCCCCGACCAACTCGAAGATCTCCTCGAATCCTCCGCCCGCGCCGCCCGCCATTACCTCCAAGGGGAAAACTGATATCGACCCCCCGCGAGACGAGAGTCCCACACGAAGGCAAGAAGCCACGAAGGATCCCCGATCGGAATTGATGCCCGTCCGGATTCCCGTTAGCAACCCGGCGTGGCGAGCGGTCCGATGCGCGTGGCGGAACCTGCGAAGGAGCTGCGTTTCACGCGCGGGGCGCAAGCGGCCGGCTTCGCCGTCACGGCCGCGGTCTTCTGCATCGCCGCCGCCGCCATGGCGGTCCTGTTTTTTGTCTCGGAGCGGCCGCCCTTCGGGTGGGGGTGGACGCTCCTGCCGCTCCCGGTGGCGTTTGTGTTTTTCCGGCTGGCCCACCGTTGCGTCCGCCACGCTTACGTGATCCTCACCCCGCTTGGCATTGAGCTTTTTCCGTTTTTCCGCCCGCGCAAGAACCTGCGGGTGATCTACTGGCACGAGATCGCGGCCGCCGAGGTGACAGACGACGCGCGGCTCGTCCTGCACTTCGACCGCACGAAGTCCTCGGGCGTGGTGGCATCGCTGGCACCGATTCCGCGCCGCCGGCGGCCACTGCTGGCCCGCGCCATCGAGGGACGCATGGCTGACCGCGGCGAGCCCCCCGCCAATCGGGATTCGACGCCCCGCCTCGAATAAGGGATGCTCCGCGTCATGCCTCCGCCCTCCCTGCAGTTGCAGTCGGTGCTCGAAGCCTTCGGCCGGCAGGGGTGGCAATGCGAGGTGGTCGAGGGCCGCGAAGTCGTCGAGACGGGCTTCGAAGCGCATCACACCCACGTCCATCTCCTCGCGCAGGTCTTTCCCGAACTGAACGCCCTCGCGGTGGTGGGCGAGACTCCGGTGCACATCGAAGCCGGTCACCAGCCCGCCGCCCTCGAGCTTCTCATGCGCGCCAACAAACAACTCACGCTCGGGGCCTTCGAATACGACCTCGACCGCGGTCAACTCGTCTTCCGCATCACCAATCTCTTCGAACGCGAGCGTTTTGACGCCGACATCGTTTCCTCGATGGTGCATTGCACGATCGCGGAGACCGATCGCCTCGCGCCCCTCATCGTTCACCTCGCCCGAACCCCCGCTGACGAACTCCATGATCTGTCCCTCCCCCTCCTGCTCGACAGGGAGGATCTCCTGCCACCATTGCCGGGAGGAGAGGAAGAGGAACTCTGACTCCGCCTCCCTTATGCCCGGCCTGCCAAACTTGTCACGCCTCGTCGCGACCGCCGTCGCCGCGGGCCTCCTCGTCTGTTGCCGCGACTCGGGACCGGCGCCCTCGGGACCGTCCCGGCCCCCTCCGCCGCCCCCGCCCGTCAGCTTCAACTTCGAGGTCCGGCCGATCCTCTCCGCGAAGTGCCTGCCCTGTCACGGTCCCGACCCGCGACGCAACAGGTCCGGTCTGCGGCTCGACCTCGCCCGGCCGGCCGGCGCCCCGCCACTCAACCCCGAGCGGCCCGCCCTCCTCGCGGGGGGACGCGCCGGCTCGCTCCTCTGGGCCCACCTCACTTCCGCCAGCCCCGCCGACGGGTGCCGGTTCAGCCTGACCCCCTCGGAACGCCGCCTTCTCGGCCGCTGGCTCGACGAGGGCGCGCCGACCGCGCCGCACTGGGCGTTCCGGCCCGTCCCCGCCTCCGTCCCTCTCCCCAAGGTTTCCCTCTCCTCGTGGCCCGCCACCGGAGTCGACCACTTCGTCCTCGCCCGGCTCGACCGGGAAGGGATGGCGCCCGCCCCGGAAGCCGCTCCCCTCGAATGGCTGCGCCGCGCCAGCCTCGACCTCACCGGCCTGCCTCCCGCCCCCGGGGAGATTGCGCGTTTCACACAGTCCGCAAAGCGCAACCCTTCCTCCGCCATGGCCGGGGCCGTCGACCGCCTGCTGGCCTCCACGGCGTTCGGCGAACACATGGCCGCCCGATGGCTGCGCCTCATCGGCTACACCGACTCCCTCGGCCCCGCCCCCGGGCAGCCAAGCTCCCAGCATCCGTACCGCGACTGGGTGGTGCGGGCCTTCAACGAGAATCTTCCCTACGACCGCTTCCTCGCCACCCAGCTCGCGGGCGACCTCATGAACCGCCCCACCCGCGATCAGATCCTGGCAACCGCCTTCCTGCGGGTCACTCCGCGGGAATCCCCGGATGATCCCGCCGCCCTCCTCGAAGCCCGGCGCACCCGCCGCCTCGAAATGTTCGGCGCCTCCGCCCTCGGCCTCTCGCTCTCCTGCGCCCGCTGTCACGACCACCCCCGCGATCCCATCCCACAAAGCGACCATGCCTCGCTTCGTGCCTTCTTCAGCAACACCCCCGAAAGCGGTCACCCCGGCGACGAACGCATCGTTCCCGCGCCCGCCATCCTGGTTCCCTCCCCGGAACAGGCCGGCGAGCTGCAGGAAGCCCGGCGCCGCATCGCGCGTCTCGAACAGCAACTCGCAGCCCGGCGCCTCGAGGCCGAAGCCGCCTCCCAAGCCCGGTTCGCCGAACCGAACAACCTCCCCGTCATCGAGGACCTCGCCGCCCTCTTCACATTCGACTCCCGATCCGCCTCCGTCCCGAACCGCGCCCTCGCCGGAAACCGCCCCGGAAACGCCGCCGGCCTGACCTTCGTCCCGGGCCGCCGTCAAGCCGGCATCCGCTGCGACGGCGCCGCCGTTTTCGAAGTCCCCGGCCTGCTCGGCGCCGGCCGCTCCTCCCCATGGTCGATCTCGTTCTGGTTCCGGCCCGAACCGGAACCCGCACCCTCGGGCCTCATGGTCGAACTCGCCGCCGGCGCCGGACCCCGGCGGCACGGTCTCGAACTGCTCCTCGATCCCGCCGGCCGCCTCGAAGCCCGCCTCTACCGCGAGTGGCCGGGCAACGCCCTCGCCGTCCGCTCCCCAGCCAAGTCCGTCACCCCCGGCCGATGGAGCTTCCTCACCTGCACCTACGATGGATCTAGTAAACCAGGGGGCCTGCGCCTTTACCTCGACGGAGCACCGGCCGCCGCGGCGACCGTCGCCGACAACCTCCGAAAGACGACCGCCCCCGCCGCGGAAGACCCGCCGCCCCTCCGGTTCGGGAGCCTCGCCGGCCGGGACGGCCCTTCGGCCGCCGTCATGGACGACATCCACATCCACACCCGCGCCCTCACCCCGCTCGAGGCGGCGCATCTCTTCGACGGCCGGACCCTCTTCGAAGCCGCCCATGACCCCGGCTCCCCCCGCCTCCCCGGTCTGCGCGACTACTACTTCTCCGCTCTCGACCCGGAGGGCCGCCGGTTGACGGCCGCTCTGGCCGCCGCCCGCGCCGCCTTCGTCGCCCTCGAATCGGATCTCACCGAGACCGCCGTCATGCGCGACAGCCCCTCCGCCGTCCCGGGATCGTTTCGCTCCGGCCCGCCCGCCCCCGCGCCGTTCAGCATGATTCTTCCGCCCTTCCCCGACGACGCGCCCCGCGACCGGCTCGGACTGGGGCGATGGCTCACCGGACCGGCCCGCCCACTCGTGGCGCGGGTCGCGGTGGATCGCCTCTGGGCGAACTTCTTCGATGCGGGGCTGACCGGCAATCTCTCCGGCTTCGGCCCCCATGGATCAATCCCCAGTCACCCCGGCCTCCTCGACTGGCTGACGCGCTCCTTCCTCGACCATGACTGGGACCTCAAGCATCTCTGCCGGACCCTCGTCCTCTCCGCCACCTACCGCCAGGAATCCGCCCTGCGCCCCCCCTCCTCCGCGCGCGATCCTCACAACCGCCTCCTGGCCCGCGGCCCCTCCTCACTCCTTTCCGCCTCCCAACGCCGCGATTTGCTTCTCACCGTCTCCGGCCTTCTCGAGCCCTTCTCCGGAAATCCAGCGGTCTCGTCCGAGGCCCCGCGCCACCGTTCCCTCTATTGTTCATGGCGACACCGGCCGCCGCCGTCCCCCGAGGGCGCATCTGCTTGTCCCGTGACGGGCGCGACGCCTTTCCCGCCTCCCGGCGCCCCGGCGTTGCCGGACGAATCCCCTCTGCTCGGCGAGGCCGCCGAAGCCCTCGCCGCCTCCGCTCTTCGTCAGCCCAGCCAGACCGTCCCCGACAGACTCCACTCGATCTTTCTGCGGGTGGCCTCCCGCCCTCCCAGCCCACAAGAGCAAAACGCCTACGCCCCCCCCGCCACCCGGCCCCCAAACCGCATCACCCCCCCCGGGCCCCCAAACACCAGCCCCCCCCCCCCCCCACCCCCCCCTTGT
>Ga0180435_10007266_pt1 | contig 10567 bp, 10 predicted proteins | sample SS_ome_3_FD_132467 | JGI IMG/M metagenome (GOLD analysis project Ga0180435, IMG submission 132467) | Hypersaline lake sediment archaeal communities from the Salton Sea, California, USA - SS_3_S_1 metaG | ecosystem: Environmental > Aquatic > Non-marine Saline and Alkaline > Hypersaline >... | reverse complement strand
GCGAAGCCGGCCCCACCGGCAGCGGCAAGAAACCACAGGGCCACCGGCAGCGTGAGCAGCATGTCGAACCACAGCCCCGCGAGAGAGTCGGTATGGAATCGACGGCGCACGATGAAATACCAGGGATACCCGAATGCAACCACCAGGGCCGCCCAGGAAAGGCCACCGACCTGATAGACGCCGTGGGCCACACCGACCGCGGCGCTCAGGGCCGCGAGGGTCTGCAGCCTCGACAGCCGATCGCCGTAGAACACGCGCCCGGCCAGCAGCATGGTGAGCGGTAGCATGAAATAGCCGATCGAGACGTCCAGCGCCCTGTCATGCAGCGGTGCCCACATGAACAGCCACAGCTGGACCCCGAGGAGCACGGACGAGAGCGGCAGGACCAGCCACAGCCGGGGCTCACGCCGGAGCCGCCCGGCGATCGCTCTGATCTGCGGCCACGCGCCACAGCTCAGCACGAAAAGCGTCATGACCGGCACCGTCAGCAGCATGCGCCAGCCGAATATCTGCTCACCGCCCAGCGGGGACAGCAGGGAGCTGTAGTAATACAACACCCCGAAAAGGCTCGAGGCGGTCAGTGAGAGCGCGATGCCCCTGATCATGGATCACCGATTCGCAGTGGGCCGACCGGGATACCGGCGGACCGTGAACCGCCGGCAGCGTCAACCGATCACTTTGGCACCCCATTGTGGACTCCGGGCGACCGCAGGGACAGCAACACCGACCACCGCAGGAGTCAGCGCCCGTCCGCCCTGTCACACCAGCAGGCGTAGCCAAGGATACCGATCGGCCGGATCCGCGCCCAAAGCCCGTCGTCCAGCGACTTCCTGCGCATGCACATGCACCGCCATGCACCCAGTCTGAGCAGTAGCGGGGGTTTGCCAATCGATTTCAGCATCTGATGCTCCCTTTCCGGGCGTCCCGGGCGAAGGCCTGAATACGCCACGGGGATCTCCCGCGGTCTGCGATTTCTGTGTCTGCTATCGACCTACACTTTCCATGCCAAACCGTCGCCAACGGGGCGGGCGGGGGATTCCCGGCACCGTCTGACGCCCGCCGCACCGGAGACTGTCGGAGCAGCCCGACAGCCCCATGGTATCGAAAGCTGCCGCACGGGGAGGCCGGGGGGATTTGGCCTCACCGTCCGGCACGGACCTCACGGCCTGGAAGTCCGGGAACAGTGGCGCAGTACCGCTACAGGCACATCGCGTCAGACGCATCACCCAGCCAGTATTCCAGTGTCTCGGTTGGATCCACCTCGCCGCCCGACTCCATGGCGGAGTGCAGAATCTGCGGGTGATAGTCCTCGACACCGATGCGCTTGACGAAGGCACGCAGGTGTTCACGCGAGCCACAAAGGAGATTGGTATAGACGCCAACGATATCCGCCCGACTGGTGTTCGCGATCGCGTGCAGGATGTCTATCATGTCGCGTTCCTCGATCCAGGCGCCCACATAGAGTGCGGCCTCGGGGCTCACCCTGCCGCCGACCTTGGGTTCGCCGAGGATCGGCGCGTTGTTCTGTGAATCCGAAACCAGGTTATCGTACAGCGCGGCCAGTACCTCGTTGTCGAACTCGCCGGGCCCGAGGTCCACAGCGGGGTCGTCGAGTCGGTACTTCTCGAGCTGCTGGCGCATCGCGTCGATATGCCGTTGCTCCGACACGGCGATATTGGCCAGGATGATCATCTCGACACCTTGCTCCTTGAAGTGCTGGTAGAGCTCGGCGTAGACATCGCGCGCGAGCTTTTCCTCCTCGCGCATGAAGAGCAGGTCCTCGGTCTCGATGTCGGTGAGCCGCGTGTCAACGGCCGCGGCCGGGGCGCCCAGGATGGCCGCGGCCAGGCCGGCCGCGAACAGGGATTGTCTGGAAAACATGTCGGTACCTCTCTGTCTGATCTCCATTGGGATACAGGGAAACTGCCTAGTGTGTGGACACATCCCTGTCCTCTGCAGTCTCTGTGCGACCTATTGAGGCCCCATGCAGACCTCGCAGCGTTGACAATTCGCAATCACGTTCGGGCGGTAGGGCGAACCTGGACAACAGCTCGCATTTTTGGTCACCAGAGGGAACTTTTTGCGACGAGGGCGGGTGTCGCGGCCGGCCGCACGGCCCGGGAACCCTGGGGAGCCGGCTACACCCGTTCCAGCGCGGGTCCGACCGCCCGCCGCAGGGATCCGGCGGTATGCAACAGGAGATCCAGGTAGCGTGCACGCCGATAGGCCTTGGAGGCGGCATCCCCGTCGTCGGGGACATCGAGTGCCCTGATGTCGACCGCCGCCGCCGCGGCCTCGGTGGTCTGCTTCGCGGCACCGAGATGTTGCTTGATCCAACCCTTGGCCGCACCTTTCTTCATGCCACCGAACTCCACCAGGAGCTCGAACACCGCGGCCAGCTCGACCGGGTCATGTGCCGTCGGTTTCTCCTGATACCGGTAGACGTGCAGCGCGCGTTCCAGCGACACCCCCAGACGCAGGTGACTCCACAGGCAGTCGGCGTGATAGTCCGCCAGCAGCGGATGCAGATCACCCCGGCTAAGGCCGAGCGATATGCGCTGCAGCAAGGCGCGACCGGCCGCGGCATCACCTGACCTGGCCGCCGTGATCTCCTCGCGGATGACTGCTTCCGAGGCGGCCAGACCGGCTGCCTCCCCCTGTGGATCTTTACCCATTCAGCCCTCTGTCGTATCGGGACACGCCCGGTTCATCCAAGCCTAACTGCCAACCGCGGCAAAATCCCGCCGCGCCGGCGCACTGTCAGTTGAATCAGCATACACTGAAGGCCAGCGGGGGCGCCCGGTCGCCCCGCATCGCATATCGGAGCCCGCATGCACACTCGCCATATGACACTCCTGGTCTCGCTTGCTCTGACAATCCCTGTGTGCGGCGCCGAGCCGGCGGGCGAAATGCCCCAGCAGACGCAGCTCAATCGCGCGAGTCAACAGTCACTCGAACGTATCCAGTCAGATGCCGGCGCGGACGCGCAGGCGGACAAGCCGTGGCGGGAGAAATCACTCGACCGCAGGCAACGGTCCGAACAGCTCGGGCTCCAGGAGAGTCAGAGGCGGGAGGTACTGATGCAAAACCAGCGTGCCAGGTCCGTCAACACCCCGGGTTCCAAGCGGCGCCTGGATGCGATCGGGCGGCAGGGACAACACCGGATCCAGCAGCAGAATCAGCTCAATCGGTTCCGTATCCAGCGGGGGACCGGCACCCGATAGCCGGGCACCGCCCCCGAGGCCCGGCGGTCAGTATCGGGTCAGGTCTTGAATTGGCCGAGCAGCCCGCGCAGCCCCTCGCCCAGTCGCGCCAACTCGCCGCTGGCCGCGGCGGTCTGTTCACTCCCCGCGACACCCCGCTCCGCAAGCTGGGCGATGTGCACTACGTTGCGATCGAGCTCCTGCGTGACCACGGTCTGCTGCTGCGCGGCGCTGGCGATCTGGGTGTTCATCCCGGTGATGCTGGCCACCAGCTCGACGATGTGGGCGAGCGACTCGTCGGCCTCGGCCGCGTGCTCGAGCGTCTCCCGCGTCTTGCCGCGCCCGCCCTGCATCGCGGCAACGGCCTTGCCGGCCTCGCTCTGCAGACGTTCGATCATCGTCTGGATCTCTTCCGTGGAGGCCTGGGTACGGCTCGCCAGGGTGCGCACCTCATCGGCCACCACGGCGAAACCACGCCCCTGCTCACCGGCGCGGGCCGCCTCGATGGCCGCATTCAGCGCCAGCAGATTGGTCTGTTCGGCCACGCCCCGTATCACACCCAGTACCGATCCGATGTTCTCGGATTCGGACTTGAGGGTGTCGATCACCTCGCCGGCACCGTCGATCTCCCCGGCGAGCTCCTGCATCGAGGCCACCGCGCGCCCCATCATCTCGCGGCCACCCACTGCGGCTGCATCGGTTCGCTTCGCCGCGTCGGCCGCCTCGGAGGCATTGCGGGCGACATCCTCGGCCGAGGCGCTCAACTCGTTGATAGCCGTGGCCACCTGGTCGGTCTCGGCCCGCTGCGCGGTGGCCGATTCCGAGTTCTCGCGCGTCACCGCGGACAACTCCTCCGCGGCGGTCGCCAGCTGGGACGTCGATTCGCCGAAATTGGCGACGATATGACGTGTCTTGGCGACGAACTGGTTGAAATGCGAGGTCAGTGCAGTGACCTCGTCTTGGCCCTTCGAAGGCAGCTCACGGGTCAGGTCACCGTTGCCGGAGGCCACCTCGCGCATCGCCTCGGATGCGGTGACGATCGGCTTGGCGATACTCCGGCCGATCAGGAAAACCGCCGCGACGACGATCGCGACCAGCAGCAGGGTGACCAGACCGACCCTGGTCGCGGTCTGCCAGAAGCTCTGATTGACGTCATCGATATAGATACCCGAACCGACGATCCAGCCCCAGGGCGCGAAGCCCTTCACGTACGAGATCTTCGGCACCGGTTCCTCCTGCCCCGGCTTGGACCACTGGTAGGCCACGACACCGGCACCGTCGCGCTTGACCACGTCAACCATCTCGCGGAACAGGTAGGTGCCGCCGGGGTCCTGGAAGTCGTCCAGGGCCTTGCCATCCAGTTTGGGCTTGATCGGGTGCATGACCATGCGCGCCTGCATGTCGTTAACCCAGAAATAGTTGCCGCCGTCGTATCTCAGGGTCTTCAGCGACGCCAGCGCAGCTTGCTGCGCCTCCCCCCGGGTAAGCCCCCCCTGGGTCTCGCGGGCATGAAAGGATTCGACCAAGCTGTAGGCCGTCTCCACCAGCTTGCGCGTCTGCTGGCCCTTCTCGGCCATCAGGCTCGACTGCAGTGCAGACAGAGAGACTCCGATCGTCGCCAGACTCCCCAAGGTCACTACGAGAATCAGCAAGGACAGGCGGTGTCGGATATTGAATCGTCTGAGGAGTTCCATGGTTATCACCGTTGATCTGGGCACGGACCATGAGTGATGACTCTCCGTGTCGCTTGTCGACCCGTGCCTTTCAGACCGGTATCGGCAGCCCTGGGAGCAAAGTTTAGGCGTGCGGGTCGGCGCGGCCTGTCCGGGACAAAACTTGCGGATTCTCAATGACGTAGAAGGCGCCTGACACGCATGCTTGCACCGTAAGCTGTGACTCCCACAGTGAACGCACATCCTCCAAGATTGCCCCGCCGCCCGGCGGGGCGTTTTTTTGTACCGCGATCAGCGGCGCAGATTGAGGGTGGCACCACGCGGCGCCGGCCGCGGCTCGGGCACCGGCGGTCGTGGATGACCGGTCGGCGGATGTGGTGCGACATAGGGGGGGCGTGGTCGATAGGCCGGGTGGTCCGGCCCGCCGAAACCGGGCAGACGGTTCGGTGGACGATGCCCCGGACGGCCCGGGTGATGCCCTGGTCGGCCCGGACGGTGGTTCGGCCGCCAGGGATAGTAGCGCGGTGCGACGTACCCGCTGATCGAACCCGGTTCCGACGCGGCGGCCTCCTGCTCGCGCAGGTCCAGCTCGCGCTGCCTCAGATAATACTCGCGGTCCGCCCAGGCCCGCTCAAGTCGCGCCCGTTCCTGCAACTCGCGACTCTCCTGCAGACGCCCGAGCTGGTTGAGGATCGAATAGGGATCCTCGTCGGCGGGTCGCTCCGGACCGGAAAATGCCGGCATGTCGAGCTGCTCCACGTCTCCGGCGTTGGCGGGTGGCGGACGGTCGCCGAAATGCATCCGGCCCTCGCTGTCGGTCCAGCGGTACAGCGCGCCGGCCTGCGCCGCGCAGGCAACCAGCATCAGCGCGACCAGCCACAGGCCCCGCGTGCCCCGGCGAAACGCTATTTCCCCGACTGCGCCTTCCTCCACTGCCATGGACGCAACTTAACCCACGGCCGCCGATTTGACCAACCGCCGACCCGTGAAAGAAGCAAAAGAATCCTGTTCCGCAACCGATACCTTCTGTGTCAGGATTCACAGATCTCTATTTGGATTCATCTATTCTTCCCCTCGTCACGGATCGGGAGTCGGAACCTTGAAAAAGTTAGCAATCGTCATCTTGGCCCTGCTGTTCGCTGCCTGCGCACCGATGCAGACCAAGAAGGTCTCGAAGGAAGACACCACCGCCAAGCCTCAAAAACCGCCGCGCTTCGATGGCCTGGCCCGACTGGCGCTCGGCGTGGCACCGGAGCGCAACGGGATTCGCGAGTCCTTCCGCTACGACCGCAGCATCAGCGCGACCGATCTCGACGGTGTGCGGTACTACTTCTACGAACCGGGCAGCCGACGCAACGTGGTCGGCTTCGCCTTTCTTAACGACGGCTCCCCGACGGTCAACCCACCGGGACTGAAGCGCCGCGGACCACGACGCGAATACGCCTTCCATTTCGCCGATCGCGCCAGGGAAAACATCTATCTGGCGGTCAACGACGACGTAAAGCTCTCGGGACGGTTCAGTCACGACAACATGTTTCGCGAGCTGCATTTCTTCCCGCGCAGACAGCTGCCCTCACTCGAGGTCGACCACAGCCGTGGCGTCCTGGACGTCACGCTGCCGACCGGCGAGGAGGTGCTGTTCGACCAGGACAGCATGGAACTCGTCGGCGGGGCACTGAAGGAGGCCCCGATCGACTTCAACCGCAGCCGACACCTGCGTCGCAACCCCGAAGTACGGTACCAGGGAGAGTTCCTGGCGATTACCGTCGCCCAGCGTGGCGAGGCGCCACGCCGTGCCAAGGTCTGGGGTCAGCGAAAACTCGCCGAGGTCCATTATCCGGCCAAGTACCGCAAGACCTGCAAGCTGTCGCCGGCCCACATCTGGGACCAGAAGCCGAAACCGGGTGACAACGACCCCAAGCTGACCATGCTACACAAGACCGATGCCGAGCTGTTCGCAATGATCGAACGCCGCTGTGACTGGGACCTGTCGGCACTCAAGGGCACCTCGGGCCGGGTGGCCGACGCGGCCAACTGATCGGGACGGTCCGGAAGGCGTGCCGCCGATGATTCAGAAATTGATAATGAATTGAGGAAGATCAAGGCACGCCCCCGGAGCATCGACCACACTCTGCCCATACGTCACTGCAGTAGAGTTGTATCCGTGGCGTGGGATCTCACTCCTCCTGACTATTGTTTTTGCCCGTCGCAATCCGACGGGCATTTTCTTGTCGACCGCACAGCCCCCCCTCAGCGCCCGCTGCGTGGCGGCGACAGGTGGCCGATCACCTCGGCCAGCTCATCCGCGAGCATCACCACGACGGCACTGAGTGCGGCGGCATAGGCCGCATGGTCGGCGGCCGCCGTGGCACTGCGATGCCGGGCATGCCCGGTTTGTACCACCTCGCTGCTGCGATCATCGATGATCGACCACGAGCCCTCCAGCACGACGTCTCCACCCAGCGTGCCGTCGAAGGTCCGGATGTCGAGTGCAATCCGGTAATCGGTATCGGCCGTCACCGGGCTGGGGTGGGCATAGATGCGCCGGGTGCCCAGCTTGTCACCGATGCGTCGCGATAGTACGCGGGTGATGTCCTCGTCCAAGCTACCGCCCCAGCGATTGAATTCGTCGACCCACAGCCGGTTGCCGCCAGTACGGGTGACTATCTGTGGGCGGTCGAGATACCGCGGCAGATCGACCGGGCCGATCGCCACCACGAGCGACGACGACGCCTGCGCCGGGACCGGCGCGCCCGTGTCGAGCAGATAGAAACTGATCCGCGGCGGCGTGCTGCAGGCATTCAACAACGGCAAGACCGCGATGATCCAGACGAGGAAACCGACACGAGCTCTCAAGGCCCGACCTCCCTTTTGCCACGGATGAGCGCCTCGGGATGACGCTCCAGGTAATCCGCCATCAAGCGGAACGAGCGTGCTGCAGCACCCAGCTCCCGAAGGGCCCGGTGGGCCTCGGCCTGCAGCGCGGAGTTGGGCGCCAGCATGTTTTCCGCGTTCTGCAGGGTCTTGCGGGTCTGTTGCAGTGTGCGGGTCAGCTCGGTTGCGGTCTCCTCGTCGAGGCGGGTCAACAGCGTGTTGGTCAACCGCATGGTGTCGTGCAACGCGGCGAGACTCTCGCTGAAGTCCTCGCCCATGCGATCGAGCGGCAGGCGTGCCAGGCGCGTGAGCAGACCGCGCAACTCATCCAGCGGGGTCGGCACGGTTGGGAGTTCGGGCATGTTACCGGCCCATACAATCGCACGCGGTGGGTCGTCGGGATAGAAATCGAAATCAACATACAGCGCCCCGGTAATCAGGTTGCCGGTCTTCAGCTGGGCCCGCAGCCCGTTCTCGACTAACCGATCCCAGCGTGCGCGGTCAAGGCCCGCGGCACCGCCATCGCCGAGGCGCTCCGGCTCGACCGCGATCACGACCGGGATATCGGTATCCCGACCGCCGTCGTCCAGCTCCAGGCGTACCTCCTTGACCTCACCGATGCGGATACCGCGCAGTTCGACCGGCGCGCCCGGCAAAAGACCCCTGACTGACCCCTCGAATGCGAGCCGCCACTCCTGGCGCTGCCGGTAGCGTCGCTCCATGGCCGCCTGGCGGCTCGCATACAGCGAAAATCCGGCGCCCTCCTCCACCGCATCACCCGGGCCGCTGCCGGCCGGAAAACCGAACGCCACCCCGCCCAGCAGTACCGTCGCCAGGGAATCCGTGTTCAGCCGGACGCCGGTCGCATCCAGGGAGAGCTGGACACCCGAGACATTCCAGAAGCGTGTATTGGCCCCGACCCTGGCGTCGTGCGGGGCGTGCACGAACACCTTGACGTCGATACCGTGCGGCTCCTTCAGCTCGTAGCTGATCACGCGGCCGACCTCGATGCCGCGATATTGCACGGGCGACCCGACCGACAGTGAACCCAGGTTGGCAGCATGCAGTGTGAAGGTCCTGCCAGGCTCGGTGGCGGTAATCAGGGGCGGGGTCTCCAGTCCCTCGAACACGCGCTGCGGCATACCGTCGGCACCCAGGTCGACGCCGATATAGGTACCCCCCACCAGGGTCCCGAGACCGGAGATGCCGCCACTCGACAGGCGCGGACGTACGACCCAGAACCGTGTCTTGTCATTGAGGTGGCTGGCCATCTGCCGGTTCAGGCGCGCACGCACCTGAACCTGGCTCAGATCCGGACTGAGCTCGATCGCCTCGACGACCCCGACGTCGAGATCCTTGAAGCGCACCCGGGTCTTGCCCGCCTGCAGCCCCTCGGCGGTCTGAAAGCCGATCAACACCAGTGGCCCCTGCTGTACGTAGCTGCGATAGCCCAGCCAGACAGCGGCTATCACCGCCACCAGCGGGATCAGCCAGACCAGGGAGACGCGGCGGCGCTCATCGGCCAGCGCCTCGGGCAGGGGTTCAGCGGGCGGGTTCGACATCGGCAGGCTCGGCATTGTCCCATATCAGACGGGGATCGAAGGTACGTGCGGCCAGCATGGTCAATATCACCACCGCCGCGAAGAACAGTGCGCCCGCCCCGGCCTCGACCTGTGCGACCTGCCCCAGGTGAACCAATGCGACCAGCACCGCCACCACGAACACATCGACCATCGACCAGCGTCCCACAAACTCCGTGAAGCGGTAAAGGCGCAGGCGGTCCATCGGCCGGGCCCGGGCACCCAGCTGTAGCGAGACCAGCAGGTACGCCAGGATGGCGATCTTCGCCACCGGCACCAGCACACTCGCCACGAACACGATCAGCGCCAGCGGCCACATGCCCAGTTGCAGCAGATACTCGACGCCGCTGAGTATCGTGTCCGACCGGGTCCGTCCGAGGGACGTCACCTGCATGATCGGCAGGAGGTTGGCCGGCAGGTAGAGCATCGACGCGGCGACCAGGAAGGCCCAGGTACGTGACAGGCTGCGCGGTATCCGCATCTGCAGCCGTACGCCGCAGCGTGGACAGCTGACGCGGGCCACCGCCGGAGGCCGTCTACTGACCAGGCCACAGCTGCGGCAGGGCAGCAGTGCCTGCGCCATCGCCGAGCCGCGAGAGGCCCTCATGCAACGCGCTCCCAGAGGCGCCGCGGGTGGACCCGCACCGAGGCCGCGGCCAATACCAGCACCAGCAGGACGAGTGCCCACGCAGCCGGTCCCGGCTGGATGGTCGCCTGCTCGGCGAGCTTGACGCCGGCGACGATGACCCCGAGCAGAAAGATCTCGAGCATGCTCCAGGGCAGGACGGCCTGAACCAGGCGCAGGGCGGACACGAAACCGGGCGGGGGCCGCCCGAGTGCCAGCGGCAGATACAGGTAGATCAGCAGACCGATATGCAGCGCCGGCGCCAGAACCGTGGTGAACAGCACCACACCGGCCAGGACCGGCCTGTCCTGAGCAAACAGCTCGCGGATACCGGCCAGCAGGTAGGTCGCATCGTGATGCCCATGCAGCCCGAAATGCAGCAGCGGGTAACTGTTCGCGAGAATGAACAGGACGGCCGCGGTGATGCCCAGCGCGAGCGGCACCGCCACCACGTCGCGTTCCCGGTGGAGCAGAACGCAACCGCAACGCCGGCAGCGCACCCGCGCGTTGCCACGCGCCTCCGGCAGACGCTGCAACAGATCGCACTCGGGGCAGGCGAGCAGGTCGTGATGATGTGGTGCGGCGGTCTGCATCTGAACCCGAGACTATCAG
>Ga0180435_10007265_pt1 | contig 10567 bp, 8 predicted proteins | sample SS_ome_3_FD_132467 | JGI IMG/M metagenome (GOLD analysis project Ga0180435, IMG submission 132467) | Hypersaline lake sediment archaeal communities from the Salton Sea, California, USA - SS_3_S_1 metaG | ecosystem: Environmental > Aquatic > Non-marine Saline and Alkaline > Hypersaline > Sediment... | reverse complement strand
GATTTCCAGGACTGATTTTTTCAAAAGCGTCTTGGGCCTTTTGCCAGTCCGCCGTTTCCAGAAAAAGCCACCCGATACGATAGTGGGCCTCGTCCATGACATCCACATCCGTTGTCCGGGAGGCCAAAAGGTGCAGGGTCTGCAAGGCTGCCGATTGATATCCCATTCGGAGTTGGCTTTTGGCTATCATGGCATAGGATCGGTCATGGTAGGTGGCAGCCGACCCGTTTGTCTGGATGAGAGCCTCAAATAAGCGGATCGCCTGTTCATACTGATGATCGGCAAAATAGGCCGTGCCTATCTGATACCTTGCTTCGGAGACACGCAGGTCATCGGGAAACAGATAGATAAAGCGCTCGTATTCAGCGATGGCAATGCTAAATTTCTCTCGGGAAAAAAGATGTCTTGCATATTGAAATTGCGTGTCAGCGTCAACCATGACAGCAGTGACTGCAACCGCGGGCATGCTCAGAAGCATCAGAACAACGGTTACCCACAACATGCCGATGGCACAACAGGTTCGAAACGCAATGACGTGCGCGCTGGCTCGCGGTGGGATATCCTTGGGAGCATGTTTATGCATCATAGCAGGGTTCGTTTTCGGATATTTCATCGACGGCTCGAAAAACATTGCAAGCGATCTCGAGATCGAAATCGCCCCTACTTCTGTGTTACGCGTAAAACTTCTTCGATGGTGGTGACACCGTTCAATACTTTTTTGATACCGTCATCCCGCAACGTGACCATGTTCAATTTCAAGGCTTCATCCATGATGCGGCTGGCATCATGAGATTTGAGAATCAGGCTTTTCATTTTCTGATTCATGAGCAGCAACTCGAAAATGCCGATACGACCCCGGTAGCCGGTGTGAAAGCATTGCTCACAACCAACAGCCCTGAATATCTGGGTATCGTGCGTCGCCTGGCTCGATATGCCAATGGCCCCGAGCAAAGATTCATCAGGATGGTGCGCCTCCTTGCAGTGCTCGCAAAGGACTCTCACCAACCGCTGTGCAGCAATGGCGATGACGGATGAGGAAATTAAAAAAGGTTCGATCCCGATGTCCACCAGGCGGGTAATGGCCCCGGCGGAGTCGTTGGTATGGAGCGTCGAAAAAACAAGATGTCCGGTGAGGGCGGATTGCACGGCGATTTCCGCGGTCTCGTGATCACGGATTTCTCCCACAAGCACAACATCCGGGTCCTGCCGCACAATGGACCGCAACCCTCTGGCAAACGTCAGATCGATTTTGGGATTGACCTGAATCTGGCTGATACCGTTGATCTGATATTCGATGGGATCCTCGATGGTAATGATGTTGATGTCTGGTGAATTGATGGATGAAAGTACGGCATAGAGTGTGGTGGTTTTACCGCTGCCGGTGGGGCCGGTCATCAGAATCATCCCATTCGGCGAAGACACAAGCTTTTTCACCTCAACGAGCATATCTGCATCGATCCCCAGGTCAGCGAGCCGGATCAGCGAGCTGGTCTTGTTGAGCAAGCGCATGACGACTCTTTCCCCGAAAGAGGTGGGAATGGTGGATACACGCACATCGATTTCCTGGTTGCCGATTTTGAGGTCCATGCGCCCGTCCTGGGGCAGCCGCTTCTCGGCAATGTTCATCTGTGCCATCACCTTTATTCGGGAAATAAGAGAGGCCTGGATCCATTTGGGCGGCGTGAGTAGATCATACAAAATACCATCGACCCGATAGCGAACCTTGAAGCTCTCCTGGTACGGCTCCACATGGATATCGCTGGCCCTGGCTTTGATGGACTGCGAAATGATGTGATTGACGAGCTTGATGATGGGTGCATCGCTGGTATCGTCCAGAAGATCGGCGGTATCCGCGATATCGCCGATGATCATGCTGCCATTTTCTTCCATGTCCTGGACAAGCTGCTCTGCGGAATCCCTGCTGAAATCATAGGACAGGTTGATGGCCGTGACGATTTCTTCCGTGGTGGCCAAGACAACATCGTAAACATCGATGCCCACGAGCTTTGCCAGGTCGTCCATGGGTTGAAAATTGCAGGGGTCGTTTGTGGCGATCACCACTTTTTTTTGCTCTGAAGGCCCTTGGGCACCGGCGTCATCCTGATCTGTCAGCATCGTGTCCCCCAGGATTTTGGGGTCCAATTCCAGTGGAACGATCTGGTGTTTTTTTAAAAATTGACTCGGTATTTTATTTGCAAAATCTTTGCCGATAGCTTCCAGGGGCAATTTGGTCCAGAAGGGCACGCCATGTTGGATGCTGAGGGCTTGCAGCAGTTGGCTTTCGGAAATCACCTTCTTCTTTTTCAAGATATTGCCGATATCGCCGCCTTTTTCTTCCTGAACCCTGCGTGCCTCCGCGATGTCGTCATCGGACACGTGGCCGTGCTGTTTTAAAATCTGGGATAGAGATGTCGTCATGGGGAGAATGATTATCTTTCGGGCTCTTGTGCGGTTTCCTCGGTCTCTTCCGAGCTGTCATCCACACCCCTTATTTTTTTCTCATTGGATTTCTTGACTTCGTCGATCTGTGTTTTCTTCACCTCGTAGATGACTTGGGCCTCAGCCGGGTTGGCCACCACACGAGGGGTTAAGAAAAAGAAAAGATTGGTTTTGTCCATTGCCGCAGTTTGGGTTTTGAACAGCCAGCCCAGCACAGGGATGTCTCCCAGGCAGGGCACCTGGTAGTTGGAACCGCTCATATTTTCATCGATCAATCCGCCGATGACCACCGTGGCTTTGTCCTTTACGATGACCGTGGTGTCGACGGTGCGTTTGAGCGTGGTGGGTCGATCCGCTGCGGTGGTGGCCAGGTCGTCCAGCTGCTGCACTTCCAGGCTGATATTGAGGCGCACAAAGCGATCCTGGCTGATATGCGGTGTAATTTTGAGAATGGTACTTACGTCCTTGTACTCGTAGGAGCTGTAGGTCTCGGTACCGGACTCAGCCGCCGATCGTGTCTGGTAGGGCACGTTCTTGCCCACGTTGATGGTGGCTTCTTGGTTGTCCATGGTCAAAATTTGGGGCGTCGATAAAAAATTTACGTCCTGATCCGTTTTATAGGCCTGGACAATGGCACCCAGGCTCGGAAATGTGACACCCCCGACACTGATGGACTCGCCGAATACACCCATTGAAAAACCCGGCGGATAAGTTGCCACACCCGCCAAACCACCGGACAAGCCGGTGAGATTGGCGTACCCGGGATCACCGCCGCTGAAACCGCCCGTGCCGCCATACAGATCCCCATTGTACTCTCCGCTGTCTCCGATAATCCACTCGGTACCTATTCTAAAATCCTTTTCCACATCGACTTCCATGATGAGGCATTCCATATAGACCATGGCACGGGGAATGTCGAGTTTGCGAATCACCTCTTCCAGGACCAGATAATCCTCTTTCTCGGCCATGATGATCAGGCTGTTGGTGGCCTTGTCTGCCATAATGCGGACCTTGGAGGACACCACCGGTGCTGCCTTGACATTCTTGTTGTCGGCTTTCTTGGTGGGAATCGCTTCGAGCACGGTTGCCAGATCCTCTGCCGTGGCGTGCTCGAGATAGTAGACATGGATGGTCTCTTTTCCCTTGGGCGTCTCCTTGTCCAGAACGGCGATGAGCTCCTTTATTTTCAGGGTATCCCCTTCGCTGGCCAGGATGATGAGCGTATTGGTGCGGTCGTCGGCCACGAATTTGATAATCCTTGCGGCGCCGGTACTTTTTTTGCCTGTTTTCTTGGCCACGCCAAACACCGCGTCAAGGGTCTTGGTCATGTCATTGGCGTTCGAGTGGAGCAATTGGACGATGCTCAATTCGAGCCCTGTTTTCATGATGTCGATGGCTTCCAGAATTTTGGTCAGGCGCTGGATATTGGAATAGACATCCGTGACGATGAGGATGTTGGTGGGCGCATAGTCGAGAATGATGCTGCTTTTGGACACCAGCGGTGCAAACAGTTTTTTGATTTCAGCAGGGTTGGCATATTTCAAAGGGATGAGCTGGGTCACGACCTTGTCTTCGGTGGCCCCGGATTCCTCCCGGATACGTGTCTCGATATTCTTCGATCGGGCATCCGGGGATGGAACGATCTTGATCACCTTGCCCGCCGTAACCGTTGTGAAACCGTGAACCTCCAGAACCGACTCAAAGACCTTGTAAGCTTCCGGGACGGTAATCTTGGAGGGTGAAATAATCGTGGCTTTGCCTTTTACGCGTTGATCGATCACAAAATTTTTTCCGGTAAGCTCGCTGATAAACTTGATCAGGACATTGAGGTCGACGTTGTTGAAATCGATGGATACCAGCTTGCCTTTGGGGTCGATTTTTTCTTCCGCACCGAAAACTGGTTGCGCCAGCAAAAACAACAGCGTGGCAATTCCAATCAAAATTAAATACTTTTCATATAATTTCATATAGTTACCATTGCTTATAATTGATATCATCCCCACACGTTTCCTGATGGCCTTGGTTGTTTAGCCAGCCATCCTGCCCGTTACTCCACTGAATAATCGATGGTCTGCATGCGTCCTCTTCTTCGGATCTGAACTTGCACGCTGTCGGCTTCTTGCAAATTTTCATATAACTTCAGAGCATCGTCCACCGATTCGATGTTGTTGCCATCCACACCAACGATGACATCCCCGTTTCGAAATCCCATTTCACTGAAAATGGAGTTGGACCGGATGCCCGAAAGCGTCAATCCATCGGACTTGCCGTCCTTGTAATGCGGTCGGATTCGCACCTGTTTCATGAGGTTCCCCAAGTCGTTGACCGCGTTGTCGATCTGCTCCCGCTTCAATGCAATTTTCTTGGGCGCCGACGTGCCGGCGCGCGGCTGTTGTCGGGTCGATCTCCTGGCAACCCTGCTGCCGGCGGGAGACCCTACGATCTTTTCCATCTGGAGCACTTCGAGATTGCCGTTCACCTCCAGAACTACCTTTTCCCGGTGAATTTCTTTGACAATGGCATTCTGCACCGCATCTTCAATATGATATAGTTGCTGCTTTCGTTGTTGGGTGTCCTCTATGACCGCGTAGGCATTTTGGCTGTTCCCGGTCACTGTCCCCCAGAGTTTTAATTGTAGCTTGGTCTCTTTTAACGTCTCGATTTTAACCTCGGCAGCCGCGGGCTTGGCTTCAGATTTATCGGCAAGTTTGAATAAGTTTCTGCTTTCAATCGTCTTATAGGCATTCAGCGGACGAACCGGTTCCCTCACTGAAGCAACGGATGTCTTGCCAACGCCAGCGGCGGGCTGGGCCACTTCGATCTTGGCTTGCACCAGCTCATAAAAAGAACTGACACCAAGATACGAGGCTCCCGTTAAAAGAAGAAGATTGATGAGTATCAGATACGTCTTCATATATTCCTTGCCGTCGCTGGTCTCCTAGCGGAATGAAAATCTGGGTTTTTCAATCGTGCCGTAAATACGAATGGGCATTCCCTTGTCCGTGGTCTGCCGCTGTTGAAATAAATTTCCCGGCAGCAGGCCTTGAAAGCTGGCCAGCAAGACCTCCTGGGGAAGAAATGAACCTCTCAGATTGATCCGGCTTTTTTCGAATGGCTTGCGAAGCATGATCGTACCGGTCAAGTTGCCCTCCACCTGGCCCCCCGTGGCCTCGAGACGCTTCACGGAAAAAACCTTCTTGTTGACGGCGAATTCAGCCTTCACCATATTGAGCAATATTTCATTGATGTTGATAATCGGGTTGGCCAACGCAAAACGCACGTCTGAAGCGTCCAACCTGCCCTTGATACTTCTGTTGGAGCCCCTGCCCTCGTCAATTTCCACATCCCCGCTCAGGCGTCCGTTCAATGCTTTCCCCAGCTTTTCCTGGAGATTTGCCATGGCCCCCAGCTGCAAGTCAGTCAGTTTCAGTCCCAGATCTGCCTGGGTGCCCTTTTCATCTTCGTTGACGTTTATTTGCCCCCGCAGGGAACCTTGATAGGCAACACCACGAAGGTTGATAACCTTACGGGGCGAAAATAAGGTCGTCCAACTTGGCGTCAAACGCAGGCGATCGAGCTGGGCATATAACTGCTCGCCCTGCAAAACGCTAATGGATTCAAACCCAAGTCCCGGTGGCAGGACCGGCGTCAATCGAGCGATCTGAACCTGATAGTCGGGAAATCGTTTCAGCAGGTAGGCAGAAACCGCCCCCTTGAAGGTTTCCGATGGAAACAGAAAATATAAGAAACCTCCGATCGCTATGAGTGTGTAGGCCACGTAAAGCAGCCCTCTATTTATGCCTTTCATATCCATTTTCCCTTGCAACGCCACGCAGGCTCACAGGGCACCAAGAAATTATACCTCAAACGTCTCGACCTGCAGGATGACGTTCAACAGCCCCCCTTTTTCTTCTTTCTTGTTCAGGGACAATCGCCGGATGTGAATCATATTTCGTGATGTTTCGATTCGATAAAGAAATTTGGTGATTTGATCCAATGAAACACCATTCAGCTTCATTTCAACCAGCGAAAGTGTATAGGGCGTATCCTTTTGCTTGCTGGATGACGGCTTCATGTAGGTGATGCGTTCCTTGATACCCACTTGACCGGCAAGCGTGTCAAGAAACGAGAACAGGGTAAACCCTCTTTTCCTGCGGTTGAATTGTGTCTTTGATTGTTCCGCACGCTGCTGCAACGCCAGGTATCGCATCCGCAGCTGCTGAATCTCATCGAAAGCGCGGGTATTTGCGACCAGGCTGCGCTGGAGTCTTGCCCGGGCGTCCACCAAGGGAAAAATGGCAAGCTTGACCAGCAAAAAAATACCCACAAACGCAATACCGATGCCCACCGCCACCTTTTCCCTGCGGCTCAGCTTGGCTAAGAACGGTCTGAATACCTTCATCATAAGGTGGCCTTCAGTTTGAATCGCACCCGCGTGCCGGCATTGTCCATATTGGCCGAGCTGATGGAAACCGTTTGAAATATTTCTGCCTCTTCCAGCCCGCTTTTCATATCGTCTACCGAATTGAAGGTATCGGTGTTGCCGGAGATAACGACATTATCCGCACCCAAGACGATACTGACCAGCTCCACGTCCTGCTTTGCCGGTATGAGCCGGCTGATATCGTTCAAAATATCGATGGTCTTTACCGACGTTGTCAACTCACCTGGAAAAGAAATGTTCTTTTCGGTTTCTTCCAGTTTCACCCGCATCTGATGAACGGGATCCACAATCTGAGTGATCTCGGGAAAAGTACTCTGAAATACTTTTAAAATCTCTTCTCTCTTGGTATCGTCACGTTGTTTCAGCGTATAATAACTGGCCACGCTGTATCCGAAAAAGAGCAACGCCACAAAAGCGCCCAAACAACAGGTCTTCAAAATATCCCTCTTGTTCTCGAGCCAAACTTTTTCCATGCCCATGCGGCCTCTTCTGAAATTGAAGGCGTCAAATCCCGACAATTCGTTCAACACCAGGGACAAGGCTGGATCCATCAGATGGGGCTGCCAGGACGCTTCTTTAGAAGACAACACGATCTTACCTGATACTGCCAAGAGATCGACCCGGCTCACCGGAGCGCCCAGCCTTTCTTCAAAGACGGCTTCGATCTCCGCCGCTTGTGAACACGATCCGCCAATGCGAATATCGTCAATCACGCACTTTAATCCCGATTTTTGCTCAAAAGCCAGAAGGGTCCTTTCTACCTGGGTACAGATGGCGGACCACCGTTGGTCGTTTGAGGCAGCCAAGGAAAATGTGCGGACCAGACATACCCGGCCGGACAAGGATAGAACCATGGTGATACTGATATTCCCAATATCCAAAAATACTTGGCACTGCTTTTCATGCGAGAGGCGGGAGAGGTATTGCCCCATGGTATACCCGCCAATGGTCAAGATGTCCGGTTCGATGCCAAAGGATTTCAGCTGATCCATCAATCCGGCGATGCGTTGTTTTTCAATTGCTGCGGTAAAAAGCAGCGGGGTATCGGTTTCAGCGACGGTATCGATGACATTGAAATCGAAAGCGATGTCCTCGGCTTGATACGGTAGATCCGTCTCCAGCTCAAAGGGTAAAATCTGGCGCAATTTTTTGGCTTCCTTGAAAGGTGCTTTTATATTTCTGTAGGTGGCATCGCCAGCCGGCAGGGCCACGATACAGACGGTGTCCGCGATGGGAAGCTGCCCGGTAATGATCTCGAGGGAACGCACCAGCTCCTGGTCAAAAGATGCCGCCTTTAACGAAATGGGAACATGCGCATGGTGCTCGATCCAACTGCCCTTAATACCGCTTTTCACAACCACGGCGGAAACAGCATCGCGACTTATATCCAGACCCAGTATTTTTCTGCTCATAAATTCACCTGAAGCCAATCCGGATTTGTATAGCTCACTTTTCCTGCCAACTCAAGATTTTACCATGCCACTTGCCTGTTTTTTTTTCTTTGACCCGCTGGACAACGGCTTCGGTCATCAGAATGACATCCTTCAGTTCCGTCTCTACAACCACGCGAAACAGGTCACTGGCTGTCTGGATGAGCTTTGGATCAATTTCAAGCTCGCTGCAACCCGGCGCGTCCGTATACCATATGGGATTGGAAAGGTCATGGACAAACTTTCCGTCCGACATCTCCCCCCTGTATTCGAATATGGCCTGTGCCAGATGTTCGTTTTCTGCTGGTAATATTGCTGCAATAACGGGTAGATCCGCTGTATTGATGTTGATGGCCCCATTGAAGGTAAACTTACCGTTGCTCGTTTCCGTCATGCCCCCTACGGTCATGTAGCTTGAAATGCCTGGAATGCCCCCCACACCTTCAAACAAGCTGGCGGTAATGCCTTTGACCAGTAAAAGCTCCCCCAAATCGTGAAAGGGTCCATTGCGACAGGCATAGGGCGGCACCAAATCCAGGTAGTATTCAGACTCGGCCCCGCTCAAGCCCGTAATCAGATCGTCGTCTCCACGGTCGAGCCAATCCTTGAGGGAATTGACAATGGGAATCGGTGCGGTGTCATCGGTTCGATCCAGCGCGGGAATGGCCAGATTGAGAAAGTGCTCCCACATCCTGCGCTGAGATTCGTTGAATGCCTGCCCATCCGGATACCGCACCAGTGCGTTCACCTGGATTTTGCCCAGCTCGTCTTGAATGGATAGGCGTAACTTACCGGTATCGAAGGGTAACTCCATGAGAAGGGCCTCCATTTTCTCGGGGTCGGCCCAATCTTCCTGAATGGAATCAATATCGGAGGTCTCCTTGTCTTTAATCAAAAGCGCTATGGCGGCATGAACACCCGACATGGCCATTTGATGCAGCCGCACCCGTTCACGAAAAACACTGGAAACATATATGGATGATCGTGCTTTGCGGTTCAGCTCCAGCGTCGCGGTCACGAGTACGGCAATAATAGAGAGTGTGATAATCAGGGCGACACCCCGATTATTTTCCCATATTTTTTTTGTATCTTTTAAAGACATTTTCTGCTTATTCTTCAATCGTCTCCCGGACCACTGGAAGCGTCACCATGGTATCAAAGAAAAAGGATTCTGATTCTGCATCCCCCACTTCCAATAGAATCTGGACGCCTTTTGGTGTGGCATACCCGTCGCCCTCTGATTCGGAATCCCATTCCTGGTGCGTATCACCCTCTTCATCCACATACGTAAACACCAACGATTTAACTTTTTCGCACAGTATGGGATCCGCTGCCGATTCTTCCTCCTTTTCATAAGGATACAACCGGTCTGCCCTTCGGAGAACCCTTTCCCCTTCTGCATCTTCTGAAACATAGTAAACAATCTCGGCAATACCCTCCTGCAGGGTACCATCCAGCGACACATGCGCCCGGGAGGCCAGCCTCAGTTGCGAAAAATCCCCCCCCAAAACGTTTGATTGATCCCCCACAACCCTGTATGGGTGCGGATCTGAATCAACATCGGGCTTTTCCCACTCCGGCGGCAGTGCAATGACCGCCTCGTTGATATCGAGCACCATTCGGTTGAGACAACTGCCGGCCATACCATAGAGATCCAAACCGTCATGGATTTTATCTGTGCTGAAAAATACAGACCGGTAGGAAGCAAAAACCGTGGTGATGACGACCCCAAAAATGAGAATGGAAATCATGATCTCCAGGAGCGTAAAGCCGTCCCTTTTTGCGGGTATCATTAACAATGTGGCCATATCAGTCTCTCAGAAATCGGTATCTTCTGAGGAAATATTCATATTCATCACCATTTAAAGCGATGCGAACACTGATTTTTTTGAGATCGTCGGTTTCCAAGGTCTCGAGCGTCACGTCCTCAATGGTGACGCCCCAGGTATATCCGGGGAAATTCTCTTCAAAGCTGCCCGATTCATCTGCGAGCGCATCGGCGGTCATGGCAGTCGCCTGGGCCATCTTCTTCTGTGCCAAAAGCGGTGCCGTTGTGTTGAAAGCCAGCAACTGGTTCATGGAAATGGTTTGGGTATAGAGCTTGAATACCGCTATGAGAGCGATCGTAATGATGGACATGGCCACCAGGATTTCTAATAGCGTAAAGCCGCCCTGGTGCAGAAAAAAGGGGGTATTTGGCGTTCGTTTCTTTTGCATGTTGGTGTGGTTTCGGGTTACGGGTTTTTGGATTTTT
>Ga0180435_10007264_pt1 | contig 10567 bp, 13 predicted proteins | sample SS_ome_3_FD_132467 | JGI IMG/M metagenome (GOLD analysis project Ga0180435, IMG submission 132467) | Hypersaline lake sediment archaeal communities from the Salton Sea, California, USA - SS_3_S_1 metaG | ecosystem: Environmental > Aquatic > Non-marine Saline and Alkaline > Hypersaline >... | reverse complement strand
TACATCGGCGTGATCGTCATGACCGCGTTCGCCCCCGAGGAGATCATCGGTATCGCCTACGATTCGGGCGGGGTCACGACCTCCACGATCACCGTACCGCTGGTGACCGCCCTGGGCGTGGGCCTGGCCAGTTCGATCAAGGGGCCCAATCCGATGGTGGACGGCTTCGGCCTGATCGCCTTCGCCTCCCTGACACCGATGATCTTCGTCATGGGCTACGGAATTTTCGGGGTCGGGGACAGCGCGCAGCAACTGGACGGCCCGGTGGGGCAGTTCCTGCGCGAGCAGATCCAGACGCTGGAAGCCATGCTGGCGGTGGTGTTCGGGCCGCTCGGCGACGCCTGGCGATCGCTGACCGGCGCCACCGGTGCTCCGCTGCCAGAATCCGCTGGTATAGGAGAAAGGCTGCTGCACACCCTGCTCGACACAGTCGGCGACGTGGTGCCGATCGCTGCGGTGTTGTTCGGCTTTCAGTGGCTGGTGCTGCGCCGCCCCATTCCGCACCTGGCGAACGTGTTGCTCGGTTTCATGTTTGTGTTGCTGGGCCTCGCCTTCTTTCTCGACGGCCTGCAGATGGCGCTGTTCCCGCTGGGCAAGCTGATGGCACAACAGCTCACCGATCCGGTGTTCATCTTCGGTGCGGATGCGATCGTGGATGAGGCCCACCTGCACTGGTCCCTGTATGGCTGGGTGTACGTGTTTGCCTTCGCCATCGGCTTCGCCACCACCATCGCGGAACCGTCATTGCTCGCTGTCGCGATCAAGGCCAACCAGGTATCCGGCGGCAGTATCGGTGTGTGGGGCCTGCGCGTGGCGGTGGCCCTCGGGGTTGCGGTCGGAATCGCGCTCGGGGCCTTCCGGATCGTCAGCGGGACTCCCCTGCACTGGTACATCATCGCCGGTTACGTGGTGGTGGTGATCCAGACCCTGTTCGCGCCGAAAATCATCATTGCGCTGGCCTACGACTCCGGCGGAGTGACCACTTCGACCGTGACCGTGCCGCTGGTAGCCGCCCTCGGCCTGGGGTTGGCCAGTACCGTGCCGGGGCGCAGCGCCCTGCTTGACGGCTTTGGCCTGATCGCCTTTGCCAGCCTTTTTCCCATCATGTCGGTGATTGCCTATGCTCAGATTTCTGAGTACCTCAGTCGCCGCAGTGCCTCCAAGGAATAACGTCATGCATTTCAAGCTGATCATCACCTTTATCCAGGATGACAAGACCGACGCCATCATGCAGGCCGCACGGGACAAGGGCGCCACCGGCGCCACGGTCATCAACAATGCGCGCGGCGAGGGCCTGAAGTCGACCAAGACGTTCTTCGGGCTGAACCTCGAAACCCAGCGGGACGTGGTGTTGTTCCTCGTCGAAGAGCACCTCGCAAGAGACATACTCGAAACCATTGGCGAGGTTGGGGCGTTCGAATCCCACCCCGGCACCGGCATCGCCTTTCAGCTCGACGTGGAGGACGCCGTGGGCGTCTCGCAACAGGTCGCCAAGTTACACGAGGTTGTGGAGGAAGAACTATGAGTGGTCAGAAAATAGTCAGGGTCAGGGACGTGATGAAGACCGGGTTCGACCTGGTGGACGGCCTGGATGACGTGGCCCACGCATTGCGCCATGCGCGCCACCCGGACACCAAGTGCCTGCTGGTGAAGAAGCGTGATGCCAACGACGAGTACGGCATCGTCACGTATGCCGACATCGCCAAGCAGGTGCTGGCCCGGGACCGTGCCCCGGAACGGGTCAACATCTACGAGATAATGACCAAGCCGGTGCTCGGCGTCGATCCGGACATGGATATCCGTTACTGCGCGCGCATGTTCGAAAACTTCGGCCTGGGGCGTGCACCGGTACTGGAGAACGGGAAGGTGATCGGCATGGTCGGCTACACGGACCTGGTGATGCATGGACTGATGAACTCGCTGTGAGCGGCCGGGGGACGAGGCTGGCAGCAGAGGTGCGTATAATCTGCCTCAGTCCACAGCCTGCAGGATCCTCATGAGCGATAAAAAACTCTGGGCCGGCCGTTTTTCCGAGCCCACCGATGCCTTCGTCGAGGCCTTTACCGCCTCGGTCGAATTCGACCAACGCCTGGCACCTTACGACATCCGGGGCTCGATGGCGCACGCCGACATGCTCGCCAGGCAGGGCATTCTGACCACGCAGGAACGCGACGACATCCATGCCGGCCTGGGACGGATTCTGGCGCGGATCGAGGCGAACGATTTCGCGTGGTCGGTCGAGCTGGAAGATGTGCATATGAACATCGAGGCCGCACTGACCGGGGATATCGGGGATGCCGGCAAGAAACTGCATACTGGTCGCTCGCGCAACGACCAGGTTGCGACCGACGTGCGCCTGTGGTTGCGCGATGAGCTGGTGGCGATCCGCGCCGAACTGCGCCGCCTGCGTCGCGCGTTGCTGGACCTGGCAGAGCGCGAGGCGGATACCGTGCTGCCCGGCTTCACCCACCTGCAGACCGCGCAGCCGATCACTTTCGGCCACCATATGATGGCCTGGTTCGAGATGCTGGAGCGTGATCACTCGCGCCTGGACGACTGCGCCGGGCGCATGAACCAGATGCCCCTCGGGGCGGCCGCGCTGGCGGGCACCACCTTTCCGATCGACCGTGACTACACGGCCGAGTTGCTCGACTTCGACGGCCCCTGTCGCAATTCCCTGGATGCGGTGTCCGACCGTGACTTCGCCATCGAGTTCGCCGCGTGCGCGAGCATCCTGATGATGCACCTGTCGCGCATGAGCGAAGAACTGGTCATCTGGTCATCGGCACAATTCGGTTTCGTCACCCTGTCCGATAGCTTCTGTACCGGCTCCTCGATCATGCCGCAGAAGAAGAACCCGGACGTGCCCGAGTTGATCCGCGGCAAGTCCGGCCGCGTGTTCGGCCACTTATTCTCACTGCTCACCCTGATGAAATCGCAGCCACTCGCCTACAACAAGGACAACCAGGAAGACAAGGAACCGTTGTTTGATACGGTCGACAACCTGAAGGGTTGCCTCAAAGTGTTTGCCGACATGGTTCCCGCGATCACCTGCAATGCCCAGCACATGCGCGCTGCGGCCCTGCAGGGCTTCGCCACGGCCACCGACCTGGCGGATTACCTGGTACGCAAGGGGATACCCTTCCGTGACGCCCACGAAGTCGTTGGCAAGTCGGTTGCTTACTGCGTGGCAAAAGGCTGCGACCTGGCCGAGCTCGACCTGGCCGAGCTGCAGCAGTTCAGCGCTGCGATCGAGGGGGATGTATTCGATTACCTGACCCTGGAGGGTTCAGTGGCAGCCCGCGATCACGTCGGTGGCACCTCACCCAGGCAGGTGCACGCGGCGATCGCGACCGCCCGCGAACGCTTCGTCGAGGAGAAGTGACATGCCGCTGGTGAACATCAAGGTGCTGAAGGAAGATCAACTACCGGCTGAAAAAAAGGCCGAGCTGATCGCCAATGTGACGCGCGCGGTTGCCGACACCCTGGGCAAGAACCCGGCGGCCACCTGGGTGACCATCGACGAGGTGTCTACCGACAACTGGGGCATAGGCGGCGAGAGCATCACCGCACGCCGCGCCAAGGGTTGATTCAGAACCAGCCTCGCCAGCGGAACAGCAGCACCTGGATCGCCGTGATGGCGGCCAGCAGGCCGCTGACCTCCCAGAATCCCCAGGGATCCTCCGCCAACGGCATGCCACCGACGTTGATACCGAAGAGCCCGGTCAGGAACCCCAAAGGCAGAAACACCGCCGCCACCAGTGACAGCACGTACATGCGCGTGTTCATCTGCTCGCTGAGGCGATTGCCCAGCTCCTCCTGGGTGACCGCGGCGCGCTCCCGGGCCGCATCCAGGTCCTCCACGAAACGCGTGACCCGGTCCGCCTGCTCGCGCAGCTGCAGCTGGTGTTCCTCATGCAGCCAGGCCGGCTTAATCTGGCCGAGGCGCAGCAGGGCATCCCGTTGCGGTGCCAGGTAACGGCGCAGGGCGATGATCTCGTGACGCAGGCGCGTCAATTCGCTGCGCAGCCTTATGCTGCCGGATTCCAGTACTTCCGCCTGGACCGCATCCACCGCGTCATCGACATCGTTGATCACGTCGACCATCCGCGCTACCAGCCGCTCGGCCAGCTGTACCGTGAAGTCGCCCTCATCGACCGGCCCGCTGCCCTGCGCCAATGAGGCGCGCAGGTCGTCCACCGACATGAGGCGGCGTTGCCGCACGCTGACGATGCGGCCGGGTTCGACCCACAGGCGAATGGAGACCATGTCCTCCGGGTCGGCACCCGGGTTCAGGTTCACACCACGCAAAAACAGCATCACACCCTCGCCCATCTGCACGCAGCGCGGACGTGTCGACTCGGCCATCAGGGCCTCGCAAACCAGGGGATCGAGGTGACTATCGTCACTTATCCATCGTTCCGCGGCGACGGACTCCCGGTTCAGGTGAATCCACAGAATGCCTTGAGCGGCTTGCCAGGCGCTCACTCCCGACCAGTCCAGCTGGCGCGCGCCACCCGAGCCATCGAATACCGCAGCGTAAACCAAGCCGGGTTCGGACATTGTGCTGTATCCCTTGTGTTTTCAATGCAGAGGTTAGGCACAAACGAACCGGAGGGAAAGCCATTCTGCAGGACGGAAGACGGATAACAGGCAAAAAAAAGGCCCGGCATTGCCGGGCCTTTTCACTATCGCCGGTAGGCGAGGCGACTTACTTGGCCTGCGGAGCGGCAGGAGCCGGAGCCGGACGGGCCGGTGCAGCGTAAGGCATACGCGGAGCGTAAGGCGCTGCGTAAGGTGCGCGCGGAGCGGCTTGCGGAGCGGCTTGCGGGGCTGCCTGCGGTGCCGCCTGCGGGGCCTGCATCTGCGGAGCCATCGGCGGGCGCATCATCGGCGCGCCGTAGGGCATGCCGTAGCCACCCGGAGCCATCATCGGGGCGCCGCCGCCATAAGGCATGCCGTAACCGCCCGGACCCATCATCGGGGCACCGCCGCCATAAGGCATACCGTAGCCACCCATGGGGCCGCCGAAGGGCATGCCGTAGCCGTAGTCATCGTCGTCCCACATCTGCTCGAATTCTTCCATCCAGTAGCGCGGGTCCCACTCGTCATAGGGGTTGCAGTCGTGCGGGTTGTACCAGCACTCCGGCTCTTCCCACTTTTCCTTGTCGTCGAAGAAAGCCAGCGCACTGGTGGATGCCAGTGCAGCGACTGCGGCAAAGGAAATTGCAGCAAATTTTTTCATCATCATCTCTCCAAAAGCGTAGAGGGCAAATTATTGCACGAACCCGGCGTCGCGAGCTTGGCGGGCCGTTTTCGGGTTACAACACGAGTAGTATATTAAAATTTAATAATATTTCAAATCTTAATCCCTGGCCCAGCCTGAGTTATTGTTTATAGCAGCTTAGCCGAACATTGGGCGAAAAAGGCCGATCTTCCGCTATCTGTTTGATAAGACGCAAAAACCTGCCTTTTGCCCTCCTCACGGGAACTGCCGACCCCAGGGTAAACCGGAGCCGAACCATGTCCGTCCAGAACATCCAAGACCTGAGCCAACGCCTTGCCGATTTTGCCCGCGTGCGGGACTGGGAACAGTTCCATTCGCCCAAGAACCTGGCAATGGCACTGGCCGGCGAGGCAGGCGAACTATTGGAGCATTTTCAATGGCTGAGCGAGGCTCAGAGCAAGGAGCTGGCCCCGGACAAGCGGGAAGCGGTTGCGCTGGAGTTGGCAGATATACTGATCTACCTGCTGCGCCTCGGCGAACGCCTGGACGTGGACGTGCTGGATGCCGCCTACCGCAAGATGGCCATCAACGAGTCGCGCTACCCGGCGCACAAGGTCAAGGGCGATGCCAGGCGCGCAGATGAGTACGACTGACACCCACACGTGGCCGGGCCTGCGCCCGGGATAGGCCACAGTTCACGGCGCCGAGCGACGGCCGGAAAGGCGCACGTCATGCCAGGCGCGCCCGCAGCCAACGGCCGATCTCCAGGATCTCGGTCGGGTGCACCGAGTGCGGCATGGGATACTCGTGCCAGTCGACCTCGGCGCCCATATCGCGCAGCCGGGCACGCGCCTGCAGGCCGGCTGCAATGGGCACGATATCGTCCCGGGTACCATGTGCCTGGAACACCTGCAGGCCCGTGGCCTCGCCCACCGGTTGCGCCATGTAGGTGGACAGGGCCAACACCCCGGCCGGCTTTACCGGCATCCGCAGCGCACAGTCCAGGGCAACCACCCCGCCCTGCGAAAAGCCCGCCAGGACCAGGCGGTTCAGCGCAATACCTGCATCCAGCTGTGCCTGTACCAGCTGCTGGAGGTAATCCACCGACGTAGACACCCCCTCCAGGTCCACTTGGCGCTGCAGGTCCGGTTGCGCTATGTCGTACCAAGCACGCATACGGTAACCGCCGTTGATGGTCACAGGCTGTACCGGGGCATGCGGAAACACGAAGCGGACGCCGAGCGCATCGGGCAGGCGCAGTTCCGGGACTATGGGGAGGAAATCGTTGCCATCGGCCCCCAGGCCGTGCAGCCAGATCACGCTGGCGCGTGCAGGGGAGTCGGGTTCGACAATGATCGGCGGGTCGTACTGCAGGCTCATGAGCGCTCCTCGCTGGGTCCGGCTGCCTATGATATCGCCGTACAAGCGGCAAGGCCTCCACAGCTTGCGGTTCCTTTATACTGATGCCTGGTTTTTGCTGCAGAGACTTTGGCATGCGTTCTGTCCTACCCCTGATGATCGTCGTGATGCTGGTATTGGCCGGCTGTGGCCAGAAAGGCGCCCTGTACCTCCCGGATCAGCCGCAGGACGAGGAACAGGAAACGCATCCGGGTGCCGGGTAAATGGATCACTTCCTTTACCGCGACGGCGAATTGTTCGCCGAGGACGTGCCGCTAAGCCGCATCGCCGAACAGTTCGGCACCCCATGCTACGTCTACTCGCGCGCTACCCTGGAGCGCCACTGGCATGCCTTCGACCGGGCTTTTGCCGGGCATGCCCACCTGGTGTGCTTCGCGGTCAAGGCCAATTCCAATCTCGGCGTGCTCAACGTGCTCGCCCGCCTCGGGTCGGGTTTCGACATTGTCTCGGTGGGCGAACTGGAGCGCGTGGTTGCCGCCGGGGGCGACCCCTCGCGGGTGCTGTTCTCCGGCGTCGGGAAACAGGCCCACGAGATGCGCCGCGCCCTGGAGCTCGGCATCCGCTGCTTCAACGTCGAGTCGGAAGCCGAACTGGAGCGCCTCGACCGGATTGCCGGCGAGATGGGCAAGACCGCGCCGGTGGCGCTACGCGTCAATCCGGACGTGGACGCCAGGACCCATCCCTACATCTCCACCGGCCTGAAGGAAAACAAGTTCGGCATCGAGATCCACGAGGCCCTGCGCATCTACCGCAAGGCGGCCGCGATGCAGCATATCCATATCTCCGGTATCGACTGCCATATCGGCTCGCAGCTGACTGAACTCGCGCCTTTCCTGGACGCACTGGATCGCGTGCTGACGCTGGTCGGTAAGCTCGAGGCAGAGGGGATCGCGGTCGATCACCTGGATCTCGGCGGCGGACTCGGCGTGCGTTACGACGACGAGCAGCCGCCGGCACCGGCCGAGTACGCCCAGGCGTTGGCCGAGCGCCTGGGCGATGCGCCTTACGAGATCTTCATCGAGCCGGGCCGCGCCATCGCCGCGAATGCCGGGGTGCTGCTGACGCGGGTGGAATATGTAAAGGCTGGCGAAGCCAAGGACTTTGCCGTGATCGACGCGGCCATGAACGATCTGATCCGTCCCTCCCTGTACCAGGCATGGCAGGCGATAGTGCCGGTACAGCAGGACCCGGAAGGGCGCGCTGGCGAGTACGACCTGGTCGGCCCGATCTGCGAAACCGGTGACTTCCTGGGCAAGGGCCGCAGACTGACCCTTGCCGAGGGTAGCCTGCTGGCGGTTCGCTCATCCGGCGCCTATGGATTCACCATGGCCTCCAACTACAACACCCGGCCACGTGCCGCGGAAGTGATGGTGGACGGGGGCCAGGTGCACCTGGTGCGTAAACGCGAAACCGTGCAGGAACTGTTCGCCGGCGAGGCTTTGCTGCCGGGATAAAGCGCTGGCCGGCATTCACCAACAGGCGCCGCTCAGCGGCACATTGTCCAGGCAAGAATCGACTATGCAACGCACGCCCGAACCCGAAGAACTCATGGACGATGCGGAACAGGCCGCCGCTTACGCCTCCGCCAATTTCAGCGAGGCCAACAACCTGTTCATCCACCTGCTGCACCAGTTACGCCCGGGCAATCTGCAGGGCCGCGCCCTGGACCTGGGGTGTGGGCCGGGCGACATACCGCTGGCGTTGTTGCGGGAACACCCAGGCCTGGAAATCGACGCGGTGGACGGCGCCGAGGCCATGCTGCAGCATGCGCGGCGCCCGCTACGGGACAACCCGGACCTGGCGCAACGCCTGCAGCTGCAATGCGAACTGCTGCCCAGTGCCAACCTGCCCGCGGCACGCTACGACATGCTCCTGAGCAACAGCCTGTTGCATCACCTGGCTGACCCGAACGATCTGTGGCTGACCCTGAAGCACTGCGCCCGCGACAATGCCTCCGTGCTGGTCATGGACCTGGCGCGACCGGCCAGCCCGCTGGCGGTCGATACGCTGGTGGAAACCTATGCGATGAACGAGCCGGAGGTGTTGCGCGAGGACTTTCGCAACTCCCTGCATGCCGCCTACACGGTGGAGGAGGTACAGGCCCAGCTCGACAGCCAGGGGCTTGCGGAGCTCGAGGTAAGCATGGTCAGCGACCGCCATTGGGCGGTGCGCGGCAGCTACAACCCGCACCATTGAGCCACCCCGCTCGTGTGCCGCTTGCGGCATACTTGGCACATGCAATACCGATTCACCAAGATGCACGGCCTGGGCAACGACTTCGTCGTGTTCGACGCGACGCGCACGCCGGTCGAACTGAGCACACGACAGTTGCGCCACCTCGCCGACCGGCGCTTCGGTATCGGCTGCGACCAGGTGCTGCTGGTCGAGCCGGCGCGCGACGCAACGACTGATTTCCACTACCGCATCTTCAACGCCGACGGCTCCGAGGTGGAGCAGTGCGGCAACGGCGCGCGCTGCTTTGCCCGTTTCGTGCGCAGTCACGGCCTCACCGACAAGCGCGTGATCGACGTCGGTACCGCACGCGGCAACATCCAGCTGAGCGTGCTCGAGGACGAACAGGTGAGGGTCAACATGGGTGCCCCCAGAATGGAACCGGCGGACCTGCCCTTCTCCGCCAGCGCGCGCGCCGCCACCTATGAACTGCAGGTTGCGGGGCACACGCTGCAGATCAGTGCCGTCTCCATGGGCAACCCGCACGCGGTGTTGCTGGTGGACGACGTGCACACGGCGGACGTGGAGACCCTCGGTCCTGCGATCGAATCCCACCCGGCCTTCCCCGCGCGGGTCAACGCGGGGTTCATGGCGGTGCGCTCACGCACCGAGATCGATCTGCGGGTTTACGAACGCGGCGCCGGCGAGACCCTCGCATGCGGCACCGGGGCCTGTGCCGCAGTGGTGGCCGGACGCCTGCGCGGCCTGCTCGACGAGCAGGTGAGCGTGCGACTGCCAGGTGGAAATCTTGTGATAAGCTGGCACGCGGAAGGTGAGCCGGTGTGGATGACCGGTCCGGCCACCGAGGTGTTTGAAGGAATGATCGACCTGTGAGTCTGCAGCACGAAGACCTGGATGAACGCCGCGACGACCTGGAACAGAAGGTCGCCGACTATCTCGCCGTACACCCGGACTTCTTCGAGCGCCACCCCGAGGCCCTGGCCGCCATCGACATCCCGCACCCGACGGGTGATGCCGTGTCGCTGATCGAGCGCCAAGTACGGATTTTGCGCCAGCAGAACCAGCATTACCGCGAACAGCTGGAGGAGCTGATCCACGTCGCGCGCGAGAACGACAGCCTGGCCAAGCGTCTGCATCACATGACCCTGGCGCTGATCGAAACGCGTAGTTTCGACGAAGTGCTCAACACCCTGCAGGATGAACTGCGCAGCCAGTTCCAGGCGGATGCGGTGGAGATGAAGCTGTTCTCCCGCGAGGAGCTGGAGGCGCACGCGAACGAACCCGGCCCGGCCATGTTCCGCGATTTTCTCGAAAAGCACCGGCCGAGTTGCGGTGAACTGCCGGCGGAGCAACTCGAGTACCTGTTCGGCTCGCAGGCCGGCGAGACCGGTTCGGCGGCACTGATCCCGCTGCAGTCTGCGCCGCTGGTCGGCGTATTGGCCATCGGCAGCCGCGACCCCGAGCGCTTTCACGCCGGCAAGAGCGTGGATTTCCTGCAGCGCCTGTCCGACGTGGTCAGTGCCACCCTGACCGCGGTATCCAGCCCGGGCCTGTGAAGGACCCGCATTCGTGAGCGAGGATCCCGCTGCCGGAGATACCCGGCTACAGCAGTTTCTCGACCACCTACGCTACGAACGCCGTCTCTCGCCGCGCACCGTGGACGCCTACCGGCGCGACCTCGGGGAATACCTGCAGCACTGCGCGCAACACGGCCTGTCGCCCTGGGAC
>Ga0180435_10007263_pt1 | contig 10569 bp, 10 predicted proteins | sample SS_ome_3_FD_132467 | JGI IMG/M metagenome (GOLD analysis project Ga0180435, IMG submission 132467) | Hypersaline lake sediment archaeal communities from the Salton Sea, California, USA - SS_3_S_1 metaG | ecosystem: Environmental > Aquatic > Non-marine Saline and Alkaline > Hypersaline >... | reverse complement strand
GTCATCGTGAAGGGTCAGCAAGAGACCGGCTGGCGCGCCGCCATAGGAGCCATCCGGCAGACTAGAACCGTGGTGGGCTATTGTGAGCTTCAGGTAACCGAATGGATGGGGATAGCCACCGCCGATGTGCTGGGGGTGGACGTGGTCGATGCCCTGGGCCTGGACCCAGTTGCAGATCTCGAAGTTGGAGATGACGAGGGCCCCAGTCCGGCGCGCAATCCGTAGGGCGTCCCCGACGTGATCCGCGTGCCCGTGTGTGATGATGACATAGTCTGCTGGAACCTCATCGGCGGAGATCGGAGAGAGGGCGTTGTCGTCTAGGAAAGGATCTATCAGCACGTGCTCGTCATCGAGTTCGAGGGAGAAAGCCGAGTGTCCGTACCAGGTCAGTCGGGTCGTCATCTTGAGCCTCCTTTGAGCTAGTGGGCCTTCCGAACGCGGAGTGGCGAGAGAATGGTTTCTGGTGACGTCCGTGCCGGCCACGGCAGACAGGTGCGTAAGTCACTCTGGAATCGAGTATAGTAGAAGGGTACACCGGTGTCAACGCGTTACGAAGGTGCCTGGAAGAGAGTATGCGCCGTGAGTTGGTGGGCTAATCGGCGAGGGAGAGAGGTTTGGCTGGCAGCGGCGTCCACGCAGCAGGGATCTGAAACGCTCTGGGTCTTGAAGTGGTGATTCTGGGGCCTGGCAAGGGGGTTGACAAGCGGCATGAGGATGTGGTATAGTAGCGACGATGGTTTGGAGGGGGGGTAGTCATTGTCCGTTTCGATGTTGAGTGATAGAGTGGAGATGGAATCGAAGGAAGAGCAAGCAGCGTCTGAACTTGAAGGGTTGAGCGGTGAGGACTACTTGCTGGTCAAAGCTGACGAACAGGATTTCATCACCTATGATGACATTCTCACCGCCTTCCCAGAGGCCGAAGAGAGTCTGGACGAGATTGAGGATATCCTGGTCACACTGATCGAAGCTGATGTCGAAATCGGTGATCTTGATGAGAAGCGGACTCGGTCTGCCAAGTCGACTGATGATCGCGGGCGGGATGGGGGTCAAGACTCTGATAATGGCGCTCCGCTGGATGCAATTAGAGTAGATGATTCCATCGGTCTGTATTTGAAGGAGATCGGACAGGTCCCCCTTCTGACGCGGGAAGAAGAGATCTCTCTGGCCAAGCGGATGGAGGTCGGTAAGAATGCGAGAACTCAACTCCGCGGTGATGGTCTTAGTGGAGTTGAACGGGCGCGATTGGAGGCTGTGGCACAGGATGGGCTGAGGGCCCGTGGGCATTTGGTAAGAGCGAACTCGCGCCTGGTTGTGAGTGTGGCTAAGAAGTACATGGGGCGCGGTGTGCCTTTCATCGATCTGATTCAAGAAGGCAATATCGGGCTGATCCGCGCGGCCAAGAAGTTTGACTACACAATGGGGAACAAGTTCTCCACGTACGCGACGTGGTGGATTCGACAGGCCGTGACCAGGGCGATTGCAGATCAGAGTCGGACTATCCGTATCCCTGTTCACATGGGAGACCAGATCAACAAGCTTCTTCGCACGACTCATCGGCTCACTCAGGAGCTGGGAAGGGACCCGACCCCGGAGGAGATGGCCGGAGCCCTGGATCTTGCCACGGATAAGGTAGAGAATATGCTACAGGTCGCTCGTCGGCCCCTCTCCCTCGAGCTGCCGATCGACGAAGAGGGCGATAGTGAGCTGGGCGACTTCATTGAGAATGATGAGGCCGTTGCTCCGGCTGATGTCGTTTCCTCCGCAATCCTGCGCGATCTGCTCCAGGATGTTCTTGAGGACCTGCCCCCCAGGGAGGTACGTATCCTCCAGATGCGCTATGGACTCGTTGACGGTGAGACGTACACGCTCGAGGAGGTTGGGCAGAAGCTGGGCGTGACACGGGAGCGTATCCGGCAGATCGAGGTCCAGGCCCTGAGTCGGCTCCGGCACCCCGCCCACGCGCGGAAGCTCCGCGACTTCTTGGTCTAACGTCGGCGTCGCAGTTTCTTAGAATCACGAAGCGAGGTCCTCCGGAGTCACTCCGGAGGACCTCGCTTCCTTTTGTCTGGGGCAAGGACGGTGCAGAAAGCCTAGTTTGTGTGCGCTAGCGATGTGTCGTGGATCGCGGCTGGTAGGGGATGGGCTGAGACACATGCTTAACGGGCGGAGAGGGGCCGATGCGTGGACCATGGCGTACGTCGACGAGGGGCTGTTGTGAAGAATACGTGCGGTGCGCTGGACACATGGCTCCGACAGTGCGGTGCTTGGCAGGCGGTGCAGTTTCGGGACGTTGTCGCCGCCTCCAGGGTGTGTTAGAATAGCGGGCCGTGAACGATCCACACGAGACGGGCCGAAGCCATTTCCGAGTGCCCCGCCCAGGGCTGTGGGTCGGATGTCGGCGGATGACTGACACAGTCCTTCCCAGGAGCCGGGGCATAGCCTCCAAGCGACGCCTATGCTAGACTTGCTCAGCCTCACGGTAATCTTGCCTCTCCTTGGGGCAGCAGGGATTCTCCTCTTGTCGGGAGTCATTTCCAGTGTCGGGAGGAAGCGAGTCTATTTCAGGTTGCTTGTCGGGCTATTGCCGATCACGATTGTGGGTCTGGCGTCGCTCGTCGTACTGACGGGTCGAGGGGATGGGAGAATAGCCCTTGCCTCCTTATACCCCTCATCGTTGGCGGAGTCTGGCGTCGAACTGCGTTGGGATTCGACCCTATGGCCCCTGGGGCTTGGACTCTCCATTAGCTCGGGATGTCTGCTCCTGGCAACCGGGGGCAGGCGAGAGGGGGCGTCACACTCGGTGCCTGTGATCCTCGCGCTGTTGGGCTCCGGACTGGCGAGTCTCTGGTCGGGCAACCCGCTGACAACGATGGTCAGTTGGGCTTTGTATGATCTAATGCTGGCCTTGGGATGGGTGGCGAGCGGGGCAGATCGGCAAGAGGCCGTGCGCGTCTTAATGGTAGGAGTGGGCTCCGGAGTCCTGCTGTGGGCTGGTGTTGCGGCACAAGGAGCTGGCGTTGGAAGTGTTGCATGGGGACTGCTTCCAGCCGGGGGTCCTGGGATGGTGATCTGGACAATCGCGGGTCTCGTGCGGATCGGAGCCTATCCTCTCCACACTTGGGTTCCGCGCAGGCTTCCATCCGGGGCGGCGCCGACGGCTATGCTGCTCCTGAGCCCTCTACTGGGCTGGGGGCTGTGGATTCGTCTTTTATTGGCGGGGGACGGAGGGCTGCCGGTGGCTCGGTGGATGATCGCACCGGCCCTGTTGACGCTGCTAGCGGGCAGCATCCTGGCGTGGACAGAGAATGAGGTTCGCAGGTCGCGGGGTTGGATCAGCATGGCGGGGAATGGCACTATTCTGCTGGCAACTGTTTTCTCACATCTGCGGGGGGCCGAGGCGGGGGCGCTGGCGTTGGCTTCCGCGGGGGGGATGATGCTAGGGGCGGTGGGGTGGATGCTGAGTACGGCCATGCTTTTCCTGGGACGGAGCATTCACCGGGACGAAGGAGTGGACCTGATTGGGTGGCTTTGGGCGGTGCCGTCGCTGATCGGTGCCCTGTCGTTGGTTGGTGCACCACTGACGGCTGGCTATGTGGGGGTTTCTTCGGCTCTGTCAGGGGTTTCGAAGACCCGCGCTTTGGGCTTGCTCGTGGGTGGGTTTTTCGGGCATCTCCTGGTATCTGCGTCAACGGCTAGGTGGCTCCGATCGTCTGATCCAAGTGATGGGATGGGAGGAGGGTTCTTGGAGAGGATAGCGTACGGAGCAAGTCTCGGAGGTCTGGGTGTCGCCGTGGTCGTATTCGGGGTAATTCCAGCTCGCGTAATCGCTGGTGAGGGTTTTTCGCCCGATTTGACGCTTCGTGGTCTGCTCACCGGCGTCCCGCTGGCCGGATGGCTGATGTGGGGAGGAGGTGTGTTGGTTGGAGGGATGGTTGGTTGGTTGGAGAGTGGGTTCCGTCCGCGGGTGTCCCTTTGGCTGGATGCGCTTCACGATGTGGTGTTACTGGAATGGGGGTACGGGCTGGTTGCGGGAGCAGTGGAACAGGGGCTTGGGATGATTCGCATGATGGACGCGATCCTGGGCGGTCGCGCGGCCATACTTTGGTCCTCAGTTTTCCTGCTCATCGTTGTGTTGATGATGGTGGGGTAGCCGTGTTTCTACTGGAAGAACTGCTTTCGAGATTGGTGCTGTTGACCGCCCTTCCGGCTGGCATAGGCGTGGTGATTTCGGCCACGCTGTTGGTGGTAAGCCGGGATTGGAGACTGAACGTCTTTGCATTGGCTGCTCAATACTTCTTCTTGACGTTGTCGATGACGCAGGTGGTGCGAGTAGAGATGGCGGCGGTGAAGGGCTTGATCGGCTGGGTGATCTGTCTGGTCTTCTATATGACGGAGCAGCAAGCGCAATCGTCAGGACAGACCGGGGAATCGACTGAGGACGTGGCGTTGGAAAGTTGGTTTGGGGCGCGACTCCGTCTGTGGAGGCATGAGGGCATTTCGGCGCAGGCGGCGTTTAGTTTCCTGGCGGCGCTGTTGGTGGGCGCAGCGATCTATGCTGGGGCGTCTGCGATTTCGCTGCCGGAGTTGCCGACTGATTTGAGTTTGATCTGCTACTACTTGACGGCGGTCGGGATTCTCCTCTTGGGGTTGAGTCAGGACCCGCTGCGCGTGGGCGTTGGGCTGCTGACGATTCTGTCGGGATTCGATCTCTTTTACGTTGCGCTGGAGCCGAGCCTGGTCGTCACGGGCCTCGTGGGGTCGATCAGTTTTGTTGTGGCGCTGGGTACGGCTTATTTGAAGGCTGCGTTGGCCGTGGGGACGGAGGAGACGCCCGCTTGATAGCAGGACTTCTTCTGTTTCTCGTCCTGCCGCTGGTTATGGGAGGGACGGTTTACGCCCTGCGTCGATGGGCGACGCTCTCAGCGCTGCTGTCCGTTGGGATGAGTGTAGCACTGGGTCTGATGATCTTGGTGCTGCCGTTGGGTAGAACCATCGAGATTTGGGGGCGACAGATTGTGATGGGGGGGACGCTCTCCTTCTTGGGGAGGGAGCTGATCCTCGAGGACGTTGATAGGGTGGCCATGGCCTTTCTCTACCTGACAGCGTCTGGCACGTTCCTACTTGCATGGCAGACATCGCCTGGATCACTGCTGTTCCCGGTAGGGTTTGGGGTCCTCAGCTTGTTCAGCGGGTCACTGCTGATTCGGCCGCTGATCTACGCTGTACTTCTCTTTGAGATTGCAGTCGCCATATCGGTGTTTGGGCTCCAGGCGGAGGGAGGGCGACCGGGGAAGGGGGCCCTCCAGTATCTCTCATTCTCCTTGCTGGGAATGCCGGGCCTGCTGGTCATTCACTGGCTGATGGACCGCTACGCCTTGACGCCTGACAATACCGGTCTGCGAGACACAGCTGCGGGTCTATTGGCGTTATCGTTTATGTTGTTGATGGGAGGTACTCCCTTTCACTGGTGGATGCCTGCCGTTGCGGACGACGGTGAACCGATGGCAGGCGCGTTCGCCTTCAGCGTGAACCACGCGGCCGTCTGGTTTCTCTTGCTCGGCTTCTTAGAGACGTATCCGGACATAGCCGCCTACGGGCGCTTTGGACCCCTGGTGGCGGGGGTTGGGCTGGCCATGATTGGGGTCGGTGGCGTTCTGGCGGCGGCACAGCGACGGCCTGGGAGGATCTTGGGCTATGCCGTGCTGGCGGACAGCGGTGCTGCGCTCGTGGCTCTTGGGCTGAGCAGCGAGGCAGGTCTGGCGCTGGCCCTCCTATGCATTCTATCTCGTCCGTTTGGTGTCTTACTCATGGCGGCGGGGATAAGGGGACTGAAGGACCGTCGACGTGATCTCGGATGGCGGGCCGGGAGTGCAAGAGGCCTGGTGACTGAAGCCCCTTGGAGCACGCTGGCGTTCTTGATTGGAGGGTTGTCGATCGCGGGTTTACCCATCACGGCGGGTTTCGCTGCGAGGTGGTCACTCTATCGCGGGCTTGGGCGTGCGGGACTTGTGGCGGTGCTCTTAATGATGGCGGCCAGTCTGGGTGTGATGATTGGGGTCTGGCGAGTTCTCTCTGTCGTAATGGCGGAATGGGAACCGGAAGACGTAAAGAGAGGCGAGCTCGGCCGGGTTGAGCGTGAGGGTTGGGCGAGGGGGACTGTGGTGCTGGTGGGCGTGGTCGCGTGCGTGGTGGTTGGTTTGGTACCGCAGGCGCTGGCCCCGACGGCGTCGCGCCTGGCCGGGTTGTACACCTTCTTGGTTCGCTGAAGCGTGTGCTATGCGGCTTGGGAGGACCTGGTCTATGGTGGATTGCGTCGCATCTGTTTCGGGTGTCGCTAGGATTTTTCAGAGAGGGTAAGGAGTCGTTCGTAGGTGGAGCTTCCTGCTGATCTGCAGTTCAGTCAGGCGAGCCTGCAGGACTATGCGGAGTGTGCCCGGCGGTTCCATCTCCGCTATGTCCTGCGATTGCGTTGGCCTGCTGAGGAGACAACGCGGGCCACGGAGAATGAGCGACGCCAGCGGAAGGGAGCGACGCTTCATCGTCTTATTCGCCAGCACGTGGTTGGGGTCCCTGTGGAGGCGCTGTCGCGAAGCATAAGGGACATCGACGTGCGGCGATGGTGGGAAAGCTATCTCGACTTACGACCAGCGGCGCACTCTACGATGCGGCATCCAGAGGTGACGCTCTCGACCTTGGTTGGTCAGTACTCGCTGACGGCACGCTATGACCTCATCGCCGTCGACGGAGACCGCGAGGTTATGGTATTTGACTGGAAGACGTACCGAAAGCGGCCTCAGCGGAGATGGCTGGCGAGACGGCTGCAGACAAGGGTATACCCCTATGTGTTGGTTCGGGCGTGGGATGCGCTAGGTGAGGAGGGCTCCGTCCAGCCGAGTCAAGTGTCGATGTCCTATTGGTTTGCTGAGTTTCCATCGACGACGGAGGTGTTCGGATATGATGAAGAGCAATTTCGTGCCGATGGGAAGTATCTCCAGAGGCTGGTATTGGAGATTGGCGAGCGCACAGCGGCGTGCGTGGAGGGAGAGCTTCTCCCGCGGACTAGCGACAGGGAGCGGTGTCAATTCTGCCGCTATCGGTCGCTGTGTCGGAGGGGCGTAGAGCCTGGTGACGTCAACGCGGCTATGGCAGAGTTGGCCTCGGAAGAGCTTTCGGACTTCAACCTGGACTTTGAGCAGATAGCTGAGTTTGAGATGGGTTGAGCCGGTAACGGGTGACAGCGCGGCGGGTTTGTGGCTGAAGGACACGGTCAGAGGGGCTGGAAACCGGCAGTCCGCGCCTGAGGTCTATGCCTAGATGCGGGAGAGAATCCCCAGTGTGGCGGTCCACACCAGGACTTGGACCAGGACCGTGGCGCCCCACAGGAGGTAGCTAGCCAGGCGGCTGCGGCGGTAGAGGACAGCTCCTAATGAACCGTTTAGGATCAGGGTCAGCATGCCGATTAGAGGCACCCTGAAGAGTTCGGTCCTGGGACCCAATCGATCCGGGGCGCCTGATGGACCAAAATGGAGTGGGATCAGCGCGGGCAGGCTGGGGAAGCGGTAGCTGACGATCGCCAGGAGGGAGACGAAGGCCAGGGCGCCCACGGCAAGAAGGACCAGCCCCAACGAGTCCCGCCAGATGGGCCAGTCGAGGATGGGTGGGCGGCGGGTGGATTGCTCGATGGTCTGCGTGGGGCCCATCTGGACCCTTTGCTGGAGGGAGTCGAGGAACGCTTCTCGACGGGCGGGCGACAAGGCGTAGACGAGGCCCGGTGTCGCAACAAAGATCTGGTCCCGAAGCGGCCGGGTGGCGTAGAAGAGTGTGGGCCCACCGTCCTCCAGTTCTCCATAGCCTACCCAGTGGCCTGGCCAGCGACCGCCGTAGAAGTGAACCTCGCCTTTGATGTCGTCGCCGGTGAAGACTCTCTCAATCGCTCCCGTGGGGATGATCTGTTGGGAGGTTCCCCAATGGATGATGAGCGCGTTGCGGTCGAGCCTGTAGCTGGCGCCTGCCAGGCCGTAGACCCAATAGGCAATCAAGCCGACCAGGATGAGGCCTAGGGTGGTGGCGAGCCCGACGAGGAAGGTGCCGAAGGTGACGGGCCGGGAGGCCGCGACGCCGACAAGGGCCGCGTTGCCGAGGAGGATAGAGCACATCAAGCCTAGGCCAATGCCGAATCCCCTTCCGACGTTGACGCCCCACTTGCTCATAGTCGCGTTTTCGCTCACGATCGCGGATTATACCAGGGTGATGGTGAAGGACAACCGGTGGGCGGGGGGGAAGGGCACAAAGAGGTGGGGGGCCCGATCACGAGGCGCAGAGGGTTGCGGTGGCGGGCACGTGGGAGTCAAGGTGATGGCGGCACGCGGGTGCGCAGACGACTTGTTACGGAGATCGGCCATGGTTGGAGGCCCTTGACGCCCGTGTACTGATTAGTTGTGACGGGCATGCGTGGCAAGCGTACGGTCCTGAAGTGGAATGCACCTTCCAGGTGCATTCCACCCCCATGCGGCGACAACTCGTTTGTGCACTCGCGGCACGCGTGGGCCTCTCAAGGGGTCTGGTAGAGAGAGAGGCCCTTCGGAGTTCCGCGTGGGGAGGAAAGGCGTCCAGTAGCTGCCAGCAGTTGGGTGGGTAGGGGAGCTGCTATTGGCCGAGATGCATGGGCATGATGACGTGGGTGAACCCGTCGCCCCCCACGGGCCGGATGACGCCGGGGCTTGAGGGCGTCGTCGTGTCCAGGCTGACCTGGGGAGCGTTGGTCACCGAGAGAACGTCAATGAGGTACTTGACGTTAAAGGCGATCTCAACACTCTCCCCCTCGATGGTGGCGTCGAGTTCGCTCACGTCCTCGCCTGTCTCGGCTGACGTAGCGGAGACGCGGACGCGCCCGGGCTCCAGGTCGTTCCCCGGCTCAACTTGGATTCTGCTGATGTTGGCCGCGTCGCGTGCGAAGATCTGTGCCATCTTGCAAGCCTTTAGAAAGGACGCGGCATCGATGACGGTGTGGGTGTTCCGGTCTCGGGGAATGATCTGACGATAGTCCGGGAAGTTCCCGTCGATGAGTTGGGAGACGAGCACGATGTCGGTGAGTTCAAAGATGACCTGATTCCGCTCGGCAGTGACGTGGATGGAGATGGGATCCTCTTGATCGCCGCTGATGCGCCGGAGCTCAGTTAGTGCTTGGGCGGGGATGATGATGCTGAAGGGGTCAGACACGGCGTCGGGAAGGTCGACGGTGCGCACGGAGAGGCGGAAGCCATCGGCGGCGGCGAGGGTTAGTTTCTGGTTCTCAAACTGGGCGAGTACGCCAGTGAGGATCGGACGGCTCTCATCCGTGGCTGCTGCGAAGGCCACTTGCTCGACGGCCTCACGGAGAACGTCGGGCTCGATGGGAATGCCGGCGGCGTCGTCATCGGGGACGGTGACGATAGGGAACTCCTGGGCATCGATGCCTTTAATGTTGGCCTCGCTGCGTGCAGCGCGCACATTGAGCGTCTGCGTGCGAACCACCAGCTCCAGGTCAACGTGCCCTGGTGGAAGGGCATTGATCAAGTCGATGAAGGTGCGGGCCGGAACTGTGGTGGCTCCCTCTTCGTCGACTTTCGCGCCAATCCAACAGTTGATACCTACCTCAAGGTCAGTGGCGGAGAGGCGCAGTCGCCCGCCATCGGTCTCCAAGAGGACGTTTCCCAGGACGGGCAGGGTGGAACGGGGCGAGACCGCGCGGCCGACGATGCTGAGGCCCTCGGCCAGGTTTTCTTGTAGGCAGGAGACCTTCATCAGTGTGACCCTCCTCAGTGATGCTGGTCAGGCTTGGTTAGGCAGTCAGTATACACCAAGTGTGAGACCGGCACAAGTCTAAGAGTCTTCGATCTCTTCCCATCCGGGCACGTGGAGACGGACGAGGTCCCCATGGTGGTCGACGATTGCCCGGAAGCCGGCCATCCAGAGGGCGGTCCGTAGTTGATCTGCGTCGACGGCGCCGGGTTCTAGGATCTTATCCATGTGATCGATAGCATGCGCGACCGAGGCGCGCGTGAAGAGGTTTTCATCGCCCAGCAGACGGATGACGCCATCGGTCACGAGGTCACCCATTGCCTGGATCCGCTCCTGGAGGCGGCAGACGATCTGTCGGTCGAGCTGGGTCGCGTCGACGTGACGAAGGAAGTCGTCCTCGGGGATGGCATAGAATGGTTCACCGCCGATGGTGGTGACCTCGGCTCGTTCACCTTCTTCGTTGAAGACGAGATCGGCGAAGAGGGCGCCAGTTGCCTGGCTAGCCATCGTAGGCCTCGGCCTTGTTAGACTCACCGGGTTGCCGGGCAGACGGGGAGGTACAGTGCTGTTCGTTGCGGGTTGGTCGGAAGTCGTAGATGCCGTCGTGGAGGGGATAGGAGCGACGGCAGGCGTGGCAGACGAGGGCCTGGCGATGTTCGGTCAGGTCGGTGGAGCCGCAGTCTATGCAGCGGAACAGGTCTCGGACGGGGCTCATGGGCTGGCCGGCGGTGTGATTGGCCCGGACGAATACGCTAGGTGAGAGGGCCGCAACACGTCCCAGGGGCTGAC
>Ga0180435_10007262_pt1 | contig 10570 bp, 7 predicted proteins | sample SS_ome_3_FD_132467 | JGI IMG/M metagenome (GOLD analysis project Ga0180435, IMG submission 132467) | Hypersaline lake sediment archaeal communities from the Salton Sea, California, USA - SS_3_S_1 metaG | ecosystem: Environmental > Aquatic > Non-marine Saline and Alkaline > Hypersaline > Sediment... | reverse complement strand
GCCGTGGCGCCCTCGCAACCCATGCGACCGTCGACGAAGCCGAAGACGCCGCCGAACTCATAGTCGGCCGCGAGGCTGATGGTCGTCGTCTCGGTCAGGTTCAGCTCATACCAGTCCGTGTCACGGTAGGTCGACGTCCCGAAGGGGAAGACGCCCGTCGTGCCGCAGATCATGATCGGATCGCAGCTCGGCTCCAGGACCTGGAAGATCGGGAACGGCTCGACGTTGCAGCCACCGTTGTACTGATCCTCGTAGTCCGGGTAGCAGTCAGGCTCACCCTCGGGCATCGCGCCGGCCGGGCACTCGAGGACGCAGGCCGCGTACTCGGAGACGTCCAGGACGTAGTCGCCACAGCTGCCGCCGTAGCCATCCACGACGATGTAGTACGTGTTGCCAGCCGTCAGAGCGACGTTCTCGAGCAGCGACTGGAAGGAGCAAGCGTCGTCGTTGCAGCCGACCAGCGTGAACTCGTCATTCTCGTACACATAGGTCTTCGTGTCGTAGATCGACGCGCAGAGGTCGACGGTGATGGCGATGTCGGCGGTGCAGACGTACTCGTAAACGACGTCCGGCGAGGTCGAGCCCGAGTAGGGGCAGATCTCGTCATAGTCGTTCGCGAACGTGCAGGTGTTGCCCGTGTCACTGAAGGGGACACCGGTCATCGTGAAGGGGTCGCCGATCGTGTCGCCCGTGACCCGCGTGCCATCGTAGTTGCCACCAGGGCCCGTGTTCGTCTTGGCGGGCATGACGTTGCTGGTCGGCATTTCGACCGCGAAGGCCGTGGCGGTCAGACCGAGAACCAGAGCCAACAAGGTAACGAGTCTCATTGCGTTTCCTCCTAAGAGTCTTGTTGCTTCGCAAGACGTTCGTGGAAGCTGAAATCCAACCTCCACACCACAGTTGCTGATCCGCATCGGTCCTGACTGCCGATTCACAGGGACTGCCATCCTGAGAACCGCCGAGCACCGTGTCGCGGAACCACGATGCTCGCTGACTACCGGAAAAAAGATTACCACCTGACAACGATATCTGTCAAGCCGTATTCATTCCGGTAACATACCCCACAACGCACTGCCACTTTATGGCTTGGGCCGCCTGCTTCCGCCCCCGCATGGCCCGCGGTACGAAGCGACCCCTGACCCCCACGACCTGCTAACGAATGAGGAATCCTAATACGGCACAACGGATTCCGGCCTTCGTGCGTCTATGCTCCAATCGTCCGGATGTCCATCCGATCCAGATCCATCCGCCCCGCCCCCAGGGCATGGGCGATTCCGACATGTCTGGCTCTGTCCGGTGTCCCGAAGAATTCCCGCATGGCCAGCGCGTCGACCGCGACCGGGTCGGTGCCGGCGATCACCTGGCGCGCGTGGCGCACCTCGCCCGGGCCGACCGGCCCATTGGTCAGAAGAACGTGATTGGCGTCCATGATGACCAAGTCGTGCCGCACGCAGGTTCCCAACTCCGCAATGCACTGGTGCAGGTCGGTCCGGTGGTAGTGGACCCGATCCCAGTTGATGCCCATCAAGTTCTTCAGCGCCAGCGTCACCTCAGCTCCCGCATGATGCTTGGCGATCGGCATGTTGATGAACACGTCTGCGTCCAACACGTCGGCCGCAATCCGCTCGCTCCTCAAGATTTTTCCCCGCGCGACCGGGATCTCGCGGAATTGGTCGGCCTCAGCCAAGGCGAGCACGCGGCCGCCCGCTTCATTTACCGCGGCCAGCGTGCCATTGCCGATGAAGGAGCGCATGCCGTCGTGGCTGAGGACGACCACTTCCTGCGCCCCGACGCCCAGGCAGCCGCGTACGACCTCGGCGACCATTTCCGGGTGCGTGTTGACGGCCGCCTCGGGTGGGTGATGGCCGACCGGGTTCGGCTTGAGTGCGACGCGATCGCCGGGACGGACGAAGCGCGCGAAGCCGCCCAGGGCTTCCACCGCGGCATGGCAGTTGCGCGCGGGTGAATCTCCGGTGACGACGACCAGATCCGGCGCCGGCGCGGCCCAGGCCGGCCGCGCGAGCGCCGGCGCGATCATTGCCTCAGCGCCAAATGCGAGCGCCGTGCGTAGAAAGCCTCTGCGTGACCACTGCATCGGGATTCTCCTCTCTCGTTCGAGCGTCCGTTAGGTACGCCGCCAGCGTCAGTGGCTTGACCGCCTCAAGATGCTCCGAGCTGCTCGATCTGCGCGCGCGCCGCCGCGGCACGCGGATCACCCGGCGCGAGCTCGATGAAGCGCTCGTAGGCGGTGATCGCATCCGCCGACCGCTCGAGCTCGCGGTAGACCTCGCCCAACATGAAGTACGAGTTGGCAAACGACGGATCGAGCGTGGTTGCGCGCTCGTATTCACTCGCCGCCGCCTCCCACTGGCCGGCACGCATCAAGCCCTCGCCCAGGCTGTCGTGCGCGTTCGGGTCCTGGGGGGCAAGCTCGGCGTAGCGGCGGAAGGCGCTGAGCGCCGCCTCGATCTCGCCCACACCGAGGTAGGTGTAGCCGACCCGGTTGTAGACACCGCCATCGTTGGGATGTGCTTCGAGGTAGCGCTCGAGCGTCGTACGCGCCGCGTCGATGCGGCCCGCGTTCGCATAGGCCGTTCCGAGGTCGAGCAGCGTCTGATCGTCCTGCGGAGCGAGTGCCTGCGCACGTTCGAGCTCGGCCACGGCGCGCGAGACGGCTCCCGATTGCAGCGCGGTGCGGCCAAACTCGCGGTGGGCGGCCGGGTCATCGGGATGCTCGGCGGCGTGGGCTTCGAGGCCGGCGAGCTGATCGAAGTAGGCGAGGGTCTGCTCGAGATTCGGGATCATCTGCAGGCCAGGGTAGTCGCGCACGAGCGCGCGCAGCTCGGCGACGCCCTCGCGGAACTCGCCCGCCTGCACCATGCGCGCGGCGGCGCGCGTAAAGCGGGCGCCGGCGCACAGGTGCGGATTGTCGCTGCGCTCCAGCAGGTCGGCGCAGACGCGCTCGAGCGTTTCATGGTCGCGGCTGCGGGCCGCCTCGCGCACCTGGGCGAATGCCTGGTAGCTCTCCCAATCGAGCGCCTCGTGGGCGGAGATCAACTCGCGCTTCGCCATCGCCGCGGCATACCCGGCGCGATCGAAGGGGTACTCGCGCAACAGCCGGGCGTAGGCCGCGGCGGCCTGGGCATCGCGACGCGCCGCCTCATGGGCCTCCGCCAGCTTAAGCAGCGTCGCCGAGGCGGTCGCCGGGGGAAGCGCCGTCTCCAAGAGCTCCTCGTAGAGCCCGATCACGCGCTCAGGTCGGCCCGCCTGCGCGTAGCACATGGCCGCCGCCGCGAGCACCTCTTGCGCCCACGGCTGTGTCCAGGTGGGGGCGAGGGACGCCGTTGCGCCGCCCGCCTCCTCGAGCGCCTGGCCGAAGGCGGCCCCCGCCTCCTCCCAGCGTTCCAGGGCCTGCAGGCACTCGCCGCGCCGGCGGGCAGCGATCGCCGTCCAGTCGCTGGCGGGATAGGCGGCGAGCAGCGCGCCATAGCGTTCGGCCGCGCCCGCCGGGTCCTCCGCCGACCACCAGGTCAGGTTGGCCGCCGCCATCGTCGCCACCGGCGCAAGCGGATCATCGGGGTGAGCGGCGATGAAACCATCGTAAGTGTCGCGCGCTTCCAGGTAGGCGCCCGTGGTCTCAAGCCGCGCCGCCGCGGCGAATGACTCGGCGCGCGCCGTGGGGGCCAGTGTGAGCAGTCCGCCCAGGGAGGACAGCACCGCCAGACCGAGCAACCCCGCCAGGAAGATCGGCCGCGGCAGACCGGGCTGCCCCGGCACCGTGGCCCGGGGGCCCCGGCGGGACTGGCAGACCAAGTCGATCGGGTTTGTCATCGTCTTCTCTCCTCTCTCTCCTTCCGCAGTCCAGTGAGCCACGAGTAGACACGCGGGGCGCCCGTGCGGGCGTCCCGGTGGTTGATCCCATGTTCGTCGCGCCGGCACGGGAAGTTGCCGGATGAGCAGCGGCGGCCTGCGGCCGGACGGTTCAGGCCCGAGCCGCGCGGCGGGCGCGATCCGGTGCGCCGGGATGGGCCAGAGCGTACAGCCGGTCGCTGCTAGTTGCCGCTGCGCAGCGGCAGACGCTGCTGGAACCGCCGCAGCCGTTCACGACTTTGAGCGGCGAGCCGCGCATCGCCCGCGTTCTCGGCCAGCGCAAGCGCCTCACGCTCGGTCGCCTCCGCGCGCGCAAAGTCACCCCCTTCAGCATAGGCGGCTGCCAGGGTTTCGAGGTAGAGGGGTTGGCTTCGCTCTGTTGCCGCGACGGCGCGCTCGGCCCAGGTGACAGCCGCCCCGGCATCGCGCACGGCGGCGTCGGAATGGGTGGCGAGCAGCCAGGCGAGCGCGTTGGCGGCGGCGGGCCAGTTGGCCGTCTCGTGCGCGAGCTGCTCGTAGCGCGCGCGCGCGGCGTGCGGTTGCCCGAGCGCCAGCAGGGCGCGCGCCTCACCCAGTCCCGCCGCGAGGGGGTCGGTCGCCATCTGGGCCGCGGCGCGGTAATGGGCGATCGCCCGGTTCGGGTCACCGCTCTCGAGGCGGAGATCTCCAAGCCGAAGCTGCACGTCGGTGGATCCCGGGGCGCGTTGGGCCGCCAGCTCGAGCTGCGCCTGCGCCGAGCGGGGCCGGCCGCGCAAGAGCAGCGCCTGCGCGAGGTCGAGCCGCGCGCGGGTGAAGTCCGGCTCGATGGCGAGCACCGCCTCGAAGGCATCGATCGCCTCCGGCAAGCGACCCAGCTCGGCGAGCGTCAGCCCGAGATTGTAGTGCGCCTCTAAGTGCTGGGGCTGGATGCGCACCGCCTCGCGGTAGTGACGCACGGCATCCTCCCGGCGCCCGAGGGCGGCGAGGGCGTTGGCGAGGTCATAGTGGGCGCGGACGTAGTCCGGGCTCAACCGCAGCGGGCCGCCCGCCGCATCGCTTGCCCCGTTCCTTCCCGTCGCGTCCCCGGTGGCGGGCGCGGCGACACGCGCCAAGTAGTCGCGGTAGTGGGTGACGGCCTGCTCGAAGCGCCGCGTCTCGAAGGCGATGTCACCGAGCAGGATGTGCGCGGCGGGAGCGCCGCTGTGTGCGGCGAGCATCGCCGTGCAGAGCGACTCGGCGGCGGCGAAGCGCCGCTCGCGGATGCGGTCGAGAACGCCCTGGAAGTTTTCGTGAAAGCCGATCCAGTCCTTCGGGTCGGGGCGTCCGCGGTCGAACTGCAATCCCTCGCGGACCGCCTGCCCCGCGAGGTAGCCGAGCGACTCGAGCCGGTTGCGCAGCTCAGGGTCGGGAAGCTGCCGGTGGCTGACGGCGGCACCGCCACCGCTCGCGCCGCCCCGCGCGCTTTCGCTCCCGGATGCATCGCCCCCCGCACTCTCGCTCCCGGGCACGCCTTCGCTCTCCCCCCTGCTGCGCCCGGCCGCCACGCTCGCCGCCAAGCGTTCCTCCAAGCGCGCCTGCAACTCGTGCGTCTGACTCGCCCGCTCACCGGCGAGGTCGCGGGTCTCGGCCGGATCGGACGCCAAGTCGTAGAGCTCGGGGCGCGTCGTCTGAATGTACTTGAAGTCGCCGGCCAGCAGTCCGAGCAGGGGCGCGCAGCCGTGTTTGGTAGGCGTCAGCGACTCGCAGTAGAGCGCGCGTGGCGCGCCCGCGCCGGCCGGCGGCGTGGCGCTGCGCGGCGCGAGCAGGTCGATTCCCGCACACGCCGCCGGCGCAACGATCCCGAGACGACCCAGGATCGTCGGCACGATGTCGACGAGACCGGCGTTCTCTGACCGGGCCTCGGGAGCGACGCCTCCGGGGGGCTTGATCAGCAGCGGCACCGAGAGCGTGCTCTGATAGATGAAGTACCCGTGGGCCGACTCGCCGTGCTCGCCGAGCGCCTCGGCATGGTCACCGGTGACGACGATCCAGCTGCGCTCGTAGAGGCCGCGCGCGCGTAGACGGGCGAAGAGGTCGCCGACACAGGCGTCGGTGTAGGCGATTTCGCCGGCGTAGGCGTCGGGCGCGAAGCGGGTCGCGAACGGCGGCGGCGGGTCGTAGGGCGTATGCGGATCGAAGTAGTGCACGAAGAGGAAGAAGCGATCGTCGGGCGCGGCGTCGATCCAGGCGGAGGCGCGGGCAGTGACCTCGCCGCCGCGGCGTTCGTTGAGCGTGGTCACGCCGCCGTCCGGGCTCGGCGGCAGCTCGTCGTCGTAGCGCCCGAAGCCCTGGTCGAGGCCGAAGCGGCTGTCGAGGACGAACGCGGCGAGGAAGGCGGCCGTTGCATAGCCGCGCTCGGCGAAAACCTCGGCCAACGTCGTCACCTCCGGCCCGAGCCGATAGCTCAGATTGTCGTGCACGCCGTGGTCGAGCGGCGTCAGGCCGGTCAGCATCGAGCAGTGGGCGGGCAGCGTCATCGGGACCGGCGAGATCGTGCGCGTGAAGCGGTAGGCCTCGCCGGCAAAGGCATCGAGGTGCGGCGTCAAGGGGCGCGTTTCGCCATAGCAGCCGAGGTGATCGGCGCGACAGGTGTCGATGCTGATGAGCACGACCGGGGGCGCCGCGGGCCGCGGGTCAGGGCTGCACCGGACGAGAATGAGCAGCGCCAGGATGAGCCCGAGGGCGAGCGGCACCGGGCGACGAGCCGCGCCGGCGTAGCGGGCGTGAGCGGAGGCCGGGGCGACACCCGCCGGCGCTGCGCCAAACGGCCGGCGCGCCGGTTCGCTGCTCGTGAACGTGCGCATCGTGCGGTCACTATCCGCGAGGGCAGGGGGAGCTGTCAATCGAACGACCGATTGACGCCGGCGTCGCGGCGTCGCTAGCGTGACGCCCATGCCCCAACGCCGTCGCTTGGATCCCGCCACCGGCGCGCTCCTGCGTTGGTATCGCCGCCGTGCGCGCGATCTTCCCTGGCGACGGACGCGCGACCCGTATGCGATCTGGGTCTCGGAGGTGATGCTGCAGCAGACGCGGGTCGAGACGGCGCGCGACTACTATGGGCGGTTTCTCGAGCGCTTCCCGTCCCTCGCGCATCTGGCGGCGGCGCCGCTCGACGACGTGCTGCGGGCGTGGCAAGGCCTCGGGTACTACCGGCGGGCGAGGAACCTGCACGCGGCGGTGCGCGAGGCGCGGGCCCGCTACGGCGGGATGCCGTCCGACCGCGACGCGTTTCGGGCCCTGCCCGGGGTCGGTGCCTATACCGCCGCCGCCGTTTGGGCCATCGCGTATGGCGAGCGCTGCCTGCCGGTGGATGGCAACGTGCGGCGCGTCTTGAGCCGGCTCTACGATCTCGCCGAGGATCGCTCCGCGCGCTACGCGGCGGCCGGGGCGCCGCTCTTGGCCGGGCTGACCCGGCGCGAGGCGCCGCGCTTCGTGCAGGCGCTGATGGAACTCGGTGCCTTAATCTGTCTGCCCCGCACGCCGCGCTGTGAGGCCTGCCCGCTGGGCGATGCCTGCCTGGCGCGCGCGCGCGGCACGATCGCCTCACGCCCGCCGCGCCCCGAGCGGCGCTTGACGCCTCACCACGACGTCGCCATCGCCCTGCTCCGCAACCGCGACGGGAAGATCCTCCTGACCCAGCGCGCCCCCGACGCGATGCTCGGTGGCCTGTGGGAATTGCCCGGCGGCAAGGTCGAAGCGGGGGAGACGGCGCGCCAGGCGCTGCGCCGGGAGCTGCGCGAGGAGCTCGGCATTGACCGCGCCGGGCGCCTGACGGCGCGCGGTTCGGTGGCCCATGCCTATAGCCATTTCCGCGTGACGCTACACCTCTTCAGCGGCCGCTACGATGGCCCGCTCGCTCTTCGACAGGGGCCGGTGGCCGCCCGCTGGATCGCGCCGGGGGAGCTGGGCGACTACGCGATCCCCCGGGGGACTCAGCGAGCGCTCGAGCTCGCGCCAGGGCGCCTGGTTGTGGACTGAGGTCCTGCGCTTCTAGGGCGAGCGCGCTCGTTGTGGCTCGCATCCCAATGACTCGATTCTGCCATGTGATTCGAACGGGGGATTTGCCCCCGCGCCAATCCCTTGGCGCCAAGAAGAATGGTTGTGGCTCGAATCGTGCTGATTCGGCCGCGCAATCGACCCCGGGGGAAGGCGTTGTCTGCCCCCGAGTCGGTTGCCGCCATGGCAGTTCTGGGCGCGAACCGTCCTTGCCCCCACTCTCGTCGCCGCTCTTCGTCACCCGCATCGCTCAGAATCGCCCAATCGCAATCCAAGCAATGAGTTAAAGTGATCCTTCAGTAGCATCCGATCCACAACCAAGGCGATTGAGCGGGCAGATCGACCCGCGGCCCGCTTCCCGGGCCGGCGTTCGCCGCTCGCCCCTCTGGGGCCGCCGCTCGTGGTCGGCGTGATTGCAGGGACTGATCGGTTGCAGCTCGAAATCAATAAAATCAATATTGATATTGACAATATCAATAAATATGACGATTATGTGTCTTGAATCGGAGGTAGACATGAACATTGCGTCAACAAGATGTCCAGGTTGCGATCAACCGATGAAGCTCGTGCGGGCCCATTGCGAGGAGTGCGGGGTCTTCCTCGAGGGTGAATTCGAGGTCTCGCCGCTCGGCCGGCTGTCACTCGAGGATCAGCTCTTCGCCGTCGCGTTCCTGCGCCACCACGGTTCGATCAAGAAGATGGAGAAGCTCTTCGGGATCAGCTACCCAACCGTCAAGAACCGCTTGCAGGCGATCGTTGCCGCCCTCGACCGCCCGTTCCACGTTTCCGCCGCGCCGACAGACGAGCAGGCGGCGCGGACCGCCGCCCTGGCGGAGCTCGAGCGAGGTGAGATCTCGGTCGCCGAAGCCCTCCGGAGGATGCGCTGATGTGGCCGACCTTGCTGCTCGTGCGAATCGGCGGGCGCCGCGGCGTCCCGCTTCCGCTGCCGCTCTTCATCCTGTGGCCGCTGTTGCTGGTGGCTTGGCTGTGCCTGGGGCTCGGCTATCTCGGCCTCACGCTCTCACGTGCGTTCGCGCGGCGACCGCGAGGGGAATCGCTGGCCGGGCTGTGGCTGGCACTGCGACTGGTGCCGCATCTGCGGGGTGTGCTCGTCGATGTGCAGGCCGCTGCCGGGGAGCGGGTCTATATCCGGATCATCTAGCAGATCGAAGGCACACGGCCTGACCGCGGGTCGAAGGAAAAGGAGAATGTCATGCAGGAACGCAAGCAGATCCTGGAGATGCTCGCCGCCGGGAAGCTCACGCCTGACGAGGCCGAGAAGCTCTTGGCGCACCTTCCCGCGACGGGCGATTCCGAGCCGCCGGCGCAGCCCCCATCGTCCTCGGCAGCGACCTCCTCCGCGGATTCCCAAGCGCGGCCGCGATCCGGCACGCCGCCGGCCAAACCGCGCTATCTGCGGGTTGAAGTCGATAGCCACGATGGCGACCGGGTCAACATCCGCGTGCCGCTCGAACTGGTGCGCACCGGCATCAAGCTCGGGGCGATGATCCCGTCCGAGGCGCGCGAGAAGCTCGATCAGCGCGGCATCGACCTGTCGCAGTTCAGCGGCATGGAGGGCGAGGAGCTGGTGCAGGCACTGCGGGAGCTGACGGTGGATGTGGATACGAACAAGGGGGACACGGTTCGCGTCTATTGCGAGTAGGTTGTGGATCGCTTGCTGCTGATGCAAGCCCCTATGTCGTTGTCCATGAAGCGATTGATGCGCCTGGATCCATTCGGGGCAGCGAAGCAGGACGGCCTGTGGGGTACCAGCTTCGGCGGGCGAAGGAAGCAGCGTGCCGGCCGTCACTTCTGCCGCTGGAAGGCCCTCACCGACAGTCTGTTGCCGGATGAATCAGTAGGAATAGAGCCACAAGCGTGAGGATTGACCGGCTGCGGGGCGGCGGAGTAGGGTCGCTCCCTATGAACCCAAGACCGCAGCCGGTCGCCTCCGGCGAAGACTGGCACTTGCACACGCATCTGTCCGACGGTTTCGCTCATCCCCACGCTCTGGTCACTCGCGCCGGCGAGCTTGGACTGCGACGCATCGCGATCACCGACCACGACTGCCTCGATGCGGTACGGGATGCGCGCGTCCGCGCGCGCGCGACGCAGCTCGAGATCGAGCTCATCACCGGGATCGAGATCGACTGCCGGCTCGAGGGGCAAGGCATCGAGATTCTCGGCTACGCCTTCGATCCGGAGAACGAGCCGCTGCGGGCGCGCTTGCGGCAGATTCAGGCGGACCGCCGTGCGCGCCTGCGCTTCTTCGCCGAGCGCTTGGCACGCGAAGGCGCCCCGGTCGAGATCGAGCAACTGCTCGGCGGGCCGGCCCGGGCCTACCTCAAGGTGCACCTCTACCGCGCCCTCGCCGCCGGGGGACGGACCTACGCCGGCGGCTACCCGGAATTCAGCGCCGACCTGCGCCGCTTCGGAGACGCGCCGGCCGTGCGCACCCCCTCGCTGGACGAGGCGGTGACTCTTGTTCGCGGCGCAGGCGGATTTGCCCTGCTCGCCCATCCGCTCTACTACCGTGAGCGCATCGGGCTCGACCGCTTGGTTGCGGCGGGCCGCGCGGGCGGGTGTTTGGGGGCGGGATTCTCTTTCCCGTACGACCTCGGTCCGCGCCGGTGGGGGCCCGAGAGGGGGCGGGATGGACTGCGCGGACTGCGCACCCCGGTCCGCG
>Ga0180435_10007261_pt1 | contig 10570 bp, 8 predicted proteins | sample SS_ome_3_FD_132467 | JGI IMG/M metagenome (GOLD analysis project Ga0180435, IMG submission 132467) | Hypersaline lake sediment archaeal communities from the Salton Sea, California, USA - SS_3_S_1 metaG | ecosystem: Environmental > Aquatic > Non-marine Saline and Alkaline > Hypersaline > Sediment... | reverse complement strand
GCTCGAGCCCGAAGCGCACATCGGGCTTGTCGCTGCCGAAGCGATCCAGCGCCTCGCGGTACCCGAGGCGCGGCAACGGCGTGGCCACACCGCGGCCCGTGGCGCCCTGCACGACGGCGGCCATCAGGCCCTCGTTGAGCGCGAGCACGTCGTCCTGCTCGACGAAGGCCATCTCGAGGTCGAGCTGGGTGAAATCGGGCTGGCGGTCGGCCCGGAGATCCTCGTCGCGGAAGCAACGGGCGACCTGGAAGTAGCGGTCGACCCCAGCCATCATGAGCATCTGCTTGAACAGCTGCGGCGACTGCGGCAGCGCATACACGTGTCCGGGCTGCCCGCGGGCGGGCACCACGTAGTCGCGGGCGCCCTCCGGCGTGCTGCGGGTCAGGAGCGGCGTCTCCACCTGCACGAAGCCGTGCGCATCGAGATACCGCCAGATCTCTCGGATGACGGCGTGTCGGACCAGCAACGGCGTCATCGCCTCGGGCCGCCGCAGGTCGAGGTAGCGGTGGCGAAGGCGCAGGTCCTCGTTGACGGCGCCCGCCTTGCCGGCATCGTCGAGTGGGAACGGCGGGGTCCGAGCCTCGGAGAGCACCGAGACGCGCTCGGCGACGACCTCGACGTCGCCCGTCGCGAGGCGATCGCTGCGCTGGCCCTCGGGTCGCAGGCGCACGGCGCCCTGGATCTCGACGACCCACTCGTTGCGCAGCGAGCTGGCGGTGGCGAAGGTGGAGGCGCCCACATCCGGTTCGACGACCACCTGCGTCATGCCCTCGCGGTCGCGCAGGTCGAGGAAGATCAGGCCGCCGAGGTCGCGTCGGCGGTGGACCCAACCCTGCAGGATCACGGCCTCGCCCTCGTGGTCGGCGCGCAGGGCGCCGCAGCTGTGCGTGCGTCGCATGGTGTTCCTCTCAGCCCGCGTCGGCAGCGATCGCGGGGGGTCCGGACGAGGCGGCGGTCGCGGCGGACATCGCGGCCGCGGCCCAATCGGGGAGGTCGCGCAGCGGCATGCGGCGCTCGCTGCCGCTCGCGAGGTCCTTCAGCTGGATGACGCCGTCCGCCCGTTCCCGCCCGCCCAGGAGCCCCGCGTAGCGTGCGCCGCTGCGGTCGGCGTCGCGCAGGCCCTTGCCGGCCGCCCGCCTGACGTAGGCGTGCTCCACGCGGGCGTGCGCGCGCAACTGCCTGGCGAGCCCCGCCGCCTGGCTCACGGCCTCGTCGTCCATCGGCACCAGGAAGAGCAGCGGCCGCTCCGGTTCGGGCATCCCGATCTCGGCCTGCGCCAGCGCGTCGAGCACCCGCTCGATGCCGAACGCCCAACCGATCCCCGGCACGTCGGGCCCGCCGAGCTCCGCCACCAGGCCGTCGTAGCGCCCGCCGCCGCCCAGGGCCGACTGCGCGCCGATGCCCTCGGCGTGGATCTCGAAGGCGGTGCGCCGGTAGTAGTCGAGGCCGCGCACGATGCCCGGATCGACGTCGTACGGAACGCCCCAGGCGTCGAGGCTGGCGGCCACGGCGTCGAAGTGCGCCCGCGCGTCCGCGTTCAGGAAGTCCAGCGGGCGCTTCAGCGGCGCCACCAGGGCCTGGTCGCCCGCATCTTTGGCGTCGAGCACGCGCATCGGGTTGAGGCGCAGGCGCTCGCGGCTGGTCTCGCTGAGCTCCCCGGCGCGCGGCTCGAGGGCGGCCCGCAGGTAGGCGTTGTAGGCCGCCCGGTCCGGGGGGTCGCCCACCGAGCCCAGCGCGACCCGTACGCCGCGCAGGCCCAACGCGCGCAGCACGTCCACGAACAGGGCGATCGCCTCGGCGTCGGCCAGCGGCACGGCCGTCCCGACGATCTCGAGGTTGACCTGGTGGAACTGCCGGTAGCGGCCACGCTGGACGTTCTCGGCCCGGAACGCCGGCCCGTGGCTCCACAGCTTCACCGGGCTCGGCCAGGTGTGCATCCCGTGTTCGACGAACGCCCGCAGCACGCCCGCGGTGAACTCCGGACGCAGCGTGAGGCGGCGGCCACCGCGATCGTCGAAGGTGTACATCTCCTTCTGCACCACGAGGTCGGCGGACTCGCCGACGGTCCGCTCGAACACCTCCGCGAACTCGAACACGGGCGGGGTGATCTGCTGCACGCCGGCCCGGCCGAGCACGCGGGAGGCGGCGTCGATGACACGCTGCCAGCGGGGCTGGTCGGCTGGGAGACGGTCGTTCGTGCCCTTGACGGCGCGCAACTTCATCGCGCCGAGTCTACACGGCGCCGCTGCCGGCGTCCCGGGACCGCGGGCCGTCTCGGGCACGGGAACGAAGAACGCCCGACCGCGCGTGACGCGGTCGGGCGCGAAGGCGCGATGAGGTCGCTAGGGAAGGTCGAGGGGGAGACCGTTGCTGAAGGTGCCACCCACCACGACGAAGACGTAGCCGGGACCGACCTGCGACGGCGGGACGACGGTGATGCGGGTCGTGTCCCAGCTCGCGACGCTCGCCTCGACGCCGCCGTCGCCGTCCACGTCCGCGCCGACCAACACGTAACTGCCCTCGCCGCCTCCACCGAAGTAGCGGCCCTGCAGCAGCACTTCGCCAGCGGCATTCGGGGGATTGGCACTGATGAGGCGCGGAACGACGTTGGTCGCGACCAGGGACGTCGGCGCGCACGCGGCGAGCAGAAGGGCGATCAGTCCGGTGAGCACCAGGACGGTACGCTTCACGTTGGAGCCTCCTCGTGCGCCAGCGTACGGGGCGGGGTGCGGGGCGTCAATGACAACTCTCACGGAAGGGGGGGCGGTCGTGGGGGTGTGGGGTGGCGGGGCTGGAGTCACGCTGCGCGTGCCAACGCCCCGCCACCCCACACCCCCACGACCTTGGGGTGGGGACGAAGCCCGCGACGGCCGAGCCGTGTTGGCGCTACGCACCGCGGCAGCGGCGGTGACGCACAGCGGACGCGCGTCGGCCACCACGCTCGCGGTTCGGCCCCCCCCAGGCAGCGGAGGCCGCGGGGGGTGGGGGGCCCTGGCCGGGCCGTTGGCACGCGAAGCGTGGCTCCAGGCCCGGCCAGGGCCCCCCACCCCCCGCGCTACGATGCCCCCGTGAGTCACTTCTTCGCCTACCTCGCCCGCATGAAGTTCATCCAGCGCTGGGGACTCATGCGCAACACGTCGAGCGAGAACATCCAGGAGCATAGCCTGCAGGTGGCGATGATCGCCCACGCCCTGGCGGTGCTGCGCAACGAGCGCCTGGGCCGGGTGGCCGTCGATCCCGAGCGCACGGCGCTGCTGGCGGTGTTCCACGACGCCGAGGAGGTCATCACCGGGGACGTGCCGAGCCCGATCAAGTACTTCAACCCGCAGGTGCGCGACGCCGTCGCCGATCTCGGCGAGGTCGCGAAGCACAAGCTGCTCGAGATGGTCCCGGCGTCGCTGCGGACCGCCTACGAGCCGCTGCTGTTCGCCCGCGCCGAGGACGCCGAGGCGTGGCGCATGGTGAAGCTCGCCGACAAGCTCTGCGCCTACCTCAAGTGCATCGAGGAGGCCAAGGCGGGCAACCGCGAGTTCGAGCGGGCCGAGGCGTCGATCCGCCGCGGGCTCGACGAACTGGGCGACCCCGAGGTCGACCGCTTCGTCGCCCTGTTCGTGCCCAGCTTCAGGCTGACGCTGGACGAGCTGAACTGACCGCCTGCTCGCGTTGGGCGCGCTTCAGGTGGTGCAGCACGGCCTCGACGAAGCCCGACACGGCGTCCCAGTCGGTGGCCCCGTCGTCGGCCTCCGCCGGCGTGGCCTGGGCGCCGAGGACGCGGTGCGCCATCCCGATGTGCGTGTAGGGCCGCATGCCGGCAAAGCTGGCGATGACGTCGGGGTACCAGCCGGTCTCGTGCTGCAGCCCGCGCAGGTAGGCGTCGAGCGCCTCGCGGCAGCCCCGGTCGTCGTGGTCGTCGGGGGCGCAGACCGAGAAGAGGGCGCTGGGGTGCCGACCGAGGTCGGCGGCGTGGTCCCGGGCGTAGTCCTCCACGGCCGCCACGAAGGCGTTCGTGCGGACGGGCGCACCCACGATGACGGCGTCGAAGCCGTCGAGGTCGGGCGCCGCGTCGCAGCTCGCGACGGATGGCCGGTGGCCGGCCGCGCGCATCTCGTCGGCCACCTTCTCCGCGATCCGCCGGGTGTGCCCCAGGACGGTCGCGTAGACGATCAGGACCTCTGCCATCGTCCTTCTCCTCGCGGTCAGCGTGGCGCCTGCGCGTCGGCAGCGGAAGGTGCAGCCGTCCCGCTAGAATGCTGGATGGCGTCGTCGTCACTCGCGCGTGACGCGTCGTCCTCCGGAGGTGCGGCCATGGAGACGAGGCAGAGCGATGATCCCGACCCCGTCCGACGCCCCGGTCACGCAGGGCGCGCCTGACGCCGTCGACGCCGATCCGATCGGCACCCTGAGCGCCGAGCTGGCCGCGTGCATCGGCGACCGACGCTTCGACCGCCTGAAGCAACGCCTGCGCATCGGCGAGGTCCCGGACGTGGCCGAGGCCATCGATCGGCTCCCCGCGGAGCAAGAGGCGGTCGCCTTCCGGCTGCTCGACCGCGAGCGCGCGTTCGAGGTGTTCGAGCACCTCTCCTTCGACGCCCAGGAGCACCTGCTCCACACGCTCTCCGACGCCGACGCGGCGGCCGTGCTGGAGGAGATGTCGGCGGACGACCGCACGGCCCTCCTCGAGGAGCTGCCGGGCAAGGTCACCGTCCGCATGATCAACCTGCTGTCGCCGGAGGAGCGCGCGACGGCGCTGCAGCTCCTGGGGTACCCCGAGGACTCCATCGGGCGGCTGATGACCCCGGACTACGTGCGGGTCAAGCCCGCCTGGACGGTCGCCGAGGCCCTCGCGCACGTGCGCGTCTACGGCGACGACTCCGAGACGCTCAACGTGGTCTACGTGACGGGCCCCGGCGGCACGCTGATCGACGACCTGCGCATTCGCCAGCTGCTGACGGTGGATCCGGAGACGCGCATCGAGTCGCTCATGGACCGCGCCTTCGTGGCCCTGAACGTGCTCGACGACCAGGAAACGGCGGTCGCCACCTTCAGGCGGCACGACCGCTCGGCGCTGCCGGTCGTCGACGGCGCCGGTGCGCTGGTCGGCATCGTCACGGTCGACGACGTCCTGGACGTGCAGGAGCGCGAGGCGACGGAGGACATCCAGATGCTCGGCGGGGTGCAGGCGCTCGAGGACCCCTACCTGCAGGTCCCGGTGTGGACGATGGTGCGCAAGCGTGGCGTGTGGCTCGTCATCCTGCTGTTCGGCGGCATGCTGACGGCCGAGGCCATGGCGTTCTACGAGGACGAACTGGCCAACGCCGTCGTGCTCGCCATCTTCCTTCCGCTGATCATCGCCTCCGGCGGCAACAGCGGCGCCCAGGCGGCCACGCTCATCACCCGCGCCCTCGCGCTCGACGAGGTGCGGCTGGCGGACTGGTGGCGGGTCATGCGGCGAGAGCTCGCCTCGGGGCTGCTGCTGGGGCTCGTCCTCGGTGTCCTCGGCTCCGCCCGCATCGCCCTGTGGGCGCTGGCCTTCGGCGCCTACGGCGAGTACTGGCCCCTGGTCATGCTCACCGTGGGCCTGTCGCTCGTCGGCGTCGTCGTCTGGGGTTCGTTGTCCGGCTCGCTGCTGCCGCTGCTGCTCAAGCGCCTCGGGGCCGATCCCGCGACGTCCTCCGCGCCCTTCATCGCCACGCTGGTGGACGTGACCGGGATCGTCATCTTCTTCACGATCGCGACCTGGTTCCTGAGCGGCACGCTGCTCTAGCGGTCGCGCGCCCGGCAGGCGCTCAGAGGCCGTAGTGCTCGCGGGCCTGCCGGATCTGGGCGGCGTGGTGGTCGCCATGCCACGCGTACAGCAGGGCGAGCCGCCAGGTCGGGCGGGGAGCGGGGTCGCTGCGGACGTGCCAGGGCCGCTCGAGGTCGGCGGGCGACGCGCCACGCAGCAGCTCGACCCAGCGGAGGTGGAGGCCGGCGAGCAGGTCGAGCGAGGCCTCGACCGGCGCGCGCGCGTCGGCCGTCGCCGCCCAGGCGTCGATGTCGACGCTCTCGACCAGCGGCGCCTCCTCGGTCAGCGCCCGCTTGGTCCGCAGGAAGGCGTTCATGTGGCTGTCGGCGAGGTGGTGGACGAGCGTGCGGATGGGCCAGGCGCCGTCGCGGATCGGATGGTCGAGGTCGCCGCAGCCGTCGAGCGTCGCGCGCAGCGCGGCCGGCAGCGCCTCGATGCGATCGATGGCGACCATGACGGCGCCGAGGTCGAGCGTGGGCGGCAGGTCGGGGCGACCGATGGGGTAGACCTCGAGCACGGTGGAACCTCCCGGGGGCTTCGTGGCGTCGATGCTACCGCTCGCGGACCCGCCGGGTGGGGGCGAGGGACGTTGCTCAGGCGCGCCGGCGGGCTCACGACGCATATCGTGGGGGCATCGGACGCCAACGCGTCGCCGCTCTTCTCTCGCGTGTCGGAGGATCGCCCATGCACCCCAAGCACACCCAGCCCGAGCCGGTCGGCGCGACGCACGGCCCCCTGCACGGCGTCCGCATCATCGACCTCAGCCGCGTCCTCGCGGGTCCCTTCGCCACGATGCTCATGGGCGACCTGGGCGCCGACATCATCAAGATCGAGGCGCCCGTCGGCGACGACACGCGTCGCTGGGGTCCGCCGTGGATCGCCGGCGAGAGCGCGTACTACACGTGCACCAACCGCAACAAGCGCGGCATCGTCCTCGACTTCCGGCTCGAGGCCGCGCGCGAGGCGCTCAAGCGGCTCGTGCGCGGGGCCGACGTCGTCATCGAGAACTTCCGGGTGGGGACGATGGAGAAGTGGGGACTCGGCTACGAGGACGTCCTGCGCGAGCTCAACCCGCGCCTCGTGTACTGCAGCATCACGGGCTACGGCCGCAGCGGCCCCGCCGCCCACCTGCCGGGCTACGACCCGATCATCGAGGCCGTGGGCGGCTTCATGGCCATCAACGGCGAGGAGGGCGGTCGCCCCCTGAAGGTCGGCGTGGCGGTCATCGACGAGCTCACCGGCTGTCAGGCCGCCTTCGCGATCACGGCGGCGCTGCTGCACCGCGACCGCACGGGCGAGGGGCAGCGCGTGGACCTGTCGCTGTTCGAGTCGGGGCTGTCGGCGCTCGCCAACCAGGCCTCCGCCTTCCTCATGGGCGGTGAGGTCCACCCGCGGCTCGGCAACGCCCACCCCCACATCGTGCCCACCGACAGCTACGAGACCCGCACCGGGCCCCTGATGGTGTGCGTCGGCAACGACCGCCAGTTCCAGCGCCTGTGCGAACTGCTCGGCGCGCCCGAGGTCGCCTTCGACGAGCGCTTCGTCAACAACCGTCAACGCGTCGCGCACCGGCGCGAACTCGGCGAGGTGCTGGCCGCCCTCTTCGCGCCGGTCGACGCCGCCGCCTTCAGCGAGCGCTGCAACGAGGCCGGCGTGCCCGTGGCGCCCGTCCTGGAGATCGACCAGGTCTTCGAGCACCCGCAGGTGGAGGCGCGCGACATGCTCATCGAGATCGACCACCCGACGGTGGGCGCGATGAAGCAGGTGGGCTTCCCGATCAAGCTGAGCCACACGCCCGCCGCCCTGCGCTACCCGCCGCCGCTGCATGGGCAACACACCGCGGAGGTGCTCGCCGAGGTCGGCCTGACGCTGGCCGACGTCGCGCCGGCCGACGCCGCGATGGACGCCGACGGCGAGCCCGCCTGCGTCGGCTGAGCGCCGGCCGATCGACCCGGCTCGGGGGCGCGCCGACGGCCGCCGCCGCGAACCCGTAGCATGGCGCATGCGCGCCATCGTGGTCGACGCCCCACGCGGCGTCCCGACGCCGGCTTCCGTGCCCGATCCCTCGCCCCCGCCGCACGGCGCGGTCGTGCGGGTGCGCGCCACCGGCGTGTGCCGCAGCGACTGGCACGCCTGGGTGGGGCACGACCCGACGGTCCGCTGGCCGCACGTGCCCGGTCACGAGTTCGCGGGCGAGGTCGTCGCCGTCGGTCGCGAGGTTCACGGCGACTGGATCGGCGCCCGCGTCACCGCGCCCTTCTGCTGCGGCTGCGGTCGCTGCGGCACCTGCCGCGAGGGCCTCACCCACCTCTGCGAACACGAGTTCCAGCCGGGGTTCGACGGCTGGGGGAGCTTCGCGGAGTACATGGCCGTACCCTGGGCGGGCGTCAACCTCGCCCGGCTGCCCGACGCGCTGGGTTTCGACGAGGCCGCCTCCCTCGGCTGCCGCTTCGTGACGGCGTTCCATGGCCTCGTCGAACGCGCCGCGTTGCGGCCGGGCGAGACGGTCGCCGTGTTCGGCTGCGGCGGCGTGGGGCTCGCGGGCGTCGCGATCGCGGCGGCCGCCGGCGCGCGCGTCATCGCGGTGGACGTCAGCGAGGAGAAGCTGGCGCGGGCCCGCGCGCTGGGGGCGGGGGCGACCGTCGACGCCGCCCGCGAGGACCCGGTGACGGCGGTGCTGGAGGCGACCGCCGGTGGTGCCGACGTGACCGTCGACGCGCTCGGGAGCCGCGTCACCAGCGCGCAGGGGATTCGGGCGCTGCGGCGTCGGGGCCGCCACCTGCAGCTCGGGCTGCTCCTCGGGGGCGACGCGGATCCGCCGCTGCCGCTGCAGCGCGTGGTGCGCCACGAGCTGAGCGTCGTGGGCGGCCACGGCATGCCGGCCGCCGCCTACCCCCGGCTCTTCCGCTTCGTGGCCGGGGGCCGCGTTCCCCTCGCGCGGCTCATCGGGGAGCGGCGGCCGCTGGAGGACGCGGGAGAGGCCCTGGCGGCGATGGAACGCTTCGCGCCCGTCGGCATGACGCTGTTGCGTCCCGACGACCCCGTCGCCGACGGCCCTGGGCACCGTGGGCTCCTCGGCTAGCCCGCGGGCGCCGCGTCCCGGCGAGGTGCTCTGGACCCCCTCACCGGAGCGCGTACGGGCGGCCCAGCTGACGGCCTTCGCCGCCGCGGTCTCGGCCCGCCGTGGGCTCGACCTGCGTGACTACGGCGACCTCTACCGTTGGAGCGTCGACGACCCCGAGGCCTTCTGGGCGGACTGGTGGGATGCGGCCGCCGTGATCGCCGAGACGAAGGGCGACCGCGTCCTGGAGGCCGGCGAGCGGATGCCGGGCGCCCGCTGGTTCCCGGAGGCGCGCCTCAACTTCGCCGAGAACCTGCTGCGCTTCGCGGCGGCGCCCGACGCGGCGACCCGCCCGGCGTTGGTCGCCCGCGACGAGGCGGGCCGTCGGACCGTGCTGAGCTACGCCGAGCTGCGATCGCGGGTGGCCGCGTTCGCGGCGGGGCTGCGGCGCGATGGCGTCGGGCCCGGCGACCGCGTCGTGGGGTACCTGCCCAACGCCCCGGAGGCCGTCGTTGCGATGCTGGCGGCCGCGTCGCTCGGCGCCGTGTGGAGCTCGTGCTCGCCCGACTTCGGGATCGAGGGGGTGCTCGACCGCTTCGGGCAGGTGGCGCCTCGGGTGCTCGTGGCGGCGGACGGCTACCGCTACGCGGGGAAGCGCATCGACGTGCGCGAGCGGCTCGCCGGCATCGCCGCGCGCTTGCCGACGCTGACGCGCGTGGTCGTGTTCCCGTTCCTGGACGACGCGCCCGACCTCGCGTCCGTGCCGGGTGCGGTGGCGTGGGACGACTACCTCGTGGCGGACCCGCCCCCGCTCGGCTTCCTGCCGCTCCCCTTCGACCATCCGCTGGCCATCCTGTACTCGTCCGGCACCACCGGCGTGCCGAAGGCGATCGTGCACGGCGCCGGCGGGACGCTGCTGCAACACCTCAAGGAGCACGTGCTGCACACCGACCTGTCGGCGGACGACGTCCTGCTCTACGTCACCACCTGCGGCTGGATGATGTGGAACTGGCTGGTCAGCGCCCTCGCCGTCGGCGCGACCGTCGTGCTCTACGACGGTTCGTCCTTCGCGCCCGGCCCGGCGTCCCTGTGGGACCTCGCCGAGCGGGAGCGCGTGAGCGTGTTCGGGACCAGCGCCAAGTACCTCGCGGCCCTCGAGAAGAGCGGCGTGCGGCCACGCGAGACGCACGATCTCGCGGCCCTGCGGGCCGTGCTTTCCACCGGCTCGCCCCTGCCGCCGGAGGGCTTCGCCTATGTCTACCGCGACGTGGGGCGCGACCTGCTGCTCGCGTCGATCTCCGGTGGGACCGACATCGTGTCGTGCTTCGCCCTCGGTTGCCCCACGCGGTCGGTGCGCGCCGGCGAGCTGCAGTGCCGCGGCCTGGGGATGGCGGTGGAGGTGTGGGACGACGACGGCCGCGTCCTGCCGGCCGGCGTCAAGGGCGAACTCGTGTGCCGGCGGCCGTTCCCCTCCATGCCGGTCGGGTTCTGGGGCGATGCGGACGGCGCGCGCTACCGCGCCGCCTACTTCGAGCGCTTCCCCGGCGTGTGGGCGCACGGCGACGTCGCCGAGCGCACGCCGAGCGACGGCTTGGTCATCCACGGGCGCTCGGACGCGGTGCTGAACCCGGGCGGCGTGCGGATCGGCACGGCCGAGATCTACCGTGTGGTGGAACGCCTCCCCGAGGTCCTCGAGGCGCTGTGCATCGGGCAGCCGTGGGACG
>Ga0180435_10007259_pt1 | contig 10573 bp, 8 predicted proteins | sample SS_ome_3_FD_132467 | JGI IMG/M metagenome (GOLD analysis project Ga0180435, IMG submission 132467) | Hypersaline lake sediment archaeal communities from the Salton Sea, California, USA - SS_3_S_1 metaG | ecosystem: Environmental > Aquatic > Non-marine Saline and Alkaline > Hypersaline > Sediment... | reverse complement strand
CCGTAGGTAAATGCGACCTCCATGCAATCGAGACCCAGGCGGGCCACTTCCTGGACGCCTTTGAGTGGCCCCTTTCCTCCCGATCCGGCCGGCCCAATCCGTATTTTGGGCTGGTAAGCCATCTCCATGCCAGTCTGTCATATTCAAAATCAATTGACAATCGCTATTCTCACTGAAATAAAATGTGCAGGAATTTAAAGCGTTGGAAAGATGGAACGTATCAGATGAATGAACCTGTTGAGATTCAATTCGATGTCAACGGCAGAACCATTCGGGATCGTGTTGATGGGAGCAGGTCCCTGCTGGATTACCTGAGGGACACACTTCGGTTGACCGGCGCAAAGCAGGGATGCGGAAAAGCCCAGTGCGGCGCCTGCACGGTCCTGGTGAACGATCGGCCAGTCAAAGCCTGCGCAACGAAACTGGGGTCGGAACGCCTTGCGGGCGCCAGAATTGAAACCATCGAGGGGCTCTCCGCCGACGGCGCCGGGCTCCACCCGATTCAAGAGGCATTTATACGGGCCGGAGCCCTCCAGTGCGGATATTGCACTCCCGGTATGATCATGTCCGTGAAGGGGCTGTTGGCGAAGAATCCATCTCCCGGCAGACAGGACATTCGCAAATTTCTCGCCCCGCGAAACCTCTGCCGCTGCACGGGATATCAAAAAATTATCGACGCGGTTCAGGATGCCGGTCGCGTCATGCGTGGCAAAGCAAGTCGTCTGCCAGCGGCGGTCAACGACGCACCCCTCAGAAAGCAGGAGGCCGTCCCCAAAGTCACCGGCCGGCTCAGGTATGCCGACGACATCGTGTGGGAAAATATGCTGTTCGGTAAAGTCCTGTTTTCGGCCGAACCGCATGCGCGCCTGATCGGACTGGACACAGCCGCAGCCGAAAAAATTCCGGGCGTCGCAGGCGTGATCACGGCCGAAGATATTCCAGGCGCCGCAAAAATCGGCATGATCGTCCGTGACCAGCCCGCCCTGGTGGCCGTCGGCGAAACGGTCCGGTCGATCGCCGATCCGATCGCAGCTGTGTTTGCCGAATCAAGCTCAGCAGCGGAACGTGCCCTGGATGCGATAAAGGTTGACTATCGTCCCCTTGCGGGCGTTTTTGACGAAACCGAAGCCGCCGTGGATGGCGCAACGGTTGTGCATCCGGACAAGCCCGGGAACCGGTTTTTCCACGGATGCCTCGAACGCGGCGATGTTCAACCGGCCTTTGAGCAGGCCGATGCTGCGGTTTCCGGGGAGTTTTCCACTTCAAGGATTGCGCATGGCTATATGGAGCCCGAATCGGGCCTGGCAAGACCGGACGGCAGCGGCGGCGTCGAAATTCATTATCCCACCCAGAGCGTCTTCGACGACCGCGCCCAGGTGGCCGAGGTGCTCGCCCTGCCGCCGGAAAAGGTAAGAGTCATTCAGCTGCCCACCGGCGGCGCTTTCGGCGGCAAGGAAGATGTTATTTTTCATCATCTCCTGGCCCTGGCGGCATTGAAATTCGGCCGGCCGGTGAAAATCACCCTGACCCGGGAAGAATCCCTGAGGGTCAGCCAGAAAAAGCACGGCATGCGGTTTAAAGCCCGCCTGGCGCTGAATCGCGACGGCACTTTCGAAGCCCTTGACGTCCGCATATCCACCGACAAGGGCGCTTATGCCTCGCTGGGCTTCGACATCATCGAGAATGCGATGGCCTTCGTCGGCGGCCCCTATTTCATCCCCTGCGTGCGCATTGAAGGCCGTTCCTATTACACGCATAATGTCATGGCCGGCGCCATGCGCGGATTCGGAGCAAACCAGGGCAATTTCGTGATCGAATCGCTGGTGGATATGGCCGCCGCCAGATTGAAAATGGACCCTTTTGACATCCGTCTGAAAAATGCCCTGAGGCCGGGCCTGCCCACGGTCACCGACCACGTGCTGGAGCCGGGCGTGCCGGGTGTGGTCGAAACCCTGCAGACCGCAAAGACCGCATTTCTGCAGCAGAATGCCCCCGGGAAAAAAAGCGGCACCCGGCTGGGTGTGGGCATTGCCTGTGGTGTCAAGAACGTCGGGTTCGGCCACGGGCTGCCGGAGAGCGCAGGCGCAAGGGTGGAACTAAAGCCGGACGGAAGCTGCCACCTGCGGGTGACCCACCACGAGTACGGGCAGGGGGCGGTCATCGGACAGGCCCGTATCGCCGCCGAGACGCTGGGCATCCCCATTGAAAACATCGCAGTGGCCGTTCCGGACACCGGCAAGACGCCATTTACCGGTGCCTCTACGGCATCCAGGCAGACATTTCTTTCGGGCAATGCGACCCTGGGGGCTTGCCGACGATTGTTGTCCGACCTGTTCGAGCTGGCGGCATCGAAACTGGACGTTCAGGACCCCGCCCTGCTGCATATCGATGGAGACGCGATCGCAGTGAAAGGATCGGAAAGGCGACTGTCCCTTTCCAGTCTGGGCGAACGCTTCAGTGCCGAGTTCCGGACGTTTCCGCCGGAAACCCGGGGGTTTCGCGAAAACGGTGAGAAAAGCCGATATGGCGATACGGATTTCGCCAGCCGCCGCACGCACTGGGCCTACGCTTACGGCGCCCAGATCGCCTGGGTGCAGGTAGAGGAAAAAACCGGCAAGGTCAGGGTCCTCAAAGTCCTGACGGTCGGCGATGTCGGCCGTGTGCTGAACCGGAGGGCTGTCGAGGGCCAGCAAGAGGGTGGCGTGGTCATGGGCGTCGGTTACGCGCTGACGGAGCAATTCGAATCCGAGCTGGGAAAGAGCATCACCAGAACATTGCGCCAATGCGGCATTCCAACCGCGTTGGAGGCGCCCGACATCGTCACGGTTGCCGTCGAAGTCCCCCATCCCTGGGGCCCCCTGGGCCTGAAAGGGCTGGCGGAAGCCCCATCGCTGGCCACCGCCCCGGCCGTGGCCAATGCGATCCACGATGCCGTCGGCGTGCGGCTGAAACACCTGCCCATGACGCCCGAACGTGTCAAAACCGCTCTGCACAAAGAAAAGAGCATGGCGTGACGTTCGGTTCAAATTGATTTACCGCAGAGGCGAAAAGGACGCAGAGAAAAAAATGGACCTGATCGTCAGGGACGCGCGCCTGCATGGGAAAAATGAACTGGTAGATCTGGCCGTCGAGGACGGCCGCTTTGCCGACATCGGGCCCCGGCTGGCCCATCAGGCCGAAACGGAAATCGATGCCGGAGGGGATCTGGTAAGCCCGCCGTTTATCGATCCGCATCTGCATCTGGATGCGGTGTTGACCGCCGGCCTGCCGCGCTTCAATATCAGCGGCAGCCACCCGGAAGGGATCGAGGTCTGGGGCGAATACAAACAGGCGTTCCCGGATTTCGCCGACCTCGAGGACAGGGCCCGGCAGGCCATTGCCTGGGAAGTCGCCCAGGGCACACTTCACATCCGAACCCATATCGATATCTGCGATCCGGATCTCACCGCCCTGAAGCGAATGCTGGCGCTGAGGGAGGATCTGCGGGACCTGGTGAATATCCAGATCGTGGCCTTTCCTCAGGACGGGATCCTGGCTTACCCTCAGGCCTTCGAGCTGATGGCGGAAGCCCTCCGGCTGGGGGCGGACCTTGTCGGCGGAATCCCCCACTGCGAATGGACAAGGGAGGATGGGATTGCCTCCCTGGACCTGGTTTTCGACCTGGCAGAAACACATGACAAAATGATCGACGTCCACTGCGACGAAACCGACGATCCGCACTCGCGGTTTCTGGAAACCCTGGCCGCATTGGCCCTCAAGCGGGGGCATCAGGGAAGGGTGTCGGCCGGACATACCACCGCCATGCATTCCTACAACAATGCTTATGCCTTTAAACTCCAGGGGCTTTTGCGGCAGGCGGGCATTTCGATCATTGCGAACCCGTTTGACAATACGGTTTTGCAGGCCCGCTTCGATACCTATCCCAAGCGCAGGGGGATCACGCGCGTCAAGGAATTGCTGGCCGCCGGCGTAAACGTCTGCCTCGGCCACGACTCCATCCTGGACCCCTGGTACCCGTTGGGGCGCGGGGACATGCTGGCCGCAGCAAGATTGGCGGTGCATGTCTGTCACATGACCGGGTATGAAGAAATGAAGAAAATGTATGACACCATCACCGGCAATGCGGCCAAGGCCTTCGGCATTGCCGATGATTACGGGCTGGAAACCGGCAAGCGCGCCGATTTCGTCGTTCTGGATACGCCGTCGGTTATCGAGGCCATAAGGCTTTCTCCGGCTTGCCGCTATGTGGTAAAAGAGGGCCGTGTGGTGGCCCGAACCGACCCGGCAGTGAGCCGTCTCTACCGGAAAGGAAAAATCGAACCGGTTCAATTTCGGAGGATTTTGGATGACCCATCTTAGCACCCTCAAGTGCGTGACCTGCGGCCGGCAATACCCGCCCGGCAACACTGACACCACCTGCGAAGATTGCGGCCCCCTGCTGGGGACGCTGGAAGTGATTTATGACTACGATGCCGTATCACGGCAGCTGACCCGCGACGGGTTGACGGGCAACCGGCGGTACGACATGTGGCGCTACCTGCCGCTGCTGCCAGTGAAACACGCCGAAAGCATCCCCCACCTCCATGTGGGCTGGACCCCGGTTTACAGGTCCGATCGGCTGGCCGCGCAGATGGGTATCCGGGCGGTCTGGATAAAGGACGACGGCCGCAATCCCACGGCCTCCTTGAAAGACCGCGCCAGTGCAGTCGCCGCAGCCAATGCCGTAGAAAAAGGGGTGAAGACCGTGACAGCCGCCTCCACCGGGAACGCGGCCGCCTCCTGGTCTGCCTTTACCGCCATCGCCGGCTTGAAAACCATCATCTTCGTCCCTGAAAACGCGCCGCCGGCCAAGCTCGCTCAATTGCTCATCTACGGTGCGAGGGTGCTCCAGGTTCGCGGGACTTACGACCAGGCATTCGACCTCTGCTGCCAGGCAGCGGAGAAATGGAACTGGTATAACCGCTCGACAGCGGTGAATCCCTATCTGGGAGAAGGCAAGAAAACCGCAGCCTTCGAGCTGTGCGAACAATCCGGATGGGATCCCCCCGAGTATGTTTTCGTCGGGGTGGGCGACGGCTGCATCTTCCAGGGGCTGTGGAAGGGTTTCAAAGAATTTTTTACCCTGGGACTGATCAAACAGCCGCCCAGGTTGATCGGAGTCCAGGCGGAAGGGGCGTCGCCTCTGGTCAAGGCCTGGGATGCCCGGGCGGACCGGGCGGAAACGACTGCCGTCAGGACACTGGCGGATTCGATTGCCGTCGGAACGCCCAGGGATCAGATCAAATGCCTGAAATCGGCCAAGGAATCCGGCGGCCGGCTGATGGCCGTCAGTGACGAACAAATCCTGGCCGCCCTCAGGCGCATGGCGGCGGCCACCGGCGTGATGGCGGAACCGGCGGCAGCGGTGGCACTGGCCGGTGCCCTCCAGATGGCTGCCGAGGGCCGGATGGCCCATCGCGATCGCGCGGCAGTGATGGTCACCGGCAACGGGCTGAAGGATATTGCCGGTGTCCGCTCGGCGGCTGAAACAACACCTGTTTTGGTGGAGCCCTCGCTGGAAGCGGTGGAACACATCTTAACCCCCCCTGACAGGTGATGCCGCTTGCCTATTCTGCGAGTTGGACGCTATCATAAACCCTGCTTTAATGGTATTCTTCGATCATGATTGATTTAACCATCGACAGCGAAACAAGAGCACGAAATGTCGAACGGTTGCGGGCAAACGGTATTCTGCTCCCCACGTTCGCTCAGATGAGGGATCCCGACAAAATACCCGGACCGATTCTGGCCCGGCTGGCGGATGTCGGCCTCTGGGATGTCAACCCGCTGAACTTGTTCAGAATATGCTGGAAAAACGAGGCTGTCCCGTCCGGCGGCACCTTCTCCGGTGTCAACAGCATCGAAATTCCGCCTCAGCTGACCGGGGTGGAAGCCCGGATCATCGGTCTGGTCGGCAAATGGTTTCCCACCGGCGCCCACAAAGTCGGCGCCACCTACGGCTGCCTGGTGCCGCGCCTGGTGACCGGCCAGTTTGACCCCGGCGCACAAAAAGCCGTGTGGCCTTCAACGGGCAATTACTGCCGCGGCGGGGCTTACAATTCGACCCTCATCGGTTGCGAGTCCGTAGCCATCCTGCCGGAGGAAATGAGCCGTGAGCGCTTCGAGTGGCTTCAAAAAATGGCCGGAGAAATCATCGCCACGCCGGGGTGCGAGTCCAATGTCAAAGAGATTTACGACAAGTGCCACGAGCTGACGGCGACCCGCCCGGATGTTCGGATATTCAACCAGTTCGACGAATTCGGAAACTACCTCTGGCACTATGCCGTCACCGGCCCGGCGATCGAAGAAATGCTGGCGCAGGTCCACCAGCCCGGGCAACGGGTGGCCGGGCTGGTATCCGCGACTGGTTCGGCCGGAACGCTGGCCTGCGGCGATTATGTCAAACAGAAATTCCCCCAGGCCCGGATCGCGGCGGTGGAAGCCCTGCAGTGCCCCACCCTGCTGCAGAACGGGTATGGCGGCCATCGCATCGAAGGCATCGGGGATAAACACGTCCCGTGGATTCACAACGTGCGCAATACCGACCTGGTGGTGGCCATCGACGACCAGGATACCGTCCAGCTGACGAGACTGTTCAACGAGAGCGCCGGGCGGGCATACCTGGCAGCGGCAGGTGTGCCGGAGGAGACGATTACCCATCTCGATCTGCTGGGGATTTCCGGAATTGCAAATCTCCTGGCCGCCGTCAAAATGGCCCGCTATTTCGAAATGACCTCCCGCGATGTGATCGTCACCGTTTTTACGGATTCCATGGAACTGTATCAGAGCCGTCTGCTGGAACTGAACGAGGCCCAGGGGGCGTATTCACGCGAATCCGCCGTTCGAGACCACCACCGACACCTGCTGGGCCTCGGCATCGATCACATCCTGGAGCTGGGGCACTACGATCGCAAACGGATCCACAACCTGAAGTATTTCACCTGGGTGGAACAGCAGGGCAAAGATGTGCGGGAGCTGGATGCCCAGTGGTACGACAGCCCGGACTACTGGCTGGCCATCCAGAGCCAGGTGGAGCGCATTGACCGTTTCATCCGGACGTTCAATCATGAGACCGGGTTGGGGTAGATGCAACATTGAAAATACAAAACCCGAACACATCCGACACACTCATTTTCAAAACCCCGGACAAAACAGTAAACCCATTTTTCAGAAAGAAATCTGATGCAAAAACACACTGTCTGTGTTCACAGCGGCACAATGCTCGATCCGGTCACCCGCGGTTTGAATTCCCCGGTCTATACATCTTCGTCCTATCAGTACATCGACGCCGGCGAAAATGTCTATCCGCGCTACTTCAACACGCCCAACCAGGCCGCTGTGGTGAAAAAGCTGTGCGCCCTCGAAGGGGCTGAGGACGGATTGCTGTTCAGCTCCGGGATGGCGGCCATAACGACCGTGCTGCTGTCGTTTCTGAACAGCGGCGATCATGCGGTGCTGCAGCGCGACATTTACGGCGGCACCCACCATTTCATCACCGCCGAATTCGAGCGCTTCGGCATTGAGTTCAGCTTTGCCGCCAACGGGAGCGAAGCCATCTCGGCGTCCTTCCGCGACAACACGAAACTGGTATACATCGAAACGCCTTCCAACCCGCTGCTGGCCATCACCGATATCAGAGCGGTGGCCGGCGCAGCCGGGGCCGGCCAGGTCATCAGTGTCATCGACAACACCTTCGCTTCCCCGATCCACCAGAACCCCCTGGCCCTGGGGATTGATGTGGTCGTGCACAGCGGGACAAAATACCTGGGCGGGCACAGCGATTTATGCTGTGGCGCCGTGCTGTCGTCGAAGGCGCATCTGGCCCGAATTCGCTCTTCCGCCGCCAATTTTGGCGGCAGTCTGAATGCGTGGACCTGTGCGCTGCTGGAGCGAAGTCTCAAGACGCTGGCCATCAGAATGGAAAAGCAGACCCGAAACGCCGGTCAAGTGGCGACATACCTTCAAACCCGGCCCGAAGTTCAAACCGTTCACTACCCGGGCCTCGAGGATCACCCCGGCCACGCCGTTGCAAAAAGCCAGATGACCGGTTTCGGAGCCATGCTGGCCTTTGAACTGGATGAAAGCCGGGTCCGCATCGACGAATTCCTCAAACGCTTGAAAACGATCACCCCGGCACTCAGCCTCGGCGGTGTGGAGACCATCATCTGCGCCCCCAAAGATACGTCGCACGCCAAAGTGTCCGCCGCCGAACGGGCTCAGATGGGTATCCCGGACAGCCTGCTGAGACTCTCGGTCGGCATAGAAGCCGCTGAAGACCTGATAGCGGATCTTGCGGGGGCACTGGGTGACTGACCCGAATTCCCCGTGTGCGAAACACGCAGGGCAAAAAAGCCATGCGCCGCTGACCGCCATGGATTCGCTTTCCCGGTGGCTATCTCCTCTGTTGATTGATTGACCCTATCAAGTCGCATCATTCGAAAATTTTTGATTAAATTATTCGAATCGCCGCAAAATAATCAATGAGATTTGGCTTTATCGCAACTTTTTTGTTGACATTGCCGCCGGAATAGTCCATTTTGTCGCTTTTTTGTTTTGAGAGCAACAGGGCTTGCCGGAAAATATTCATGAACTCTTTGGGTCAAAGGAGTGGACGCATGCACTTTGAAGCGATTTTCAACCCCAAAAACGTAAACGCCTACAGCCAGCTGGCCGGTCAGTTCATCGGAAAAAAAATCGCGATACAGAACGGCTGGCAAATCGAAGAGGGCCCCCATAAAGGCCAGTTTGGTTACTACGTTCCCAGCTCACATCTGGGCGTTATTCCCCAGTCCGATCTGTCTCAGATCAAGAGCATTCCATATGTTCAATGGCGTGAATTGCACGACCACACCATCACCGCCGAATAAATTTCATTCGTCAAAAAATTTTCGCATTCGCATGAATTCCGCTGACCGGTTCCATCCCGGGGGGTGTCGCACGGGGGCATTTCCCATTTGAAATCGGTCCCGGATTGCGATATGAGATGCTTGTGCCGTGCAAGATGCACGGTCCCGGTCTCGCGCCAGGCATCTGCCCGAGCCGGAATGCCAACACATCACCCGAAGGAGGGGACATGGGATTTATCGCATGGATCATCATGGGCCTGGTTGTCGGCGTCATCGCCAAGCTCCTCATGCCGGGCAAGGATCCAGGGGGAATATTCGTTACCATCATTCTCGGTATCGCCGGTGCTTTTGTCGGCGGTTTTGTCGGCTCCACCCTGGGGTTTGGCGGCATCAGCGGATTTGATTTGCGCAGCACGGTGCTGGCGGTCATCGGCGCCATCATCCTGCTGGTGCTCTACCGAATCATCAAAAAGAAAGGCTGAAAGGAAGGCATATGTCCCAGAAGCAAAACCTGATGACCACCGGCGAGTTCGCCAAAGCGACGGGAATCCCCGCGGCCAAAGTCTCCGAACTGATCCGGGCGGGTAAGATAGAGGCCAATAAAGTATCCAACCGCTGGCAGATCGACAAAAGCCAGCTGGCAGCGAAGGCCGTCGTACAATACGGCAAATCCGCCCCCGCGGGTAAGAAAGTGGCCGATAGAACGGCGGCAGCGAAAGGGAAAGCACCTGCCGCCAAAAACGCCTACAGTGTCGTCGAATTCGCGGCGATGACATACCTGACCGAGAAGGGGGTCTTGGAATGGCTCAAATCCGGGCGCTTGAAGGGCCGGATGGGGTCAACGGGTGAATGGTCAGTCGATGCGGGCAACCTTCAGGCGGCGGATATTTCCCGCCTGGTCAGGAAGTAGATCGGCTGCATTCATGAACTATTCGGGCCCGGACAGTTCACAAGTCGGAGGCTTTCATAGGCAAGGCATTTAAGGGGTCCGCTATATTTCAATATGCGAACCCCTTAATAACGCAGCATCTGAATGCCTCCGGCTCGCCCGCAGGGTGAATAATTTTTGCGTTAGTCACAATAAACATTCATGAACTATTCGGGCTGATCGGGTGACTGCCGTAAACGCCTGAGACGCGCGTTGGCAAAATCGTACTCGAGCCAATCATCCATAAAGGAGCCCAGGGCCTGCTTGTAGTACCGCACGGCTGCAGGCTTTTCTTTTTGCGCCTCGGCCCAGAAGCCCATCATTGCGTAGGCAGAAACGAGTTGTTCGGGGGATTTTTCGGCCTGGCGCTGCAGGGCTTCGGCGCTGATGCGACCGCTTAGATATTCGGCGATACTGACGTACCACGGATTTCGGGTGTCCCTTACAAATTCCACCAACATCTCCCTGGCTTCCTGCCCGGCACCCTGATGCCTGGCCACCCCTGCCGCCAGCAGTCTCAGCCCCAACTGAACGGCATTTTCACGCCCTGACGGCCTTAAAAAAGCCTGAATGTGCTCGCGGGCCTCGCCCCAGTCATCACCGGCGGCAGCCACGTAGGCAACCATCGCCCGCAGATAGCGATTGCCGGGATCAAGCGCCAGAATTTCCTCCATTACCTGGCGACGCTCGCTGAGAGCCGCTCCGGTCTTGGACAGCGTGACGAGCAGCTCGGACTGTTCGTCACGACGGATCGCCCGGT
>Ga0180435_10007258_pt1 | contig 10573 bp, 6 predicted proteins | sample SS_ome_3_FD_132467 | JGI IMG/M metagenome (GOLD analysis project Ga0180435, IMG submission 132467) | Hypersaline lake sediment archaeal communities from the Salton Sea, California, USA - SS_3_S_1 metaG | ecosystem: Environmental > Aquatic > Non-marine Saline and Alkaline > Hypersaline > Sediment... | reverse complement strand
GGGTGCCCCACCGCTTGCGGTGGGAGATGATTCAGAAACTTGTCTCATCAATCCAGCCAGGATCGGTGTCTCCCTCACAATCTCGAGATTAAAGCGGAGAGGCAGGGATTCTCCGTGCCGGGTGCCCCACCGCTTGCGGTGGGAGATGATTCAGAAACTTGTCTCATCAATCCAGCCAGGATCGGTGTCTCCCTCACAATCTCGAGATTAAAGCGGAGAGGCAGGGATTCTCCGTGCGCCATTCCGCTCAACTCATTGAATACTAGTCAACTAGCTCAATGTCAACGAGTTTTCTAGTGTACGTCTTCAGACAAAGTGGACTTGAGAGTGCCTTAAGTTAAGACGCAGTTTTCATCATCGCAATCTGTTTCCGATAGGTTTTCCTTCTCAGTTTCATGGTTCGTTCTTTGATCCTCTGTCGCTCACAGATAATCCTCTCAGCATGACCGAAGTAAGCATCAGCCGGGGTCACATTGTCCAGCGACTCATGGTACCGTTGATGGTTGTAGTGACTCACAAACGCTTCAATCTCAGCCTTCAGGTCAGCTGGAGAGTAGTAGTTGTCCAGCAGCAAGACATTCTTCAACGAGCGATGATACCGCTCAATCTTACCCTGAGTCATCGTATGATACGGTCGGCCTCGCGTATAGGTCAGCCCCTTGTTGGACAGGTATTCCTTCAACTCGCCCGAGATATAGCAGGGACCGTTGTCCGATAGCAACCTTGGCCTATGCCGGACATAAACATGATCCACACCCGATTCTGCTATAGCCAGGTCCAGCGACTGCTTGACATCATCAGACGACATGCCAGAGCACAACCGCCAGGCCAGGATATACCGGGAGTAATCATCCATCACTGTCGACAGGTAGTACCAGCCCCAGTGGATTATCTTCAGGTACGTGAAGTCGGTCTGCCAGAGCTGGTTCACCCGGGTGGTTGGCTGATCGAACTTGTCCTTGGCACTCAGAACAGTGTAACTAGGGCTGGTGATAAGATCGTTGGCCTTCAGGATGCGATATACACTCGACTCCGAGATGTAATATCCTTGTGTATCAGTCAGATACCAGGCCAACTGGCGAGGTGACTTGTCCAGATGCTCAAGCGCCGTCTCGACCACCTTATGCTTCACATCGGGAGGAATAGCATTCCAGAACTGACGACGATCTGGGGGCTTGGAAGCCAGACCATCATAACCGGACTCACGATACCGACGATACCAGTTGAGAACGTGCTGCGATTGATATCCAACTCAGCAAGCGTCCGTTTGATACCCAACGACGAGTTCTCAACTACCCTGATGATTGCCATCTTCTCCGATTGACTGTGGCGCATATACCGGCGACGCCTTACTCCAAACCAGTCTGACTTTTTTTCTCCAAACGGAGATCCAGGCTCAGCTCTGCCACCAGTTGCTTTAGCTGCTCGTTCTCCGAGCGCAAGTCCTTCACCTCCGAACTGTTTGCCTCACGGACGGTATCACCCTGAAGACGTTTCTTGCCGGCTTCCAGAAAGTCCTTGCTCCAGCGGTAGTAGAGATTGCTGACAATCCCCTCACGACGGCACAACTCGGTGATGCTGGTCTCGCCCTTGAGTCCCTCCAGGACGATCCGAATCTTCTCTTCAGCCGAATACTTGCGGCGGGTGTTCCGCCTGATATCCTTGACCACGGACTCGGCACTAAGGCTACCATTGCCTGACATGACGTACTCCTTCCAACTACAACAATCTAATCAAGTACGTCTTAACTGCAAACCCCTCCTGTCCACTTTAGGCTGAAACGCAGCAGTCGTTCCACAAGCTCAATGTTGACATCGCGCGCGTGTTCAATATCTTCAGGATAGTGAGTATTACGTCTTGAACACTGTACGGACAAATGGAGCCAGATTCCGAGGAGGCAAGAACCTCACAAGCTCCGTATAGCACAAGTCTCGTCCTTTTACAGGTGCGGAGGAACGCTAAAATGCGATCTAAGATTATCTACATCATGGTGCCGGTGTTCCTTGCACTTTACATGGCACATTCGTCGCCAAGGAGCGCGAACTCCACGAATACGAAACTACTTGAAAGCAACAGCGATGATGAGACACACTGGATAGATAGTGCGACCGACATCTACGGCCGTGTGATATGGCGAATGTCCGCTGATGGCGCGGTCGTTCCCTATAGCTTCCTTGATATAGAGCTTCCCCAGACTGGAACTCCGGTTGCTCATGACTCTCGGTTCTCCACACCGAGTCGGCACGGAATCTTCAACTCGTATCACCGGCTTCCGACAATCAAGCGGACGACGGCGACGGCCATCGGTGACGTCACGGGAGACGGTCTAAACGATGTTGTCGCGGTCAATGCTTTCTACGACTCCCTGTTTGTGTTCCCGCAACTGGTTTCGGGAGGTGTCAATGCGCACCGATCCTATGCCGTTCCGATTCCCTGGGAAGGAGTTCACCAAGGCTCGGTTGACATAGCCGATTTTAACCTCGACGGTCTTCAGGATGTGGTCCTGGGTATGCCCAACACCATCGGGATTCTGCTTCAGAACAGGCAAGGACTGCTGGATGATCCAATCCAGTTTGCGACATCTCACACTAGTTTCACGAATGTACATCAAATTGGACTCGGCGACCTCAACGGTGACAGTCTCATCGATGTGGTCGCTATCGACGCCGGACGTCAGTCACATGCAGTCTACATGTTTCACCAGGAGCCGGCAGGGTTGCTATCCACGCCCTTGATAGACAGCATAGCTCACGGTGGATATGACGCCGTGGCCGTGAGCGACCTCAACAGCGATGGGCTGATGGATATCGTAGTCATGAGCGGCCAATTGCTCTACGACAACTTCGGCATTCTTCACCAAAATCCATTCGGCGGTTTTCATGCACCCGTCTACTTTGACTTGGGTGGTGGAGAACTGGGCCGTGGGTTGGCGGTAGGCGATCTGAACAGCGACGGGCGTGACGACGTGGCCTTTAGTGTCGGTGGCCACACACTCGACGAGGAGATAGCCGTGTTCTATCAAAACGAAAAAGGCATTGTTGACACGGCTTTACTTCTACCTGCATTCAACAGCCCTTCGGCGATGAAAGTCGCTGATATCAACATGGATGGTCGCAAGGATCTACTGGTCATACATGGCGGATGGGCGGCGCTGGGTGTGTTCCTCCAGGAAGAGGATGGCACGCTGGCATGGGAATACTTGTATCAGACCACATACGCGAGTCATTTCAACACTGATGCGATGTCTGTAGGCGATCTAAACCAGGATTCAAAGCCAGATGTTGCGTTCGCCAACTATCGCGAAGGCGTCACGGTCATGTACAACGCCACGAAGATATCGCGAGCAGTGGATATTGACATTGAGCCGGGATCTTGCGACAACATCTTCAAGTTGAAGCGCGGCGACTATACGGCTATCACTGAAGTGACTGTGTTTGGGATGAAGGACCTGAACGTTCGCAGAATCGATCCTTCAACGGTCACCTTGGGAAGAATCCACGCCGACCGATGGACATATGACGACATTGGCACGTCCTGTTTCCAGAGCGACAAGGACTGCGAGTGTGATGTCTCGCATTCCGATGGAATCGAGGATATGGTGTTTACATTCCGCAACGCAAACCTGGTCGCCGGCCTGGGACATTTGCAGCACAACGACACTCTTGAGCTAGGATTGAGTGGATTCACGTACGATGGCGATACGGTTGGAGGATCGGATTGGGTCCGGGCGCAGTTGGCCAGCGATGTGGATCAAGATGATCCGCGCCTGAGGCGCGAAATCGTGATTAAAGGAAACTATCCCAACCCCTTCAATCCAAGTACTGATATCTCGTTCATCTTACCCCAATCGGCGCATGTGAGACTCGATGTGTTCAACATTGCAGGGAGACGAGTGGCTACGCTGGTCGATGGACGCTTGGAGTCGGACGAGCATCAGATACATTGGGACGGTCGAGATGAAAGCGGTCAGCCGGTTTCGTCCGGCATCTATTTCTATCGTCTTGAGAGCGACGGGATATCGCTTAGCCGAAAGATGCTGTTGCTTAAATAGGGTGGACAGAAAGCAGCCGGCTTACGTTCACGATAACCGTGGGTGTTGACCAAATGCACCCATCACCACCCAATCAGCAATCAAAGAGAATCGATGGGGAAACTCAAGATGTATGTCGTATCCTGCTTGACTCCCATTACGAGTAGATCATCTCCTATTAGCTGTGCGTCGAAGTGATACGGCGTACCCCCCATGTAGTCATGGCCAGGCCAACCAGTGAAAACCTTCTGTAGGCCACGCTTCAGGTCGGCAGTGGTATGCTTGCCGGCAAGAGGATTGTGCACTAGAACTTCCAGGTACTCGGTTATCGCGACAAATCGGTCATCACGGGCGTCTAGCATTCGGTGCCACGGCCTGAGTCGAGGGAAGGCATGCTTGGTCATTGTTGCACAGTTTGGCCCGATTTCTAGAAGAGTGTCTCTCGTTGGTATGTATAGGGAGTTGCCACAAGAAATCATGTTAGCCGTAGTCGAACGACCTGTAGGTAGGCGGTTCACATCAAGTCTACAGGAGTCCTTGATAAGAGTTGACAAGTCGTACCTGAAGGCATAGAATCGCGTCTTGTGTATACCCACAACGGTGCTTGTCATCCACAGGCCGGTTGAGTCGGCAACAAAGTCGCCGACCAAGTTAGCGGGAAACGCCCGAATCTCGTTCGCCATACGGTCGTACTGCACAATCGAATCCCCGATCGGACCCCGGATACCCGTTTCCTTGAGAAAGAAAGATTTGGCACCGTGGCCGAAACGACGCTGGAAAGAGTCCTCAGGCAGTTGCGTCTCATTGATGACATACCCGTTTCTGATTGTGGCAACCTTATCATTGTACATAGATGATACCAGGATGGTGTCGAGTTCATTGACGAAGAACGACCAGGGGTATGTAAGTACCGGCGGCACTCCGGAACCAGCGGGCCAAATAGGTAGATCATCTAATCCTTCAAACCGAATTGGGAGATTGAAGACGATGTGGGGTGCGGGCGTGTCACGGTCATCACACTCGTCTTCATAGTAGAAGTGGCTTGAACCATCGATGGAGTTCGAACCTCGCAATTTGCCGTCATCGAATACAAGGACGAGCGTATGGTGCCGATCGTCCCAATTGTCCGATAAGCTAAGCTTCACAGTATCGCCGATAACAGTGAATCGGCCGAGGAACTCGCATCCAGCCTCCGCATTCCATTCAACACAGGTACTGTCGGACTTGAAGATGATGTGGCCGGTTACTTCCTCAGTAACATCGGTCAGCCACCTGGAGTCGGATAACTCAGGAAGTCCCTTTGTTGAATACCCCGAACCCAATGCCGACAGTAACAGAAATCCAACCAGCCACATCATCATGATACCACTACCTCCGTACTAGGTAGAAATTGCCTCTCCAGTCGCGAGGAAACTTCCCCATGAAGTACATATAGTATTGCGCGCGCCCGGCTCCTCCGCCGTGGAGGGCGGTCGGGCAGCCCATTGAAATAGGAGTTTCTCCATCCCGCCAGAAGAGACTCGGGCGTGAAATGTTGCCGCGGTGAAAGAGGATTTCATCAGCCTGCTTTAGACCGTAGTTGGGATTTTCGTTCCCAGGCGATCCTTGATAGGGATTTGGCCAAACAGTAGGAACACATTCACCTGGGCTGATGAGCAATTCGGGTCTGGGGTTTCCATTCCGATCTCTTCTGTGATCCGTACGCGATGCTGGGTAGATACCGGGGGCAATTGTAGCCCATCTACTTGGATCAGACGGCATCGTGTTTCCCATTATTGCACCAGAAGGGCCCCCCGTGTAGGAAGACGAATAAAGCAAGAATGCTGCGCTGTTTGGCGTCTCATTGAGGCTGCCAATTCCCACCAGTAGTTCACTGCCCATAGAAGTGGCAGTCTCGCCGCGGCCAAACCAAGATTTGATGTTATTCCATATGCCCGGTTTGACCTGCACATCCGAGCCATCCACCCATTGAATATCTGGATCTGTGCCATATGACATGTTATACCAATCCAATCCCATCGGATCCGCATACCTCAAGGGGTTGTTGCCCACATAGTTGTACGGTGTCAAAGACGGGTGGTTCGATGCAAGTGGATCAATCTGTGTGTATCTACCGAGTGACGGATCGTAGTATCGGAACCAATTGTGATGAAGATCGCTCTCGCCGTCTTCGTATTGACCCGGGAATCTGAAGTAATTCTCAGTCGACACGGTCTGTGCGTAAAGCTCTCCGAACGGGTAGTAGTCACCCCGCCAGCAAACGGTCTGGCTTGAATCCGTTAGGGCTAGCGGCGTGCCCAGGTGGTCATTGTGATACCAAAAGACGTCGTAATTGGGAACGGCCGGCGGCGGTGGCGGATCCGGGAGAGAATCCGGCGGAGGCAGGATTATACCCATAGTTATGGGGCCCAGTGGACCCGGCGGAATGGGGTCTGAGTGTGGCTGAATCTTGGCCAATGGCCTGCCATTAAGATAAACGTAGTCGACATCCCAAGCCTCTCCTCTATACTCACTAAGAAGAAGTCCTCCCGGCGAATAGAAGAAGTTGCGAACCTGGCCGCCGGTGGCCTTCCGGACGCGTCGGCTAAGACCGTCATAACTGAGGGTTGTAGTGAGCAATCCGTTTGTCACACTGGTCAGATTGCCACCAGCACTGTATCCGTATACGACAGTGTCCGTGGCTTCTATGACAGAATCCAGGTTGCCTTCGGCGTCGCAGGTATAGACGGTCGAAGGATTGGATATACCGGTTAGTCGGTTGTTGGTGTAGGTGTACAATACCGAGTCGAGATCAACCCCTACGTCCGTGTACATCTTGGACCGATTGCCGTTGTCGTGGTAGACAAAGGTTCTCGTGCTGTCGGGAAATCCGGAGCACGTTGCAGATCTGAGCTGATTCAAGCTGTCATACACGAAGGATACGGTCTTGTAAAGGCTGTCCAGATTCTCGATCTCGGTTATGTTGCCGTGCGAGTCGAATGAGTATGCCAGATTCACCAACCCCGACAAACTCGAGCCAATGGTGTCTATTGCATAGCGCTCGTTGAAGGTGTTGGTCATCGAGATCCCATTTCCCAAATACCAAGACTTTTCCGGACCAAACGGTACATACTCTATGCTATCGGCCAATATCCGCCATTCTGTGTCATTGACAGCCTGCCACGAAACCGATGTACAATTGCTACGATCATCGTATAGGTACAAGACTTTAATCCCCGAAGGGTAGACAATGACCGTAAGATTGTCGTCCTGGTCGTATGTATATGAAGTAATGAACTGTGAGGTGTCGGGAGGATAAGTCCGGTATTCCTTAACGATACGGCCGAATGCATCGTACTCATACTTTGTCTCGCATGTGCTGTTCGTCTCCTTGTACAGCTTCCCCTTACCATTAGCGAACTCTGTACCATCGTAATCGTAGTAGAGATTTAATGAATCCGCACCTCGCTCCTCTTCCAAACGCCCGAGAGCATCGTATTCGAACTCAAGAGTATTGCCCCTGGCCGTACTCACCTCCTTTAGACTCCCCGCATTATCGTACTTGTAGGTCGTCCCACCGGCAGCATCCGAACTCTCATATACGAGTTGGTTCCTGTCAGAGTACTCATACTCAAACTCATTGCCATCAGGATCAATGACCTTTGTAACATTGTCGTTGTCATCGTACTCGAATTCTGTGACAAGTTGCTCGTTCCCGAGGAATCTTGTAGCGGTTTCGACACGATTCAACAGGTCGTAGTCATAGTCTGTCCGGTTGCCGTTGGCATCGAACACTTGCTCCACGCTGCCCATGGCATCATAGCTTGCCTCGACGTAGCTGCTATCAGGAAATGTAACTCTGTCAAGGCGGCCGTTGCCCGTGTAGCGATAGGATAGTGTCAGCGTAGTATCGTACAATGTGTCGTATAAGGTGTCGTAAGTAGTACTATATGTCGTGTCGTATGTGAGGGTGTCGATTATGGTGTCGGTCATGGTATCTATATCGATCTCGATCACTTGATCTACAATCTGCTCTCTTATGACTCGCGACAGGCTGTCATAGGAGAGGTGAACGCGGTCGTCATAATCATCTATGATGTCGGTGAGATTATTGTGATTGTCAAACACATAGCGAACCGAATTACCTTCGGGAGTAGTTACTTTCGTAAGGTTTCCCTCGTAGTCCCACTCGAAGCGCGTAGTCCTTGAAGGGCCACCGTAGTTCTCAATAACTGAATCCAAGCGATTACGAATGTTCCACATGAACTTCGTGACGATGCCGTTGGGATCCTTGATAGTGGTACGATTTCCACGAGCATCTCGCTCACCAAGAACGTAAGTGTCTCCGTTGGCTAAATAGATCGAATCCAAATCACCATTGTCATGATACAGAATCGTTGTGAGATCTGATGAACCCGGTAGGGGACCATCAATGCCGTCGACTTGACCCTCATCGTTATATGCGAGGCTCGTGGTAGTGCTAAAGGAATCAGCACTGTTGTACCAGCCCGACTCATCTATTCTCGTCACATTGCCGTGTGTATCGTAGGACGCGTCAAAGACATGGTCCTTGCCGGACCTTCCGATGCTGGAGGTCTCAAACGTATCAAGCAAGTTGAAGTCTGAATCCTTGTATACGTACTCCGAAATTCGCTCGAATTCAGACCCATCCGCTCGCTCGAATCTCCAGGCGCGGCCGGCACTATCTAAGAAAGAACGCATCCGCAAAAGGTTTGGATATGTGGTTAGATATCGATAGCCGTCGGTGTTGTATGTAAATGCTGAGCCACAACTCGAGCAACCAGCATCTTGCAGGACCTCTAGTACGCGCCGTCCCCCAAGATACTCAGCGCGGTATGTTCGGGTGGTTGTGTCGTCCAGTGGTTCTTCGGTGTAGCTCACGATACTGATTTTGGAGGGGGGCATAGTCGGAAATGTTTCGACCGAATCAATATCATAGTACATGAAGATTCTGTTAGTTGAATCGTCCATGTAGTATCGCTGAATGCGACCGTCGAGCCAGTAGTCGAAGTTTCTCCCAACACTGTCTGAGTTGTAGATTCGCGTGATCGCCCCGAGACTAGTGCCCCAGCTCCTTTCAATTTCTTGCGAGTCATAGGTTTCCCAGGTGCCGTCGGGATAGGCAACGCTATCCAACACCCAAGCTGTGTCGGTATCCAGTGGATTTAGTTGAACAGTATCAACAAGCGTTTCATAGAAGTAACTCACGAGGGTGGTATCGTTCGAGTCTTCGATATGATCCAAGTGACCGTTTGCGGTATACTCCATTTTTATGTAGCGACCTGAGGGATCAGTAACGCGAGACAATAGCCCGGTAGTGTCGTTGTATGTCAAATCGATAGTGCTCTGGTCCCGATGAGAGATGGACGAAAGAGTTCCGTCGGCATTAAAGACATAACGCATGTTGTCTATGGTGGTCACCGTGTAGATGTCGGTCACAGTATCTTTGAGGATGTTGTACTGGTTCTTAAGGCCGACGGGCCCGTCGCCGTCAAACTCCAACACTCTGCCCGTTGCCTCTCTCAGTATGATGTGTCCAGTATCAACTTCATTGACGAACCAGTCGAAACTGTGAGTCCACTTTGCTCCGAGGATACCTGAACCACCACTGTTGTCAGCCTGCGAGTTGTAGCTGCGTGAGAAGACAAGCGGCAGATCGAAATCGGAGCCGAAGGCTACGTCAATCCTGGCTTGATACATGTTGCCTGTCGTTGCATCAACCGGATCTCCAACCGCTCGCTCACATGGTGGAGGTCCTAGCTCTGATAAGTCGGGCTCGTAGGGCATCTGAAAGGTAACTGTGGTCGTATCCGAAGCCTGCAAGAATGTGCTGAAGCTCGTGACGGTTGCGTGGACTTCAAACTCCACCGTTCGCGTCTGAGCAGTGAAGGACTTGGTCTGATCCATGACGCACGTGATGCAACCTGTTGTCTGACACGTCTTACTCGCTAGTTGGTTCCCATTGGCGAGGTTCTTAACCGTGATATTGAGGGTTGTGCCGTTGTCGACGTATGCTTCCGCATTGAGTTTTACCTCCAACTCAGACGTACGCGTTTTCACATCATATCCAACCTCAGTAACCTGGAAGCCCGTAATCAAGATTACTGATGAATCGCAGGTTAATCCTTTGACCGGAGCCGCATGAAGTACACACACAATTGTCACTAGGGCAACGAGCAGCGCTGCTCTGCCGTAATGGTAGCGATAATAACTAGAACTCCCACACATGTCTCCTCCTCTCGCATGGTATTAGGTTGTGAGTAGAATACTGGAGGCTGTTTCATAGCCCCAGGTTCGGCCCGGGCTGACAAGGGCCGTCAGTGATGTCAAATCAATGGTAGTTGATCTTGCTTGCCCGATCTCCTCCCCGCCGAGATAGGTGGGTGTTTCTTCTCTGATGCTACGCTAGACCAATCAACAACGTGACGTGTGTCAATAACAAACCACGGGTGCCCCACCGCTTGCGGTGGGAGATGATTCAGAAACTTGTCTCATCAATCCAGCCAGGATCGGTGTCTCCCTCACAATCTCGAGATTAAAGCG
>Ga0180435_10007257_pt1 | contig 10574 bp, 10 predicted proteins | sample SS_ome_3_FD_132467 | JGI IMG/M metagenome (GOLD analysis project Ga0180435, IMG submission 132467) | Hypersaline lake sediment archaeal communities from the Salton Sea, California, USA - SS_3_S_1 metaG | ecosystem: Environmental > Aquatic > Non-marine Saline and Alkaline > Hypersaline >... | reverse complement strand
GGCAGGGAGACACTTATGCAGCTTGAGGTGGGCTTCTCTGTCCTCCCTCCAGTGCCTGGTCTTGCCGACGCTGCTCCCTAGATCGCCTCTTGTCTGACGCAGGCAGCATCGCGGGCCCGGCGCGTGCCCCCCATGTCCCTCCAGGTTTTTTGAAGGGGAAACCATCGAAACGACGGTGATCGAGTGCCCACTGTTGTTGGCTGGGTGTATGCTCCATTTCGACGGGCTCAGTACAAGCGACAAGCTCAGCACGGCGTCGAGATCAAGGAGCGGCTTGCGCGGCGGAATCGCCTGGGATGGTTCGTTCGCTTGGTTTCGATACGACGTCTCGCTTCGCTCAACGTCTACTCAACCGGCGCAAACAGGCGAAACCAGGCGCTTGTTTGGCAAGAATCTGCCTCTTGCTTGGCAAGAATCTGCCTCTTGCTTCGCAAGTATCTGCCCGCAGGTCCGGATCAGTCGCCCCTACCAGATGCGATGCACCTCACGGGCGATTGCTTGTCACGTTTGCCAGTCTCAACGGGTCAGTACACGGGCGCCACTGTGTCCAAGCGGCGACCAGCTCCGCGACAGGTCGTTGGCGCACCCCCTCTAACCATCTCCTTGCCAAGGCGTCCGCTGTGCAGTAAAATGTCAAGTCCGGGCGATTCGTGCCCACCCGGGACGATGCATCGTCGACACGTCTATCGATCGACACCGGTGGAGACGGGCTCGCTGAAACAGGAATCATTCGGGCCGACACACTTCCTGCCAGCGGCAGAAAGGAGAGGACCATGCCATTCTCATACGAGCGTGCAAGGAAGGAGCTCCTGGAGGAGAAAAGGGAACTCCGAGAGCAGTTGACCCAGCTCGAGAGCGACGAGTACGAAGGCGTCGGATACGGCAATCATATGGCCGACGACGGCACGGAGGCTTTCGAGCAGACTGTCGACGTCGGGTTCCGGCGCAGGATAGAGCTTTCCCTCGAACGGGTCAACCACGCCCTCCAGAAGCTCGGGAACGGAACCTACGGAATCTGTGAGGATTGCGGAGCGCGCATCGATCGGGCCCGGTTGGAGGCCCTGCCCCAGGCAGTCTATTGTCTTGAGTGCCAGGCGCAACACGAGTATAGGGCCCTTGCACGTTGAACGCACGCATCAGAACTCTGGTGATCCTACCCCTGGTCGCCGGGTTGTCCATTCTCGCTGACCAGGTATCCAAATACGTTGTCAGGGCGAATCTTCGCCCCGGGCAGTCCATGGAGCTGACCCCCTGGCTCGAGTCTGTCTTTCGACTCACCTACGTGACGAACTCCGGCGCCGCGTTCGGTCTCTTCCAGGGCTGGAGCAGCCTCTTCATCGTCATCGCCATTGTCGTCATCGTCGCCCTGGTCTGGTACTATCTTCAGTTGTCCGACGGCGAATGGCTGGTGCAGGTGGCACTGGGGCTCCAGCTCGGGGGGGCCGTCGGCAACCTCATCGATCGCCTCCGTTTCGGCGGATCGGTCGTCGATTTCGTCGATCTCAACTTCTGGCCCCTGCGGAACTGGCCGGTGTTCAATATCGCAGACTCGTCCATCGTCGTTGGGGTCACCGTTCTGACGCTGGTGATGATCTGCGAGGGTTGGTCCGAGGAGCACGCCGAGGGCCAGTTGGCCACGGCGGCCGATGAGTGAGACGCCGGAGGCAGCGGAGCCGGAAGCGACGGTCGTATCCTTCGTTGTCGAAGAAGACGACCGTCGGTTGGACAAAGTCGTCCGTGACCGAGTCCCAGAGCTCAGCCGGAGTCAGGGTCAGCGGCTGATTGGTGACGGACAGGTCACCGTCGACGGCCGCTCACGAAAGCCCGCTTATCGGGTTGAGATCGGCGACCAGGTCACCGTCCGAGTCCCCCCCCCACCCGACCCAAGAGCCATCCAGCCCCAGTCGATTTCCATCGAGATCCTCTACGAGGACGCCTACCTGGTCGGCGTCAACAAGCCGGCCGGCATGGTCGTCCACCCGGCGCCGGGTCATCCCGATGGGACCCTGGTGAATGCACTCCTGGCGTACGACCCTGCCATCGCCCAAGTTGGGCCATCCGACCGGCCGGGGATCGTCCACCGGTTGGACATGGAGACCTCGGGCGTGCTCGTGGTGGCCAGGCGACCCGACGTCCTTGAGGATCTCCAGGAGCAGTTCAGGTCCCGCGAGGTCCACAAGACGTACCTGGCGCTGGTGCATGGCCGGATGCAGCCCCCGGAGGGCATCATCGAGGTGCCCATCGGCCGGCACCCGCACGATCGACAGAGGATGGCCCCCCTGACGGACGGCAAGTACGCGCGCACGCGCTTCCATGCCGTCGAGAACGTCGGTTCATACACCCTCGTGGAGGCTCATCCGTACACGGGGAGAACGCATCAGATTCGGGTTCACCTCGCCTGGATGGGACACCCCGTGGTTGGGGACGATGTCTACGGCCGGCGCGGCGATTCCCTTCTCGAAGGTCGCCACTTCCTTCACGCCGGGGCGCTCCATCTCACGCACCCCGCCTCGGGTGACGCGTTGGACCTCCGCGCTCCCCTTCCGTCAGAGCTAACCACACTGCTCGAACAGCTCCGCTAGTCGGAACCCAAGCAAACCGCAGAAGATATCGACGCACCACCTAGGAGAGACTAAGCCTACTATGCCTACCCAAGAGATTACTGTTGCCACCGTTCAGATGGCCCCCCAGCTCGGCAGGATGGAGGAAAATCTGGTGAGGATGCGCGAGTTTATCGATCGCATCGCCTCCGAGCAGCCGGTTGACCTAATCGTCTTCCCGGAGCTCGTGACGACGGGCTACGAACTCGGCCCCCGCTTTCCGGAGCTAGCCCAACGGGTGCCGGGCGCGACGTCGAATCTGATCGCTCAGCGCGCCAACGAGCTGGGCATCCACATCGCCTTCGGCATGGCCACCAAGAAGGAGAAGGTGGAAAGCGTCCTCTACAACACGGCCGTCATCGTTGGCCCGGACGGTGACGTGCTCCATCAACAGCACAAGGTTCACCTGCGCGGCGAGGAGCAAATGCTCTTCCGGCCCGGCTACCAGATCCGCGAGGCCGACACAGGATTGGGCAGCGACGGATTGACGGTAGGGATGATGGTGGGGTGGGATCTGGCGTTCCCGGAGACAGCGCGCAGCCTGGTCATGCGTGGGGCCGAGCTGTTGATCGTTCTGGCGAATTGGGAGGAGCCCCACGTGGACGAGTACCGGGTCTACCTCAGGGCCCGGGCCTACGAGAACGCGGTCCACGTTGCCTCGGCGAACCGGGTGGGAGAAGAACCCTCGTACACCTTCTTCGGACAGAGCGCCATCGTTGATCCCTACGGTCAAGTGTGCGCCGTGGCGGACGAACCGGCCGAGGGTTATGCGGTGGCCACCATCGACCTGGCCCGGATGCGTCAGCGTCGCGATGAGACGCAAATCCTCCAGTGCCGGCAGCCCGGCACCTACCGCGATGTCTCCCGCAAGTACTAGCCGGCGCAAGTTAGCGGCTTCCTCCGAAGAGCCTTGAACCCTCGCTGCCGGTTCGCGCCCCATCGTGGACAACTCCGGTTCATCACCCTTGCTGGAGGGAGGAAGGTCCTGACGCCACCGCACAGCCGGGGCTAGTTCAGCCCGGGCTCAATCTAGCCCGGGCTCCAGTGAGACGGAACGGATGCCCACCAAGCCTGAAGACCCTATGAACACCCATCGAGAGATTGAACAACTGCTGCGGGAGCGTCACCATCCTGCGCTGCCTGGCCACTTCGTCCTCCCGGCTTACGAAGGGCACTCCATTGCCAATATTGGACCAACCGTGGCGCGCATTCTGGGTGTACGAGAGGGGGCCGCGTCGCCCACGCTTCCGCGCTCCCTTTGGGAGTCACTCGCCGCCGACGCGTCCTCCGTCATCCTTCTGGTCCTGGACGCCGTCGGTTACCGGCAGCTGGACCGTTTTCTGCGTACTGAGGAGTCGGCCTTCTCCCGGCTGAGGGATGCGGGCACGTTGATCCCGCTGACCTCGGTCTTCCCATCCACGACGGTCTCCGGGCTCACCTCCATCTGGACCGGTCAGCCGCCCCTCGGCCACGGCTTCCTCGGCACCCGTCTCTTGCTTCCGAGGCAGGGCCTCCTGGCGAACCTCCTCCGGATGGCGCCTGCCGCCTACGGTGGGGGTGGACGACTGCAAGACTGGGGTTGGGACGCCGATGATTTCGTCACCGTTCCCTCAATTGCAGGGCGCTTGAGCGACGCGGGGGTCGGGACGGTGATGCACACTCGTCGGGCCTTCCTGGGCAGCCCGCTCACGAGGATCTTCCTGCGCGGCATGGAGGAACTCGTCGGCTACGTGGGGTTGCCCGATCTTTGGCTGAACCTGCGCCGGACGCTCCGGCAGCGGCGTCCCGGGGAGCGTCTCTTCGTCGGAGTCTACTGGAGCGGCATCGATGCCGTGGGACACGCCTACGGGCCTGAGAGCAACTACCCCCCGGCCGCCCTCCATGATCTGGCCCGGTCCCTGTCAGAGGATTTCCTGAACCGGATCTCGCCGCCCTCGCGGGCGGGAACGCTTCTGCTCGTGACAGCAGACCACGGGCAGATCTCCACACCCCCGGAGCGTGTGGTGCACCTGCCGGCCCACCCTGAGCTGTGGGATGCGCTCCTACTCCCTCCGGCAGGTGAGTCCCGCGCGTCCTACGTGTACGTCAAACCGGGACAGCGGGAGCGGGTGCTGGGCTACGTCGCGAGCCACCTGGCGGACCGATTCGTGGCCGTCGAGACCGAAGAGGCACTTGAGGCGGGTCTATGGGGCTCAACGGCGCAGATCACGCCGGAGCTCAGGGCGAGGCTGGGGGACATCGTGATCATGGCCACCGGTGACAGTCGGCTCAGCACAAGACCGGAGAGGAAGGATGATGGAGACAGTGGTGGACTCAGGGGGCACCACGGGAGCTTGACGGCCGATGAGATGCTCGTCCCTCTTCTGATGACCCGTCTGGATGCGCTGTAGGCGAAGGGCGCGGCCACGCCCGTCTGACAGTCCCAGAAGGGGTCACATTCTGCGGCGGACCAGCTTCTGGGCCAGTTGGCGAAGCGCCGCTGAGGCGGGTTCTTGGAGCGGAGTCGCGTCCAGAGCTTGCACTGCCCTGTCGTAGTGCCCGGCGGCCAGCGATTCTGCGTACGTCCGACTCCCCACGTCCTCCAGCATCCGGCTCGCGCGGCAAACGTCGTCCAACGTCAGTTTCTCCTGCGATAGCAGAGCGCGCAGCTCGGCGCTCCGCTCCAGACCGTGGAGCACCGGCAGGGTCTTCTTCCGCCGTACGATGTCCGCGCCGACCGGCTTCCCGGTGACCTCCGGATCGCCCCAGATACCCAGCACATCGTCCTGCATCTGGAATGCCAGTCCCGCGTGTCGACCAAAAGCACGGAGCGCGCGACGCGCCCTGGGCGCCCCGCCCGCCACCAGCACCCCCAGGTCGCAGGACGCCGCCACGAGGGCAGCCGTCTTCCCCTCGATCATCGTCAGGTACTCATCGACACCCACATCGCAAGTCTCGAAGCCGATGTCCAGATGCTGCCCGTGCGTTAACTTGACGCACGTCTCGTTGAGGATCCTCACGGCCTCCACCACCGTATCTGGCGGCACCCCGCGGCCCTGAAGCCTGAGCAGGGCCAGTTGGGACACAGAGAAGAGGGTGTCCCCGGCGTTGATCCCCTGTGCCTCGCCCCACAAGGACCAAACCGTGGGCCGCCCGCGGCGCTGTCTGTCTCGGTCCTCGATGTCGTCGTGAATCAAGGTGAAATTGTGGAGGAGCTCGATGGCCGACCCGGCCGGCAGCGCCTGCTCCCACGTTCCGTGGCACGCCTCACATGATAGCAGACAGAGGATGGGCCGCAGACGTTTCCCCGCCCGGCCGTCACAGGCCTGGAGTGATGCATCGACCCAGCCCAGGTGGTAGCGCAGATAGCCAAGCAGGTCGGCCTGGGGTAGCTCCAGATCCTCAATCACCGCGCGCATCTCGGCCTCGATCTGCGGGAGAAAGGCCTCGAACGCCCGATCCAGCTCACGCGTCATCATCAAGGCTCCGGCTTCCTACGCCACGAAACCCCCGGCTGCGCTCCCCCGCCGGTGGCCCGCCGCGCCAGGTCGGCTCCACAACCTCCATCTGGCGCAGACTTGGGATGTCTCCGGCGCCGATGACGAACATGGTCGTTCGCAGCTGCTCCAAGAGAACGCTGATCAACGCCAGAACGGCGCCGGTCGAGTCGTTCGCCGCCTGGAGGAACGGGCGCGCGACGCCACACAGCGCAGCGCCCATAGCCATCGCCTTCGCCATCTCGGTCCCCTCGCGGATCCCCCCGCTGGCCACCACCGGGATCCCCGGCGCACCCTGTTGAGCCAGGAGCAGGCTCTCGGCCGTCGGGATACCCCAGGTGGCGAAAGCCTCTGCCAAACGCCTCTGAGGCTCCGAGGTGGCCCGATACATCTCCACCCGGCTCCACGAGCTTCCTCCAGCGCCTGCAACGTCGATGGCCGCTACGCCCGCCTCCGCCAACTGGCGGGCGGCGTGCTCCGACAGACCCCAGCCCACCTCCTTCACGATGACCGGGACCTCGAGTCCGCTGCAGACGCTCTCAATCCGCCCCAACAGACCGGCGAAGCACGTAGTCCCCTCAACCTGCAGCGCTTCTTGAAGCGGATTCAAGTGGAGCACCAGCATATTCGCTTCTACCATCTCCACGGCGCGCCGGCACTCGTCCAGGCCATAGCCATGATTGAGCTGGACCGCCCCCAGGTTGGCCAGAAGCGGCACACTGGGCGCCAGGTGTCTCACCTGGTACGTGTGGGCCAGGCCCGGATCCTCAATCGCGGCCCGCTGCGAACCCAGGGCCAACGCGACCCCTGCCTCCTCCGCCGCCTCTGCCAGGCGACGGTTGATCACCCCTGCGGCGGACGTTCCCCCCGTCATCGCCGAGATGATCAAAGGCCCATAGAGCTCGCAGTCAAGGAAGGCGGTGGTGGTATCGACTGTCTCCAGATCCAGGTCAGGAAGCGCCTCGTGCACGAGGCGATATCGTTCGAATCCCGTGGAGACTCCCTCGCATTCAATCTCCTTCTCGAGGCTGATGCGGAGGTGCTCAAGCTTACGTTGCTCGTGCATATCTTGTCTCGGCGTAACCACTCGTGTGCATCCGTGTTATCATAGGCGGTATGATACTCGCAGCACAGGGTGATGTCAACCAGGTACAGAAGGGTTTGACAAACGTGCTACTGCGAGTAGAATAGGACGACACGAAAGATGAGCGAGAACCACTAAGGAGGTAAGCTATGGCAGACACGCTAGAGGAAATCCGCGGCATTATCGTCGATCTCCTGGGGGTCAAGCCGGACGAAGTGACCCTCGATGCCAGTTTCCGAGAGGACCTGGGCGCCGACTCCCTCGACCTGGTTGAGCTGATTATGGAGTTTGAGGACAGCTTCGGCGGTACCATCTCCGATGAGGAAGCACAACAGATTGAGACCGTCGGACAGGCCGTTGACTATGTCGACAAGCGTATGAAGAGCGCGTAAGCTCTGCCCTGTTCCAGCACCGGGTCCCTTCGGCCCACCTGACCGGCCGTCCATGCCAGCCTTGGGCGACCCAGCCTCATAGGCCATCGGCGTCAGCCGATGGTCTTTTGCTGACAAAGCATCAAGTACCAGAGGGGGAGATGGATCTATGGAATGCAACCTCGAGGCGAACCGATCACACTGTACGTGCACCTACGAACCGTGCCCTCGCAAGGGCAAGTGCTGCGAGTGCATCGCCTACCACTGGCGCCACCAGGAACTCCCAGGCTGCCTCTTCCCTCCCGAGGCCGAGCGCACGTACGACCGATCCCTGGCGCACTTCATCCGTATTCACGCCTAGTTCCTCCCACGGAACCCGGTTCCACTGGAGGGGGCGTCCCTCCGGTGGGCCCGCACGTTGGGGTGGGTATCCGAAGTCCGGGGATTCCCCATCCGGTGCCTCTGGAGCCCGGTGCCTCTGCAGCCCGCTACCCCCAGTAGCTCGTTTCGCCGTTATGAGCTATAATACCTCGCCAATGTTCGGGCTCTGAGGGTGCACCGCGCTCGCCCGGAATCGCCTGCGAGCCCCATCTCCTAACGCCAGCTGCGACTTGGAACTGAGGAGCAACCAGATGCCAGCCAGGGAACGCGTCACGAAACAACTCCAGTATGTCCTTCTGCTCGTATTGGCCGCAGGTCTCCTCCTCGGGACGACGGCCCAGGCCCAGAGTCAGACCCTCTATTGGGAGCGTTTCGACGTCAACATTACCGTTCTAGAGAACGGCGATTTCGTCGTCGAGGAGATTCAGCGCATCCAGTTCACCAGCGGGCAATTCCACTTCGGCTACCGCACCATCCCCATGGACCGCCTGGAGGATATCACTGACGTCGGCGTCTGGGAGGGGGACCGGAGGTATGAGCGAGGGGGCAGCGGTGAGTACACGTACCGGACCTCCGTGGACGATGGGAACTTTGATATCCGCTGGTACTTCCCCTACACCTCCGGCACCGCCCACACGTTCATCCTGAGATACACCGTCAAGGGCGGGCTCCGGTACTACGAGGGCGGGGATCAACTCTACTGGAAGGCCGTCTACGCCGACCGTGATTTCCCAGTGAGGAGTTCTACGGTGACGGTGCGCCTGCCGGACGCCGCCGAAGCCGAGCCCGTCGCCGCCTACGATACCGATGCAGAGATCAGAGGGCGCGGCACCAGCACGGTCACGTTCGAGGCCCAGGAGACCATCGATTCCGGTCAAGAGTTCGAGGTGCGGGTCCAGTTCCCTAACGGCATCGTCCAGGGCTCGAAGCCTGGTTGGCAGGCTGCCTACGATAGAAGGGCGAACTGGGAGGAGAACTATGAGGACATCGCGAATCTCGGCTTGGGAGTGCTGGGGGCGCTGACCCTTCTGGTCGGACCGCTGGGCCTCCTGCTCTTCTGGTACCTCCGCGGTCGCGACCCCGAGGTATCGCTGCCTGTCGAGTACCTTTCGGAGCCGCCGTCGGACGACCCGCCGGGTGTCGCGGGTACCCTCGTGGACGAGAAGGCTGATATGCAGGACATCATCGCCACGCTGGTGGACCTCGCTCGCCGCGGGTATCTAAAGATCGAGGAGGAGCGCGAGAGGGGCTTCTTCAAGGCCAACAACTACGACTTCACCTTCCGCCGCACCGGAGAGGATACGGGCGGCCTCCTCGCGTACGAGCAGAAGGTTCTGTCCGAGGTCTTCAAGGGGCGCAGCCAGCGCAGCATGTCCGATCTGCGGAATGAGTTCTATCAGGCGATTCCGGACATCAAGAAGAAGCTCTACAAGCAGACCGTGGACCGTGGATACTTTGCCAGGAGCCCTAATAAGCAGCGGAAGCGGTACGCGGGCATCGGCGTCGCGCTGCTGATCGGCGTTGTCGCCTGCGGCATCGTGAGCGCGGCCCTTCTGGCGGACTACGCCGGGGCCGTCATCTGTCCCTTCGTGGGCATAGGCGTGACAGCCATCGGGGTCGCCATCATTGGGCAGTGGATGCCCGCCAAGACCCGCCAAGGTGCCGAGATGACCGCCCGTTGGAAGGCATTCAAACGTTACCTGGCTGACATCGAACGTTACACGGAGCTGAGCGAGGCCACAGACCAGTTTGATCAATATCTTCCCTATGCCATCGCGCTGGGCGTAGACCGAAACTGGGTTCGTACGTTCTCCCGCATCGAGGATACCCCGGTGCCGGTACCGATCTGGTACGTCCCCACGCCCGGCCGGCGCCTCGCTGGCGGCTCCCGTGGCCCCGGCATGGGGAGCTCCCCGGCGGCAGGCGGCTCGGCCCCGTCGCTCCAGGGTATGTCCGACGGCCTCTCCGGCGGGCTCCAAAGCATGTCGGATGGGCTCACCTCTATGCTGAACTCCGCTGGCTCGACGCTTTCCAGCCAACCCAGTAGTTCTGGCAGCGGTGGCGGTTTCTCTGGCGGTGGAGGCGGCGGCGGAGGAGGTGGAGGTGGCGGAGGTGGAGGCGGGTTCGGCTAGAAAGCACAACGCGCCGACAAGACGACCGTTGAGGAGACAAGACCTATGAACACTGGCAAGACCATCGGTATCATACTCATCGTCATCGGCATAGGTATCTGCGCCGTCACAGGCGCCTGGCTTCTGGCCAGCGCGGCCGGCCCGGAGAGCAATCTCAGGCTGTCCGGGGCCATTTTGGGAGCTGCCCTAGCCTTCATCGTCGCCGCTCCTGCGGTCGGCGTGGGAGTCTTCCTCCTGGTGAGAGGCCGGCGTGAGGCAGCCGCGATGGCCGAGGTGGAGAAGGAACAGAAGCTGCTGGGGATGATCCGCACCCAGGGACAGATCTCCATCCCCGAGGCGGCTATCGAGCTCGACGTCGACCGCAGTCAGGTCGAAAGCTGGATCTACGACCTCGTCGACAAGGAGCTATTCGCCGGCTATGTGAACTGGGACGACAGGGTGCTCTACTCCCGCGACGCAAGCCAGATGCGGGGCAACAATAGGTGTCCGAACTGCGGCGGCGAGGTCGAGCTGGCCGGCAAGGGCGTTGT
>Ga0180435_10007254_pt1 | contig 10575 bp, 8 predicted proteins | sample SS_ome_3_FD_132467 | JGI IMG/M metagenome (GOLD analysis project Ga0180435, IMG submission 132467) | Hypersaline lake sediment archaeal communities from the Salton Sea, California, USA - SS_3_S_1 metaG | ecosystem: Environmental > Aquatic > Non-marine Saline and Alkaline > Hypersaline > Sediment... | reverse complement strand
TCGGCCCTGATCTTCTCTATATCGATTTCGTTGAAGCTATTCGTCTGCTCCTTGGCCTGTTTCGTGACCATGTGAGCCCATTCCATGACCCGGATCCGTTCCGACAGCCAACTGTCTGTGCGCGAGTTCCAGAAGGCGGAGAAATCGATGACGCTGGTGATGACGATCAGGATGATGATGATCCTGCTTCGTCTGGAGCAGATCCTGATCGTTTCGAGGCGATGATTGAATCGGCCTTGTTGGTCGCTCGGTTCGGTCTGATTGCTGGCCCCGTCGGATTTTTTTGAAATGCGCTTTTTTGCCGCCATGACTTCCACCCCCCTGTGATGCAGGTCGGTCGATTCAACAAGCGCGTGGAACAGACCGACGCCTAACGCGGTCTTCCCCCGACGAACTCATGGTTGCGCCACAGGCGTCGAAAGAGCGGCTGCGATTTTTAAAAATCGATCGCAACGCGAACCATCGCGGATCCCGCCAAGGGAACGAAATCCCTATTCACCCATGAGCATTATTAAACCAAAAAGGCGGTCATTTGGCAATCCGGTCATGGCGGGCCATTCAGAGTGATCAACGTGGATTCCGCATCGAGCGTCCAGTCGCGGTAACGGGCTCTGACCGTCCAGAATCCGGTCCGGAAATCGTTCGTGGTCATCGTGACGGGTCCGCTGTCGCACACGTACCGGGCGGGGGTGCCCGGAACGCCGGTTTTGTGGTTTACGACTCCCCGGTCGCCCCATACGATGAGCGGCGTATCGGCGATTAAAAAAAACTCTGAGCCTCGAACGACGGAGGACGCCCGGAGACGAAGGAGGACACCATGGAGAAAATGGAGCGAAGGATCGAGAGTCTTGAGAAGCAGCTCCGGTTTTTCAAGCGGATCACGGGATTGGTGATCGTTCTCGTTGCGTCGGTTTTTCTGATCGGCGCGGTCACTCCGGCGCCCAAGACCGTGACGGCCGACAAGGTCCTCATCGAGGATTCGAAAGGCAAGGAGCGGCTCTACATTGGAATGAACGACTACGACGAGCCGGTGATCACCTTTTTCAGTCCCGACGGGAATCCCCTGTACACCATCGGCAGCACCGGACCGGCGCAAGCCGCGCCTCCGCCCGAGCGATCGCAAGCGTGGGCGTGGCCGGAGAAAAAATCAGCGCGCCTCTGGGACCTGACGATCTGGTTCCAGCGGCCAAAGAAAGGCGAAACGCAAAAGTTTCACAACCGGCCCGGCTGCTCCCATCTTCAATCAGCAGTGCGGGCGGGCGACGTCGATGGAAAGAAGGTCACCAAGCAGAAGCTCGATTATGCTTTCAAACACTTTGCCGACCAGCTCGAGCCGTGCGCCTGCTGTATCAGCCTCTTTCCGGCCGATTGAACGGAGTCTCCCCTGCCGCTGGCGTTGAGAGGTGGCAGCCCTCAAAACCTCAAGCCGGCCATGAGAAGAAAGCCCTTGAGCTTGTCCGTGCCGGCAAAGAACTCGGCACGAAAATCGACCTGGCTCGGCTCGTCGGCGGTGATGGAGAACCCGGCATAGACTCCGATCGAATAGAGGTCGAGATCGATCGTGGGGAGACCGGTGAATTTTTCTTCTCCGCGCCTGATGAGCCCCTTCGCGCCGCCGTGGATCGTGAAGATGGTGTCGCTCATGGCAAAGGAATAGGCCGGGCCGAGATTTCCCGTGAGCCCGAGGAATGACACGTCATCATCGATCCCGCCGGGAAAATCCTCCTCCACGCGGAGATAATTCGCCCGAACGCCCCAATCGAGAGAGCTTCCTTCTCCCCTCGGAAAGTGTGACCGGACGCCGAGACCGATCTCGGGGCCCTTCTCGCTCCAGCCGTTTTCGTTGTTGTCGAGCTCGACCGAGTTGAAGTCGGCGAAGAGCTCGAAGTCTTCGTTCTCCACGTAGGCGACCTCCACTCCCTGGGAGAGGAAGCCGGTGTCGATGTTACCGCTCGCGCCGCCTCCGTCGGCGTCGATGTCGACATCGATCGACTCGACCCGCGGCCGGACGGCGATCATGGTGCACGACGTGAAGAAGAGGAGAGCGATAACGGCGATGAGACTTCCCCTGCTGATCATTGAATCCTCCTTTGTCGAGTGTTCGGTCCCACGCCACTGTCGATGGCCTTGACGTCGGGTGAATCTTATCGAACAGGCCGAAGGGGTAGAAGGGGATTCTTGGCGCGGCTGTGTCGCTTTCCCGTGGCACTCTTCGACTGTTTTTGATATATTGTCCCGGCTCCGCGTCGAGGCACACGATCTGAGGGAAGCATAACAGTGGAGCATCATGACATCATCGTATTGTCTTTTTCAGGGAGAACGGTCATGAAGAATACTCTTGTTGTTTCTGCGATTCTTTTGTGTCTCTGCGCAGTGGGTGCCGCTCAGGACTGCGACCGGGTGGTGGGGAAGACGGCGGCCACACCTGCGGCGACGCCCGCGGCCGAGGGCGCTCGGGCCCAAGGATCGATCACGACCATGTTCGCATGGAACGGCGGTTATGCGGGCAATACCTTCGACTTGACCGGCAACATCGATTTCTTTTGCGAAGGGATCGACGTCAACTGGATTTCGGCCGGTGAGGTCATCGACGTGGAGGTGTACTACAAATGGGGAACCGCCTATGGCTACGAGACCGATCCGGGCGCGTGGACGCTGCTCGGCTCGGGCAGCGCCACCGCCGCCGGATCGGACCTGCCGACCTGGATCGACCTGACCGGTAACGGCGTTCTGTTCACCCAAATGCAGAAGATGGGGCTCGCCGTGAGTGTGAGGAACTATCCCGATCTTTTCGGGTTTCTCGGATACACCAACGGAAACTGGACTTTCAGCAATGCCGACATCCACGAGCTCGAATGCCACCACGGCCTCAGCGATCCGGTCTTCAGCTACGGATTCTATCCGCGCTGCTGGAACGGCACCTTTTACTACAACACATCGGGTGTGGCGAATCCCACGATCGACGTCAAGTGCAACGGCGAGGACAGGGGCGCCGAGGTTTACGACGGCGCCGACTGCACGCTGACCCTCGACGTGGCGGCGCGCGACTTTGCCGGCTACCCGGTCGAAATCTGGGTTCTGGGTCTCAACAAGGCCACCGGTGATTTCTTTACCTATGGCGCGTACCCGGCCGCCTTCTGGCTGCCCGGTGCGTCCAATTTCTTTTATGGGGGCGGCCTCATCGACTTTGCCGAAGTCTGCCTCGACCGCCCTCTGCCCGTCGGCTCCTACGAGCTCTACGGGGCGTTCGACCTCAACGTCAACGGCCGGCTGAACGTGCCCTTCGTCTTCAGCTACGATGTGGTCGACTTTTCGGTCATCGTCCCGCCCACGGAATACAAATGGGACAGCGGCGTGACGGACAATATCCTCTGCTGGACGAGCGGCGGCGACATCGTCGGCATGCACTGCTTCGATACCATTCCGGGCGGCGAGGTTCTGACGAAGGTGGGGACGATCTTCGGATCGGCCCTCTATCCCGGTTATGCGCCCCGCAACGGCATACGCACGGCGTTTTATGTCTGGGAAGCGACCAGCTTCGGCGATCCGACCAACGCCGTTCTCATCGCCGAGGGGACGAGCATCGTGCAGAACGTCGATACCGACGTGCACTGGTGGGACGAGTGCCCCTGCATCGTCACCACGCCGAACTTCTGGATCGCCTACAACCTGCGTCATGGTCCCTACGAGTACTGCCTGTCGATCGACAACTCGAATCCCTACGTCCAAGGCGCCGCGTTCTACACCGGTACCGAAACGATGTACGGCTTCGATCCGATCGATCTGTACGGCAATCAGCATCCGCCGGCCGATTCGCCCTACGGATTCTGGACCGTGCGCGCCGAGTACTGACCGGTAGGCGTTCGGTCGTTCCTTTCGGGGAGGCCTCTCCTGCGCTGAGTCATCTCCACTGATCGTGAACAACGTCATTCATGGTAACGAGGCGTCTTACGGTGAGGCGCAATCTGGTGCAAGGGGGGATTTTCAACGCCGTCGATCACGAATAACACAATTTGTGGAAACACCGCCAGTGACTACGGTGCCGACAAACTGGAGCCGCGGGGACGACTACTTTCTGCAGGCCGTCGTCGGCCCGTGGGGCGGACCGTGGACGCAGTTGACGAACTTGGATGTTGTTGCGGTGGAGTAGCACGCCACGTCTCACCGCTCTCTTCGGACTATTCAGACCGTAGAGAGTCTGTCAGATGCCGGATTCCAGGAGATAGGACACAATGGGAAACTCGCAGGTGTAATTCGACGAAGCCGCCACCCTGTCCAGGTACGAGGTCTTCTGGCCCATGACCAGCTTTGAGATCAAATCGATGCAGAATGAATAGGTGAGCTCATCGGATCCGGCGCTGTTGATGAATTCGAAAAGCTTCTCGACCGCTTTCCTGTTTCCCAGAACGACGAGGGTCTTCGAGGCTGTGGCTTTGACTCCATCGCTCTTCGAGTTGAACAAGAGTTCCATCGCGTCAGGGACCGAGTGGCGGTCGTCAAGAAGGCTGAGGGCCAGAGCGGACTGCGTTTGCAGCGGCGGGTTGTTCTCACACGCCAAAGCCTCCCTCAAGGGCTCGACCGAAGAGTGATCCCCGATCAATCCCAGAGCCATTGCGCAGTAACCTCGGAGGTATGGTTCGTCTCCCTCTTTTATCAGTCTGGTGAGTTCCTTGACGGCCTCCCGGCTCCTGGCGAGGCCCAGGCCGATGGCGACGGCGCCCTGTGTGGATCTGTTGCCGCATTTGGTGAGCTCTTCTATCATGTTCAGGGGGACTTTTTCCTGGGGAGCGTTGCGGAGCGCGATTCCAAGCCCCAAGCAGACCCAGGGAAGGTCGGCCGAAGTCCCTCTGCTCAAAACAAGCCTGAGGCATCGCAACGCTTCCGGGCCTCCAATCTGGCCAATGGAAACGAGCGCGAATCCTTTCAACACTCTATCGGTCGTCTGTGAGAAACAGCGGAATAGGTGCTTGACGGCGATCTCATCCCCTCGAGGAGCCGCCCGGCCCAGACCGAGGGCGGCCGACTGCCTCACCGCATTATGTTTCGATTTGAGGTGCTGCTGCAGAAGGGGCACAGCAACTGGGCTTTCCGTTTTGCCCAGGGCACAAACGGCGGCACTGAGAAGTCTGAAATCGGTTTTTTGAACCTGGCTGAATTCGGCGAGAAAGGATACCGATTTCTCTCCGCCCAGGAGGCCCAGCCCTTCCAGGGCCATGGCTCGCACCTCGATGTTGCAGGAAGCGTTCTGTGCGATACTTTGAAGAGTGGCCTCAGCGCCCATTGAGCCGGTCAAGGCGAGCAACGCCTCGGCAAAGGATCGCATTTCGGCCGAGACGGTCGAATCTCCAACCAGCTTCTTTGCGGAATCCGTGTTCTTGGCCACGTTCAAAAGGATGTAGCGCGCCTTGCCGCCTCCGCAGAGACCGAGCGCCAGAACCGCCGAGGACCGCACTGAAAGATTGCCGTCCTGGAGCATGGCGACCATTTTGGGAATCGATTCCTTGTCTTGGAGTCTCCCCAGGCTGATCAGCGCGGCTTGTCGCAATCGTGCCGAATCGTCATCCAGAAAGCGCCTCAGCCCTTCGATGGTGGTGGACCTGAGTCTCTCCTGCTGTGCTCTGCGTGAACGATCGGGATTGGCGGTGGGTGTGATGGGATTGTTGAGAATCAGTTCTTCTTCAGGAAAATCCAGAAACTGGTACTGGTTGCGCGCCCACCAGTACTGCCAGGTGAACGAAGGGGTTGTCCGCGTGCGGGTCTTTTTCGTGAAGGCGCCTCCCCGCCGTCCTGTGGGCGCACTCGGCCCGGCCGTTGACGGCCCCTTGAGTCCAGGTCCCGGAGTGGCAGGGCCGTTCATGTTTCCAGGACTACTGGGACCCGGCGTTCCGCCATTACCGGGGTCACCCGAATTGGGTGGAACCCAGTCTCCCGGTACAGGCCCAGGCGGTGGCGGTGGAGGTGGCGGGGGGGTGTAGCCGGAATGGGCAGAGCAATTCTCGGCAGGAAAAAGGATAACCACGGTGGTTATGAACAGGATCGAAATCGTACAAAGACTCAACCAGACGATGTTCGGGGAAAACTTCATCTTTCTCACCTCCTTGGAGGCAGGTCCCCAGGGTGCGTATCAACTTGGATGATCAGATCTGACTGGAAGATACCTGTCGTCAAAGTATTGTTAACGCTCTGCATGCATAATACAGACATCTGAAACGGAAATACTCAATTGTCGTATCCCAGTTCCGACCTTCACATTAAGTTATCACATTAAAAAGTCCGGGTAACAGGCTATCTGACCTTCCGTTCTATTCCACCTCGAGCGCCGTGAGATTTGTCAGCCAACTGTACGTATTGCCCCACTCGCCCACCTGGGCCTGGAAGAAATAGCATTCTCCGGCATTCCAGCTCAGTGGGACGGTGACGTTGTGTTTCAGCACTCCCGTATTCGGAATCTTGCCGAGATTCCAGGTCGCCGCCGCAGGCCAGGTAATGTACAGGTAGCCAAAACCGGTCCAGTAGGGATGCTGGAGGAGATCATCGCCCTGGTAAAGGGTCACTTCTTGCCCCGGGATCGCCGCGACTCGAAGGCCTAACGTATCGCCCGGTATGGGAGTGCCCACGTAATAGTGTACTGTCTACGAAATGTTTTCCTAGTTCGGAGTCTCCAGAGGTCGTCCGCCTCGATTAATTGTGATCAGTCCGTATTTCTTTAACACCATAAACACAGCATAGCGTTTTGCCTGTCGAGCACGCTGTCCTGACTTGCCTTGCGCAGCTTCTTCGGCCTCCCGACAGGCCTCCTCGTAAAACTGCTCCCTGGACACACGATCATACCACGTCGGCATCGTTTTAGCCAGGGAGTTGGACGACACATATCCTCTGCTGCCGCGCAGACGGCTCTCATTGACGAGCACGGCGGCATTGGCGAGCAGCAGGGCCGCATCCCGGTCACAGCGCAGCCTCACTCCCCTGCCCAGACCGCTTTCCTCCTTCAGCTCACGGATGCCGATCTCGGCAGCGCCATTGTCCGTCGCTGTGTAGACGCGACTCAGCAGGGGCACGATTCCCTCTTGCTCGAGGTAGTCTTGTGTTTCATCAGAGCAAAAGGGAGGACCGTTGTCCGTCTGCAGCACCAGAGGGAGCATACCACTTCGCCTCTTTTTCAGTTCGAGCAGTTTGATCACGTCCACTGAGTCCGCTTCACGCCCCGTACTCAGCCCTACCGTCTGCAGGGTTCCACGATCCTTGACCACCTGACTCTTCACTGCTTTTCCGTCGTCGCGACGGCCCAGATGGGTCTCGTCCAGTGTCCAGATCACATTTTTCGCGTTCACCATCATGCTCACCCGATGCCGCTCGATTCGCTTGCGTTTTCGCTTTCGGTCCCGCGTCTTCCACAGCTTGAGCGACTCCTGCACCAGCCTGAGGGGCACCGCGCCGCAGAGAGCCTTATCGATCGGCCTCCATCCCGCTCGCTTTCCCTGGACCTTGCGCTGCCTCCCCACTACTCGCAGTGCGTGGTATTTCTTCCCCCGGCTGTGTGCCGGCCTCCCCAGCTTCTTCGGTGGATCTTTCGACGCTTTCATCCAGTTTCGCACGGTCTTCTCCGTTACTCCCAGTGCTTGGGCGACTGCTCTTCTTTCTTCTCTTTTGGCTCCCTTTTCTCGAAGGCGCTGACCGATCGTTCGGGTGTGTTCTTGGGGCCATCGCTTCTTGGCCATGGCTCTTCTCCTGGACTGGGCTCTTTCTCTTGGGGGTCGTCGCGCTCGGCCGATGCGCCGGCATGTCCCTCAAAAGCCCCACCAGTTGCCGAAGACTCGCGATCTCCTTTTCCATCTTGGCCATCTTTTTCTTGAGTTTCCAGCGGCTCTCCTCCCCCAGAGCGGCCGCGCCCTTCACCCTGCCTCTCGGCTGCTTCAGAAGACCCGCCACCAGGCCCGACAGCGCCTGCTGCGACAGCTGCCACACCCGCAAGGACGGGATACCCAAACGCTCCGCGACCTCCTTCCGGCTCGCCTGACCCAGCCACATCTCGAGGATCGCCGACCCCGTCTTGTGGGCCGCCTCCTTCTCCTCCTCCGTCGCCGATGCCCAGAGGGCCCGCACCGATATCGCCGCCTTCTTCGGCACCTTGAAGCTCGCTTTGCGCCGCCGCCTCGGGAATGTCTTCTTTGTCTGCTCCTCGCTCATCGTCTCCCTCCTGCGGCATGCCCAGCTCCTTGGGCTCGAAACTCTCCGTTTCACCACCCGGCCCCTCGATCACCAGCTTGCCTCGCTCGCCGTGCATCGAAACGGCCTGGTCGCCGATCTGGCCGACCAGGTAGACGCTCCGCCTCGGCTTTTCGCCCAGGGCAAGACGCAGCTCGTTCTCCGAGTGCTGTGCCTCGAGCGCGGCGCGCACCTCGCTCTCGGCATTGAAAAAACGATCGGCAGGTACGAGTCCGCCGATCCCCTGGTGCGGACGGTGGTGATTGTAATGGGAAAAGAAATGACTGAGCCCCTCGCGGGCCTCTGCGATCTCCTGAGGCTGCCTGCGGCTCCAGTACTCTTCATTGATCGTCTTCCACAGACGCTCGCACTTGCCCACTGTCTGCGGATGGTGGCTGCGCGCCACCACGTGCTTGATCCCCTGTTTTTCCAGGTACTTTTGAAAAAAGCTCTTTCCCCGCCAGGCAAAGTACTGCCGTCCCTGGTCGGTGAGGATTTCTTTTGGCTTGCCGAAGCGGTCGATTCCCGACAAAAGCGCCTCCATCACCAGGTCCTGCTTCTGGTGAAGCGCCAGCGTAAAGCTCACCACGTAGCGGCTATAGTCGTCGAGAAAAACGGTCAGGTAGGCGCGGGTGCTGTGGCGTGTGAGCACGTAGCTCGTGATGTCGCTCTGCCAGAGCGCGCCCGGCTTGGATCGCTCGAAGCGGCGTACTTTCTTTTTGCGTTTGCGTTTCTTTTTCGGTGGTGGTGTGGGCGTCACCTCGGCCTCTTTGAGTGCCTTGCCGATCGATCCTGTGCTCACCTTCACTCCGCGGAAGCGAAAGAGATGATCGCGCAGACGCTTCAGGCCGAAGAAGGGAAAAACCTTCTTGGCCCGGACGATCTCGTCGCGCACCACCTGTGCGATACGCATCTTGCCTTTCGCTGCGTGGGGCTTGCGCTCGAGGCCCTTTGGGCCTTTCTGCTCGTAGTTGCGCACCCACTTGCTCAAGGTGGCCGATGAGAGATCCCACAGCTTGGCGAAATCCTGGACCGTTAGCTCGGTCTTGAGATAGGCCTCCACCGCTGCCCGACGCTCATCGGGCGTAAAGCTCCGTCTCTTTTTCTTCCTGCTCGGCCCAGATCGCTTCTTGCGGGTCTTCTTCTTAGGTGTGCTGGCACCGGCCTTCGGGCGGCCGCCTACCGGCGGCCTCCCTGCGCCCGGTGCCGCCCTCTTCGATCGTCTCTTCTGGTAGGCCATCTTTGCCTCCTTCTCCGGGGATTATTTCCCGGTCCGGAGGCGGACTAATCGCTCTGCTCAACTCGATCCGTGGGAAAACATTTCGTTACACCCCACACTCTCTTTTTCCTCCTCCGCTGTTTTCATCCGCCTTACTATCGCGCTAAAGCCGATTAGATCCACAAGCGCGGTGAGACGAGGCTGATACGACCGTAAGTCCCGTCGCGACCACTCACTAAGTTTTGCCCGGTCTGTTCCGAGTTCCCATTCGTCATTCAACTGATCACGAACCTGATCCCGAAAGCTCATTTTGATACTCCTGAAAATACAATGTGTAGGTGGTCATTGTACCGTTAGCACCACAAGATTTGTCAACCGCGACGATGGCCAGAGTGGAGATCCGATAAAAGCCTGAAGTGGGTGAGTCTCTCCCTGTTGCCACACAGTCGGGATAGACACGTCTATAACCAAAACACCGTTGGCCGGGATTATACCCAGATAGAAGAGATTGACCGGGGCTTCGAGGTAGAAGTCGCCCCAGACTGTCGAGAGAGGCGGATTCTTGATCCCAGATCCCATGAGTAGTTTTGTGCATCCGTTCGGCCAGCCGATAACGCGAGCGCTGATCATATCTCCGGGGGTGACGCTTCCAACGAAGTAGAGATGATGCCAGTATTCATCGGCCCCCATGTCCACGGCGCCCAGGGCAATGCGCGGGTCGCCCTCGAAGTCGGTGTCAATCAACCCCGATCCATTGTCGCCCGCGTGTCGGCAGGGCGAGTCCCACGTCAAATGAAAGTCACCGTTGGCGGAATCGACAAAGAGGGGATTGGCGTTGGCGTTACCGGTTCCGTTCCACCCGCCCTCTACGTCTGAGTATGTTACAGAGATCTCGGTAGTCGATGTGTCGTAAATCTCCAACCCCTTCGGCGCCGTGTTGTTCCAAAGAATAGTATTGACCACCACGGCCGCTGCATCCTTTCGGTGCTCGATCCCTCCTCCCCAGTTACCTGCCGAGTTTCCGAAGATCGTATTGTTCAAAATGATCGGCGTTGAATCTCCCTGACACCGAATCCCGCCGCCAGCATGATCGACGTGGTTATCATAAATCAGGTTGTTCACAATCAAGACTGATTGCTCTGTTTCTGACC